>Ga0209581_1000502_pt1 | contig 81460 bp, 71 predicted proteins | sample Coa_R2_FD_187160 | JGI IMG/M metagenome (GOLD analysis project Ga0209581, IMG submission 187160) | Surface soil microbial communities from Centralia Pennsylvania, which are recovering from an underground coalmine fire - Coalmine... | ecosystem: Environmental > Terrestrial > Soil > Unclassified ...
TCGCGCCGGCTCGTAGTGACCGGAGGCGGGGCCCCATGCCGTCCCGGGAGCGCGGCGGCGAGCCGCGCCCGCGGGCGCCGGTCCCGACCCCCGCCAAGCACGCCTGCAGGACGGCCCCTCGTGGATCAGGACAAGCACAGCCTAAGGCCGCCCGGAGGGCTGGGGATAAGGAATCGTGAAAATTTTTCGCGTTGAAATCACTTAGGAATTTAAGCCGAAGGCCATGACGAGGAGGCCGCCGAAATCTTGGCGAAGGCGGCCGTCTCGAACCATGAGGCTCGGAAATACTGAGTGAATTACAAACGGGCCCTTCGAGACGGCATACAAATCCGCAAATTGGCTTTGTGTGCCTCCTCAGGATGAGGATGCCTTTGTCATTCTGGATAGCTTCGTTCGCTCGCGCACGGCCGTGATATATTTCCGGCCGTCAGCGCTATCGGAAAAAGCACCGTCTGCGTGCATGAAAAAAGCCGCGGAGCGATGCTGAAGAGGGAACCGCCCAAGAGTGCGAGGATCGGCCATCAAGAAAGTGTTCTAAATAAGTATAATAACATACTGCACTGCGATAGAAGGCTCGCCGGTATTTTGGTCTTGACGCGTGCGCTTGCGGATGCTGGCTATGCGGTCCGGAGTTCGAAGGGAATGCTTTTCCTTTAACCCAAAGCGACCGGCTGTTCAGAAGAAGAAGCGCAAGGGTTCATCTCACGATTTTCTCTCAGGGAGGAGAGCGACTATGCGTAAGGTTTTGCTGGCCACGGCGATTTTCGCGATGGCTTTCGGCGTCACGTCCGCCAAGGCGGAAGATCCGATCATTTTGAAATTCAGCCATGTCGTCGCGCCGAACACGCCGAAGGGCAAGGGCGCGGAGAAGTTCAAGGAGCTCGCCGAGAAATACACAAACGGCAAGGTCAAGGTCGAGGTCTATCCGAACTCAAGCTTGTACAAGGACAAGGAAGAGCTCGAGGCGCTGCAGCTTGGCGCCGTTCAGATGCTCGCGCCCTCGATGGCGAAATTCGGTCCGATGGGAGTCAAGGAATTCGAAGTTTACGATATTCCTTATATCGTTCCGAACCGAGCGGCCGTGAAAGCCGTCAACGAGGGTCCGGTCGGCCAGAAACTGCTCAAGATGCTTGAACCGAAAGGCATGATCGGCCTTGCTTATTGGGACAACGGCTTCAAGCAGATGACGGCGAACAAGCCGCTGCGGACCCCGGCCGACTACAAGGGTCTGAAGTTCCGGATTCAGTCGTCGAAGGTGATCGATGCGCAGTTTCGCGCGCTCGGCGCCATTCCGCAGGTAATGGCCTTCTCGGAAGTCTATCAGGCGCTGCAGACGGGCGTGGTGGACGGCCAGGAAAACACGCCGTCGAACATCTACACGCAGAAATATCCGGAAGTGCAGAAATACATGACGCTCACCAATCACGGCTATCTTGGCTACGCCCTGATCGTGAACAAGAAGTTCTGGGAAGGATTGCCGGCCGACATCCGCACGCAGCTCACCAAGGCGGTGAAGGAAGCGACCGATTATTCGAACGAAATTTCGCGTCAAGAAAACGAGGAAGCGCTCGCCGACATCAAGAAATCCGGCAAGATGGAAATCATCACGCCGACGGCGGCGGAAAACGAAGCCATGCGCAAGGCGATGGAGCCGGTTGTAGCCGAAGTCGGCAAACGCGTCGGTCAGTCGCTGATCGAAGACTTCCAGAAAGCGGCGAAAACCGCCACGCATTAAGCGGCAATACGGGCGGGTTCACGATATCATGTGAGCCCGCTGCCGGCCGCTTTTGTCTACGAATTTCAGGGGGGCCTGTCAGGATAGAATCGCAAATGGAGGGGTTCTGACTGACAGCGATGGGGAGTTGTATGTTTCTTCGTATCCTCGATCGGCTTGAGGAGGTTCTGATCGGCTCGCTGATGGCCGCAGCGACGCTGATCATCTTCGTCGCCGTCGTGCATCGCTACGCGCTCGGCATTTCGTTTCTGTATCCAATCCTGTTTCCGATCGATCTTTCGTGGGCGCAGGAGCTTTGCATCTATATGTTCGTGTGGATCGCGAAGTTCGGCGCCGCTTACGGCGTACGGACGGGAATCCATGTCGGCGTTGACGTGCTGGTGAACAAGCTTTCGGCCGGGGCGCGCAAGCCCGTTATTATGTTCGCGCTGCTTTGCGGAGCGCTGTTTACGTCTGTTGTCGGCACGATGGGTGCGAAGTTCGTAATCGAGCTTTATCCCACCGGCCAGGTCTCGCCCGATATGGAGATGCCGCGCTGGATCATCTTCCTGTGCGTACCGCTCGGCTCCTACCTGATGTGCTTCCGCTTCCTGCAAGTTGCCTGGACATTCTTCCGGACCGGCGAATTGCCCCATCATGAGGTCGCCGAGGTCGAAGGCATCGAAACGCAAAGCGTCGAGGTCGTCGAAGCGCTGCATCCGAAAGGTACGGCGCAATGAGCTCCTTCATCATCTTCGGACTGCTCATCGCACTGATGCTGACGGGCATGCCGATCTCGATCGCGCTCGGACTTACGGTGCTCACCTTCCTCTACACCATGACGCAGGTGCCGATCGAGGCCGTCGCGCTCAAGCTGTTCACCGGCATCGAGAATTTCGAGATCATGGCGATCCCGTTCTTCATCCTCGCCGGCAATTTCCTCACCCATGGCGGGGTGGCGCGGCGCATGATCAATTTCGCGACGGCCATGATCGGCCACTGGTACGGCGGTCTCGGACTCGCAGGCGTGATGGCTTGCGCGCTGTTCGCGGCGATCTCCGGCTCGTCGCCGGCGACGGTCGTTGCGATCGGCTCGATCATCCTGCCCGCGATGGTGCGGCAGGGATTTCCGAAGCGTTTCGGTGCCGGCGTCATCACCACTTCCGGCGCGCTCGGCATTCTGATCCCGCCGTCGATCGTGATGGTGATTTATTCCGTCGCCACAAGCGGCTCGATGGCGCTCGATCCTACCGGGAAGCGCGTGCTCTCGGCATCGGTTGGCGAATTGTTCATCGCGGGTGTCGTTCCCGGCATTATCCTCGCTAGCCTGTTGGGTTTCACGACCTTTTATCGCGCCTGGAAAAACGATTACCCGCGCATGAAGAAAGCGACGTGGGGGGAAACATTCACCGCGTTTCGCAAGTCGGTTTGGGGCCTGTTGCTGATCGTCATCGTGCTCGGCGGCATCTACACCGGCATCTTCACGCCGACGGAAGCCGCCGCGATGAGCGCAGTCTACGCTTTCGTGATTGCGGTATTTGTCTACAGGGATCTCAAGCTCAGCGACGTGCCCAAGGTGCTGCTCGCCTCGGCGAATATGAGCGCGATGATCCTCTACATCGTCACCAACGCGGTTCTGTTCTCGTTCCTGATGACGCACGAACAGATCCCGCAGATTATGACGGAGTGGGTCACCAAGAGCGGCATCGGCTGGATTGGGTTCCTCTTGTTCGTGAACGTGCTTTTGCTCGTCGCGGGAAACGTGATGGAACCGAGCTCGATCGTGCTGATCACGGCGCCGATCCTGTTCCCCATCGCGGTCGCGCTCGGTATTCATCCGGTCCATCTCGGAATCCTGATGACCGTGAATATGGAAATCGGATTGTGTCACCCGCCGGTCGGGCTGAACCTTTATGTCGCGTCGGGAATCGCTAAGATGGGCATTACCGAACTGACGATCGCAACGCTTCCGTGGCTGTTCACCATGCTCGGTTTTCTCATACTGGTTACTTTCGTTCCGGAACTGTCGCTTTGGCTGCCGCGCGTGTTGGGGGTGATTGGGTGAGCGGCCAATGCCAAGTTTTGTAAAAAATCCGAAAGATTTTCTCGCTGGACTTTTGTTTGTCGTAGTCGCCGGACTGTTTGCCTTCGGAATCACCGATCTCCCGATCGGCACCGCTTTCCGCATGGGGCCGGGCTATTTCCCGATGCTCCTTTGCATTCTTCTCGCTGCTCTCGGGCTGGTCATCATGGCGAATGGAATGGCCGTCGAGGCCGAGCAGATCAAAAATCTCGCCTGGCGGGGGCTTCTGAATATCGTTCTGCCGATCGTCTTTTTCGGCGCGACCCTGCGCGGGCTGGGGTTCGTTCTCGCGCTCGGAATCAGCGTTTTTGGCGCAAGTGCCGCGAGTTCGCATTTCCGGTTGCGGACGGCGCTTTTGAATACGGCACTGCTCGTATTCTTCGGCTGGCTGATTTTCATTTGGGGACTTGGGCTGCCGATCCAGATCTGGGGCCCCTGGGTAGGTGGCTATTGAGGGCGGGCCGTGGACTTTAATGTCGTTACGAATTTGGGCATGGGGTTCGAGCAGGCGCTATCGCTCGCAAACCTGTTCTACTGCTTTCTGGGGGTGCTGCTCGGCACCCTGGTCGGCGTGCTGCCGGGCCTCGGCCCGGTCGCAACGATCGCGATGCTCCTGCCGATCACCTTTCAGCTGCCGCCCACCTCGGCGCTCATTATGCTCGCAGGCATTTATTACGGCGCGCAATATGGCGGCTCGACCACGGCGATTCTGATCAATTTGCCGGGCGAATCCTCTTCGGTGGTGACCGCGATCGACGGCTACAAGCTCGCGCGGCAAGGCAGGGCGGGGTTCGCGCTGTTCACCGCCGCGGTGGGATCGTTTTTTGCGGGCACGGTCGCGACGTTTCTGATTGCCGGCTTCGCGCCGCCGCTTGCCGCGGTCGCGCTCTCGTTCGGGCCGGCGGAATATTTCTCGCTTATGGTGCTTGGGCTTGCCGCCTCCGTAGCGCTTGCGCACGGATCGTTGATCAAGGCGGTGGCGATGGTCGTGCTCGGGCTTCTTCTCGGCACCGTCGGCCAGGACCTTTATACCGGCACGCCGCGCTTTTCCTTCGGCATGACGGAACTCGCGGACGGGCTCGAATTCATCACGCTTGTGATGGGGCTTTTCGGAATCGGCGAAATCATCCGGAATCTCGAGGATGAGACCGAGCGCAGCGTGTTCGCGCAGAAAGTCGCGAGCCTCATTCCGACGTGGTCCGACTTCAAGGCCACGATCAATCCGATCGTGCGCGGCACGGGTCTCGGCACGGTGCTCGGCATTTTGCCGGGCGGCGGCGCGATGCTTTCGTCGTTCGCGGCCTATTCGCTCGAGAAGCGGATGGCCAGGGATCCCAGCCGTTTCGGCAAAGGCGCGATCGAAGGCGTGGCCGCGCCTGAGGCCGCGAACAACGCCGGCGCGCAGACCTCGTTCATTCCGATGCTGACGCTCGGCATTCCGTCCAATCCGGTCATGGCGCTGATGATCGGCGCGATGATCATCCAGGGCATTCAGCCGGGCCCGAACGTGATTACCGAAAAGCCCGAACTGTTCTGGGGGCTGATTGCATCGATGTGGGTCGGCAACGTGATGCTGCTCGTTCTGAACCTGCCGATGATCGGGATGTGGGTAAAATTCCTCACCGTGCCGTACCACGTGCTCTTTCCCGGCATCGTGGCCGTCTGCTGCATCGGCGTCTACAGCGTCAGCAACAACGCGTTCGACGTCTACACGATGGCGTTTTTCGGGGTCGTGGGTTACGTGCTGGTAAAGCTCGATTGCGAGCCCGCGCCGATGATCCTCGGCTTCGTGATCGGGAAGATGCTGGAGGAATATCTCCGGCGTGCGATGCTCTTGTCCCGCGGCGATCCGCTGGTGTTCTTCCAGCGGCCGATCAGCGCGGTTCTTTTGATCCTGGCGATCGCGGCGCTGGTCGTCGTGTTGATCCCTTCCATCAGCAAAAAGCGGGAAGAAGCCTTCCGAGAAGAATAAAATGGAGGCCGCAAACACGCGGCCTCCAAGAGTATGCCGTTTGGGGGATGTCAGGCTTTAAGGCGGCTTCCGACCACATCCCAGTTGATGATGTTGTCGAGCACCGCTTTTACATGGTCGGTGCGGCGGTTCTCGTAATCGAGATAGTAGGCGTGCTCCCAGACATCCATGCCGAGGAGCGCCGTTTTGCCCGATGTGAGCGGCCCGTCGCCGCCCGCGGTGTTCAGGATCGCGAGCTTGTTGCCGTCCTGCACGAGCCAGGTCCAGCCGGAGCCGAACACGGTTCCGGATGCGGCGACCATCTGCTTCTTCATCTCGTCGAGCGAACCGAACGAAGCATTGATCATTTCCGCGAGCTTGCCGCCCGGCGCCTTCGCGCCGCCCGGCTTCAGCATCGTCCAGTAGAGTTCGTGATTCCATGCCTGGCCGGCGTTGTTGAAAACGCGACGGTCGGAATCGTTCTTCGCCGCGCCGATGATCTGCTCCAGATTCATCGAGGCGTAGGGCGTGTTCTGAACGAGGGTGTTGAGGTTCGTGTAGTAGCCGGCGTGATGCTTGCCGTAGTGCAGCGTTACGGTGCGCGCGCCGATCACCGGCGCGAGCTGGGATTCGTGAAACGGCAAGGGCGGCTGCTTGAACGGGCCTTGCGGCGCGGCGGGTGCCGCTGCAGGTGCTTGTGCGAGAACAGGGGCGGGCTTGGCAACCGCCGCCGCGGCGGCTGCCGTGAGCATGAAATTTCGGCGATTCATCTTGGACATGGCGGGGCTCCCAGAGTTTCGGCGTTTTATGCGGCCGGTGACCGGCCGCGTTTCGATGAAAGCTTAGAAGTCGCGCATGAAAGAACAAGCCTCGTCTCCGGGTATTCCCTGGGCCGGGAAGGGTTCTGTTCCACGGCTATGTGCGCCTCGCGGACCGGCGGAGCGGGCAAGGAGCCGCGTCTACATCTCGCATTGAACTGGACAGTGGGGGGATCGTTTTGCTAGATCGTGCCGTCCTCACAGAAACTTTTCCGTGTTGGCACGGGCGCATAGCTCAGTTGGTAGAGCAGCTGACTCTTAATCAGTAGGTCCCAGGTTCGAGCCCTGGTGCGCCCACCACTTAAATCGTTGAAATCGATTCACGATTCCGCAGACGCTCCTGCTGCTGCTTCGTTCGAACTTGCACAAGGTTCCAAAGAGGTTCCAACGCTGCGATGCGTGAGATTATTTTATCGATTGTGTTTCGATCTGCAAAGCCGCCCGGCCATATGGACAGGCCGCCCCCAGTGACCGCTACTGTTTCAGGGGCCCCACCGAAATATGTAGCTCGCAGAAATCCAACGTTACCTGAATGTATCCAGCGGTAGCAATCGCCCGAAGGCGCCCGCCTAGGAATATTCTTCGGAATCTTAGGCCATGTTGCCTGAGTATGTTTCTCGAACCCAGTCGAGATCCTCGCTCCATTCAATGATGGCTTTCTCCATGTATTCGTAAGCGCGGTTGGCAATCTGCCCTTCGAGAAAGCGAGTGAGCTTCCAATAACGCTGCTTCGTCCCGGGCGATCCCCATTCGAGCGTGTAGGCGATCGAGCTTACGAGGGGCAATTCTCCTTCGAGCACGTGTTTCAGAATTCGTCTGCGGATTTCCCTTCTCTCACCGTTTTCACCAACGTGATAGCCTAATTCGTGGAGCATCCCTTTAGTCGGTCGCTCCCACGAGGGCCCACCTGCCTGCGCCCGCTCCACTCTACGCTTCCACTCTTGCTCTATGGCTACCTTTACGAGCTCGGCTTGAGCGTTTTCTCCTTTGGATAAAACGCGCATTGCATTTTTGAACATCTGGATCAGCTCGGCGTCCTCCAAGCTGGGAATTTTGTTGACGATCTTATTCATTACCGCCCCCCAATAGCTGCACTTGAAGGTGTCGCTTTTGGTTTTTCTGTCCTGGTCATAATATACTGCGTTGGGGGAAGTTGATGCCGGGATGCTTTGCGACACAGTGGCCGGTGGTAACTCGCGAATGAGGGTCCTGAGGAACACCGGGGCCGATCGAGTCATCGACGCGATCCGGCCGTTTCTTGCAGACGGCAGGCAATTCGATATCGTCTCGCCGACCCTTTCCGTGTTCGGGTTCGGCGAAATGATCCATGATTTGCCGAAGCTGGCGCAAACACGTCTTCTGCTGCCCTCGGGTGGTTCGGATCTTCAGTTCTTTGGCACCGCTGCTGATCGTGCCGCGCGCAATCGTTTACAGGCACGCTGGCTTGCCAAGCAATGCGCGTGCTGGCTTCAAAACAAAGTGGAGCTACGCAGGGCGCAGGGATCGATTCCTCAGGGCGCGATTGTCATCCGCGATTCAGACGGCGCTCCGCAAAAAGCAGTGCTAGGCGCCTTTTCATTCAGCACTGAAGGCTTGGGCATCACCCCGGGCAATCCGTTGAGTCTCATTCAAGCTTCCGAAAGTGCCGACGAAAGTGCTCGCCTCGGCCAATGGTTCGATGGGCTATGGACCGCGCTTCAGATTGATTCAAATAATCGGGCTTCGCTGATTGATGAGCTGGAGAGGTTGGCGGCGCATCAGGATCCATTGCGCATTTATGCGTTAATTCTTTTTCACCTGTTCCGCGATCGCGGCGAAGAGCTGGACGAAGATCGTATCATCAAAGCGGCAACGGGCATCCGCAACACTATTGTTTGGAAGAAGTTATTCCGATTTCAACGCGATGGCGTCGTGGGCGCGATTGACAAACTCAACCGGTTTGGCGGCTGCATCATTGCCGACAGCGTCGGCCTCGGAAAGACATTCGAAGCGTTGGCGATTATCAAATATCACGAGCTACGCAACGATCGCGTTCTCGTGCTGTGCCCTAAACGTCTGCGCGACAACTGGACTCTTTACAAGGCCAACGATCGCCGAAATTTCCTTGCGTTCGATCGATTCAATTACGACGTTCTGAATCATACTGATCTCTCGCGCGACTCCGGAACCTCCGGCGACATCGACCTTTCGCATGTCAACTGGGGCAACTACGACCTTGTCGTAATTGATGAATCGCACAATTTCCGCAACAAGCGGACGCCGCGCCAGGGCGGAGAGACGCGCTATGACCGCTTGATGCGGAAGATCATCAAGGAGGGCGTCAAGACGCGCGTGCTAATGTTGTCGGCTACGCCGGTGAACAACCGCATGGCCGATCTCCGCAACCAGATCGCTTTTGCCACCGAGGGCGATGACACCGCGCTCTTGGAACACGGGATCACCAGCATCGACAGCACCACACGCCTGGCGCAGAAGCAATTCAATCGTTGGCTTGACCTGGATGAAGGCGAGCGCACGCCGACGCGCCTGATCGAGATGCTCGGGTTTGATTATTTCAGCCTGCTCGATCTGCTAACGATTGCCCGGTCGCGGAAGCACATTGAGAAGTATTACGGCACAAGCGAGACTGGCCGGTTCCCTGACAGGCTGAAGCCCATCAACATCAAGGCCGACGTTGACCGCGCCGGCGAGTTTCGATCGATCCGAGATATCAATCTCGAAATCCGACGCCTGAATCTCGCCGCCTACGCACCGCTTCGCTATGTATTGCCGGGCAGGCAAGCCGCCTATGATGCAAAATACAGTACGAAGCTTCAACGCGGTGAGGGCTTTTTTCGACAGGCCGATCGGGAAGAAAGCCTGATCCACCTGCTGCGCGTGAACGTGCTCAAGCGGATGGAGAGCTCGGTCACGTCGTTTGCATTGACGGTGGAGCGGCAGCTTCGCGACGTTGAAGCGACACTCGCGCGCATCGAGCAACAGGCCGAAGAGCTGGAAGAGATCGATATCGAAGACATCGATATCGACGATCCAGCCTTCGAGGGGTTGTTGGTCGGCCGCAAGGTTAAGGTGCTCCTCAAGGATGTCGATCTGATCCGCTGGCGGCAAGACCTTATTGAGGATCGCAACCGGCTGGCCACTCTACTGGCCGCCGCACGTCAGGTAGATGCAGCGCGCGACGCCAAGCTCGCGGCACTGCGCACGATGATTCAGGCGAAATGCGAAAAGCCTATCAATGAAGGCAACCGGAAGATCATTGTCTTCACCGCCTTCGCCGATACCGCTCGCTATCTTTATGACCAGCTTGCGCGTTGGGCGAAGTCGGAGCTTGGGATCGACGCTGCGCTAGTCACTGGCGCCGGCTACAATCAGACGACGTTGCCGAAGCTTCGCAGGGATCTGGCATCGATCCTCACCGCTTTCTCGCCGCGCTCCAAGGAGCGTCCCGAAGACATGGCTAATGAAGGTGAGCTCGATCTGCTGATAGCGACCGATTGCATTTCCGAAGGCCAAAATCTCCAGGATTGCGACTGGCTGATCAACTATGACATCCACTGGAATCCGGTGCGGATCATCCAGCGGTTCGGCCGCATCGATCGGATCGGCTCACCCAACGAGCGCATCCAGCTGGTGAACTTCTGGCCCAACATGGAGCTGGAGGAATACATCAACCTTGAGCAACGCGTCAGCGGCCGCATGGTGCTGCTCGATATCTCGGCCACCGGCGAAGAGAACCTGATCGAGCAGCAGTCCGGCAACCAGATGAATGATCTGGAATACCGCCGCAAACAGCTACTCAAGCTTCAGGACGCCGTGATCGACCTCGAGGACCTTTCGACCGGAGTATCGATCGCCGACCTTACCCTCACTGATTTCCGCATTGATCTCGCGCAATATCTCAAGGCGCATTCCGGCGTCCTGGAGGCTTTGCCGTTGGGCGCCTTTGCGGTGACGACAACGAACGAAGCAGAGATCGCGCCCGGAATCATCTTTTGCCTGCGGGCCGAAGGCGAAGGGCCGCGGCCGGTTGCCGATGGAGGCTATCCGCTGGCGCCGCACTATCTCGTGCATGTGGGCGAGGACGGCGCGGTGGTGCTTCCCTACACCCAGGCAAAGCAGATTCTCGATCGATTGAAGCGGCTTTCGATCGGCCGCGACCTGCCGGACGCCGGCGCTTGCGCACGTTTCGATCGGGACACCCGCCAAGGCGAGGACATGCGCCAGGCGCAAAAGCTGTTGGCGGCGGCAGTGGCATCGGTCGTTGGCAAGAACGAGGAGCGTGCCGTCGCAAGCCTGTTCACGCCGGGCGGCACCCATGCCCTGAAAGGCGAGTTCGCGGGGATGAATGACTTCGAGGTCTCGGCCTATTTGGTCATTTTGCCGGGCGAGCCCGCATGAGCAAGGATGCAAATGTCGCCGCGCTCGTGGCCGCGCTTTCCCTGCCTGCCGGTGCGCAGGTTGGCCAACGCGTGCCCAAGAAAATGCTGTCCGAAAACGGGGCACCGACTGCGGCGGACCGGCGCGCAATTAACGACGGAATCGAAGAGCTGGTCTGGCTGGCGGCGCTCAAACCCAACACGATCGGCGTGCCCGACTATCGGGATGACGTGCGCGAATATCTCGAGATAGCTGTCCTGCAACTCATCCTCCGCCCCGGCGCTAAGGCGTCGCGAATTATCGAACTGACCCACCGCGCAGTACCCTATCCGGTGTTGCTTCTAACAGCGCGATCCGAGGGTACGAGCATTTCGGCCGTCCACAAGCGCTGGTCCCAAGGCGAGGCAGGAAAGACTGTTCTCGATGGGGAAGTCGTCGAGGCGATAATGAGACCCGCCCAGGACGAATCGGCTAAAGCGGCTTTCCGCGATGCCCTCGCGCTGGACCGTCAGCCGCGCCTTTCGCTGCATGCCCTTTATCAGGGCTGGATCGATACGCTGCTCGCATTCCAGGCCGCATGCAGGACGGGGCGTTTCACACCCGCGACTTCCGCGGCAGCGGCGACGGCACGGCGCGAGGCGCTCACCGCTTGCGCGCGGCTTGAAGCGGAGATGAGCCGGTTGCGCGCGGTTGCGGCGCGCGAAAAGCAGATGGCGCGGCAGGTCGCGCTCAACCTTGAGCTCAAACGGGTCGAGAAGGAACTTAGCGCTGCTTACGACCAGCTTTAATCAAGAGATTTGATTTGGGGGGAGCATGAAAATTTCGACGATTCTCGATCACATCGACAACGGCCATATGGCCTTGCCGGAATTTCAACGCGGTTATGTTTGGAATCGCGACCAGGTGCGCGGTCTCTTCGATTCTTTATATAAGCGTCACCCCATCGGCAGCCTTTTAGTCTGGGCGACCGAGTCCAAGACGGCAACTCATCGCGGAGATGGGCCGTTGGCACCGGGCATCGTCAAGCTTTTGCTAGACGGCCAACAGCGGATGACATCGCTCTATGGTGTCGTGCGCGGAAAAGCGCCCCGCTTCTTTGATGGCAACGCTCAGGCTTTTACCGGATTGCGCTTCCATTTGGATAGCGAGACATTCGAGTTCTACCAACCCCTGAAGATGCAGGACGATCCGCTTTGGATCGACGTAACAAGCCTAATGCAGGCTGGAAATTCAGGGCTGGGTGAGTTTGGGAAAGAAATCGCCAAGCATCCTCAACACTCGCAGAAAGTGGGAGATTATTTTGGTCGTTTGACCCGCCTGCTGAGCGTCACAGAGGTGGATCTGCACATCGAAGAAATTTCCGGGCAAGACAAGACGCTTGAGGTCGTGGTCGACATCTTTAACCGGGTAAACAGTGGAGGTACCAAGCTGTCAAAGGGCGATTTGGCGCTGGCCAAAATCTGTGTGGACTGGCCGGACGCCCGCGCCACGATGAAACACAAACTCAAGGAATGGGCCGACCACGGTTATAAATTCAATCTGGACTGGTTATTGCGCTCTGTGAACACAGTCCTGACGGGCGAGGCCAAATTTGAGTACCTGCACAACAAGAGCGCTGAAGACATTCAAGATGGGTATAAACGTGCCAGCAAGTACATTGAGTCTTCACTCAATTTTATTGCGGGACGATTAGGCCTCGATCACGATCGAGTTTTCTTCGGGCGGTTCGGTGTTCCGGTGATGGTTCGATATTTGGATCAGCACAAGGGATATTTGAACGAAAAGGAGCGCGATATGCTCCTGTTCTGGTTTGCCCAGGCTGGCATGTGGGGTCGTTTCTCCGGATCGACCGAGTCCTTTATTGACCAGGACTTGTCTGCGATCGAGGGTGCCGATGGAAATCTCAATAAGCTGGTAGAGCAGCTTCGCTTATGGCACGGGGGGCTGGCGGTGGAAGCGGGCCACTTCGCCGGGGCGAGTTTAGGCGCGCGCTTTTATCCCGTTCTGTACATGCTTACCCGGATGGGAGCAGCGCGCGACTGGGGCAGCGGGTTGCCGCTCAAAGCCAATTTGCTGGGAAAGCTAAACAAGCTGGAAGTTCATCATATCTTTCCCAAAGCTCAGCTCGCGAAACGCAAGCATCGCCGAAACGACATCAATGCCCTGGCGAACTTTTGTTTCCAGACCAAGGACACCAATCTCGACATTTTCGATACCCTGCCGGAGGAGTACTTTCCCGAAATCGAAGCCAAGCATCCTGGCGCATTGGCTTCACAATGGATCCCAATGAACCCAGCCTTGTGGAAAGTAGACCGCTACCTCGACTTCCTGGAGGCGCGGCGACACCTGCTTGCCAAGGAGGCAAACGATCGTTTTGCAGAACTCCTTCACGGCGACCGGAGCTGGCTTGGCAAGGCCGCGCCCGCCGCTCGTGTCCAGGCCCAAACCCTTGGCGCTGTGGACAGCGCGGACGAAGAGGCAGAACTGGCAGCCGTCAATGAGTGGGTCGTCGCCCACGGCCTTACGGCCGGCGAGATTGCGTTCGATTACGCCGATCCCGATACCGGTGATCAGCGTGCAGTCTTCGATCTCGCGTGGCCGAGCGGTGTTCAGGAAGAACTCAGCGAGCCTGTCGCTTTGCTGCTTAATGAGCCCGCGGACACGATAGCGGTGGCTAGCGCCGCGGGATACCGCTGCTTCACATCAGTGGGAGCGTTCAAGGAATATGTGACCGAGAATATTCTTGCTCGAGAAGCTGCGTAAGTCATCAGCGGAATTTCCAGTAAATTGAAGGTTGATAAAATGCATAAGCTTGTGGCGGGAGATCCTCAAACCAAAAGCCTCGATATTCTGAGGAGCAATATCGCTCAACTGAAGGCACTATTCCCCGAGTTGATCACCGAAGGTTCCGAAGGCGTCGCGGTCAACGTCGATGTCCTGAAGGCGCTGGTCGGCGATGCGACGGTCAGTGATACAGAAGAGAAATATGGTCTGAACTGGCACGGCAAGCGCCGCGCGCGTCAGCTTGCACTCGCGCCTTCGACTGGCACACTGCGGCCGGCCCCCGGGGAAAGCGTCGATTGGGACACGACGCAGAACCTGATGATTGAGGGAGACAACCTCGAAGTCCTCAAACTCTTGCAAAAGAGTTACGCCGGAAGCGTGAAGCTCATTTATATCGATCCACCGTACAACACCGGTAGCGATTTTGTGTATCCGGATGACTTCACGGATAGCATCCAGAACTACTTACGGTTGACAGGGCAAACGGATTCTGAGGGCCGCAAAGCGACTTCGAACACAGAGAGTTCCGGCCGATTTCACACCAACTGGCTTAACATGATGCTACCGAGGCTCAAGGCCGCTAAGGGCTTGTTGCGACGAGATGGCGTAATCCTAATAAGCATCGACGACGAGGAGTTTCCTAACCTCCGACTCATTTGTGACGAGATATTTGGCGCGGAAAATTTTATAGCGACTCTTGTTTGGGAGAAGAGCCGAAAGAATGATGCAAAACTAATATCGGCCGGACACGACTATGTCGTCATTTACGCGAACTCTCTCGGGTATCTCCAGGAACAAAAAGTCAGGTGGAGAGAAGAGAAGCCCGGCACTCGTGAAATCTGGAATAAATATTTGGAATTGAGGTCTGAACACGGCGGGGACGACTCGGCGATCGAGACAGCGCTCCAGAGTTGGTTCTCTGACCTTCCGAAGTCGCACCCTTCGAAAAAATGGGCTCGGTATCGCCGCGTGGACAAGAACGGACCTTGGCGAGATTACGACATTTCATGGCCCGGTGGTGGTGGACCTCGCTATGATGTAATCCATCCTAAGACCAAGAAACCGTGTGCAGTGCCTGAGCGGGGATGGGTGTTTGCGACTGCGGAAACGATGGCGAAGATGATTGATTTGGGCGTCGTCGCATTTCGCGAAGATCACACAGAACCGCCTATTCGCAAACTCCACCTGAAGCCGCTGGATTTTGAGGTGATATCAAACGGCGAGGAGTCTGAAGGGCAATCCAGTGAGCCGTCGTCCGATGGCGATGATGAATTAGCTACTCAAGTTCGCGGTTCGTATTTTTATAAACAAACTCAAGTGACTGCAAAATATATGCGCAGCCTTATGGGCGGTAGAGTGTTCGACAACCCGAAGGATCACGTGGAAATAGCGCGCTTAGTGGAGTACGCGTCGGCCAGCGATCCGACGGCTATCGTTCTGGACTTCTTTGCGGGCAGCGGCACGACCGGCCACTCTGTATGGGAACTCAATGCAAACGACTCGGGCAGTCGGCGGTTTATCCTTGTTCAGCTGCCCGAGCCCTTGGACCCGTCAAATAAAGACCAAAAGACCGCAGCGGCCTTTTGTGACAAAATCAAGAAACCGCGGAATATTGCGGAATTGACTAAAGAGCGTCTCCGTCGCGCACGTCAGAGCGTCAAGGAGGGCTGGCCCGAGTTCGCAGGAGATCTTGGATTCCGCGTCTTCAAGCTCGCCTCCTCGAACATCCGTGCGTGGCAGCCGGATCGCGACTATCTTCAGCGTACGTTGGAAGACTCCGTTGAGCATCTGAAAAGCGACCGCACTGAGCAGGACGTGCTCTACGAGCTACTGCTCAAACTTGGTCTTGATCTCTGCGTCCCGATCGAAACCAAAACGCTGGGGGGCAAGGCCGTGCACAGCGTTGGCGGCGGCGTGCTTATTGCCTGCCTCGCCGACAAGATTGGGCGCGACGAGGTTGAGAAGCTCGGCCTTGGGATCGTCGAATGGCACAAGGCACTGGCGCCGGCAGGGGACACGACGTGCGTGTTCCGCGACAGCGCGTTCGCCGATGATGTGGCCAAGGCCAACCTCGCCGCAATCCTTGAGCAGAACGGCATCGCCACCGTGCGCAGCCTATAGGGACCGCGCACATGAAACTCCATTTCGAGCCCAACCTCGACTATCAGCTACAGGCCGTCGAAGCCGTTTGCGATCTCTTTCGGGGACAGGAGATTTGCCGAACGGAGTTCACCGTGACGCGGGATGCGGCCGATCCGCAATTGCGCATGGGCTTCGCCGAAAGCGATCTTGGCCTCGGTAACCGGTTGACGCTGCTGGACGACGAACTGCTCAAGAATCTTAACGCGGTTCAAATCCGCAACGGCTTGCGACCGTCTCAGTCGCTGGCATCAGGTGATTTCACGGTGGAAATGGAGACCGGCACCGGGAAGACCTACGTCTATCTCCGCACCATCTTCGAGCTGAACAAGCGATTCGGCTTCACCAAGTTCGTGATCGTGGTGCCATCGGTCGCGATCAAGGAAGGCGTTTACAAGACGCTTCAGATCACTGAGGAGCACTTCAAGGGGCTCTATGCCGGCCAGCCGTTCGACTATTTCCTTTATGATTCCGACAAGCTGGGGCAGGTGCGCAACTTTGCCACCAGCCAAAACATCCAGATCATGGTGGTCACGGTCGGTGCCATCAATAAGAAGGACGTGAACAACCTCTATAAGGATAGCGAAAAGACCGGTGGAGAGAAGCCGATCGACCTGATCAAGGCGACGCGGCCGATTGTCATCGTCGATGAGCCGCAAAGCGTTGATGGCGGGCTTTCCGGGGCGGGAAAAACGGCGCTGGACGCTATGAACCCGCTTTGCACGCTGCGCTACTCCGCGACACACGTCGATAAGCATCACATGGTGTTCCGGCTCGACGCAGTGGACGCTTACGAGCGGAAGCTGGTGAAGCAGATCGAGGTGGCTTCCGCGACGGTTGACGGCGCCCACAACAAGCCATTCGTCCGTCTTGTGTCGGTCGCCAACAAGCGCGGTGACATCAGCGCCAAAGTGGAGCTCGATGTCGCGACAGCTTCCGGTGTGCAGCGGCGCGAGGTCATCGTTCACGACGGCGACAATCTGGAACAGACCACAAAGCGCGCGATCTATGCCGACTGCCGCGTGGGCGAGATCCGGGTCACGAAGGGCCGCGAATACATGGAATTGCGCGCGCCAGGCGGCGAACTATTTCTGAAGCTTGGTGAGGCGTGGGGCGATGTCGATGCCCTCGCCGTTCAGCGCGAGATGATCCGGCGCACGATCAAGGAGCATCTCGACAAGGAGAAACGCCTGCGCCCGCAGGGGATCAAGGTGCTCTCGCTTTTCTTTATCGACGCGGTCGATCGATACCGGAAATACGACGCAGACGGGAATGCCCAGAAGGGCGACTACGCGCGCATCTTCGAGGAAGAATACCGACGGTTTGGCAACCACCCCGACTACAAGACGCTGTTTGGCGAAGTGGACCTCACTCATGCCGCCGAGGAGGTCCACAACGGCTATTTCTCGATCGATAAGAAGGGTGGCTGGACCGACACCGAGGAAAACAACCAGGCCAACCGCGACAATGCGGAGCGTGCCTACAATCTGATCATGAAGGACAAAGAGAAGCTCCTAAGCTTCGAAACGCCCCTCCAGTTCATCTTCTCCCATTCAGCGCTGAAGGAGGGCTGGGACAACCCCAACGTCTTCCAGATTTGCACCTTGCGGGACATCCAGACCGAGCGCGAACGGCGCCAGACCATCGGCCGCGGCTTGCGGCTCTGTGTGAACCAGAACGGCGAACGACTGCGCGGCTTTGAGGTCAACACGCTTACCGTAGTGGCGACCGAAAGCTACGAGCAGTTCGCCGAAAAGCTGCAAAAAGAGATCGAGGATGAGACCGGAATCCAGTTTGGCATCGTCGAAGAGCACCAGTTCGCAGCCATTCCGAGGTTGGACGAGGGGGGCACGGTTCAGCCAATGGGCATCGAACGTTCGAGGGCGATTTGGGAGCATCTCAAGGCCGCAGGATATGTCGACGCGCGCGGGCGCGTCCAGGACAAACTGCGAACGGCTCTGAAGGAAGGGAAGTTGTCCGTCCCCGCCGAATTCGAACCACAACAGGGCTCAATTGCCGAGGTGCTCCGTAAGCTCGCCGGTCGCCTAGAAGTCAAGAACGCCGCCGAGCGACGACAGGTGCGCACAAGACAAACGGTCCTGCACAGCGAAGAATTCAAGGCGCTGTGGGACCGGATCAAACACAAGACGACGTACCGGGTGCAGTTCGACAACGAGAAGCTTATCGAGAGCTGCATTCACGCCATCGAGAGTGGACCGCCCATTGCGAAGACTCGATTACAATGGCGAAAAGCCGATATCGCGATCGGCAAGGCCGGCGTTGAGGCGACGGAGCGCGAGGGTGCAGCGACTATCGTGTTGGACGAAGCAGATATTGAATTGCCTGATCTGTTGACCGATCTACAAGATCGCACGCAGCTCACGCGTAAGACGATTTACCGTATTCTCATCGGCAGCGACCGCCTGGACGATTTCAAGCGCAACCCCCAGCAGTTCATTGAAGTCACGGCCGAGGCAATCAACCGTTGCAAACGCCTAATTGTGGCGGACGGCATCAAATACCAGCGCTTGGGTGAGAATCATTATTACGCACAGGAGCTTTTGGAGCAGGAGGAGCTGACCGGTTATCTCAAGAACATGCTCACCGACACGAAGAAGTCGGTTTACGAACAGGTCATCTACGACTTCGACACGGAGCGAAGCTTCGCTGATCAGCTCGAAAAGAATAGCGCGGTAAAAGTGTACGCGAAATTGCCGGGATGGTTCACGGTGCCAACTCCGCTCGGCACCTACAATCCAGATTGGGCAGTGCTTATTCAACAAGATGGGCGTGAGAGGCTCTATTTTGTCGTCGAGACGAAAGGAGCATTGTTTGCCGATGCGCTTCGCGGGAGTGAGGCAGCAAAGATCAAATGCGGCGAAGCCCATTTCGACGCACTCGCTGTGGGGAGCAATCCTGCCCGTTTTATCAAAGCGAGAGACCTCGACGACGTAATGGCGAACGCAGATAAGTAATTACTGTCTCATGCGCGGCCTGCTATTGCGGATCGAGAAGCCCATCACACCACGAAATTTCCGTACCTCTTCGGCGCGCCAGTTCGAGTGTATAGTCATGAGGATTATTTTTGATCTACAGATTTCGCGCAGCGTAGTGGTTCGGTGGTTTGGTATTTGGCTGCCGATTTTGCGTGGCTGGGCAAATCTGGAGACCGATCCGCGCATCGGCGGCAATATGTTTTGGTGTTGTGGTGTGGTTATTCGATATGGAGGCTTATAAAGCAGCATTTGCGCGGCGTCGCTTGTTAATCTTGATTGGGGGAGGTCAACCAATGAATGAATGGATTACGGTATTGCGCGCCGCTGATGCGGCCGCGCGATGGCATGTACATCAGCGCCGAAAAGGCGCTGCAGAAGAACCCTACATCAATCATTTGCTGGAAGTCGCAACGCTTGTCGCGGAAGCCACTCAGGGCAAAGACCCCAATCCTGTAATCGCCGCGCTGTTGCATGATGCGATCGAAGATCAAGAGGTTCCGCGCGCGGTAATCGCGGAATTCTTTGGCGAGGACGTTGCGAAACTGGTCGAGGAGGTTACGGACGACAAGAGCTTGCCAAAGAACGTCCGAAAAGAGGAACAGATCAAGAATGCCCCGAAGAAAACACCGCGCGCGAAATGTATCAAGCTCGCCGATAAAGCGAGCAATTTGAAAGCCATCGCCTACAGTCCCTCGCCGAAATGGTCGGTGCAGCGCCGACTGGAATATGTGCGATGGTCGCGGCAGGTTGCAGCGGGCCTGCGCGGCGCAAATGCCCTTTTGGAAAAGGAATTTGACGAGGCGGCTACAGCGGCCGAACGTTCGATCTATCCTGAAGGGGCCAGGTCATTTGAAAAAAGATAATATAATTATTCAGCAAGCGGCGTGCCGCCAGAATCGGCTTTGCGATACCCTCGTCATATAAGCGCAATCGAGCTCGTCGTCGCGGTCCGGGGCGGCTCGATCTCGGGCTAGATCGCCAATCATTTTTTGTCGCTGATGCGAGTGGCGCATTGTGCAGGCTGGATGTCGATTGAGTCGTCGAGGTGGTCGGGCCACCACACCACTAAACCATGACGTTATGCGTTATCCTATCATTGTCCGGCGGGACGGCGGCGTAGTGGTGTGGTGGTTCAATAATTGATAGGCATTGAGCTCATTCGTCTGGTTTTAGCGCATTGAAATTAATTTCTTCTGGTATGGCTGGATGATCGATGAAGAACTGCAGTTCCGAGCTTCCCGCATAATTTCCGCCGATAACAATGCAGTCCTCGCCGAAGTTATGCCAAAGATCTTTTAGCTCTTCTGCGCCGATATTTTCTTTCCGGAGATCTTCGAGCGAAGATCGCGTCCAGCGACGCGCAAACTCGCGTGCCGTATCGAGAGTCGGAAACCCTGAGATCGTAAATTCGTGTTCGGGGTCTATGTAATGGAACATGTCGAGGACAAGTACTGAAAATGTCTTTTGTTGATTTTCAGTCATACTTGCCCGCGCTTTCGCGCCTGAATCCACAGACGGTCGATATATCCGAGATATGGTGGCTTATAAGCGGAAACGTTGACGTGCCGGGACATCGGTAGCAACGCAACTAGTGCGGAAATAATTTTCAGGAAGTCGCGGCGAGTCTCTAACTTCGTTTGGTTGCCCATCGGCCACATCTCCAATCTGGAAAACCACCTTGCCCGGAGTAAGCAGGTTGGTGAGGGCGACAGCCCTGCTCTTGATGCAGCATGTATTTGAGCACGATCAGGAGTTTTTTCAAGTATATCTGTTTTAGCTCGCGGAATGGCTAGGTAGTTTTATGGTCTAGCCGATATTCTTGTTCTTTCTGTCGCGTGCGTAACCTCGAATCTGCTCGCGAAATCCAGCCTGGTTCAATCCGCGCGCCTTGATCGGCGTCCACTCAAGCTCTCGCATTAATTTCGCGACGCGGCGGCACGTTCCCGGGCCGCGTGATGCTTGGGGAAGTTCGAGAAAATCGAGGACAGCAGCCGTACTAATGCGCTCGATCCCGTCGCTCCAGACGTGGCCTTGAAGCCGCTCGAGGCGCTTTCGCCAGGGGTCGCCCGGCACGCGCATTCGCTTCTTCGTTTCCTGAAGCATCTCGATAAACGACACTCATGCCTCCATGCTGGTGAAATCCGTCTCTTCTTGTCTCCGCGGTAAGTAGCGATTTCGCCTCGAGAAATTTGGGGCAGTTAGGGACGGATATCCGGCGCGCGCGGCGAGTAATTTTAGGCCGTGCTGGCCGCTTTTTCCAGATCAAGCCGGGCCCGAGCTCGGAAGAGGCCCGCGGAGGGTATCGACGTCGCAGCGCCTGGTCCGTTCGCAAAAAAGCCGGAGCCATATCGGAAGCAAGCACGGCGCGGGAATAGGTTTCAAATGAGGGGTGATGTTGCAATTCGAAACCCCGTGCTGCGAGGGAACGGGCGTAAACTGAAATTAGATAATCCAAGCCGTTCTTACACTTCAATGCCTCGCGATCCTCGTAGGACAGCGGAAGCAAAGGCGCGCCGGGCGGCGCCATCCTCGCAAAATGCGCGCGCGCCATGAGTGCGCGTTCCGCGATTTTGATCTGCTCCGAAATTCGATCGAGCTTATTGACCCAAGCTCCACCTGTAATGGGGTGTCGTCGCAGCGGCGCATAACGGTCGGGCGCTTCCCGAAAGAGACGCGCGACCTTGTACGTAATGAAATTACTCCTCATGCCGACAAAGCTCTGTTGAAACTGTCGTCTTAGTCGAGCCCCGCGTTTCCCCCGCACCCCCTTGGCGTTGCGGGGCGCCGTGGGGCGCCGCGCCCGTATTGCCCGCGTTCGTACTTGCGGGGGAATGCGGGCTTTGCGGGACGGGCTGGGGTATTGGATTCGCTTGTTGAACGACCATCTGTCCCGCGGGGGTGAGAACCAGTCCGTTTCGGACGTCGGCTCGTCCCTTGGCGCGCGGAAGCGTTACCGGCTGAACGACAGCCAGACCGGCGCGGATGAGATGGTCGAGAACGGCCGCCGCTTCGGAATCGGATGTCTGGCCGCCGCGGTGCGGAGCAATCGCTTGCGCGATGATCGGCGCAGCGTATCGGCCAGTGGCGCGCCTTGAGGGGCTGAGCGGCGGACTCGCCTTATCAATTGCAGCGAGCGCGGCCCGAATGATAGCGTGCGGGAAGGCTGGCCCCGAGATGCCGGGTTGGAAGGGTTCGACCACCGCGACTTTATCGCCCGTCGGGTAAACCGGGGGATTTTGGTTCGGGACTTGAACACTAATGAGCCGGTACCATCGATCAGCGGAATCGGGCGGGCTCAAGTTTTGTTTGGTTCCTACAATCCGGAAGATCGATCTTGCTTCCCAGGGCGGTACACCGACCCGTCCTGCGTCCTTCTCGGAAAGCGGTTCGATTCCCAAGGCAATGCGGGAAAGGTTAACAAACGACGCCGCACCCATGGCGCTCTCGGCCGACATCGGATCGCGACCCTTGCTGGCGTGGTGCGCGACCACGATTCCTGCGCGCCACCTCGTGGCGAGCGAAACGAACCCACCCATCAGAAGGGCGGCAGCGGAGTTATTGTTTCCGTCGACACCGCCCATCAACGCGATCAGGGGATCGAGGATTAAAACATCTGGCTCGGTACCGACGATTTCCGCCTCGAGCTTCTGCCAGCTGTTCGCATCAAGGCTGGGTACATTGCCGGCTCGAAGGAGAGGTTTTTGCCATTTCTCGGCGCCGATGATGCGAAGGCCGGGCACGTCAGCGTCCTGGAGTCGATGATGTGTCATCGCTGCGCGAAGCCGAAGTGTGACTTCCGAGGTCGAATCCTCAGCGCTCAAGAGGAGCACGCGAAGCGGCCCGCCGAAGACGTGGGCGCCCAGCAAGCTTTGGCCGGAAGCGCAAGCCAAGGCCAGCATGATCAGCCAACTGGACTTGCCGCGAGCGCCGGGCGACACCAGTAACGAAACGGCGCCACGAACTACGTCCGTCCCGTGAAGCCACTCACGTTTCGGCGGAATCGACGGCAATTGTGTCGTAGGTACCGATAGGAGAGATGTTACAGGCGATGTCGGCGCCGGTCGTCGCGTTAGATGGGCAAGAGCCGTATTGCGCCAGCGCGAAAGATCGACGCCCGCGGCGTGTCCAAGAGAGAGCAAGGTTCCGACGCCAACGGCTCCCGGCTTGTACGATTGCCACGCCTTTTCGAAATCATCTTCGCTGGTCCACGATGCTCCGCGCCGCGACCAAGCAAGGGTGAGATCGTGGGTTCGTGTGCTTCCCAGGCGTTCGGCGTCCGCTGCGGCGAAGACCACGCGCAGCCAACGGTCGCGCGGATCGTCGACCTGATTGGCCAAAACTGCCAGACACTCTTCCACCACCGAATCTTTATCGGCGGTGTCCAGCGCTTCGAACCATCTGGGGCGTTCGACACCGCTTGAAAGTTCGTTGCCCGATGGGGGCAGCTTCGGCGATGCGGCCGAAAGCGGTGCCGTTTCAAAACGCCTTTCGGCGCCCAGTATTGGCGCGCTTGCGTTCAAGAATGCACCGATCTGTTCTTCCGAAACACTTGGTACTTGTGCCGCGGGTACGGTGTCCGGCCCCCGGCCGTTCATCCACAGGATGGCCGCGCCCGAAGGATGTATGCCCTGCACGACGACATGCTGGCCGGCGCCGAGAATTTCGACTTTGCCCTTGCTGCCGGCGAGCGTTCGTTTCCCCGGTGAGCCGATCGCGGCACGAAACAGCAAGGCAAGACGGGGCGAATTGCCACGGCGCCGGACGAGTGCGCCGGACGGAAGATGCTGGCGAGCAACGTCAACAATCTTGGCTACAAGCTCGGGATCATCGACGTCGAGGTCGATGCAGCGAAGTCCGGCAAGAAGAAGCCCGGTATTGCGTGCCGCGTCGCAGACGTTCCGGAGCAAGTCCGGACGTTCTCCTTGTTGCCAGCCGGATGAAAGCGGCTGCTTCGAGGCGGTTCGTACGCGGATCAACCGATAGCCGTTTTCGCTCGCTCGCTGACGAAAGCGTTTGATCTCCTCGGTAGAGCTCGAATCGGCGCCGGCGGGCGCGGCATATGGTGCATTCATTATTTGGATCCGGGCTGGACGCGATCGGCATTCGAGCGGCTATCGCGCTCGCGCGTGTCGATCCATTCCATGACCTCAGACAATTTCCAGGCGCGCGCTCCCGTAGTGATTTTGACAGGCAGGGGAAAGCGGCCCTCGGCGATCTCACGATAGATTGTAGAGACGGACAAGCCGGTGATCGAAGATACGTTATCAATTCGAAGACACGCATCGGGAATGCACGAACCCAACAAAGCGGTCTCGGGCCCGACGTCGACTTTCAATAGGTTGTTGATTGATTTTTTCGGCGTTGTCTCGTTACCTTGGGTGGTAACCTTCGCGGTCGTCTTTGCAGCTATGCTCTGCATTGATTACTCCATGGATATGGATTCCATGAAGACGATGTAGAGCGCTAACGTTGCACGGGTGTCTCTAGCCTAAATTTTTTTTCATGCCCGCGCCTCGTTGCAAAACTGATCGAGGTAGTCGGCTAGCACCTGCAACGCTTCCTGGTGTTCACGTTGATAGCGGGAACGCGCATAGACCGCGGTTGCGCCGTCGGCGATATGTGCGTGCCCAAGGACCACCTTGATCACATCGGTGCCGAAGCCTAGGTCACCCAGCATGGTGGCGACGGTCCGCCGCAAGTCGTGGCGGTGCCAGCCTGAGGTAGAAGAGTGCTTCTGAATTCGCTTCGTTTCGCGGTCCCAGTTGCTCAGTGCGTTACCGCGGGCAGAAGCGAAAACGAGAACGACACCGTCGCGAGGTCCCAAAGCTTTGAGCTCTTCTACTGCTTGTTTAGGAAGCGGGACGACCCGAGCTTGCTTATTCTTTGTCCGGCCGCCCGGGATCGTCCATCGATCGCCTTGAACTTCACCCCAGGTCATTCCAGTAGCTTCATTCAAGCGGCAGCCGGTCCAAAGCAACCACTTAAACACGTTACCATGCTGCCCCTCGAAGTGCGGCCAGATCGCCTTGAGTTCGTCCGCACTAAGAATACGCTCGCGGCGACGTGCCTTGGTGGGCGCATCGAGGTCGCAGATTTCCAGCTTCGCCAGTTCTCTCTTCGCAGCCCATTTTAAACAGGGACGTATGCTTCGCACGGCGAGCGCTGCGGTTTGCGGGCTGCGCCAGCCATCTGCGATGAGCTGCAACGTCGCGCGGTCAAGGTCGAGGATGGGCGAGCCCAACGCTTTGTTGAAAACGGTCTTCAACAGCTTTTGGGTTTGCGTTGCGCGCCGTTGTTCGGCACCCGGCCCCGAACGAAAATACGTGTCCAACAAAGCCTCAAGTGTACCTATGCCTTGACGGGCAGCCTTCGTGCGCTGTCGGGCGGTTCGGCGATCACTAGTCGGATCGGCACCGTCGCGAATCGCGCGGCGTAGGTCTTCCGCCTTCCGGCGTGCCTCTGCCAATCTGAGCGACTGGCCGATATCAAAGCGACGGCGGATACCCTTGCTGTCGCGAATATTGAGCGACCAGCTGCAGCGGCGGTTCTGCAGGATGCGAACACGAAGACCCGGGACGCGGCCGTCTACGAGTTCGACCGGGTGGCCTTCGGCTTGCGCGGCGGCGATGCATTTGGGCGAAAGAGGCTTGGTTTGTTTAGGCATAGGATTGCTCGCGAGGTTCCAAAGAGGTTCCAAAAAGCGCGCGCAAGGGCAGGAACCCCTGAGAGGTGCAGGGAAGCGAGCAGCCTAGAAATTCTATGTTTCTCATGTGTCTCCGGGTCCCAGATCATCTCGATCCGTCTCGGAGCATCCGCGGCGTGATTACTCTTAATCAGTAGGTCCCAGGTTCGAGCCCTGGTGCGCCCACCAATTAAATCATTGAAATCGATTCCAAACGTGGCGCGTACCCAGTCGAGGTCCTCGCTCCACTCGATCATCGCCTTATCCATATTCTCGTACGCGATATTCTCGTGCGCCGTTGGCGAGTTGGCCTTAAAAAAGAGCGGCCGATCGAAGACCGCACTATGAGACTGTTTTGAACGTAGATTGCCTTTGATAAATTTATCGCAGGCGACACCCGTTGGTCCATGCTGCGAAGCACGAAGGTTAACTGCGTGCTCACAGCCGCCTTCCTGCTTCAGACGCCCGTAGAGGTAACAAAAAACCTCTTTTCTGTGCCTATGGCCGCTATCTGACGGCATGCCTCGTTCTCCCAAGCTCTCGTCTGGGTTGTCGTTTGTGATAGGCTGAACTGGGCTAGGGGGAGCGCCGAAATTCGGCGAGAAGTACTCAAGACATGACAAGTACGGGGGGGGGGGCGGTCGCATCGCCTCAAAAACAGCGCTCATTGCCGGGGTGACCGGGCAGGATGGCGCATATTTGGCCGAGTTCCTCCTCGCAAAGGGCTATGTGGTACATGGTATTAAGCGCCGGTCGTCCTCGTTCAACGCCGAGCGCATCGATCATCTGTATCACGACATTCATGAAGCCGGCGTTCCGTTTTACTTGCATTATGGCGACGTAACCGATTCAACAAACCTAATCCGGATCGTGCAGGAGACCCAACCTGACGAAATTTATAATCTTGCCGCGCAGTCACATGTGCAGGTGTCGTTCGAGACACCGGAATATACCGCGAATGTCGATGGAGTTGGCACGCTAAGGCTACTGGAGGCGGTCCGAATTCTTCGCAGGGAAGGGCGGACTCGATTCTATCAAGCGTCGACGTCGGAGCTTTACGGGATTGCTCCCGAATCTCCACAGCATGAGATGACCCCTTTTCGTCCCCGCTCACCTTATGCAGCGGCCAAGCTTTACGCCTATTGGATCACCGTCAATTATCGCGAAGCTTACGGAATCCATGCATCGAATGGCATTCTATTCAATCACGAGAGTCCAATTCGCGGCGAGACTTTCGTGACCCGAAAGATCAGTCGGGCAGTGGCGGCCATCGAGAATGGTGTTCAGCAGAGGCTCTATCTCGGCAACTTAAACGCCAAGAGAGACTGGGGTCATGCGCGGGACTTTGTCGAAGGCATGTGGCTGATTGTGCAGCAGCAGCGTCCTGATGACTATGTGCTGGCGACCGGTGAATGTCATTCCGTAAGGGAATTCGTCGAGAGAGCGTTCGCGGTTGTTGGACGGACTATCATATGGAAGGGAAACGGGGTCGATGAGAAGGGCGTTGACGAGAGGTCCGGACAGATTCTGGTCCAGATCGATCCGAGATATTTCCGGCCAACCGAAGTTGATATTCTCCTGGGCGATGCAAAAAAGGCGCACGATAAGCTTGGCTGGCGCCATCGGGTGAGTTTCGACGAGCTCGTCAAAGAGATGGTGACCACAGAGCTCAAGAGAATGCTCTCTCCTGAGCGGCGTCGTGTCACGCGCGAATAACAGTCGGTCCGCACTCAAGGAATTTACTACGTGCCAAATCAGTCAAATCAGCGAGCGTTGGTGTTGGGCGCAGGTGGGTTTATTGGGAGTCACTTAGTTACGCGTCTTAAAAAAGATGGATGGTTTGTGCGGGGCGTGAATGCACACAAGCCGCGCTGGAGCGATTCCCCCGCTGATGAATTTGTTGTTGGGGATCTTACTGATCCGGAATTTTGTGCGACTGTACTCAATGAATCGTTCGATCGAGTCTATCAACTTGCCGCCAATATGGGCGGCGCAGGATTCGTTTTCAGCGGTGACAATGATGCTGAGATCATGCATCGTTCGGGACTCATCAATCTCAATATTTCAGAGCTTGCAGCGAAACATAAAGTAAAAGAAGTTTTCTATTCCTCAAGCGCATGTATTTATCCTCACGAAAACCGTCCCGACCCCAACAATCCAAACTACAAGGAGGAGTCCGCCTACCCTGCGGACCCAGCAAATGAATATGGCTGGGAAAAACTCTTCAGCGAACGGCTTTATTTCGCCTATATGCGCAACAAAGGCCTCCCGGTGCGGATTGCCCGCTTTCACACGACCTACGGCCCCGAGAGCGACTGGGAGGGTGGCCGGGAAAAATTTCCTGCAGCAATATGCCGCAAAGTGGCCCAAGCTCCGGATGGGGGTGAAATTGAAATTTGGGGCGATGGTCAGCAAACCCGCTCCTTTACCTATATTGACGATTGTATTGAAGGAATTGAGCGTCTCATGGCATCTGATTTCACGGGGCCGGTCAATCTGGGCTCGGATGAAATGATAAGCGTCAATGATCTTGCGAACATGGTCATTGGTATCTCAGGAAAAAAACTTTCAATAAAACATGTTCCCGGCCCTCAGGGCCCACGCGGGCGAAATTCCGACAATACGCTCATACGAGAGAAACTCGGCTGGGCTCCTTCAATTACCCTCAAGGACGGTATGAAGAAGATGTATGCGTGGGTTTCAGAGGAGGTCGAAAAATCAAAAAGTAAATGAAAGAATATCCGCGCATTACGGCCGTGTTTCAGATCGCACATTTGTTCAGAAACATAGACGCCAGCGATCTGGTCAGAGCACTTCAAAAACGCCTTGTTGGGATTGCGCCGTCAACATATTGAGCATTAGTGATAATTGGAGACCTATCGTTGTTTGGCCGGGATTTAGAGCGTTTTCTGGGGCTTATCTGGCGATCTCGCAGACGATTTCGCAAATGGCGCCGCAATTATCTCTTCGGAGAACACATCGCTTGGTTAAGAGCTTACCGTACCGCCCGACTTCGCCATGCGATTTCACGAGGGGAGTTTGCTGATCGCGAAATCTTAAGCGCGCCGAAGTTGGGCTTAGGAAACCGACTCGGCAAACTTCTCTCAGCCATGCGGTTGGCTGATGCATTAGGCGCAAAGTTTGTATTCCATTGGCCTTTTAATTCCATCGATGGCATAAATCCCGCGGATGAGGTGTTTCATCCAGACTTTTTGCTATCCCATCATCTGACTGAACTTCCCCGCCGGCGGTACGTACGCGTCGGTAAGGAGAACAGCCTATTCCCCTCGGGGATTATGGCGTTACGGCTCAGCAGGTTCAGCCATTTCCGGGGCATCGAAGTTAAGGACGTGGAGTCACTGCGAGGCTTTGAATTTCCTCTGGCGCCGTTAAGTGACTGCTTTCGTCGGATTAGATTCCATCCGAGGTTAGAGATTGTGCGCAAGTACGTAGACGGCGCGCTGCCTCGTTTTGCGCTAGCCATTCACATTCGGCGTGGCGATACCTTTCGCGGGGATAATCGGATCGGCGGCGGATTTGTTACAAAGCAACTTCCACTGCCAATCATCCGCCGAATTTTAGAGAAGACCACGTCCGAGAGGCCCGTGCTGCTTATTGGGAATGAAATGGGGCTAAATCGGTCGCTACAGACGAAGCCATGGATTCACTCGCTGGCAGATTTTCAGTATCCTGGAGAAATTGCACGTGACAAAACCGATTTCTTTGATTTCCTCGCGCTAACAAAGTGCGACGCAATTCTTGGCGGTACTAGTAACTTTGCTATCCACCCTGGCCGGATTGGAGGGGCAGCTTTTCTGACACCGTCTGATTTTCTGTCACATGAGGAAATCAAAGCATGCCTCATGGCGTATATTCAGAAACCTCCAACGAGTGATGATTTTTTGGAAGTGGCGCTCGCCTGCGAATACGCTCACCGCGTCCTGCCGGAAATGCTGTCCGCAAAAGAAAGGGATTTTATTATCACGAGTGCTTTCCGTGCTGATCCGCATAATCCGACTTATTCCATTCGCATCGCCGCGGATTTATTGCGTAAGAAGGATTTACGCGGCGCAACCGAGTTGCTCGCATCGACTGCGGAGCTTGGGGTGCTAAGTACGGTTCTTGAACTCGCGCGGAAATCGTTGAGTGGATATCCCGACCTAAACTTCGAAAGCCTTGCCAAAGATAAAGGAATTTCCTCGTGGCGTGACTGGAAAGTATTGGAAGCGTACAGTGGGATGGTTCCTTGGGTCGATTATTATCTTGCACTGCGGTTTGTTTCGAAGGGTGATGAGCGCGCTGCAATGAAATTTTTCACTCGTGCCAACTCGTTGCTTCGCGAATGTCCTACATGGTTCGATCCGAAAGGATTCGTAGATGCTGCCCGTCATGCAATTAGGAATACACGACCTTGGATGTAAGGTCTTTGGCTTGCACCTCGTTCGGTTGACACCCGGTCAATCGCGATGGCCTGTTTTGTCCTGGGCGTGAAATACGGATTCGGTGCATCTGCCGAGACGATGCTTTTCGCCAAATCGCAACTCGATGCAGCCCCTCGAAAAGGCGGCGTCAGCCGGCTGATCCGAGATCGATATCCTCGCCCCAGCGGCGCACCAGTTTGTTTTCGATTCCGAACAAATCGAGCGCTCGGCCAACCGAGTGCTCGACCATTTCGTCCAATGTCCTGGGCTTCGCGTAAAAGGCCGGGAGGGGTGGCATGACGATCGCTCCCATTTCGGTCACCTGGGTCATCGCGCGAAGATGGCCGAGATGAAAGGGCGTCTCCCGCACCATTAGTACGAGCCTGCGCCGCTCTTTCAAGATTACGTCTGCGGCGCGCGTGAGCAGGCTTGAGGTGACGCCAGTTGCGATCTCCGCGAGCGTCCGTACCGAACAGGGTGCGATGATCATGCCTTTGGTCGGAAATGAGCCGCTCGAAATCGCGGCGCCAATATCGTCAATTTTGTAGACAACATCCGCCATTGCGCCGACTTCGGCGATTTTGATACCGAGTTCATGCGCGATCGTGATCTGTGCGGATCGCGAAACGATGAGGTGGCTTTCGATTCCGGCGGCGCGCAGCGCCTTCAGCACGGCAGTCCCGTAGATAGCTCCTGAAGCGCCGGTGATACCGACAATAAGGCGTGGCTTGCTCATGCGCCGCCGATCTGTTGCGTTGTAATTTCGGCCCGTGCGGACCAGCCGGTCATGCGGCGCTCGATGAAGTCGAAAATCGCATACATCCCGATGCCCATGGCGCCCACGACGACCAGCGCCGCAAAAACGAGCGGCACGTTGAAATTCGACCCCGCGACCAGCATCACGTTTCCGATCCCGCTATTGCCGGCGATGATTTCCGCGATGACCGATCCGACGAAAGCCAAGGTGATAGCGATTTTCAGCGAAGCGAAAAAGTAGGGAAGCGAGCGCGGGATTCCGACTTTGAGCGTCATATCCCGCTGCGACGCGCCAAGCGAGCGCATCACTTCCAGAAGCTCCGGCTCGATCGTCGCGAATGCCGTTGCGACATTTGCGACGACCGGGAAGAAGGAGAGCATGAATGCCGTCATGATCGCGGGCAAGGTTCCGGCGCCGAACCAGATGACGAAAATCGGGATGAGCGCCGCTTTCGGAACGCTGTTGAAGGCCACGAGCAGCGGGTAGAGCGCCTTATAGGCAAGGCGCGAAGAGCCGACGAGAATGCCGAGGACCATGCCGATCACGACGGCGATGCCGAAGCCGATCAGCGTCGTGGCGAGTGTCGCCATTCCGTTCGTCAAGAGCGGAGACCAGTATTTGGCGAGCGCCTGCACCGTCTCCAGCGGAGTCGGCAGAATATAGTTCTTGATGCCGAAGACGATGATGGCAAGCCACCAGATAAGGATGAAGACCGCGGTCGTCAGCCATGGCGCGAGCCGTTCCAAAGCCTCCTTCTTCATGACTGCTTCCCCTTGCCGATATGATGGCGCAGATCATGAACGACGTCGACGAATTTTGGATCGAAGGTCGATTCCAGCGTGCGCGGACGCGGAAGATCGATCTTGCTTGTCTTGATGATGTGGCCCGGCCGTGCGCTCATGATGTGAATCGTGTCCGCGAGGAACACGGCTTCGCGCAATTCATGGGTGATCAGGATGATCGTGCATTTGCGGAACGACCATAGCTCCTGCAGCACGCCCCACAGCTCCTCGCGCGTGAACGTATCGAGTGCGGCAAAAGGCTCGTCGAGCAGTAAAATTGAAGGTTCGTGAATCAACGCCCGGCAGAGCTGCGCGCGCTGCTGCATGCCGCCGGACAATTCCCAGGGCATGCGATCGGCGAAGCCGGAAAGACCGACCTTCGCGAGCAGCATTTCCACGCGTTCGTGGTTCTTCTCGCGATCCTGTCTTTGCGTGCTCCGGTAGGGCTCGACGATTTCGAGCGGCAGCATCACGTTGTCGCGAATGTTCCGCCACGGCAGCAGCGTCGCATTCTGAAAGGCCATGCCGACGGTCTTCAGCGGGCGTTGCACTTCGCTGCCGTCGACCCGCACATTGCCGCGGCTCGGGCGCATTAAGCCCGCGATCAATTTCAGGAGCGTCGACTTCCCGCAGCCGCTCGGGCCGACGATGGACACAAATTCCCCGTAGGCAATGTCGACGTTTGCGCCAGATACCGCCAAGGTATTCGCACCGGTCGACCTGGCCGTATAGGCCAAGTCGACGCCGGCGAGTTCGATAAAAGCCATTGGCGAATCCTTCCTGCTTTCGCGCCGCTTCAGATTAGTTGACCATCCGCTCGCTTTTGGGAGGAAGATACGACCCGTCAAACACCTCGTTCAGCGCGGGCTGACGCGGCAGGTTGTATGCCTTGGTGATGAGCTCGATCACCTTTTGCAGCCGCTCCTTGTTGACGTCACCGAAGCCGTCCTTCTTCACCGTTGGGGTGAGAATGCAGCACTCGAGCGCGACCTTGAGCCGTTCGCGCTCAATATTGGCATCGAGCAGGGGTTCGTAGGCGAGGGCAGCCTTGACCGCGAGCTCGGGATCCTTCGCGATGTCTTTCAGGCCCTTCATCGTGGCGCGCAGAAAGCCTTTCACCGCATCCGGATGTTCTTTTAAGAAGCTGCGTGAAGCGGCAATGGAATTTCCATACAATTCAAGGCCATAGTCCTTGTACATAAAGTACCGGATGTTGTCCTTCTTGACGCCCTTGGCCTGCAATTCGAGCAGCGAGTTGAAAACCTGGCCCGGGATGGCGTCGACAGTACCTTGTGCGAGCAGCACCTCGCGTAACTTCGGGTCGATGTACTGAATTTGAACGCTCGACACATCGATGCCTGTGTGGCTCGCGAAGATCGGGAACAGCTTGAAGGTGGAGTCATTGGCGGCGGAGCCGAGTTTTTTCCCATTCAGCTGTTTGGGTTCGGTAATGTTGCTCGATTTCAACACGAAAATCGCGGCAGGGGCTTCCTCATATCCGCTCATTAGGACCGGGAAAGCCTGATCCGGATTCTTCGAATCAAAATCCATTACAACGTTGATGTCGGGAAAGCCCATGTCATAGACGCCGGCGGCGAGCTGGCGGACGACCTCGGCGGAGCCTTTTCCGCGGTCAATCGTGACGTCGAGGCCTTCGGCCTTGTAGTAGCCTTTTTGCAGTGCGTGCAGAAATGCGCCGTGGGTGGCGCCCGGAATCCAGTCGAGTGTGAAGCGCACTTTCGTCTGGGCGTTTGCAGTTTGCGAACCCGCCAGCATGGCGAATGCGAGATAGGAAATCACTCGAAGGCAACGGCGTGTCGGCATGATCCTCTCCTAATGCGTTGAATAGGGCTCCTCTGAGTATTGCCGCATCCGGACCTGCCGCCCGAGCGAATGCCGATCCGGTCTTTTCCCGCGCTGAACGCTATCGCTCGCAGTACCGGTTCGCACGGTTTATTTTTTCTCACTGCATGGCCACTTTGGCGTTTGAAAGAATTTGCTTGGCACGCGCCCGTTGATCATCGGAAATCCTCAGGCGCTCGGCAAAACCCTCTTCGGTCGGGGCCGTTGCATCGATTCCCATTTTTGTGACGGTGAATGTTTTCGGATCCGACGTTGGATCGATGATCGCGGATTTCACGCCCGGTACCATGAAAATATCCTTTTCCGGGCGCACGCGCGTTGCAACCGCCCACATCACGTCGTCCATGTCGAAAATATCGACATCCTCGTCCACGACAATGACTTGTTTCGTGTACAATTCAGTGCCGAGCGCGGTCAGCATGGCCATTTTCGGTTCGCCTTCGGCGACTTTCTTCATCGACACGATAGCAAGAAATGCGCCGCAAGTTTTGTGCGGAACATGTACCGCACGAACATTTGGAATGTTGCGGCGAAGAGCGTTCAGGAGCTCGCCTTCGCGGGTAATACACGAGATGAGGATGTGATCGCGCGACATTCCGGACGTGACACTGTGAAAGATCGCATCGCGGCGCATGCGGATGCGATGCGCCACAAAAACGTTTTGCGTGCTACGATACGAGGCATAGCCGGTGAACTCGCCGAAGGGCCCTTCCGGTTCATGCTCGGCCACGAGAATCTCGCCTTCAATGACGATTTCGGCGCCTGCAGGCACTTCGAGGTCACTTACGCCGCAGCGCGCGAGCCGATAGGGCTCGCCGAACAGGCCGCCGATAATCTCGAATTTCCGCACATGCGGCGGATAGGCGTAGACCATCGAGCCCATGTAATGCAGCGGGTGCGTTCCGATCACGATCGCGGCGGGCAGCGATTGACCGCGCGCCGCGGCGCGGCGGTGAAATTCATACATCCGGCGGCGTGAATGCAGCGACACGCCTAACCTGTTTTTGCCTTTCAGCATCAGGCGATGAAAGCCGGTGGTGTCGACGCCGGTTTCAATATCGCGCGCCGTAATCTGACCCGCAGTGATGTAGGGCGCAGCGTCCACCGTGAACTGGAAGGGGATCGGTAACTTGGTGAGATCGACCTGGTCGCCTTCCAGAACCACTTCGTCCCACGCGCCCTTGGCGACGATTTCGGGCGGAATGTAATTCTGGCATCGCTCCCGGAATGTCAGCGGAAGCTTGTCGGGCTCGGTGTTGAGGCACTTCGCCAACAGTTTGCGGTTTGCGGCGACGTTGGTGACGACCGGAAGGTTGAAGCCTTTGACGTTCTCGAAAACGACGACGGGAGCTTTCCCCAGCCGGTCGAGTTCGAAGACGACCGATGTCATCTCAAGCTCGCGGCTCACGGGCTCCTTGATGCGAAGGAACTCGCCGGGGAGCACCTTCTCGGTTTCCTCGAGGAAGCCGCGCAAGCTTTGATGGTCCGCCAAATTTCCCTCCGTTGTGTCGTCTTTTGAGGGTATTCAGCTTATAATATAAGTTACAGTCTGCAACCCTATTTTCATGGCAGCGGGGGCCTGCGAATTTTGCAACGCGATCCGAGCGAACGAGAATTTTCCAGTAAGTTGCAGCGCCTGACCGTTTCGCCTTGGCGTCAGGTTTTTGCGATTGCCTGTGTCAAAACCGAAACGTGGCACTCGGGAAATGTTAGGGCAAGCAGGGAGGCGTAACCCATGAGATTGGATTTCGCTGCAGTTTCCACCATGTCCGCTTCTCCGGCTTTATCCACAGAAAGGAAATTCGCCATGGCGTTCTGCTGCAGGCGCTCGGCTTCGAGTTCTTCGGCCTTGACCCGCTGCCGCAATTGATCGGTTTCGGCGAAAGACCATCCAGCCGGCGGCGACTTCAGATGCCGCCGCGCGATACGAAGGGGAGTGACCACATGCTGTTGCCAGGACTGCACATAGCCGGCGATGTCCGCGATCTCGCGAACATGGAGACGGCGCCCCCTGGAGGCCGCCCAGAGCATGTACAGCAGCAGATTGACGTCCACGCCGAACCGATCCTGAAGTTCAAGACAAATGCTCGCGACATTTGGCTTGGCGTAAGTTTGCAAGGAAAATGTCCAGAACTCGGATGCTGAGTCGGGCATGAGCCATTCCGGAGCGGAGCGGGAACGAGGATAATACCATGAACCCTAAAAGCGCCGAGCAGATCTTCTCGCATCAAAGCCTTTCTGACCGCATCACGGTTTCGCTGCGCGAGGCGATCACGAGCGGCCGTTATGCCTCGGGCCAGCAGCTTCCGGCGGGCAAGGACCTCGCGCAGAGTTTCGGCGTGAGCATCACCGTCGTCCGCGAGGCGCTCTCGCGGCTCAAGGCAGACGGATTGATCGCCTCGCGGCAAGGGAAGGGCGTCTTCGTCGCAGCGGACGGAAGCAATCGCCCTTTTCGTCTGGTCAAATCGGGCGGCGCGCCGCGCGCACTGCTCGAAGTGTTCGAGCTGCGCATGGGGGTTGAGGTGCAGGCGGCGAGTCTCGCCGCGCAACGCCGGACGGCGGAGGATTTGAGCGAGATGGCAAAATATCTGAAGGAGATGAAACCGACGCGAAGGTCCTTTGACGAGGCGCTCTCGGCCGACGTCGCCTTTCATCGCGCGATCGCCGTCGCGACACGCAATCCGCTGATCGTCAGTTTCGTGGAGTTTCTTCAGCCGCATCTGCGCGAGGCGATTGCGCTTGCGCGCGCTACGTCAGCGAAGAAGAAGGAAACGGAAATCGCCGCCTATCGCGAACACTGCGATATCTACGAGGCCATCGCCGCGGGAGACGCGCGGAAGGCGAGTGCGGCCGTTCGCAACGTTCTCGAAGGAAGCTTGCGGCGGCTGAGGAACAGCCTCGATGCTTCGGAAGGCAAAGGCGAAACGGCGCTCAATAATTCGCGCCGTCGATGACGCCGTCGACGAGATTCTGCCCGTAGAGTGCTTCGAGATTGAGCCCCTGCAGCCCGTCGAGCGGGCGAATGGCTTCGATCATGCTCATGAGCTCCGCGTGTTCGGCGCGGCGGATTTGCTCGGCTTCGTCGCGCGAGACTCGCTGAAAACGCACCTCTCGCCCGGCACGGCGGATTCCGACGGTAGGCAAATCGGCGGAAATCACCGTCGCGATTTTCGGATAGCCGCCGGTGGTTTGCGCATCGGAGAGCAAAATGATCGGCAGCTTCGAGCCGGGCACCTGAATGGAGCCCGTTACGATCCCGTCCGAGACGAGGTTGTAATCGCCGCTATGTTCGAGAAGAGGGCCTTCGAGACGAAAGCCGATGCGATCGGAGGCGGGCGTGATCTTGTAGGTCGCGGACAGGAACTGCTGCACGGCCTCCTTGGTGAAATAGTCGTCCTGCGGGCCGAGCACCACGCGGATCGGCTGGTCAAATCGCGGCTTGCGCGGCGCGTTCAACATGACTTCGGTGCGCGCAGCGGCTTCCTCATTCGGTCCTTCGAGAATATCGCCCGCGCGAAGCTGCCGCCCCGAAAATCCTCCGAAGCCGGGCGCGCGCGTATAGGTCGACCGGCTTCCGAGACAGAGAGGAATATCGAAGCCGCCTTCGACGGCAAGATACGAGCAAAACGAGTCGCTGCTCAGACGCGCGCGGAAAATTTCGCCCTTTGTCAGCCGGACGCTGCGATCGCAACGGATCGCTTCCTCGCGGCCGGCGATTTCGATCGTGCCGTTCCCGCCGACGAGGGCAATACGCACCGAAGAAGCCATCACCTCGAATTCCGGGCCCGAGCCGATCATTTCGAGATTGGCGGCATTCAAATCGTTTCCGACGAGCGCATTCGCTAGCATAAATCCGTCGCGGTCGAGCGCGCCCGATACCGGAACGCCGGCGTGCAGGTAGCCGCGACGTCCGCTGTCCTGGACCGTCGTAAAAAAGCCGGGCGCGACTACTTTAAGCAAGGCGCTCACACGGCGATCTCCTTGCTGGCAGGCGTATAATTTCTTTGCTCGACCGCCTTCCGAATTTTCGCGAACTCGCTCTTGGAAACGGGCCTGAACTTCACGCCGTCGCCCGGCCGTAGCAGCGCGCCTCGTTCGGAATCCGGATCGAAAAGCCGGATCGGTGTCGTGCCGATCAGATGCCAGCCGCCGGGACTTTCGTATGGGTAAACGGCAGCCATACTGGTCGCGATTGCGACCGAGCCGGGCGGAACGCGCGTCCGCGGGTCGGCGCGGCGCGGCAACCGAAGCTTGGCCGGCAAGTCGCCCATATAGGGAAAGCCGGCGACGAAGCCGACCATATAGACGTGGTACTGAGTCTCGCTGTGCAGCGTGACGACTTCCGCTGGCGTGAGTTCCGCCGCACGCGCGACCGCTTCGATATCGGGGGCGAATTCGGGATCGTAGCAAGCCGGCACGTCCCACAACCGGCGGCTGCCGGATACCTTGCCGGAATCGCTGACGAAGCCCGTGATGCGATGTTCAAGCTCGCGGCCGGTTGTGACCAGCGGATCGTAATTCACGCTGAGCGAGCGAAACGTGGGGAGGACTTCGGTCACGCCGGGCAGGCGGGCTTTCTCGACTGCTGCCGCAAGGGCGAGAATGCGTTCGCTGATCTTGCGATCGATCTTCGACCCGAACTCGACGATAAGCGCGCTGTCCGCGGCGTTGAGAATACGAAAATCGGCCATAGCGGGCGCCTACGCAAATTGATATTATGATGCTAAAGATAGCACTGCGACGGGTCAAATATCGCGCTTGTCGCAAGATGATCGCAACAAACGCCACAAGACCGCAACCGCATGAAGCTCATTCGAAGAGCAGCGATCGTTTCTCCAAGTCTTTCGGTGCTCCGTTGCCTTGGTCTTGCGGAAAGCTATGATCGCGCATTCTTCGATATCGGATACGAGTAGTCATAGTGTCCAAGCTCCTTAAAGCTTACGATCGAAGCAGGGTCCCCCTGTACATTCAGGTCGCTTCCGTGTTGCGAACGCGGATTCAATCCGGCCAATGGGCGGCCGGCGAAAAGATTTCCACGCTCGAAGAGCTTGAGCAGGAATTCGAAGTCGCGCGTGTCACTGTGCGGCAAGCCGTGGACATTCTCCGCGAAGAGGGTTTGTTGCAAGCGCGGCAAGGGCTCGGTACCTTCGTTTCCAGGAAAACACAGGACCGCCACTGGGTTAAGCTCGCGACCAACTGGAACAGCCTGATTGAATCCCTGAAAGGCAATGTCCCGCGTCGGTTGTCGATCGATTATGATTCGAAGCCGAACCTCGCGGATTCCGACGGCGAGCTTGCGTCAAGCTATGTGAAGCTGCGCAGCGTTCAGTACCGGAATGAAGATCCGTATTCGGTTGTGAACGTGCATCTTGCGCGGGAGGTTTTTGACCTGAAGCCCGATCGCTTCAAGAACGCCGCGGCGCTCGTTACGATCGACGAAATGCGGGAAATCACGCTTCGCAACGCGCACCAGATGCTTGTGATCGGCAGCGCCGACCCCGAAGTCGCGGACTTGTTGAAGATTCCGATCGGCGCGCCGACTGTCGAAGCGCATTGCGTCGTTATCGACGACGGCGGTATCGCGATTTATGTCGGCGACATCATTTACCGCAGCGAGAGCATTAAATTGCAGATCGACCTTCTCGGGCCGCAGCCGGTTCTGCCGAAGCGGGGAAGGAACGGCGTGAAGGTCGATCTCCCGCGGCGGAAATCCCGCCGCGCGTGAGCGGATTTTGTGCAGGCGGACGCGAAACCTTTTGATCGAGCGCCTAGTCTTGCTATCATACTAAAAATAAGCTGAATTGCCGGGAAGACTTTAGGAGCGCGGCATGGTTGAGCAGGGCGTAGGCGCGCGGCTCTTGCGCAAAGAGGATGATCGCCTGATGCGCGGGCGCGGCGAATTTGTCGCCGATATTCGACTCGCCGGCATGCAGGATGTCGCGTTCGTCCGCAGTCCGCTCGCGCATGCACGCATTCACGGCATATCGATTCCGCCTCAATTCAAGGATCGTGTGTTCACGGCCGCCGATCTTACCGGCGTGAAACCAATCCGTGCGGTGACAGCCCTGCCGGGTTTCAAGGTTTCGGAGCAGCCGGTACTCGCCGTCGACAAGGTGCGACAAGTCGGCGAGCTCGTCGCGATGTGTGTCGGCCGCACGCGCGCGGAGGCGGAAGATATCGCTGCTTCCGTTGAGCTCGATCTCGAGGAATTGCCGGCGGTCTACGACATGCTGCAGGCGCGCGAATCGGGCGCGCCGCTCGTGCACGAAGCATGGGGCGACAATATTTTTCTCGAAACCTTCTTCGAGAAGGATATCCACAAGGCTTTCGACGCGCCGATCAAGGTCACGCGCGAGATTCGCACCGCGCGGCAGTCGATGGCGCCGCTCGAAGGCCGAGGCGTTGTCGCCACCTGGGACAGCCGGCTCGAGCAGCTCACCGTCTATACGGCGGCGCAGATGCCGCACATCAACCGCACTGGCTTGTCGGAATGCTTGCAGCTCGATCACGGCAATATTCGCGTGATCTCGCCCGACGTTGGCGGAGGCTTCGGCTACAAGGGCATTCTGCTTCCAGAGGAAGTGTGTCTATCGTGGCTCACGATGCAGCGGCGGCACCCAGTTCGCTGGATCGAGGATCGCCGGGAGCATTTGATCGCGGGCGCGAATTGCCGCGAGCATCACTATATCATCACCGGTTATGCCGATCGCGATGGCAAGCTGCGCGGGATCGACTGCGAAGCGACGGTCGATTCCGGCGCGTATTCTTCGTATCCATTTTCAGCATGTCTTGAAGCGGCGCAAGTCGCGAGCATCCTGCCGGGGCCGTACGATTTCGAAGCCTATCGCTGCAAAGCCTGGTCGGCGGCGACGAACAAATGCCCGATCCTCCCGTACCGCGGCGTTGCGCGAACGGGCGTCTGCTTCGCGCTGGAACTGGTGCTCGATGCGATCGCGCGGGAGGCGGGTGTCGAGCCCTACGAAGTGCGGCTCAAAAGCCTCGTCCGGCCGGAGCAGATGCCGTTCGACAACATCACGAAGAAACACTTCGACAGCGGCGACTATCCGCAGGCGCTGCAGCGGGCGCTCGAGCATTTCGATCTGCCGGCGTTCCGCACGCGGCAAGCGAAGGGCGAGCCGGACGGAAGGCTGCTCGGCTTCGGCATTTCGATCTACTGCGAGCAGGCGGCGCATGGAACCTCTGTCTATTCCGGCTGGGGGATTCCGATGGTGCCCGGGCACGAGCAGGCGACGGCGCGCGTGACACCCGACGGCGGGTTAGAATTGCGCGTCGGCGTGCATTCGCACGGCCAGAGTCTGGAAACGACGCTTTCGCAGGTCGCGTTTGAAATTCTCGGGATCGATACGTCGAAAATCAAAGTCGTTCTCGGCGACACGGCTTACACGCCCTATTCGACGGGCACGTGGGGATCGCGCTGCATGGTGATGGCGGGGGGTGCGGTCGCGAGCGCATGCCGCGAAATCGAATCGCGCGCGAAATTGATCGGCGCAAGCCTGTTGCAGGTTCGGCCGGAAGACGTGCGTTATGAAAACGGCCGCGTGGTTTCGGATCGCGGCAGTCTCGGCATCGGCGACATCGCCCGCGTCTGGTATCTGCGGCCCCAGGATCTTCCCTACGATGTGCATCGTGGCGGGCTGGAAGCGACCGTCGGTTACAAGCCCGTGCGCGATACGGGCACGTTCAGCTACGCCGCACATGCGGTCACCGTCACGGTCGATCCGGAACTGGGCGACGTCGAAATTCTCAATTACGCGATCGTTGAGGACGGCGGAAAGCTGGTGAACCCAATGGTGGTCGACGGCCAAATCTACGGCGGTCTCGCGCAAGGGATCGGCACCGCGCTCTACGAAGAGATGCCGTTTGACAAGAACGGCCAGCCGCTGGCTTCTACCTTCGCGGATTATCTTCTGCCCGGGCCGACCGAAGTGCCGGAGCCGCATCTCGATCACATGGAGACGCTCGGGCCTTACACGGAATTCGGCGTGAAGGGAATCGGCGAGGGCGGAGCGATCGCGCCGCCCGCCGCGATCGCAAACGCGGTGAACGATGCGCTGAAGGGGTTGGGCGCGGAAGTCTTGTGCTCGCCGATTACGCCGCGCCGCGTGCTGGAAGCCATCGCCGTCGCCAAGGCGCGCAAGGAAGCGAAGTAACGCCGTGAAGCCCGTCAATTTCGCATATGAGAAGCCGCGTCATCTCGACGATGCGCTGCGTCTGCTCGGCAACGGCTCGCAAGCGAAGGTGCTCGCGGGCGGGCAGTCGCTCGGCCCGATGTTGAACATGCGGCTCGTTCAACCTGATCTGATCGTTGATATCACCGCGCTCGATGCGTTGAAGCATTGCGAGAAACAGCAGGATTTTCTGGTGCTCGGTGCCTGCATCACGCATGCGGACATCGAGGATGGCCGTGTTCCGGACGTGACGAACGGCGCGATGGCGGCGGTCGCCTGCGGGATTGCCTATCGCGCGGTGCGCAACCGCGGCACGATCGGCGGGAGCCTCACGAACGCCGATCCTTCGGCCGATTGGATTTCGGCGCTCGCTGCGCTGGGGGCTGACGCGATCGTGCGCGGCAAAGACACGAGAACCATTCCGGTTGAATCTTATGTCACCGGCGCGCTCGAAACTTCACTCGGCGAGAACGAATTGCTCGAAGCGATTCGCGTGCCGGCGCATTCGAAAAAAGCTCGTTGGGGTTACTACAAGGTTTGCCGCAAGACCGGGGAGTATGCCCATGCGATCGGCGCGGTGCTGCTCGACCGGGCGCGCAATGTTTTCCGCGCGGTGATCGGGGCAACGGAGCGAAAGCCCTTGGTGCTCGCCGACGCGAAGCCGTTGTTTCAGGGCAGCGACGACCTGCGCAAGTTCGATCCTACGGCCGCCGACGCGATGCTTGCGTCGATCGGCATGGACGATCCGCTTGACAGAAAAATCCACACGGTGGCGCTCGCTCGCGCCGTTCAGCAGGCGTCCGCATGAAGCCCGTTTCCTTCACCATCAACGGTATGGCGGTTTCCGCTGAGGTAGAGCCGCGCACGCATCTCGCGGACTTCTTGCGCGAAGAGCGCGATCTCACCGGCACGCATCTCGGTTGCGAGCACGGCGTTTGCGGTGCCTGCACTATTCTCGTCGATGGCGCGCCGGTGCGTTCCTGTCTGACCTATGCGGTGGCCTGCAGCGGCGCGGAAGTGACCACGATCGAGGGGCTCGATAACGACGAAGTGACCGCCGAGCTGCGCGAGGCGTTCAAGCGCGAGCACGCCTTGCAATGCGGATACTGCACGCCGGGCATGCTGATCTCCGCGCGCGATCTCGTGCTGCGCGCGCCGGATGCCGATGAGCGTGCGATTCGTGTCGCCATGAGCGGCAATCTTTGCCGCTGCACCGGCTATGTCGGAATCATCCGCGCGATCAAAAGTGTGATTTCCGCACGCCGCGCGCGGGCGATTGCGCCGGTTGCGATGAACGGCGGGGCGCTCGGGCCCGCCGGTTCGCGCCATAGCGGCAGCGAGACAGTATCCGAACTGATGGCGGGCCGTGCGACCGCGACGCCAGTGAGCGCGAAAGCACAGCGGCCCGCAATGGACCGCGACTGGAGGCCACAGGTTTCGTTCGAACAAAGTTTCGTCGTTCATTATCCGCGGCAACAGGTTTGGGATTTCTTCGGCCAGGTGCGGGACGTCGCCGCGTGCTTACCAGGCGCAAGCTTGGTCGAAGAGCCGACCGATAATCACGCTGAGGGAAAGATACGTGTGAAGATCGGGCCGATTACAGCGGAATTTCGTGGCGAGGCCGATATCGAGCGCGATGAAAAGACTTACTCCGGCAAAATCATCGGCGCCGGGAGCGACGTGCGCAGCAGTTCTTCGACGCGCGGAATGATCAATTACAGTCTGCGGCCTACAGATGGCGGCCGCGCGACCGAAGTTGCGATCACCGTCGGCTACACCCTCACCGGGATGCTGGCGCAGTTTGGGCGGAGCGGCATCGTGCAGGATGTGGCATCGCGGCTGACAGCCGCTTTCGCGCAGAATCTCGAGGCGCGGCTCGGCGGAAAAGCCCTGGAGGATCTGCCGGTTAGCGGCGAGGGCTTAAACGCGGGATCACTCTTGTTTGCCTTGATCCGCGACCGCTTCAAGGCTCTGCTCAAGCGGCTGTTCGGTACGCGGTAAACTGCGGCATAAAAGGTATTGTTTGTCTAAAGATAGTACCTTATGGATGGGCCTGAAATTCGAGGTGCGTGATGACGATCAAGATCAATCTCAACGCCGACATGGCCGAGGGCTTCGGCGCCTATGACATCGGCGACGACAACGGTATTCTGAAAATCATCGGCTCGGCGAACATCGCCTGCGGCTTTCACGCCGGCGATCCGCGCGTGATGCACCGCGTCGTGACACAGGCGAAGAAAATGGGCGTGAGCATCGGCGTTCATCCGGGCTTCAACGATCTCTGGGGCTTCGGTCGCCGCCGCATCGACATGCGTCCGGACGACCTCGAATACATGGTCGCCTATCAGATCGGCGCGCTGCAGGCCTTCGCCGCCTATGCGGGCACCAAGGTCACGCATCTCAAGCCGCACGGCGCGTTGAACAACATGGCCGCAGAGATCAGCGAATATGCGCTTGCGATCGGGCGTGCGATCAAGGCGGTCGATCCGAACATTATCTATGTTGCGCTGTCGGGCTCCGAAATGGAAAAGGCCGGACGAAACCTGGGCCTCAAAGTGGCGCTCGAAGGATTCTGTGATCGCCAATACGAGGACGACGGCAATCTCACCTCGCGCAAAATTCCGGGCTCCGTCATCAAGGATCCGGCGGTCGCGACCAAACAAGTGATCGACATGGTCGTGAATAAGTTCATCACTTCGAGGCACGGCAAGAAAATCCCCTGCGAGGTGCATACGCTTTGTGTTCACGGTGACGAACCGACGGGCGTTGCGACCGCGAGGGCCGTGCGCGATGGACTGGAAAAAGCGGGCGTGAAGCTCGTCACGCTTCCCGAAATGCCGCTTGGCTAAGGAGAAGTCATGAACGCGAAGCCAAGCATTGCAATTCTCGGCGGCACCGGCGATCTGGGCTCGGGGCTTGCGAAGTGTTGGCTCGCGGCAGGTTACGATGTCGTCATCGGTTCGCGCTCGGCGGAGAAGGCGCAGGCCTTCGCCAAAGAACTCGGCGGCAAGGCACGCGGCGACAGCAATGTCGGCGCAGCGAGGGCGGCGGATGTCGTCGTCGTCGCGGTTCCGTTCGCGAGTCACGAGGCGACGCTGCGCGAAGTGAAAGACGCGGTGCAAGGCAAGATCGTTGTAGACGCGGCCGTGCCGCTCGTGCCGCCGAAAGTCTCGGTCGTGCAGCTTCCGGCGGAAGGCTCGGCGGCGCAGATCGCGCAGAACTTGCTCGGTGAGGGCGTGCGCGTGGTTTCCGCTTTCCATAATGTGGGCGCGAAGAAATTGCATGCGGGCGACCGCGCCGATTGCGACGTGCTCGTTTTCGGCAACGACAAGGAAGCGCGCGAGATCGTGATTGCGCTCGCGAATGAAGTGGCGACCTGCGGTGTCGACGGCGGCGTGCTCGCGAATTCCGCGGCGGCCGAGGCGCTGACCTCGGTGTTGATCGCTATCAATCGCCGCTACAAGATTCCGGGGGCGGGCATTCGTATTACCGGGCTGCCGGCGGTCGCGCCGCAATGATGGGTGATGGCGAACAGCGCCACATATTTCGCTGTACCGGGAATACCGCTCATCGCCCCGGGCGATAATCTCGCGGCGATTATCATAAGCGCTTTGAAGACCGCACAATTTCCGCTCGTCGCGAATGACGTCGTTGTTATTGCGCAAAAGATCGTTTCGAAATCCGAAAACCGCTATGTGCGGCTGAGTGACGTGCAACCATCGGCGCAGGCGCTGAAATTGGCGGAAGAGACGGGCAAGGACGCTCGCTATCTCGAGGTCGTGCTGAGCGAATCCGAGGAAATCGTCCGATACCGGTCCAATATCGTGATCGCCGCGCACCGGCTTGGCTATGTCATGGCGAATGCAGGCATCGATCAGTCGAATATCGAGCACGCCAACGGCGAGGAGCGGGTGCTGCTCCTGCCGCAGAATCCGGACGGCTCGGCAGCTGAACTGAAAACTGCGTTCGACAAGGCTTTCAACACAAATGTCGGTGTCATTATTAACGACAGTTTCGGGCGGCCGTGGCGGAACGGTGTTGTCGGCGTCGCGCTCGGTGTCGCGGGCATCCCGTCTCTCCTCGATATGATCGGCGCGCCGGATATTTTCGGCCGGAAGCTGCAGGTGACCGAAATCGCGGTGGCGGACGAGATCGCAGCGGGCGCATCGTTGCTCATGGGCCAGGCAGCGGAGCGCCAGCCGGTGGTCGTTGTCCGCGGACTTTCTTTCAGCGCGGCGGCCAGGCCCGCATCGGCGCTCATCCGCCCGCGCGAGCGGGACATGTTCCGATGAACGCCGAGAGCGCAGCGCAGTTCCGTGCGGGACCGGTTGTCGCGCTATGCGGCGGGATCGGCGGCGCGAAGCTCGCGCTCGGGCTCAACCGGCTGCTCGGAAAAAACCTGACGGTGGTGGTGAACACCGGCGACGACTTCGAGCATCTCGGCCTGCATATTTCGCCGGACATCGATACGGTCGTCTATACGCTCGCCGGCTTGAACGATCCCGAGCGTGGCTGGGGCCATGCAGACGAGAGCTGGAATTTCATGCAGGCGCTTCGTGAGCTCGGCAGTGAGACGTGGTTTCAGTTGGGCGATCGCGATCTTGCGATGCATGTCGAGCGGACGCGCGCGCTACAGAGTGGAGTTTCGCTCACAGATTTTACCGCATCGATTGCGCGCCACCTGAAAATCCCATCGGCAGTTCTTCCGATGACGGACGATCATGTGGAAACTGTTGTGATCACCGAAGAAGGGCCGCTTTCCTTTCAACGCTATTTCGTAGGCCTGCAATGCAGGCCAGCAGTCCGGCGACTTGAATTCAAAAATGCGCAAAACGCCGCCGCTTCTAGCGCGGTTTTGTCGGCGCTGCGGAATCCGGATCTCGCCGCCGTCATTATTTGTCCGTCGAATCCCTATCTCAGCATCGATCCGATTCTTGCGATCCCGGGCATCCGCAAGACGCTTGACGAGATCAAGGCGCCGATCATCGCGGTTTCGCCGCTGATCGGCGGGCAAGCCGTGAAAGGGCCGACCGCGAAGATCATGGCGGAGCTGGGGTTGCCCGCGGATTCAGGAACCATCGCGCGGCACTATCCGTTTCTGAAAGGCTTGATTGTCGACAAGGTCGATCGCGGCGAAGTGAGCGAAATCGGTCTTCCGGTGCACGCGGCTTCCACCTTGATGCGAAGCCTTGCGGATCGCGACCGTCTCGCAGGCGAGTGCCTGCGCTTCGCCGCGCAGCTTGCGAACGCTGTGGAAGGAAGTGGCTGACATGGCGGAGCGCGCGGAAAGCTTGCCGGAAATCCGGGCCATTGTCCCGGTGAAGCGGCTTGGTCTCGCCAAGCAACGAATGGCGCCGGTGCTCTCGCAGAGCGAGCGCACGATGCTCGCACGAGTCATGCTGAATGATGTGCTGGCGACGCTGCACGCGACACCGGAACTCGCAGGCATTGTCGTGGTCAGCAGCGATCCGATGGCCGAGGAACTCGCGAAGCAGTTCGAGGCACGTGTGGTCGCTGATGTTGTCGAGACCGGCGCCAACGATGCCGTTCAGCAAGGCTTGGCAACTCTGGATGACAAAACTGCGGCGCTGGTTGTGCCGGCTGACGTGCCTTTCGCAACCGTGGAAGAGCTGCAGGCTGTAATTAAAAGTCTTGCTCAGCACGATCTCGTTCTGACACCGGCACGATCCGACGGCGGAACCAACGCGCTCGCCATGCGAGCGCGAGATCTGATCGCGACGAGTTTTGGCGAGGACAGTTTTGCACGCCACGTTGCGCTGGCGAAAGAAAAGAATCTGCGCTGCGGGATCGTTCGTTGCGACGGTCTTGGAAACGATATCGATCGGCCGGAAGATCTGGTTTTTTCGTCCGCGCCGGACAGGCGTCTGTTGACATCGGCGCTTCTTGCCGAATTTGATCTCGCCGCTCGTTTAAGCGCGCGGTCGAGCCCAGTACGGTATGTGACATGACGGTTTCGCTATTGAGAGACTTCCCCGCCGATCGCCGCCTCTCGCCGGCCGAGGCTGCGGAACTTGTTCGCCTCGACGATATCGAGCCGTTGCTCGCGGCAGCCGCGGCCCGCCGTGATGCCGCGCACGGGCAGAACGTTTCCTATTCGCGCAAGGTTTTCATTCCGTTCACGCAGCTTTGCCGCGATGTTTGCCATTACTGCACCTTTGCGCATGCGCCGCGCGCGAACGAAAAGCCGTATCTTTCGATCGAAGAGATGATCGCGATCGCGAAGGCCGGAAAGAAAGCGGGCTGCAAGGAGGCGCTGTTCACCCTCGGCGACAAGCCGGAACTGCGCTATCGCGTGGCGCGCGAGGAACTCGACCGGCTCGGTCATCCAACCACGCTCTCTTATCTGGCCGAGGCGGCCCGCGCCGTCTTTCGCGAAACGGGGCTGTTGCCGCACGTCAATCCCGGCCTGATGACGGGCGAGGACATCGATGCTTTGCGAAAAGTATCGGTCTCGCAAGGCATTATGCTGGAGAGCGTATCGGATCGTCTCTGCGCGAAGGGTGAGGCGCATTACGGCTCGCCGGATAAAGTGCCTGCCGCTCGGCTGGAGACGATGCGGCTCGCGGGCGAGCGAGCGGTGCCATTCACGTCCGGCATCCTGATCGGGATCGGCGAGACGCGGCAGGAGCGGATCGACTCACTCTTCGCGTTGCGCGATCTGAACGACGCCTACGGGCATATTCAGGAAATCATCATCCAGAATTTCCGCCCGAAACCGGGCACGCGTATGGAAAAAGCACCCGCGCCGGATGTCGAGGAGCATCTATGGACGATCGCCGTCGCGCGGCTCATTTTCGAGCCAGAAATGAACATCCAGGCGCCGCCGAACCTGAGCCCCGGCGCGCTCGGCCGCCTGATCGCCGCGGGCATCAACGATTGGGGCGGCGTGTCGCCGGTCACGCCCGATCACGTCAATCCCGAGGCGCCGTGGCCGCATCTGCGCGTGCTGGAAGCTGCGACCAAGGCCGCGGGCAAGAATCTCGTCGAGCGATTGGCGATTTATCCCGCGTTCGCGCGCAATATTGCGCGCTGGGTCGACCCCGGCTTGCGTACGGCTGTTCTACATCGCATCGACGGCGACGGCATGCCGCGCACCGACGACTGGTGTCCGGGTTGCGTGAGCGAGTTGCCTGCGCGGGAACTGAACTGGATGGACAAGGCTCCATTCGTGCGATCCAGCAATCTCGGCGGCTTGCTCGCGAAGGGACAGCGCGGAGATGCACTTTCGGAGCCGGAAATCGTTCAGATGTTTCGTGCGCGCAGCGACGATTTCGCCACTGTCTGCCGCGCCGCCGACGAATTACGCGAGGACGTCAACGGCGACGTCGTGAGCTATGTCGTCACGCGTAATATCAACTACACCAATATCTGCTCGTTCAGATGCCAGTTCTGCGCGTTTTCGAAAGGCAAGATGAGCGAGAACTTGCGCGGGCGTCCTTACGATCTTGACGACGCGGAAATTGCGCGGCGCGTGACGGACGCGTGGGAGCGCGGCGCATCGGAAGTCTGCATGCAGGGCGGAATTCATCCGTCCTATACGGGGCGGAAATATCTGGACATTTGCCGTATCGTGAAGGGCGCAGTGCCGGGCATCCACATGCACGCCTTCTCGCCTTTGGAAATTCACCAGGGTGCGCGGACGCTCGGAATCTCGGTGAGCGAGTTTCTGCAAGAGCTGAAGAAGGCGGGACTCGGCACGCTTCCCGGCACGGCGGCGGAAATTCTTGATGACGAGGTTCGCGCCACGCTCTGCCCCGATAAAATCCGTACGCAGGAGTGGCTCGATGTCATGCGCGCCGCGCACAAGCTCGGCTTCCGCTCGACCGCGACGATCATGTTCGGACATATGGAAGATTATCGGCATTGGGCGCGGCATCTTTTGCGCATCCGCGCGCTGCAAGCGGAAACCGGCGGTTTCACCGAATTCGTGCCGCTTCCGTTCGTCCACATGGAAGCGCCGATTTATCTCAAGGGCCGCGCGCGGCCGGGGCCGACATTCCGCGAGGCGATCCTGATGCACGCGGTCGCGCGGCTCGTGTTGAATCCGCATATTCCGAATATCCAGGCGTCTTGGGTGAAGCTCGGACCCGAAGGCGTTCGGCGCTGTCTCTCGGCGGGCGTGAACGATCTCGGCGGGACGCTGATGGACGAGAGCATTTCGCGCGCGGCGGGCGCCTCTTACGGGCAGGAAATGACGCCGCAAGAGATGGAGAAGATCATCTATTCCTGCGGCCGGACTCCGCGCCAGCGGACGACGCTTTACAGGGATGCGGATGAGATGCTCCGGCGGCGGTCCTTCGATGCCGCCGCAGCGCGTATGCGGGCGCGAGAGACAGAAAAAGCCGAACCCATTGCCGCGGCTCCCTAATTGTGGGCCGGGAAGGGGGTTCTTCTCGACATCCTATGTTACTAATGTTAGCATCTTTCAGTTCCGGAGCGGTTCATGTCCCTGGTTGTTTCTCCCGAAATCGTCGATCGTGACCAGCGCGCGCGGGCGATCGCGCGGGTGCGCGAGCTCGGTGTCGTCATGCCGACGTTTTCGCAACTCGCCGATCCGTCGAAGATTCCCGCCGCTCACACGAAGAAGCTCGCGAGCGTCGCGCCCGACGAGCCGCATGCGGAAAATCTCTGGCGCGTGCACTGGTACAACGGCGCCGATCGCAAGAGCCGAGCGGATCTTCCGGGCTTCATGGTGCTGCCGGAAGCGATCACGGGGGTGAAGGCGCTGATTGTCGTTTTGTTCGGCCGGCGTTTTCCGATGATCGGCGCGCACAAGGTGCTGCCGGCCTATTCGGTGCTTGCCGCGCAACTCGTGACAGGCCGCTTCGATCCTGCTCGGCAGAAGGCGGTGTGGCCGTCGACCGGCAATTACTGCCGCGGCGGCGTTTCTGTCTCGCGCATTCTCGGCTGCCGCGGTGTCGCGGTGTTGCCCGCGGGCATGAGCCGCGAGCGCTTCGAGTGGCTGGAAAAGTGGGTCACGCACCCCGACGACATCATCCGGACGCCGGGTACCGAGAGCAACGTCAAGGAAATCTACGACAAGTGCGCCGAGCTCGAGCGCGATCCGGAAAACGTCATTCTCAATCAGTTTTCGGCGTTCTCGAATTATCTCATTCACTATGCTTGCACGGGTAGGGCGGCTGAAGAAGTTTTTCTTTCGCTCAAGAAAAGCGGCGGAAAGCGCCTTGCGGCATTCGTTTCAGCGACCGGCTCCGCGGGCACGATCGCGGCGGGCGATTATCTGAAAAAGCGGCATGGTACGAAGATCGCCGCTGTCGAAGCGCTCGAATGTCCGACGATGCTGAACAATGGCTTCGGCGAGCACAATATCCAGGGCATCGGCGATAAGCATATTCCGCTCATCCATAACGTGATGAATATCGACGCGGTGATTGCCGTCTCCGACCGCGTGACCGATCAATTGAATCTGCTGTTCGGCTCGGAAGCCGGCCGCCGCTATCTGAAGGCGCGGCAGAAACTCGACGACAAAGCCATCGCCGCGTTCGACGATGTCGGCATTTCGGGATTCGCCAATATCGCGGCGTCCATCAAGCTCGCGAAGCTTATGCACTATGGTCCGGACGACGTGATCGTGACGGTCGCGACCGACAGCGCCTCGCTTTATGCGAGCGAGCGCGACAATTACCGCGCCAAGCACTATCCCGGCGGTTTCGATGAAGTGAATGCAGGCGAGATTTTCGGCTCGTGTCTGCAATCGCTCACGACCGACAACATGCTGGAGCTTACCGATTTCGAGCGCCGGCGGATTTTCAACCTCGGCTACTATACCTGGGTCGAACAGCAGGGCGTAAGCGTCGAGGACTTCGAACGCCGCCGGCAGCAATCGTTCTGGAACGAAATCGCCGACAGCTTGCCCACCTGGGACAGGCTGATCGAGGAGTTCAATGCCGAAGCGCAAAAAGCGTCCGGCAAGGCAATGGCGGCGGGCTAGGCCGATGAACGTGATTCAGGACACGGTTCAGCCTTATAACGTGCTTCGCGAGAATCTCGCGCGGCGCGATCGCAGCCTGCGCGAGAAGGTAGTGACGCTCGAGGAGGCGGCGTCGTTCGTGAACGACGGCACGACCGTCGGTATCGGCGGCTCCACGATGTCACGCACGCCAATGGCGCTGATCTGGCAACTTATTCGGGCGCGCAAGAAAAAACTCTCGTGCTCGCGCTGCATCATCTCGACCGACGGCGACTTGCTGCTCGCCTCCGGCGTCTCCGATCACATTGTGTCGAGCTGGTTCGCGCAGGGAATCCTGTGGGGCCTCTCCAAAGTGATGCGGCATCACATCGAGGGCGGTCACGCGCGATACGATGAATGGAGCCACATGGCTATCGGCATGCGCTTCCGCGCCGGCGCCATGGGCGTGCCGTTCATGCCGATGCGCTCGATGCTCGGCTCCGACGTCGCGAAGAGACGGCCGGAAACGAAGGAAATCGATTGTCCCTTCACGGCCGAGAAACTGTTGCTCGTTCCGGCGCTGAATCCGGACGTGGCGCTCATCCACGTGCAGCGCTGCGACGCTTACGGCAACGCGCAGATCGACGGCCTCCAGTTCATGGACATCGATCTCGCCATGGCGGCGAACCGCGTCATCATGACCACGGAGCGGATCGTTTCCAACGACCAAATCCGCCGCGCGCCGGACCAGACCAAGATTCCGTTTTTCTGCGTGGACGCGGTCGTCGAAGTGCCATTCGGCTCGGCGCCGCATGAATGCTACGGCGTTTACGAACCAATGCTCGATCATCTCGAAGCCTATGTGAAGCAGGTGAACTCGGACCCCGTCGGCGGCATGCAGAAATATCTCGACGACTATGTCTACGGCCCTAAGGACTGGAACGGTTTTCTCTCGAAGATCGGACTGGACGAGCTCGTGGCCGCGAGCCGGCGGGGCAGGAGCATTTACGATGACTAAGCCGCACAAATACACGGCCTCCGAACTGCTCGCGATCCTCGCCGCGCGCCAGCTCAAGGACGGGCAGGTGGTATTCGCCGGCGTCGGCGTTCCGCTGCTCGCGGCGACGCTCGCGCAACGTTTGCACTGCCCGGGTCTGACGATTTTGTTCGAGGGCGGCGTGATCGGCGCTTTCGTCGAGCCGGGACAATTGCCGCCTTCCACGAACGATCAGCGCTGCACCAAGCGCGCGAACATGGTGCTGGGAAGCGCGGAAGTTTTGCTTCTTCTGCAGCGCGGCTATGTCGACGTGGGCTTCATGGGCGGCGCGCAGATCGATCAATACGGCAATCTGAACTCCTCGTTCATCGGCGACCCCGATCACCCCAAGACGCGGCTTCCGGGCACCGGCGGCGGCAACGATATTTCGAGCCTTACCAATATGATCGTTGCGATGAAGCACGAGAAACGGCGCTTCGTCGAAAAAGTCGATTTCATCACGAGCCCCGGCTTCATCCGCGGCAACAACACCCGCGCCGAAAGCGGGCTGCCGCAAGGCGGAATGTTCCGCGTCGTCACGGAGCTTGCGATCTTCTCCTTCGACGATGTTACGAAGCGGATGAAAGTGCTCGCGCTCAATCCGGGCGTCACACGCGAGGAAGTTCAGGACAACACCGGTTTCGATCTCGTTTTCAACGGCCAAACCAGCGTCACAGAGCCGCCGACGGAGCGTGAGCTTTCGACGCTGCGCATGCTCGATCCCGACCGTCTCTTTACCGCATAAACCCGAGGAACCCGATGACCATCTTGTCAAACACGTTCGGCATTGCTGCGCGCAATTTCACCGCTTATCCAGAGCTGCCGGACGCGAAGGCGCTCATCGAATACGGCGTACGGGTAGAACAGCTCGGCTACGACTCGCTCTGGGTATGGGATCACATCCTGCTCGGCGTCGATCCGCATTTTCCGATTCTGGATTCCTTGACGACGCTCACCTCGATCGCCGCGCGCACGACCAGGCTCAAGCTCGGTACCGGCATTCTTGTGCTGCCGCTACGCAATCCGGTGGCGCTCGCGAAGCAGCTCTCAAGCATGGATCAATTTTCGGGCGGGCGTCTGATCATGGGCATGGCGTCGGGCTGGTACAAGCGCGAGTTCGACGCCATGGGCATCCCGTTCGACAAGCGCGGCAAGCTGATGGACGAGAATCTCGAAATTCTCAATCGGCTCTGGACCGAGCCGATGGTGAACGGAAAATACATCGCGCACAACATTTCGGCCGCGGTGATGTATCCGAAGCCGGTGCAGCAGCCGCGCATGCCGATCCTGATCGGCGGCTATGTCGATCGCGTGTTGCAGCGTGCTGCGACCCGTGGCGACGGCTGGCTCACCTATTTCTATTCGCCGGAAGCTTTCGCGAAATCCTGGGCGAAGCTCCGCAACTTCGCCAAGGAAGGCGGCAAGGATCCCGACAAGCTGTTGAATGCTTCGCAGCTTCCGATCATGGTCGGCCCATCGAAAGCAGCCGTGCGCGAAGAAATGATGGAGTGGCTGAACAAGGAGTGGGATTTTCCCGAGCACAGTGATTGCTCGCGCGAAAGTGCAATCATGGGCTCGGTCGACGAATGCGTCGAACAATTGAAGGCGCATCTCGCCGTCGGCGTGCAGAAGATCATTTTCGTGCCGTACAAGTACAAGATGGATCAGGTCGAAACGATCGCGCGTGAGATCATCCCGCGGTTGAAGAAGAAGTAGACGCTCGCAATGCCCGGTCTCGTCGCATGATCAGCGTTTTCGACCTGTTCAAGATCGGGATCGGGCCATCGTCTTCGCACACCGTCGGGCCGATGAAGGCCGCCGCAGCTTTCATGGCGGCATTGAGCAAGGAAGATCGCGCTCGTTTGAAGCGTGTGAAGGCAATCTTGTATGGTTCGCTGGCGTGGACGGGACGCGGGCACGGCACCGACAAAGCGGTCATGCTCGGCTTTTCGGGCTTGCTGCCGGAGACCGTGGCGCCCGAGACAGCCGAGCGCTGTGTCGCCAGAATTAACGAGACGAAGGAGCTTACACTTTCCGGTGGCGAGGTGATCGCTTTCGATCCGGCGCAGGACATTCATTTCAATCTCGAAGAAATTCCGTCGGTTCATCCCAACACCATGGCCTTCGAGGCTTATGACGCTGACGGCAATTTGTTGGATCGCTCCGTTTGGTATTCGATCGGCGGCGGATTTGTCCGGCGCGAGGACGAAACTGTTTCTCTTCAGCCGGAGATGGCGAAGGTACCGTTCGATTTTCGAAGCGGTGCAGAGCTCATTGAAATGAGCGACTGCTCCGGCCTTTCGATCGCGGAGATTGTGCTGGCCAATGAGATGGTTTCGGCAAGCGCGGAATCTGTCAACGAGCGGCTCGACCGCTTGATCGGTGTGATGTTCGATTGCATCGATCGCAGCATCAAGAGCGAAGGAGAGTTGCCGGGCGGCCTGAAGGTGAAACGCCGCGCGGCTTCGCTCCATGCCCGGCTGCGCGAAGCTGAGCCGCGCAATGCGCGGCATTCGATCGGTGCGCTCGACTATGCGAGTCTTTATGCCATCGCCGTGAACGAGGAGAATGCAGCGGGCGGACGCGTGGTCACCGCGCCGACAAACGGTGCGGCCGGCGTTATGCCCGCCGTGATGCGTTATTATGCCGATCATTGCCCGGGCTCGACACAAGAGGGTCTACGCACTTTCCTCCTGACGAGTGGGGCAATCGGCATTCTGTACAAAATGAACGCGTCGATTTCCGGCGCCGAAGTGGGATGCCAGGGCGAGGTGGGCGTCGCTTGCTCGATGGCGTCGGCTGGTTTGACGGCGGCGCTCGGCGGAAGCTCTCGTCAGATCGAGAACGCCGCGGAAATCGGCATGGAGCACCATTTGGGAATGACTTGCGATCCGGTCGGCGGGCTCGTCCAGATCCCCTGTATCGAGCGCAACGCCTTCGGGGCAGTGAAGGCCATCAATGCGAGCTCGCTAGCCCTGAACGGGGACGGCTCCCATTATGTCAGCCTCGATCAGGTCATCCGCACCATGCGGGAAACGGGGGCAGACATGCAGGCCAAATACAAGGAGACCTCCAGGGGCGGACTTGCCGTGAATGTGCCCAATTGCTGAAAATTTCGCCCCGGGTTAGCGTGACTTCTCGATACCAACATACTAAAAATAGGATGACTGAAAACAACGATAACAAGCAGAGGGCTGGCATGGCGCTTGCTTAATCTGCGAAGACGAACATTCCGATTTTCGCGTTTAGCGCATGGGAGGAAAGTCAATGAGGAAGGGCAGAGCAATCTCAACATTCGCCGCGGCCGCGCTATTGTCCATTGGACTCGCCGGCCAGGCATCCGCACAAACAATCAAAATCGGCGTGAACGAACCGCTCACCGGTCCGTTCGCCGCCTCGGGCACTTACGTTGTCAACGGCGCGAAGATCGCCGCCGACGAAATCAACGCCAAGGGCGGGCTGCTTGGCAAGAAAGTCGAGCTCGTGATCGAAGATAACAAGAGCAACCCTACCGAAGCGGCGGCGGTCGCCGAGAAGCTGATCACCGCCGACAAAGTGCCGGTGATCATGGGCGCTTGGGGATCGAGCTTGACGCTTGCGGTGATGCCGAAGCTTCTCGAGTATAAAGTGCCGATGGTGGTCGAAACTTCGTCCTCGGGGAAGATCACCACTTCGGGCAACACGTACATCTTCCGCATCTCGCCGCCGTCGGCAGTAGAAGCGGCAGCATTCAAAGATATTCTTCCGAAGCTGCACATGAAGAAGGTCGACTTCCTTGTCATCAACAACGACTGGGGGCGCGGCGCGGCCGATGATTTCGGTAAAGTCCTCAAAGGTGAAGGCATCGGCGTTGGCCTTGTCGAGACGATGGACCAGTCCGCTCAAGACATGAGTGCGCAGCTATCGAAAATTAAGGGGACGGATTCCGACACGATCATGGTTACGACCGCGGTCGAACAATTGACGCTTCTCTTGAAACAGGCCGCGGCGCTTGGCATCAAGAAGAGGATCGTCACGACCGGCGGTTCGCAGAACCCGGATCAATTGATCGACCAGGCGGGCACGGCAGCCAACGGCACGTATCACCTTACGACCTTCGCGCCGTGGTATCCGGACCAGACGCCCGACCCCACCGCGACGAAGTACTTTCTCGGCGAATGGAAAAAGCGCGGATTCAATTTCGCCGGCGCGACCGAGAGCTTCCGCGGCTATGACGGCATCCGCACGATCGCCAAAGGGATCGAGAAGGCCGGCAAGGCCGAGCCGGAGGCGATCACAAAGGCGCTTTGGGACGTCGACTTCACGGGCCTGAACGGAAAGATCAAGTTCCAGAAGCAAGGGCCCGCCGGCAAGGAAAGCGGGCAAAGTATGCCGAACGTCTATTTGATCCAGATCGACAACGGCAAGGTCATTCTTCCCAAACTGTAAGAAGAACGAAGCGGGCATCGCGGCGAGAGCGATGCCCGCTTCACTTTGTTGCCGCCAGGACGGAGGGGCCGCGGCCGCAAGCGCGGCGGACAGGGATCGATGATCGAGTTTCTGCAACATGTGATCAACGCGCTTATTCTCGGCAGCACCTATGCGCTGCTCGGAATAGGCCTCACGTTGATTTTCGGCATCATGCGCGTCGTGAATTTTGCGCATGGCGAACTTTATGCGTTTGGCGCGTATTGCGTTTATCTCGTCTCCGTTCTTATGGGTCTTAATTTCTTTTTCTCGATTTTGGTCGCGATCCTCGCGGGATGTCTACTCGGCGCGCTAATCGAAGTCATTTTGCTGCGGCCGATGCGGAATGCAGACATCGACACCACCATGCTCGTCATGATCGGCGCGATGATCGTGATGCAGAACGGCGAGCAGTATATTTGGGGCGGGGTCGCCAAATCGGTAAACACTCCGTTTCCCGAAGCGCCGTTCGTCATCGGCCCGTTTTCGGTTTCCTCGCTGAGTCTCTTTGTGTTCTTCGCGGCGCTGCTCTTGATCGGCGTTGCGTATTTCCTGATCAACCGCACCAAGCTCGGCAAGGCGATGCGCGCGACTTTCCAGGATCGCGATACGGCATCGCTGATGGGCATCAACATCCAGCGGATCTATATGGCAACCTTCGCGATCGGTTCGAGCCTGGCTGCGGCGGCAGGGGCGCTGCTCGGACCTGTCTATGTCGTTTCGCCGCTCATGGGGAATATCGCCTCGCTCAAGGCGTTCGCGATCGTCATTCTCGGCGGACTCGGCAGCATCGGAGGCGCCACCATCGGGGGCTTTATGCTTGCCTTCGCCGAAGAGATCGGTGCCGGCTATATTTCGTCCGGTTATCGCGACGCGATGGGCTTCTTGATCATCATCGCCGTCCTTTTGGTGAAGCCGACCGGTCTGTTCGCGCGATCGGAGCGAATTGGATGACACGGCTTTTTCCCTGGGTTGCGCTCGCCGTTTTCGCGTCGATCCCGCTCTGGCTGCACGATCCGTATCTCCTGAACGCGTTCATCACGACCGGGATTTTCATCATCGCGGCGATGAGCCTCAATCTATTGCTCGGCTACACAGGCCAGCTCAGCCTGGGTCATGTCGCCTTCTTCGGGATCGGGGCCTATACCAGCGCGCTTACGTCGCTCGGCTTCGATGTCGAACTGATCGGCGGGCTGCGCGTCGTACACGAGCCCTGGCCGGTTTGGACCGGGCTTGTTTTAGGCACCCTTGTTGCTGGGTTGTGCGGCTATATCGTCGGCAAGCTCTCTTTCCGCGTTCGCGGAGCTTACTTCGTCATCGTGACGATCAGCTTCGCCGAAGTGGTGCGGCTTGTCGCGCTGAACTGGGTCGAGCTCACGCAAGGTCCGCTTGCGCTGACATCGATTCCGCCGATGACACTGGGGCTTCCCGGTCTTGGCTATTTCGATTTCTACAGCAAGCAGTCCTATTTTTATCTCGTGCTCGCCATCGTCGTGATTTCTTACGTGATCATCCGGCGTCTCGTGTATTCGCGCGTCGGCCGCGCGATGGTCGCGCTGAAGGAAAACGAATCGCTTGCGGTTTCCGTCGGGATCGACGTTACGCGCTATCTCGTGCTGGCCGCAGTGGTATCGGCCGGAATCGCAGGCGCCGCCGGCAGCCTGTATGCGCATTATCTGAAGATCATCGATCCCGACGTGTTCCTGTTCCTCTATACCATCACGATGGTGATCATGGTGATCACTGGCGGAAAGGGAACGCTCGCGGGACCGATCGTCGGCGGCCTGATTTTCGGATTCATTCCGGTCGTGGCGCGTTCGTTCGCAGCCCCCGAAGTGCAGTGGATTCTCTACGGCCTGTTCATGATCCTGATCGTGTTCGTGCTGCCGCAAGGAATCGTGCCTGCGGTCGAGAATCTGTTCACGGCGCGAAGCAAGGCAGAATTCCCGGCTTCGCCTAAAGCCAAAATACAGGACGCGCCATGAACGCCGCCCAGCCGATAGCCGCGCGGCCGGCGCTTTCGATCGAGCATATCGCCGTTCACTTCGGCGGGCTGGTGGCAATCGCCGACATGAACTTCGTGGTCAACGAAGGAGAGGTTGTCAGTCTGATCGGCCCGAATGGGGCGGGCAAGACTACCGCCTTTAATATCATCACCGGTTTTCTCCGCCCTAGCCAGGGCGAAGTGCGCTATCGCGGCACTCCGCTCACGCATCTGAAGCCGCACCAGGTCGCGGAGCTCGGGCTTGTCCGTACGTTCCAGCGCACCAGCGTTTTTCAGAGCGTTAGCGTATTCGAAAACGTGATGATCGGCTTGCACCGCCGCGGGCGCTCAAGGCTGTGGGATACGCTGCTTGCGCTGCCGCGAGAACGCGAATCCGAAAATGATCTGCGCGCAAAGGCGCACGAGATTCTCGAATTTGTCGGGATCGAGCGCAGGGCAAATGAGCTTGCAGGTTCGCTCGCTTATGGAGAGCAAAGGCTTCTGGGTGTTGCGCTAGCGCTCGCGGCCGAGCCTTCGATGCTGCTTCTCGACGAGCCCGTGTCTGGCATGAACGCAACGGAGACCGCGCGGTTCATGCAACTTCTCGGCAGGCTGCGAAAACTTGGCGTGACGATTTTGCTGGTCGAACACGACATGCCGATGGTGATGGGCGTCTCCGATCGCATCGTCGTTTTGAATTACGGGCGCATCATCGCGGAAGGGCCGCCGGCGGCGATTCAAGGAAATCCGGAAGTCATTCGCGCTTATCTCGGGCAAGGAGCCAGGAAACGTGCTGGAGATTAGCGATCTCGTCTGCCGCTACGGCAAGGTCGAAGCCATCAAGGGCATTTCGCTTTCCGTGCAGCGCGGGCAGCTCGTTGCACTAATCGGCGCAAACGGCGCCGGCAAGAGCACGACCTTGCGTACGATCTCGGGAATTTTGCCGTCCGCTTCGGGCCGGATGGTGTTCGAGGGCGAAGACATCACGCGCTGTTCGGCGCGGGAAATTCTCGCGCGCGGGATCGCGCATTGCCCGGAGGGACGGCGGGTCTTTCCGTATATGACGGTCGAAGAAAACCTCGAAATTGGTGCCTACCTGCGAACCGACAGCGCCGGAATCGAAGAGGACCGCGACCGCATTTTCACGCAGTTTCCGCGGCTCGCGGAGCGACGCCGGCAGGTTGCGGGCACGCTATCCGGCGGCGAGCAGCAAATGCTCGCGATCGGCCGCGCGATCATGTCAAAGCCGAAATTGATGATGTTCGACGAGCCTTCGCTCGGGCTTGCGCCGAATATCGTCGAGCAGGTTTTCGAAATCATCGAAGGCATTCGCAAGACGGGCACCACCGTCCTGATGGTTGAGCAGAACGCTTATGCGGCGCTTGAAATGTGCGACTACGCGTATCTCCTCGAAGCAGGAACGATCGTATTATCGGGAAATGGGAACGAGCTTGTTCACAACAATCATGTCCGCGAAGCCTATCTCGGGGGCGACGGTCGGCGGCACTGCTGATCGGGTTACACCGCGCCTTGTATCGCCGCGCGAATAATAAGCGCGGCGCCGGAAACCACGAGTACGAGATACAGGATTTGCATAAACCGCTCGCGCGACATCTTTAACGTGAGATGGTGGCCTGCGAACGTGCCGAAAAACATGATCGGCACGAGAAGCAAAGCCAGCAGCGGCACGCGCCAGCTCGTGTAGGAGCCGGCGAGCGCGAAAATCACGACGCGGGTGAACGTATTAAGACCGATCAGCGCGCTCTGTGTCGCACGGATCGTATCGCGGGTCTGCAAGCGGCGGCTGATATACATCGAGTAGATCGCGCCGCCCATGCCGAAAAGGCCGCTCGAAATCCCGCCCACCGTGCCGATCGGGATCGCCCAGCCGCGCCCGATGCGCGTCGTGGATTGCGGCACGAAAAAGCTCCAGCAGGCGTAGACAATGATGAATAAACCGAGGGCGAACATCATCGCGCGTGTCGGAACATGGAAGAGTAATACCGCCCCGATCAGGCTGCCGATCGCAGTGGCGGGGTAAAATAAGAACAATTCCTTTCGATCGACACTACCGCCAAGGCGGACGCCGTTCGTGAGCGCCGCGGCGCAATCGACAATCGCAAGCATCGGCACAACGGCGGCAACCGGCATGAGCTGCGCGAGCACGGGAGCCGCGATCAATCCGCTGCCGAAGCCGGTGATGCCAAAAATCGTATAAGCCGTGAAGAGCGCAATGCCCGTGAGAAGAAGGAGATCGAGCGGCGGAAGCGCCGCCAAAATCTGCGAGAGCATTGTGTTGTGAGGCCCGCGGAACGCCTTGATTGGCTTAGAGGGAAAGATCGGAATCGAACAGGAGCTTGCGCCTGGTCGACGGAAGGTAAATCTCCTGGAAATAGGCGACCTCGCCTTCCGCCGTATAAGCCGTCGCTTCGAGAACGAGATGCGGCCGCCAGCCGAGCTTTTTCGCGGGCGCGGTGTCCGCCCGGCCGATCGTTTGCACGATGCGTGAGATCGGCATTCCCAATTCGCGCAGGAGAATGGTCTTGAAGTTCGCGGCTTCGACGTTCTTACGCGGCCGGTCGAGGAGAGGGCGCGCGATCGTGTCGAGCGCATAGAACCGGCTCAACACATCGAACTCGTGATTGATCGAGATCGAGCGGTCGATCCGCACGACTTTCGCGCGCGGCCCGAACAGGTCGGACCAGCGCTTTTCCGCGCGAAGCGTCTGATGGCCGATGAGCTTTGGATAGACCGGCAGCACCGTTCCGTCGTTACCCAGGAAGCGGCAATGCCAGGGTTCCGCCATTTTCTTTTGCATCGGCGCGACAAAACTGCCGCGGCCGCGCGTGCGCACGACGAGTCCGTCTTTCACGAGCTGGCCGTAAGCCTTCTGGATCGTGCCGAGGCTGAAGGGGAGTTCCTTGGAGAGCTCCGCTTCGGTCGGCAGCCGCATGCCTGCTTTCCATTCCTCGCTCGTGATCGCCCCGAGGATCGCGTCGCGCAGCGCCTGGTATTTCGGCCCTGTGGCCGAACGGTTCTTGGCCAGGCGAGATTGAATCACTTCCAGCATGGTGACGTTATACCTGCATTGTCACTCATTGGATCTTGACGTGCGTGATCTCGACAATTTTCTTGTAGCGTGCGGCCTCGTCCAGAATGAATTTCCGGAATTCTTCCGAGGTGTTGCCGACCGCGACCGCCGCCTGGCTTTCGAGGATTTTGCGCACTTGTTCGTCTTTCAACGCTTCAACCGCCGCCTTGTTCAGCTTGTCGAGAACCGGTTGCGGCGTACCGGCCGGCGCGAGAAGACCGAACCAGTTGGTGAAGTCGAAGTCCTCGAAGCCCTTGATCTCGGACATTGCCGGAATGTCCGGGAACAGCGGAAAGCGCTTTTTGCTGGTGACGGCAATCGCTTTTAACTTGTCCGCTTTCAGGAAAGGCACCACCGGCGGCATTCCGGAAATGGTGAGCTTCACCTGACCCGCCACGGCGTCCGTCACGGCGGGCGCAGCCCCGCGATACGGAACATGGGTGAGTTTCGTGTGGGCGACATAGTTCATGTATTCGCCGGTCAGGTGATGCGAGCTGCCGATGCCGGGCGTTGAAAAATCCACCTGCTCTTTCCTCGCGAGCGCCACGAACTCTTGCGGCGTTGACGCCGGAAAATTCGGATGCGCTGCGAGAACGAGGGGAGTCCACGCAAGAAGCGTGATGGGCGCGAGCTCCTTCAGCGGATCATACGTCATCGCCGTGAACAGATTCTGATTGAGCGCGATTTCCGCGGGCGAGGCGACGAGAAGCGTGTAGCCATCGGGCGCAGCCTTCGCGACGGCGGCGGCGCCGATCATTCCGCTTGCGCCCGGCTTGTTTTCGACCACGAATTGCTGGCCGAGCGAGAGGCTGAGCTTTTGCGCGAGCACGCGCGCCACGGTATCCGTGCCGCCGCCGGCGGAGTAGGGAACGATGAGATGCACGGGCCGCGCCGGCCAATCCTGCGCGGCCGCGGATGCGCAGCTCAGCAAGAGCGCGAAACAAACGGAAAGCAGTCTTGGCATGGCGCATCTCCCTCGGGACTTTTTGATCGCGGCTTTTCTGCCGTTTTACTATAGAGTATAATACTCTATAGTAATTGACTGTCCAGAACGAAGAAGACCCGAGGAAGCGATGGAATCGAAGAATTTGCTGATCATCATGTCGGACCAGCACACCCGCGGCCTGATGGGTTGTTACGGGCATCCGCTCGTCAAAACGCCGAACCTCGACAGGCTCGCCGCGCGCGGCACGCGTTTTTCGGCCTGCTGGACGCCGTCGCCGGTCTGCATTCCGGCGCGCGCCTCCTTCGCGACCGGGAAATACATCCACCAGATCGGGTTCTGGGACAACGCCGACCCTTACGACGGCTCGCTGCCGAGCTGGCATCATCATCTGCGCGAGGCGGGACATTGGGTCGTCTCGATCGGGAAACTGCATTTCCGCTCGGATGAGGACGACTGCGGTTTTTCGGAATCGATCGTGCCGATGCAGGTGATCGAAGGGAAGGGCGACCTGATGGGCCTGATCCGCGACGATCTTCCGGTACGGGGCGCCGCCTACAAAATGGCGAAGATGGCCGGGCCTGGCGAGTCCGTGTACACGCAATATGACCGTGAAATCGCGTCGCGCGCACAGATTTGGCTCCACGAGGAAGCCCGCAAATATCGCGACAAGCCTTGGGTGCTGTTCGTTTCCTTCGTCTCGCCGCACTATCCGTTGACTGCGCCGCCCGACCATTATTTTCCGTATTTCGACAATCCCGATCTGCCGATGCCGCGCTTTTACGAAAAGTCCGAGCGGCCGGATCATCCTTTCATCCGCGACTACGCGATGGCGTTCAATTTCGACGACTATTTCAAGACGCCGGACGACGTGCGCCGCGCCGTCTCCGGTTATTTTGGCTTGTGCAGTTTCATGGACGAGCAGGCTGGAAAAGTCATGCAGGCGCTCACTGACGCCGGCCTCGCGAACGATACGCGCATCATCTATACGAGCGATCACGGCGACGCGCTCGGCAAGCGCGGCCTGTGGGGGAAGTCGACGCTCTACGAGGAAACCTGCGGCGTTCCGCTGATTGTCGCGGGCGAGGGCATTCCGCAAGGAAAAGTTATCGATACGCCTACGAACCTCGTCGATATTTATCCCTTCATCATCGATTGCGTCGGCGAAAACGGCCGGCAGATGGTGATGCCCGATCATCCGGGCGTTTCGATCGCAAGGCTTGCGAACGGGGAGAAGCCGGAGCGGACCGTGCTCAGCGAATATCACGGCATGGGTTCGACGACCGGCGCCTTCGCGATCCGGAACGGCAGATACAAATACGTTCATTACGTGAAATACGCGCCGCAGCTTTTCGATCTCGAAACCGATCCGGAGGAGGCGCGCGATCTTGCAGCGGATCCGAAATTCGCGAAAGTGCGTGCGGAATGCGAAGCGAAGCTGCGCGCAATGCTTTCGCCCGAAGACGTCGATGCGCGCGCCAAGAAGCGCCAGGCCGAGCAGCTCGAGCGTTACGGCGGGCGCGAAGCGGTGATCGCGCGCGGCGATCTCGGCTTCTCGCCGCCGCCGGGGGTGAGGGCGGAGTTTCAATAGCGGATTTGCGGTCATTCCGGGGCGCTCGGGAACCTCATCCTGAGAGTCTGACTCAAAAAGAGACCAATGAAATCAAGCTCTCTCATCTAGCTCCGTCATGCCCGGCCTTGTGCCGGGCATCCACGCCTTTACTTCAAAGACAGCAGAAAGACGTGGATGGCCGGGACAAGCCCGGCCATGACGAAAAAAGATTCATCTTCAGGCGATTAGAAAGTCCCTGAAGATATTGCTCGCATTTTCGGCCAGTCTCTCAGGATGAGGTTGTCACACACAAACACCATCAACTCCGCGCCCGGGATTTCACCCGTCCGGAGCAATGAAGAGGGACCGGAGCGCCGCCTGGCGCAATCGGTCTTCCGTAGCCTCTCCGAAGAGAGGCGGGCACCTCACGGCGCTCCAGTTCGGCGGTTTTTCGCTCCTAAGGGCCGTGCTTCCGGGCGCCGGTTACAGGGCGGCGTCGGGAGGCTCATGATGAGCCTAAGCCGCGCACGCGGACGGGGATCTCCCCCGCCCAAACCGGGCCGCGTCCAGCCACTGAAGGCGGCGGGGCCTGTCTTACCCCACGGACGGCTTCCTTGAGCGTCCCGGTCCTGCGGTTACGAGCCGCAAGAGCAGGCGCCGGCCCCGCACCGCATGCAAGCACGTCTGCAGACATGCCCCTCGTGGCGCGGGACGATGGAGAATATAGTCCTATGATTTTCGGCTGTCAAGCACGGAATTCACCGATGTCATTGCCGGGCTTGACCCGGCAATCCATGAAGAAGCGCGGCATGAGCGGGCGGTCATCATGGATTACCGGGTCTCGCAGCGTCACCCGCTCGCATTCGCTCGCGGGACGCTGCGGCCCGGTAATGACGATTGGGGTTGTCGTCCCGGCGAGCGGCGAAAGCCGCGAGATACCCGCCTCACTTCGCGGTCATACGCTTGACCTTGACGCTCAGCTTGTAGACTTCAGGCAGAAGGTGGTGAACCGTTTTCTCGATGACATTGTCGTCTTTGTCGAACGACACGCGCTCCAGCACCATTAGCGGCGTCGTCGGCGAGACACGGAGGCGTTCGGCGAGCTGCGCGTCCGGCAGTTCGCTGCTGATCAGGAAATTCGCCCGCCAGGGCGTGACGCCGATCCGTTCCTGCAGGATCTGATAGATGCCCATCGTGGCGGCATGCCCCCGGCTCACCTTGTCGCCGAGATGGCCGGGTATCGCAATGCGCAAGGAGGCGTGCGGCGTTCCATCGGTCTCGTAAAGACGCGTGTAGACCAGTGCCTCTTTCTGCTTCTCGAATTCCTGCGGCACTTTTTCATCCGACACCCACGCAAAATCGAGGAGCCGAACCGATACGTTCTCACCCCACGCGGCGAACGCCGTCATGAAAGGGCCAAGGCGATCGATCTCGCAGATCACGCGCGGTTTCGGCGGGGCGAGGAAAGTTCCTTTGCCCTGCCGCCGGATAAGCACGCCGCTGTCGACAAGCGTCTGGATCGCGCGCCGGACGGTGACGCGGCTCAGGCCGTAGGTTTCGCATATGGATTCTTCCGTCGGAATCTGATCGCCGGCCCTGTATTTCGCCAAAAGCTCCGCACGCAGCCGGCCTGTGAGCTGCTCATGCAATGGCCGCGCATTCTCGCGCGCGAGCGCGCCCGTGGCGGCGGATTTTCGATTTGACTTCGCTTTCATAGTTGTATCATATTGTATCTAAGAAGTATCATAACGTATTTAATGCCAAAGCATAAGCGGGAAAACCCGCATCGGAAATGACAAACTAGAGGGAGGGATTCGTGCACAAAGTCCACATTCGCCAGAATAGGCCAAAACTCCTCGACCGCCGCGTCCATCGCCGCCAGTTTCTGACGGCGGCCGGAGCCTGCGCAATCTCGGCGGCTTCCATTATCCCCGCGCGGGCGGCGGCAGAATACAGGCTTCGCCTCGCGAGCTGGGGTGCGCCGAAAGCTCCCCAGGTGGTCGAATTCGTCGGCGCCTTTCAGCAGGCGGTTGAGTCGGCGAGCGGCGGGAAGATTTCGGTGCAGAGCTTCCCCGCAGGCTCGCTGGTGAACGAGCGCGCCGTGCCTTCCGCGATCCAGTCGCATGTCGTCGATATTTCGCTCACGACCATGGGCGGCTGGTCGTCAATCGTTCCGACCGCGGGCATGCTGAATACCGTCTTTTTCCGGCCGACCGCGGAAAACTTTGAGAAAGTGATCGGGCCGGAAACGAAGCTATTCAAAGCGCTCGACGACGACATGGCGAAGCACGGGGTGCGCCTGCTTGCCGCTCTTTACAACGGCCCCGTTGTGGCCGTTTCGAAGAATCCCATCGACACGCCGGCAGCGTTCAGAGGAAAGACGGTGCGCGTGTTCGACAAGCTGACCGCCGAGATCGTGCAAACATTGGGCGGCGCGCCGTCCACCATCGAGGTCGCCGACGTCTATCCTGCGCTGCAGCGCGGGCAGGTGCAGGCCGCCATCGGCGGACTCGAAGGCGCGATCGGGCTTAAAGAATACGAGGTCACGAATTACCTGCTCGCGACGAACGGCGTGTTCGGAATTCTGATGACCGGATATGTGATGAACAAAGCCGCGCTCGACGCATTGCCCGCGGAGATGCAGAAGGCCGTGCTCGACAGCGCCTATAAGGCCTGTACCCATGCGACGCGCGCGATGATCGCCGCCTACGACCACGAGCTTCAGGAAATGCGCGATCATGGCATGACCGTGACCAAGCTCGAGCCGGGCACGGAGAAGTACAAGCAATTCTCCGACGCGCTTGCGCCGCTTGCCAAAGCGCAGGAGGCGCGTTTTCCGGAAAATCTCGTTCGTGAGGTGCTCGATGCGCAGAAGTGAGACTTCTTCTGCGCCGCAATCGGGAATCGTCAGCGGGCTGAACACGGCGGCGCGCTGGATCTGTTACTTCGCAGTGGCGCTCATCATGCTGTTGCCGATCCCGATCCTTTACGAAGTGATCGCCGATCAATTCGAGCAGCCGCCGATCTGGGTGTTCGAAACGACCGGCTACGTCATCATCATGATCGCATTCGCGGCGTCGGGTTACGGCCTCAGCACCGGCCATCACTTTCGCGTCGCGCTGCTTTACGAGAAATTTCCTTCGCTCGCGAAGCCGCTCGCATCGGTATCGGGCGCTCTGGAAGCCTTGTTCGGCGCCATCCTGTTGATCGCGGGTTCGATGCAAGCCTATGGGGCCTTCGAGCAGGATTTGCGCTCCGATACGCTGCTTGCGGTTCCGCAATTCTGGCCGCTGCTCGCCTTTCCGGTCGGCGGCCTCGCGATCCTGCTGCAAGGAATCGCCCATATCCTGTCGCCGCGCATTCCGGAGACGGTGCTGCGATGAGTTTCGCCGACGGCGTAACCTTTATCGCCATCGCGCTCGTCATGTTCGGCCTGATGGGGATCGGAATCCCGATTTTCGTTTCGATCGGGCTCGCGGCCTATGCGGGCCTTTCGCTGATTTTCGGCCCGCTGCATGCGATGGTCGATTTCACGTCCTTCCTCTGGCAGAGCCTGAACAATTTCGAGCTTGTCACCATTCCGCTCTTCGTGCTCACCGCGATGCTGGTGGAGGAGGCGAAAGTCGGCGAGGAACTGTTCGCGTTTGCCAAGGCATGGGTGGGTTCGATTCCGAACGGGCTCGGAGTCGCGGTCATTATCACCTGTGCGATTTTCGCGGGGATCACGGGCTCAAGCCCGGTAACCGCCGTGACGGTGGGTTTGATCGCGCTGCCGGCGCTTGCGCGCGAGGGCTATCCTGATCGCTTGCGCGGTGCGCTGGTCGCGGGAGGCGGGACGCTCGGCATTCTGCTGCCGCCGAGCTTGCCGCTCATCATTTACGGCGTGCTGACCCAAACTTCGATCGGCAGCCTGTTCATGGCGACCGTCATCCCGGGCATTTTGCTGACGCTGATGTTTTCGATCTACGTCATCTTCGTCTATCGCCCGGCGGTGCGCGGCGCTTCCTACTCGCTGAAGGGACGGTTTGAGGCGTTGTGGAAAGCGCTGCCGGTCGTCGTGCTTCCGGTGTTCATCATCGTCTCGATTTACTTCGGGCTGGTGACACCCACCGAAACGGGCGCCGTGGCCGTCGCCTATGTGCTCGCGCTCGGGCTCATTCGCAAAAGGCTGGATTGGCCGGCGATTCTGCGCGCGGGCCGTTCGGCCGCGCTCACTTCCGCGATGCTCCTGATGATCTTCGGTACCGGCTCCGTGTTTGCGCGCTACAGCGCGATGCTGCAGCTGCCGCAGCACATCGCGGAAGCCGTCGGCGGATTGCCCGGCGGGCCGCTGCTCGTTTTCACGGGCATCGTTGTCACCGATTTGATTTTAGGAACATTCCTGGAATCCGGCGCGCTCACGATCCTGACGATACCGATTTTCTTTCCGATTTCGCAGGCGATCGGCATCGACCCGATCCAGTTCGGCGTGATGATCGCGGTCAACCAGGAGATCGCGCAAATCCATCCGCCGACCGGACTGAATCTCGTCACCGTCTCATCGATCTCGGGAATCAAGCTGACGTCGATGATGATCAGCATATTACCGTTTATCCTGATCGAGCTCGTGATGATCTATCTCCTCTATTTCATCCCGCAGCTCACGCTTTTCCTGCCCATGCACATGAACATGCATTGAGCGGGCGCAATTTCGTGGAGAATACCCGATGAAGCTGAATGCGGAAGAAGAATCGCTGCTCGCAGGAGAAGGCGGCCCGCTGCGAAAGTGGGCGATGGATCACCAGATCAAGGTCGGCCGCTATCTCGGCGCGAAGGATTTTGTGCCGGTCGTGCAGGCGCACATCATGGCCGACACGGAATCGCTCGGCAAAGCGGGCGTCGAATGGCTCGAACAGTGGACGAAGCTTCCGTTTGAACAGCGTAAGGTGAAAATCCCGACGATCACCGATCCGCGCGGAACCGATTTCGCCGCCGCAGAGCGCATCAAGCAGCAGCCCTGGATGCTGGATCTTGAACGCCGTGCGATTGATGCGTTCGAGTCGTTCGGCGTTCTGATGACCAACACCTGCATCAACTACCAGACCATTATGCCGCCGGTGAAAGGCGAGCACGCCGCCTACGGCGACACGGGCGTCGTCATCTACACGAACAGCGTCTGCGGCGCGCGCTCGAATTTCGAAGGCGGCCCTTCCGCGCTGAGCGCGGGCCTCACGGGCCGAACGCCGTGTTACGGCTTTCATCTCGACGAGATGCGGCTGGCGACGCTTCAGGTGAACGTCAAATGGACGCCGCGCGAGCTCAACGACTGGGGCGCGCTCGGCGGCGTCGTAGGGCGGCTCGCGGGCGATTATTGGCAGGTGCCGTTGCTTGCCGGCCTCGACCGCATTCCCGGCTCCGACGAGATGAAACACTTTGGCGCAGCGCTCGCGAGCTTCGGCTCGGTCGCGCTCTTTCACATGGCCGGGATCACGCCGGAAGCGGAGAAGGCGGAGGATGTTCTTCCCAAGAGCAAGACAGTCCGCGTTCATAACGTAACCGAAGGCGATATCCGCGCGCTGCAGAAAAAATACCTCAACGAGGTCGACAGCGTGGATCTCGTCGTCTTCTCCGCGCCGCAGCTGAGCCTCGTGGAATTGCAGCAACTCGCCGATTTCCTGGACGGCCGCAAGACGAAGATTCCGCTTTTGGCCGTCACGAGCCCGCAGGTGAAGCCGGACGCCGACCGCATGGGGATCACCCGGCGGATCGAGGCGGCAGGCGGAAGCGTGCTGGAGGGAATGTGCTTCTACCAAAGCTATGCGCGGGAAATGGCGGAAGCGAACAACTGGAAGCGGCTCGCCACCAACTCGGCGAAGCTCACGAATATCATCGGCGGCTACGGCTACAAGCCGGCGCTGCTCTCCATGGAAGCTTGTGTCGAAGCCGCCTGTGCGGGCGGAAGGATCGCGCAATGAGCGAGAAGATTTTTTACGCGACGGCCGGCATGGGCCGAAAGCTTGAAGGCAAGGCGCTTGTCGCGAAAGACGGATTTTCCGCGCGCTACGATCTCGACCGCGTCCGCGGCGTCTTCTCGCGTCCCGAGCACAAGCTTGCCGGCGAAAATTACAACGGACGCATTCTGGTGCTGGACGCCGCGAAAGGCGGCGTCGCGACCGCCTGGATGCTTTACGAGATGTCGGCGCGGAACATCATTCCGGCCGCGCTTGTGCTGAACGCCGTGAACCCCATCATGGTGCAGGGCGCGGCGCTTGCGAATGTTACGCTGGTTTCCGGTTTCAATGTCGATATCACGCTGTCCATTCCGAACGGCGCGAATGTAGAGATCGATCCCTCGGCGGAGCGCCCGTATATCCGGGTGCTGTGAGAAAAGACGCGCTAGTTCGGCCGCGTCTTTTTCGCGACTTTCAGGAAACCGTCGATCAGCGGCCGCTTTCGCCGCTCGGCGAGACACACGACATAGGCGTAGTTGTAGATTTCGACGTTGCTCAGCGTCAGGATTTTCAGACGCTCATGGGGCGTGATTTCCGATTCCGAGATCGCGCCGAGACCGATGTTCTGGAAAATCGCGGCATTCACCGCTTCGCGGTTGTTGGTCTCCATGATCGGCCGAACCTTCACGCCCGCCTTCTGAAGCGCGCGGTCGAAAACCTTTCGCGTCGTCGAGCCCGATGTGCGCAGAATGAAGTTCTGGCCTTCCAGCTCTTCGATCCGGATCGAGCGCCGCTTGGCGAAGGGATGATCGGCATTCGCGACGATCAGAATGCGGTGTCTGTTGTAGAACTGGCTGAAGAAGCGCGGATCCTCCGGCTCGTCGCCGATGACCGCGACGTCAAAGTCGAATTTCAACAGCCCCTCGAGGAGATCAGGCCCGGCGCCGAGCGTCACCCTGAGCTGCAGGTTGGCGTGCTGCTTCAGCATGACGGCGGCGATCTCCATGACGTCGGAGGGGCGGATCGCGCCGATCTTGAGCGAGCCGACTTCGAGGGCCTGCGCCGCGCGCAGAAGGGTGATCGCTTCGCCTTCGTGGCCGAACATGCCCTGGGTAATGAGCATGAGCTGCCTGCCGATTTCGGTGAGCTCGATCGAGCGCCCGCGGCGATAGAATAGCTCGACGTGAAAGTGATCCTCGAGCGCGCGCACATGCGTCGAGACCGTGGGTTGCCCGACATTCAACAGCTTCGCGGCGGCGGTGAATCCGCCGGTGCGGGCCACTGCGTGGAAGGCTTCAAGCCATCTTTGATGCATTGATAAACTCGATGGATAATCACGAAATCAACATTTTACAGATAGTGCCTCCGATGCCTAGCGTAAGGCAACTGAAAAACATCCGCGTTTTTCGCGGAACACAGAGAGAAAAGAATGTTGCAGGCAAAGGAAGTCACCCTGAACGGCGTCCGCTATCGCTGGCCGAAACGTCCCGTCGTCGTGGTTTGTATCGACGGCAGCGACCCGGCTTATTTCGATCGCGCGCTGGAGGACGGAATCATCCCGAACGTCGCGCGTTTCATGAGGGAAGGCTTCAGCACCATCGCCGAATGCGTGATTCCGAGCTTCACCTGCCCGAACAACGTTTCGATCATCACGGGCAGCCCGCCTTCGATCCACGGCATTTCCGGAAATTTCTTTCTCGATCCGAAGACCAGGAAGGCCGTGGTGATGACCGGGCCGGAGCTCATGCGCTCGAGCACAATTCTCGCCGAATTCGGCCGCGCAGGCGCGAAAGTGGTTTCGATCACGGCCAAGGATAAATTGCGCGAGCAACTCGGCAAGGACATGGATATAGCGAGCGGCGCCATCAATTTTTCCTCGGAAAAAGCCGACAAATGCACGCTCGCCGAAAACGGCATCGAGAATGTGCTCGAATTCGTCGGCCTTCCACTCCCAGACATGTATTCGGGCGAACTTTCCCTGTTCGTGCTCGAAGCGGGGGTGAAGCTTCTCCAAACGCACAGGCCGGAACTGATGTATTTGTCGCTTACCGATTACATCCAGCACAAATACGCGCCGGGCGAGGCCGAGTCCGACCGCTACTATAAAAAAATGGACGAGCTGTTCGGGAAGCTCGACGCGCTCGGCGCGGTCGTCGCGCTCACCGCCGATCACGGCATGAGCGACAAGTCGAATCCCGACCAGTCGCCGAAGGTGATCTGGCTGCAGGATGTGCTCGACGAGAAATTCGGCAAGGGCACGACCGAGGTGATTTGTCCTATCACCGATTACTTCGTCGCGCATCACGGATCGTTCGGCGGTTTCGTGCGCGTCTATTGCAACGGAAAAGTCACGCCGCAGCAGGTGATCGAGGTCGCACGCAAGCTTCCGGGCGTCGAGCTGGTTTGCGACAAGGAGACGGCGGCGCGCCGCTTCGATCTTCCCATCGACCGCGAAGGGGATGTGGTCGTGATCAGCGACCGCGAAACCTGCATCGGCATGACGCCGGCAAAGCACGACATGAGGGGTCTCGCCGGCCACCGCCTGCGCACCCATGGCGGCATCTCGGAGCAAAAAGTTCCGCTGGTGCTGAACTACCCGCTGTACGAGACTTATGCCGAACGGGCGGCGCGCGGCGGCGTGAAGAACTACCAGGTGTTCGACTTCGCCGTGAACGGAGCCGCCGTGGAAGCGGAGGCGAACGAACAAAAGAACCGCAAAATAAGAGCGGGGGTAGGAGGATGAATATCATGACGCGCAGCGCCAAAGCGGCCATTTACGAGGCGCCGAACACACCTTTCGTGATCAAGAGCTACCCGCTGCGTCCGGTGAAGCCGGGCGAGGTGCTGGTGAAGATCACGATGTCGACAATCTGCCGCTCGGATATCCACTCCTATGAAGGCCGCCGGCCCAATCCGTGCCCCGGCATCCTCGGCCATGAAATCATCGGCATCATCGAGGAAATCGGCGCGGGAATCGACAAGGACATGCGCGGCGACCTGTTGAAGAAAGGCGATCGCATCACCTGGAGCGAATATTTCTTCGAAGGCGACAACTACTATCGCGAAGTTCACGACATGCCGCAGAAGTGCGGCGGCTTGCGGAAATACGGGCATGATCTGGTGTCGGACGATCCGCATTTCCTCGGCGGTTTCGCCGAATATTGCTACATCCTGCCCGGCACCTGGATTCTCAAACTTCCCGACGAACTGAGCGACGAGGAAGCGACGCCCTTGAATTGCGGCGTTGCGACCATGGCGTCGGTTACGGAAGCAGCGGAAATTGCGCTCGGCGACGCGGTCGTAGTGCAGGGGCTCGGATTGCTTGGGCTCTATGGTTGCGCCATGGCGAAAGCGCGCGGCGCACGGCTCGTAATCGGGCTCGATGCCGTTCCCGACCGGCTCGAAGTCGCCAAGAAATTCGGCGCTGATCATACCTTCAACATCAAGGGCATGTCCGACAAGGACGTCGTTTCGAAAGTGCGCGCGCTCTGCAAGCCGGACGGCGCGGACGCGGTGATCGAAGTTTGCGGCGTGCCCGACGTGATCCCGCAGGGCTTGCAGTGTCTGCGCATCGGCGGGCGTTACGTACTTGGCGGGCTCGTCAATCCCGACGCGAATGTGACGATCGACGCCAACATGCTCGTGAAGCGCTGGATCACGATGCGGGGCATCCACAATTATCATCCGCGGCATCTCATCCAGGCGCTCGATTTTGTGATGGTGAACCGCAAGCGGTTCCCGTTCAAGGAAATCGTCGATTCCAAATTCGCGCTCAAGGATCTCGATCTCGCGTTCAAGAAAGCGTCGGAGCGCAGCGTGCTGCGCGCGGCGATCGTGCCCTAATGCATGGAACGGCCATGAAAGCGCCCGATCTCAATTTCAAGCCGCGCGGCATTTATGTCGGGGGAAAATGGGAAACGCCCGCCGAAGACAAGAGCTTCGTGTCGATCAATCCCTCGAACATGGAAAAGATCGCCGACGTTCCGTTTGCGACGGAGGCGGATGTCGACCGCACGGTGAAAGCGGCCAAGGTGGCTTTCAAGGAATGGCCGCGCGTTCCGATCAAGGAGCGTGCGCGGTGCCTGGTGCAGCTCGCGGAAAGAATCGAGAAGTACGCGGACGAACTCGCGCTGATGGACGCAGTCGATTCCGGTAATGCGATCGCCGGCATGCGCGGCGACATGACGTGGACGGCGGATTCGCTTCGCTTCTTCGCGGGCATGATCACGGAGATCAAAGGCGAAACCTTTTCGCAAGGTCCGCGGCATTTGAATTTCACCCGGCGGCAACCTTATGGCGTCGTGGTCAAGATCAATCCGTTCAATCATCCGTTTCGCTTCTGCGCGGAAAAGGCGGCGGCGCCGCTTGCGGCTGGAAACTGCGTCGTCATCAAGGGATCGGAACAGGCGCCGCTTTCGAGTCTCAAGCTCGGCGAATTGTGCGACGGAATCTTTCCGCCCGGCGTCGTCAATATCGTCACCGGCGACGCAAAAACCGGCTCCGCGCTCGTGCGTCATCCGGACGTGCACCGCATCGGTCTTGTGGGCTCGGTCGCGACCGGCAAGGCGATCGCGCGGGAAGCGGCGGACGGCCTCAAGCGCTGCAGCTTCGAGCTCGGCGGGAAAAATCCGATCATCATTTTCCCCGACGCCGATCCGAAGAAAGCCGCCACGGCCGCGCTTAAGGGCATGAACATGAACCGGCAGGGGCAATCCTGCTCCTCGACCTCGCGCGTCTTCGTGCACGAGTCGTTACACAAAAGCGTCACGGAGGAGCTGGTAAAGCAGGCGGAGGCGTTGCCGATCGGCGCGCCGTGGCTCAAGGAAAACGATGTCGGCCCGATCGTCTCGCAACGCCAGCATGACCGCATCATGAGCTACATCGACTCCGCGAAGTCCGAAGGCGCGAAATTGCTCACGGGCGGCGGCAAGCCGCCGGACAAGTCGCTGCACAAGGGCCTCTTCATCGCGCCGACTGTGTTCGACGACGTGAAGATGACGATGAAGATCGCGCGCGAGGAAATCTTCGGGCCGGTGATGTCGGTCATCACCTGGCGCGATTACGAGGACATGCTGGAGAAGGCGAACTGCCTCGAATACGGCCTCACTGCCGCGATCGTGACGAACAATCTCGCGGAAGCGATGGAAACGGCCGAGCGCGTCGAGGCCGGCTATGTCTGGATCAACTCGAACGGCCGCTATCTCGGCGCGCCCTATGGTGGCTGGAAACAGAGCGGCATCGGCGAAGAAGAATGCTTCGACGAGATGCTCAGCTACACGCAGATCAAGAACATCAACATGCGCTGGTAGTTGAGGGGGAGGGCGAATTGTCCGTTATTGAAAAATTCGATGCAGAGGCGATTTATTCGGATTTTGGCGATAATCGCCGCGATGTTAGCGTTTTTGCCGCGATCGCCGCCGATTTATCGACAAGCACCGGCCAGCTGCCTGCCGATCGCCTTGGCGTCGATCCAATGATCGGACGCAGACGCTTGCAAAAGAAAGAAAATTGAAAAGGGGAGCGCCGAACGTCAACTCGTTCAGTCGGCACAAGAACGAATTAAACAGGGAGGAAGGAAATGCGCATATTCAAGAAGCTCGCCGCAGTCGCGTTATTCGCGATGCTCGCGGCGCCCGCCTTGGCCCAAGCAAACGATCCCGCGAAAACCGGCATCCTGCGGATCGGATTCATTCCCGCCGAGGATTCCCGCGCGATGGTGCGGCAATCGCAGGACATTCTCGATATTGTCGCGAAGCAGACGGGCCTGAAAGTCGAAGCTTTCGTGGGTTCGGATTATAACGGCACGATCGAAGCGCTCCGGAACGGCCATGTCGACGTCGCGCTCCTGGGACCGTTCTCTTATATCCTCGCGACGACCCAAGCTCCTGTCGAAGCGTTCGCGGTGACGGTGATCGCGAAGACCATGCAGCCGAGCTACAAGTCGATCATCATCGCGCGTAAGGACAGCCCGATCAATTCGATCGACGATCTCAAGGGCCACACCTACGCGTTCGTCGATCCGGGCTCGACCTCGGGTTACATGGTGCCGGCGGCCGCCTTCAAGAAAGCGGGCATCACGCCGGAAAAAGATTTCAAGCAGGTGATGTATTCCGGCGGCCACGACGCGACGATTGTCGCCGTCGGCGAAGGCAAGGTCGAAGCGGGCTCCGTCGCAGACCGCATTTTCGAACGTGGTTGCGCGAAGGGCCTTGCCGATTGCAGCAAGATCAAGACGATCTGGGAATCGCCCCCGATCTGGAACGATCCGGTGCTCTATCGCAAGAACATGCCGGAAGACCTCAAGAAGAAGATCCGCGACGCATTCTACAGCGTGAAGAACCTTCCGTTCGGCGAAATGGGTACGGTCGCGCGTTTCGATCCGATCACCGACAAGGACTACGATCCGCTGCGGGATATCGCCAAGACGCTGAATCTGGATCTCGCGAAGGTAAAGTAAGCTAGCGAAAGTGGCGGCGAGCGGTCGCAAGAACCGCCGCCGCCGATCGGCGGCACAAAACAAAAACAACCGCCGAGGAACGTAGTTCCGGGAGGGATTGCACGCGTGAACGATCTTCAGTCCACGACGGCTCAAGGAATATCGGTGTGTCGATTTCAATAGAAGCCAAGACCCAATCCGTTTTTGACGAGCTGGCGGCGCGGCAAACTTGGCGCTTCAAGCATATCGTCATCATCGCGCTCGTCGTGGCGTTTCTCGTTTGGTGCGCGGACGGCGTGAATCTGCGGCCGCGCGAAGTGTTCAATGCGGTCCCCATCATCGGCGATTATTTCGCGCGCATGTGGCCGCCGAAATGGGGATTCGTCGAGCAAATCTGGAAGCCGTCACTCGAGACCCTCTACGTCGCGCTGTGGGGCAACGTGCTTGCGACGATCGTTGGACTTCCGCTCGGCTTGCTTGCCGCGAGCTCGGTCAATCACTCGAGCGTTCTTCGCAGCGGCGCAATGGGCGTCCTGAATGTCTTCCGCAGTATTTCGGAACTGATCTGGGCGATTTTGTTCGTCGCCGCGGTCGGTCTCGGGCCGTTTCCCGGCGCGCTTGCGCTCGGCATGAATTACGGCGGCATTCTCGGGCGGCTTTACGCCGAGGCGATCGAGAATGTCGACAAGGGGCCGATCGAGGCGATGGAAGCGACCGGCGCGAGCCGCCTGCAGGTCGTCCTGTTCGCGATCCTGCCGCAGGCGCTGCCGCAATTTGTGACCTACAACCTTTACTGGTTCGAGGTCGGCGTGCGTTCGGCCACCGTGCTCGGCATGGTTGGCGCCGGCGGCATTGGCTTCGAGCTCATCACCTCGATCCGCCTGTTCGAGTGGCGCGAGGTGGGGCTCATTCTCCTCTTCATCCTCGGCATGGTCACGATCATCGACCACGCCTCCACCTTCATCCGCAGCCGGCTCTACTGATGGATCAGCCCATGCTCATGCCGAATACGACCAAGACAAAAACGATCCTCTCGGTGCAGGATCTGACGAAGAGCTATGGCGGCGCGATCCATGCGCTACGCGGCATCAATGTGGATGTGCACGAGGGCGAATTCCTGGTGATCCTCGGGCCGAGCGGCGCCGGCAAATCGACGCTGTTGCGCTGCCTCAACCGGCTCGTGGAGCCCACGAGCGGCAAGATTTTGCATAACGGCGAGGAAATCACCGGCAAACGCGTAAACCTCCGCGCGCTCCGCCAGGAATTCGGCATGGTGTTTCAGCAGTTCAACCTGGTGAAGCGCCTGTCGGTGCTGACAAACGTGCTCACGGGCCGGCTCGGCTATCGCAGCACCTGGCGCAGCCTCTTCTATAATTTCTCGAAGGAAGACAAAAAGATCGCCATCGAGAGCCTCGCGCGCGTTAACATGGAGCACAAGGCCTTCCAGCGCGCCGATACGCTCTCCGGCGGCGAACAGCAGCGTGTCGCGATTGCGCGGGCGCTCGCGCAGCAGCCGACGATCATTCTCGCGGACGAGCCGGTTGCGAGTTTGGATCCGAAAATCGCGCGGCAGGTGCTGAACTATCTCAAGCAGGTGACGCATGAGCTCGGCATCACCGTGATCTGCAACCTGCATCAGGTGGAATACACGCGCGAATTCGCCGAGCGCATCGTGGGCATGAGCCGCGGCAAGGTTGTGTTCGAAGGAACGGCCGAGGATCTGACCGACGAGATCCTGCACCGCATTTATTACAAGGATCCGGACGAGGAGGAGAAAAACGGAAAATGACTTCCGCCACCTTCGAATCCGCTGTCCAAGCCACGCTGCAGCGAGAAGTGCAGGTGCGGCTGCGCCGCTACCTCAAATTGGCGATTTATGGCGCGATTGCGGTCGCGGCACTTTGGTATGCGGCCGTGCAAATCAAGCTCAGTTTCGGTGCGCTCATTTCCGGCGTGCCGTTCATGTGGGACTTCATCACGCGACTCTTCCCGCCTGATTTTTCCTATCTTTCCGTGCTTGGGAACGCCACGATCGAAACCATTCAGATCGCCATCTGGGGCACGCTGCTGGCGATTCTGCTGTCCATTCCGCTGTCGTTCCTCGGCGCACGCAACACCACGCCGCACATCATCGTCTTTCACCTCACGCGGCTGCTCTTGAACTCGCTGCGCGCGATCAATGAGCTCGTCTTCGCGCTGATTTTCGTCAGCGCAGTGGGCCTGGGGCCGTTCGCCGGCGTGCTCGCGGTCGCGCTGCACGCAACCGGCATGCTCGCGAAATTCTGCGCGGAGGAGATCGAGGGCGTCGACAAAGGGCAGGTGGAAGCGCAGATGGCCGCGGGCGCGACGCGCATGCAGGTCATCCTCTTCGGCGTTACGCCGCAGATCATCCCGCAATTCATCGGCTACGCGATCTATCGTCTCGATGTCAGCATCCGCTCGGCGACGGTGCTCGGCTTTGTCGGCGCGGGAGGTCTCGGCTTTTCGCTCATCCAGACGATGAAGCTCTTCAAATATCATCAGACCGCGACTTGCATTTTCGTCATCTTCCTCCTGGTGCTGGTCTCTGACTGGATTTGCGGCAAGCTGCGGCGGAAGGTGATCTGAGGTTCGAAGGAGAAGTTTCATGCCGCTGCGGCTCTTCGCAATTGTGCTCATGATTTTTCTTGCCGCTTGCGGTGACGACAAGAAAAAGTCGGACGAGCATCTGGCGGCCGGCCAAAAGCTCATGGAGCAGGGGAAATACGACGCCGCGCTGCCGGAGCTGCAACAGGCGGTGGAACTCAACAAGGATTCGATCGACGCCAAGGTAGCGCTCGGCAACGCCTATCGCGGCCTCAAGCGCTATGACGATGCGCTCGATGCGTTTCGCGCCGCGAAAAAGATCGATCGCTATGTCGTGAAGCCCCACATCGCGAGCGCGCTGACGCGCGTCGATACAGGCCAGGTGGAGATGGCGATTGACGAACTGAATCACGTCATCGAACTCGACCCGAAGAACCTTGAAGCGAAAATCCTGCTCGGCAAGGTTTCAATGATGCCCTACCGGCAGCCGGACGGAACGGTCGGCGTTTCCAAGCTCAGCCTGGAACGGGCGGAAATGAATCTTGAGATTGCGGTGCAGGCCGCACCGGACAATCTCGAAGCGCGGCGCCTGCTCGCGCAGGATTACGAGGCGCTCGGCAAGAAGGAGCAGGCGGTCAAGGCCTGGATGGACGTGCGCGAGCTCGCCGCCAAGAAATCAGACGAGAAGGCCGCGGCGGATGCGGGTGCGGCGCTCGAACGTCTGAAATAAAACGATGGCGCTCGCGTTTTCTCCACTCATGCCGCTCGCCCGGAGTATGCTGAATCTCCCGAAATTCAGCTTTAAGGCGGTCCGGGTTGACCGCGAGAGCGAATGCGAGGGGATCGACAGAAGTTTGAGCGAGGCCGGCGGGACACTCGTTAAGTTGCCGGCCGGCGTGACGGAAGATGTTCTCGCCGGGGCGGTGAGCGACGCCGATCTCCTTCTGGTCAGCCACGCGCCGGTCACCGCGCGCGTGATCGAAAGCGCGAAGAAGCTCAAGGGCATCGTCAAATACGGGGTCGGAATCGACAATATCGATATTGATGCTGCAAAGCTCCGGCGAATTCCGGTCGTGAACGTGCCCGACTACGCGGAGGAAACCGTCGCCGAAGGCGCTTTCACGCTGATGATCGCCTTGATGAAGAAAGTGACCGTCATCGACCGCGCCGTGCACGAAAGCGGCTGGATCGTACCTGAGCCGAAATGGCGCGGCCTCGATCTCGCAGGCCGAACGCTCGGCCTCGTCGGGGCGGGGCGTATCGGACGTTCGATGGCGCGCATGGCGCAGGGCTTCCGTATGCGCGTCGTGGGTTACAGCCCGCGTGTCGATGCGAAGACAATGGCGGAAGCGGGCATTGAGAAGCGACACGACCTCCGTGCCATGCTTTCCGAGTGCGATGTCGTGTCGATTCATGCGGTGTTGCGGCCGGAGACACGGCACATGATCGGCTTTGCCGAGCTTTCCGCCATGAAGCCCACGGCCTATCTCATCAACACGGCACGCGGGGCGATTGTGGACGAGACGGCGCTCTTGCATGCGCTGCGCGAGCGATGGATCGCAGGCGCTGCGCTCGACGTATACGGCCGTGAGCCGCTCAATCGCGACGATCATCCGCTTCGTTCGCTCTACGATATGGACAATGTGATTTTGTTTCCGCACCTCACTTTTTATACGGCAGAGGCAATCGCGCGGCTCGAAGAGGAAACACTTAAGCGGTGTTTCGAAATTTTGGCGGGGAAGCCCGTGAGGGTGAAGTCGCACGATCCGCGCCTGCGCGCGCAGGATTGCGGCGTCGTCTTCGAGTGAGACTTACTCGCCGTCAGCCGGGCTCTGCGCAGAATTTTCCGTGTCCGTAAATGCGATCGGCGAGAGCCGCTTGCGGTTCACCTGCAAATCGAACACATCGAAGCGATTGTAGTAACCGACGATGTCGTGAAATTGCTTTGGCTCGACGCACAGCGAAACGTCGATCTCCTGATAGAGCAGAC
>Ga0209581_1000503_pt1 | contig 81454 bp, 74 predicted proteins | sample Coa_R2_FD_187160 | JGI IMG/M metagenome (GOLD analysis project Ga0209581, IMG submission 187160) | Surface soil microbial communities from Centralia Pennsylvania, which are recovering from an underground coalmine fire - Coalmine... | ecosystem: Environmental > Terrestrial > Soil > Unclassified ...
GTCGGTCAGCATCTTTAAAGACAATCTCGCCCAGCCGCTTCCGATCAATCTCCCCTGACTCATCCAGCACTTCGCGGCCGAAGTTCTGAAGAACTTCATCATACGCCGGGCTGGGCCGGAGCAGCAGCTCATGACCAATCCGGTCAGCATCAATCACGCGCGCTCCCAGCGCGGTGAAAAAGCTCCCCACGGCTGTCTTGCCGCAGCCCATGCCGCCTGTCAAGCCAAAACAGGGAAAAGTACGAATGGCTGGCCTCTGTTCAAGGACTCGTTGTGATGAGGACCCAGGATGGCCAATTCCGGCGCAACTTTCATCCTCGCCGCAGGCGAGCGGCCCGCACAGTATTCGACATCAGCATGGCAATGGTGAGCGGGCCAACTCCGCCCGGCACCGGAGTGTAGGCACCCGCCACTTCTTTCACATCCTCCGGCTGAACATCTCCCATCAGGATAAAGCCCTTTGCCTGAAGCCGCTCCAGGGGGGCGCTGGGCTCGTGGAAAATGGCTTGAACTTCTTCGGCCCGCGTCAAACGGCTGGTGCCAACGTCAATCACGGTCGCGCCCGGCTTGATGAAGTCTTTCGTGATCAGGGCCGGCTTGCCCATCGCCGCAACAAGAATATCTGCCTCGCGGGTGACGGCAGGCAGGTCGCGCGTCTGGGAATGACAGATGGTGACAGTCGCGTTCTGATGCAGCAGCAGCATCGCCATGGGCTTGCCTACCATATCGCTGCGGCCCACTACCACCGCCCGCGCCCCGCGAATCGGAATCTGGCTGCGCTCGAGAATCTGAATGACTCCTGCCGGGGTGCAAGGAATCATGCCGGGGCGCCCACTCATCAGCTTGCCGGCATTCACAGGATGAAGGCCGTCTACATCCTTCATCGGATCAATCGCCGGCAATACCTTTTTCGCATCGATGTGGGGTGGCAGAGGAAGCTGCACCAGAATTCCGTCAACGCAATCTTTCGCATTCAAGTCGGCGATTAATTTAAGCAGTTCGGCGGTGGAGGTTTCCGCAGGCAATTCGATCCGCTCGCTATAAAGCCCGAGCGATTCGCAGGCTCGAACCTTGTTGCGCACATAAATCTGCGACGCAGGATTTTCCCCCACCAGTACGGCGGCAAGACCAGGCGTGACGCCCCGGGATTTGAGGGCAGCGATCTCCTGTTTCAGCTCCTCCTTAATGGCGTCGGCGATTTGAGTGCCATTCAGTACGCGAGCGCTCAATGGATTCTCCTGGACGCAGGAATTTGGGTGAATAATGCTTTGAGCAGAGAGCTAAATGATTAATCGGCAAATTGTTGTTGCCCCTCTGCGCGCCACCGGACGTGAGCCGGCTGGGACTCGAACCCAGAACCCCTGCCTTAAAAGGGCAGTGCTCTACCATTGAGCTACCGGCCCGTCACCTGCGCAGGATGCCAAAAAACACTCTGGGCATCTCCTGCTGAGCCTGTTTGCTCGTCATCTCTGAGTGGCAGCGAAAAATCTCTCTCTATCCGACCGTTAGACACTGCGATTCTTGCTTTCACTCAGATGCTGACCTTGAGCGGCATGAAGGAAATAACCGCTTTCGGTTTTTCGGCAGCCTCCTAAGTTACAAGGCTACAACAGCGCGCAAGTCTTCGTAAACTGGAAAAGTAAGCCGCCCGATCTCAGTGATGCGGTTAAAAACATTCCTGCTGAAAGGTTAGCTTTTATTATATCTAATATATGTAAATTCCATTAGTAAAAAGCGAATATTGATAAGGATGAATTGATTCATGCTGAGAGAACACTGATTCAGCGCGATCTATATGTTCCACGTGAAACAGTCCCTTATGGTATCGACCATCATCGATTGTTTCACGTGGAACATACCTGTCACCGCACATCGCCCTCAAATTTCAAGGCCTTTCCCTCGTCAATGTGTTCTGTCCCAGCCAATTCTCTACAACAACCACCCACACTTACCTAATCAAGGAGGAAAATTCCGCTCCCCTCCAAGGGGGGCCAAGGGTAGTGACTGGGGTGATGATCTGGACCCACCGTGAATCATTAAATGGGACACGAAACTCAATGCCTTCTTATTTTGGCTTGCCAACCCCAATTGCCTTTTGTTAGATTCTGATTTCCAATACTCCTGTGGCGCGCATTATTGCAATTGCAAATCAGAAGGGTGGCGTCGGAAAAACCACCACTGCCATCAATCTTGGAGCTGCCCTCGCCAGCCAGGAACTATCGACTCTCGTGGTTGATTTTGACCCACAGGCTAACACCACTGCCGGCATGGGCTATCAACGCGATCCTAGCCGCCGCTCCATCTATCATGGCCTCTTGAACGATGCCCCCATTGACGATCTGGCCCTGAAAACCCCCTTGGATCTGCTTTTTCTCATCCCTTCTGAAAAAAATCTTGTGGGCGCAACACTGGAACTCGCGGACAGGCCAGACAGAGAGCAACTGCTGCGTCGAAAACTGGAACCTATTCGCCCAAAATACAACTTCATCCTGCTCGACTGCCCTCCCGCGCTTGACTTGCTCACCCTCAACGCCTTGGTTGCCGCAGACTCGGTCCTGATCCCCGTACAGTGCGAATATTTCGCCCTAGAAGGGGTTTCCGAACTTCTGGACACTCTGATCCGCATTCGACGATCCCACAATCCCAAGCTGGCCGTCGAAGGAATTCTTTTGACGATGTTTGATGAACGCACCAATCTTTCGCATCAGGTGCGGGACGACTTGAAGGATTTCTTTGGTGACCAGGTTTTTGATACGCTGATTCCGCGTAACGTTCGCCTGGCTGAAGCCCCAAGCTACGGCAAGCCGATTCTGCTCTACGACCCAACCTGCCGGGGGGCTGAAAGCTATCTTCAACTCGCCAAGGAGATCATCAACCATGACTCGAAAGGCCTTGGGGCGCGGACTTAGCGCCCTGATCGGGGAAACCGAGGCTACGGATTCTGCTCTGCACCAGATTCCAGTGGATTTGATCGATCCGAACCCTCTTCAGCCTCGCCGTTTGGTGGCTGAAGAAGGTCTCAAGGAGCTTGCGGAATCGATTCAATCCACAGGAATTGTCCAGCCTGTCCTTGTCCGAAAAGCAGGCGAACGATATCAGTTAGTGGCTGGTGAAAGGCGATGGCGTGCGGCCTGCCGTGCCAAACTTCAGGTTATCCCTGCCATCGTACGGGACTTGCCGGATCGCGAGGCATTGGAGATTGCTTTGACAGAGAATATCTTGCGTGAGGACCTCTCATCCATCGAAGTCGCTCATGCCTACCAAGCTCTTCATGAAAAATTCGGCTACAGTCACGAGGAGATTGCTGAACGTTTGGGACTTGACCGTTCCACCGTCACAAACACCTTGCGCCTGTTAAAGCTGCCTTTGGAAGTCCAGGAATTGATTGAAAATAAATCGATTAGCTCAGGGCATGCGCGGGCTATTCTCTCTTGTTCGACGGTCGAAGAACAAATCCAGGTTGCAGAAAAGATTGTAAGAGACGGACTTTCTGTCAGGCAGGCTGAGCGCCTGGCAGCTTCCTTAAAATCAGAGCCCTCCAAAAAAATTGCTCAAGAGCCAGATACCCAGAAGCAAGATCCAAACACGCGAGCAGCAATCTTGGAACTGGAGCGCGCTCTGGGAACTCGCGTTAAAATTGTCGGAGATGAAAACCGTGGTCGAATCGAGATCAGCTATTATTCTGCCCAGGACCTCCAGCGGCTATACGAACGCATTATTCAAAAATAACTTCGACGTGCTCAGGCCTTCGCGGCAAGAGCAACTCGCATTGCATCTAATGGGGTGAAAAGGAGGGAAACGATGGCATTTCATTGGGGAAGAGGCAAAAATATTGCCGAGCTTGTCAAGCATAGTGTTATCGCCATGATTGAGCCAGGGGCGGAAATAGAAGGCAAAATGCGGATTGCCTCTGGCACCGCGCGGCTCAATTCACACTTCAAGGGCGAAATTCAAGGGGAGGGAACGCTGATTGTTCTCGAGCGCGGCGAAGTCGAAGCCGATATTAACGTCAAGTCGATTGTCATTACCGGCAAAGTGAAGGGTTCCATTCACGTCACGGACCGCATTGAGATCAAGGAGCGCGGTATTGTCCTGGGGGATGTTTATACTCCGGTTCTGGTGGTGGAGCCCGGCGGCTATTTGGATGGCCAATGCCACATGCCAGCCCAAGGCACGGAAACTCCGAAAATCGCCGGAGTTCAGGATCAACCGCGCGAGCTATGAACCTCAAACAGGCTTCCGGCCTCAGGAGCCCTGCTGCCGCAGAGGGTGGAAAAAGATGATCAAGGAATGTAGGCTATGATAAGAGGCTACAACTATTCTTGTTTTTCCTTGACGACTTCAAAGGTAAACTCCATCTGCTTTCCGCGAACGATGAAACACAAGTACATCTCCCAAAAACGCCGGAATCCCACAAATTGATTCACCAGCCACTGGACGCCCAGCCATTTCCAGAGCCGCGCCAGTTCCACATGAAGAACACGCTCGCGCAATTCCAGCCGCGTATACCAATGCCGCTGGCCATGAATCTGCCCGAAATAGCGGAAAGAAAAGCTGTTCAGGTGCCACCGGTGCGTGGGATCGCACCAGGAAATGAAGTCCGTGTAGTGCGGCGTCACAAGGTAGATCGTCCCACCGGGTCTGGTCACCCGGTGAATTTCCGCCATTGTGTTCATGAGGTCGTTCAGGTGCTCGACGACATGAACAGCCCGAACCTGGTCAAACCCGTTGTCGCGAAATGGAAGCCCCTGGTTGAGGTCGCAGATCACATCGGCTGCTGTTGCATCCCGATTGGAGTCCACCCCGATTGCGCCCGGCGCTTTCGTCCTGCCGCAGCCCAACTCTAAAATTTTCTTCCCCACCGATGGCAATCCCCCGTTACCGCGAAAAAACTGCCCGGGTTCAACCCGCGGTCTCATCCTCGGGCGTATCCGCGTTCAATATACCATTGGGCGGCGCGGCGAAGGGCATCTTCAGCGGGGCCTGGTTTGAAGCCAAGTTCACGCACAGCCTTTGAGGCGTCCACCCACATCTTATGCCGGGCCATACGAACGCCTTCCAGGGGGATTTGGGGCGGATCGCCAAACAGCGCGGCAATGGTGTTCTCTACATAGGCCGCCGCCAGGGCCACCGTGTGAGGAATTTTCCAGCGCGGCACAGGGCGTCCGCTGAATTCCGCCAGCACGGTGAAGATCTCCTTCAGAGTCATGTTGCGTCCGCCCAGCAGATACCGTTCGCCAACCCGTCCGCGCTCCGCGGCCAGGATGTGCCCCTCGGCCACGTCTTCGACCGCCACAATGTTCAGTCCTGTATCCACGTAGGCCGGAATTTTGCCGTTCAGGAAATCCACAATCATGCGGCCGGTAGGCGTAGGCTTCCAATCGCCGGGGCCAATCGGCGTGGTCGGATTCACCACGACCACCGGCAGGCCTGCCTGCGCGGCACGCAGCGCTTCGAGCTCGGCAAGAAATTTCGAGCGTTTATAGTGGCCGACCATTTCCGCAAGCAGCGGCCGGGCGTTTTCGTCCGGCAACCCCTGAACCCGAGGCGAGACAACGGTTCCCACCGTGCTGGTATGAACGAACCGCTCGACGCCGGCCGCGCGTGCGGCCTGAAGCAGGTTATGCGTACCCTCAACATTCGACTGATAGATTTCTTCCGGGTGCCGTGCCCAGAGCCGATAATCAGCAGCCACATGATAAACACACTTCACTCCCTCGAGGGCAGCCTCCAGGGAAGCCCGATCGCGCACATCGCCGGTGGCGCGCTCAAAGGGAAGATTTTCAATCGCCGTGAGGTTGCTCGTCGGACGCGCCAGCACGCGCACACATTCACCGTGCGCGACCAGCGCACGCACCAAGTGACTGCCCACGAAACCGCTGGCGCCAGTGACGAGCGAGATCACAGAAGGCTATTCAGCGAGGCGTGAAGAGGGGTTGTCCGGGGACTGGTGAGGTTCCATTTCAGCATCTTCCAGCTATCACTCAGCTTCCGGTTGGCGCCGAGCACGGCCGAAGGCTCATAGCCCGCATGCACCATGCAATGTTCGCAACGCGGGTCGCGGCCACGCCCGTACTTTTCCCAGGGCGTGCTTTCCATGAACTCCCTGAACGTCGGATAGTGCCCGTCAGTGATGAGATAGCATGGGCTTTTCCAGCCGCGCGGGTTATAAGTGGGATTCCCCCACGCGGTGCACATCAACTCGCGGTCACCCCGCAGGTATTCGAGATAGATGGGCGAGGTCATCAAGTTGTGCCTGGAAAGGAAGCGAGTAGCCGAACGGAACTTTTCCCGCACCTCCTCGCGCGACATGAAGATTTCCTTCGTCTGCACCGCGGCATAAGAATAAGCCGGAGAGATCATATGTCCGTCAACGCCCAGGGTGTGAAGGTAATCGAGCAATTCCGCAATCTCGTTGAGATCCGTCTGCTTGAAAATCGTCGTGTTGGTACACACCAGGAATCCGGCATCTTTCGCGGCCTTGATACCCTCGATGGCTTCGCGGAAAACACCTTTTCGCTCGACGCACAGATCGTGAGTCTCTTCCATGCCATCCAGGTGCACATTGAAAAAGAAGCGCGAGGTGGGCCGGTAGTCTTTTAACTTCTTGCGGATAAACATCCCGTTGGTACAAAGATAGATATGCTTTTTACGGCTGAGAATCTCGCGCACCAGCCTTGGCAGATCAGGATAGATCATGGGTTCGCCGCCGCAGATGGAAACAATGGGCGCTCCGCATTCATCCACCGCCGCCAGGCACTGCTCAACCGTCAGCTTATCCTTGATCGTGGACTTATATTCGCGGATACGACCGCAGCCGGTACAGGTGAGGTTGCATGCGTGCAAAGGCTCAAGCATCATCACCAGCGGGAATTTTTCGATGCCACGCAGCCGCTTGCCGCCAATATACTTCGCCAGGTCAACTGTCATCCGAAGCGGAAATCTCATAAAGGTTTTTCTCCCACGTGGTTCCTGCCTCGAGCGCCGTGGTTCGGCGCTTTTCGTTCAAACTCAAAAGAAACAATAATTTCAAGCCTAAATTCAAGTTTGCCGTGCCTTGGCCCGTTTCGTCAACCTGCACCAGTCTTGGACTTGCCCGTCTGACGCCAAGTGCCGTGAGTTGGAACAATCCCTCTGCCTTTGAGTAAGCATGCAGAACCCTTCGCGCACCCCACATGGCAGGCCATCGACCGGGATCTGTCTACCTGTTTCACTACGCCATAGCAATTTCGCCTGTCACCTGTGCCCGGCCTGGTAGTAAAACGTGGGATTCTTCAGTTTTTCGAGGGCGATCGTCCAATCTTTGCTGCCGCCCGCCATTTTCCATTCGGCGAAAGCTGCGCCTCCACCGGCCCATCGCTCAAAGTGTTTGACGGCGGTTGCGTGCGGCTCACCGCTTACGAACTCTTCCATGCTGATCCGGTCCGTCCATACGGAAAGCGTCCAAAAGTGCTTCTTCAGCAGGTTTGTTCGCAGGCTGTACCGGATGATGCCCGGTGAGCGCTTCATCTGCCCTTCCACGCGCAGCGACATTCTGAGGAATGGAATCAGATAGCTCCACTTTTTCAATGGTAGAAAGGTGGCGATATAGATCCGCTCGGCGCCATCACTTCCAGGGTTCACTTCGCCCCACTTCACCATACACCCACCCCTCACTACCCCGGCCCCGGGTTAGCGGCCGGAAACCGCTTCATGCGGCAACAAACGGCCCTGACGCACCTGAAAGGCGTCGCCGCGCCAACTGACTCGGTTCTGGCAAAGGCTGGCAAGCCAGGTGCAAAAGGCCACGAGATCACGCGCGGGCACCAGCCACCATCTTTTGCGGAGCGTCGCATCTTTTAACCCCCACACGCCAACGGTCCACGCCATGAAATACCGGCTGGCCAGGTAAGCCGCCAGATAAAGGCCAGCAACCTGCGTGGAATGCGCTGCAGCCATGGCAACCAGCGAGAGCGGCAAACCTTGCGTGAATAGAAGTCCCAGGTGGCTCCACGGGCGGGAATTTCGCACGCCCACCATCCATCGCAATTGCCGCTGCCAATAGCCCGCGAGCGATTCCGAGGGTAGAACGATGGGGACGACGTAAGAAAGCATTTCAACCCGATATCCCTGATCGGCTATGCGGCGGCCCAGTTCGTAATCATCCAGCAGAAAATCAGAGAGCGCTTCGTAACCGCCGATTTCATCCAGATGGCGGCGGGTAGTCGCAAGCGTTGCGCCCAAAGCAAATCGCGTCCCTGAAAATTGACGCGCCACCAGGACGCTGGCCAGAAAATCCGTGCTGAGCGTCAGAGCTTCGAACAAATCCGCCCACGTCTCTTCCTGCACGCCACGATAAAGACACGTGACGGCGCCGACCTGCGGATCGCGAAACGGAGCGGTGATAGCCCGCAATCCATCCCGCGGCATCCGCACATCACTGTCGCTCGCCACCAGCAACTCATAATTGGCCTCGCGCGCAAGGTGCGCCAGGATCGATGCTTTATCATTGGGACCGAGTCGCTGAAGGCCCGTGAAAAGGCGGATGGAGCGTTCGGGAAAGTCGCGGATCAGCTTTTGAATGACAGGAACCACGGGGTCTGAGATGTCGCTGACGCCAAACAGGATTTCATATTCCGGGTAATCGAGCCGGCAGAAGCTGGCAAAATTCTCATAAGCTTCCCGGTCGACGCCCCGAACAGGTTTCAGGATGCTGACGGGTGGAGTCAGGCCTGCCGGAATGGGCTGCTCGCGGCTGAAGAATCGATGAGCGCACACCGCGGCTACCAGATAGTAAAGCCAGGCGGTGACAGGCAAAATGAGAAATGCTTCGCGAATGTGCGCAAAAAGCGCTTCATCCCTGCGCACCAGGCTCAGCACCGTGATGAAGGACAAGTGATGAAGGAGTGACATTCGCAAAATTTCACTGGCTCGAAGCCGTATCGTTGGCGGGCACACTCACCATAGGTCGCGATCCGGCGCCCTGGCGAACATATTGCAGCCGCTCGGCGCGAAGGCGGAGAAAGCTGACCGCTTCTTCATAAAGCCGCTTCCGCTCATCGGCGTTCCATAACGCGTCCTTCACCAGCCGCCATACCACACGCGGGCGGAAGTAGTATTCGTCATAGAAGCGGTTCACCGCCGCCATCATTTCCTCGCGGCTGAGTCCCGGCAGCTCGATATGCGGCAGTTGATGACCACCCTCGTCGGTCACGGCGCTGTGCACCATATAATTGTTTCGCACGTAGTAATCATAGAGCTCCGTCCCCGGGAAGGCATGGGCAACGGAAACCTGAATGGTCTCAACATCCAGTTCCTTGGCGTAGTCGATGGTCTTTTGGATGGTTTCCGGTGTCTCGCCCGGCAGTCCGATGATGAAGTCTCCGTGAATCTTGATGCCGACTTTCTTGCAGTTCTTGGCAAAGGCTTTGGCCATCTCGATGGTGGCGCCCTTCTTGATGTTCTTCAGAATCTGCGGGTCGCCGGATTCCAGACCCACAATGAAGAGCCGCGCGCCAGCCTCAGCCATGGCCTTCAGAGTGTCATAATCACTATGCACGCGCGCCGTACACGACCAGCGGAAGCCCAGCGGCTTAAATTTGCGGCAGAGCTCGAGCACGCGATCCTTGCGGATGTTGAAGGTGTCATCGTCAAAGAAGATCTCCTTCATCTGCGGGAAGTGACGCAATGCCTGGCGCACTTCCGCGACCACATTATCCACCGATCTCACACGCCAGGCGTGGCCGGAGAGTGTCTGCGGCCACAGGCAGAACGTGCACAGCGCCGGGCACCCCCGCGAGCTGTAGAAAGAGATGTACGGATGCAAAAGATAAGGGATGTTGTAATTCTCGATGGTGAGATCACGCTTGTAGACATCGCTGGCAAAGGGAAGCCGGTCTAAATCCTCCGTCTGCAATTGTGGCCGCATGGGGTTTGAAACCACCTCACCGTTCCGGCGAAAGCTGACGTTCTGAATCTCGTCCAGCGGTTTGCCTTGCGCATATTCCACCACGGGATAGTCAAACTCACCGCGAACGACAAAGTCGATTGCTTCCGAGGCCTTCAGGCTTTCAACCGGCTGCACCTGCACGGGCGGCCCTACGAAGGCGATCTTCACGTCCGGCTTGGCAGATTTGATCATCTGCGCCAGGCGGCAGTCATTCTGAAAGCCCACGGTGGACGTGAACACCACCACAAAATCATATTCACGGGCAATCTGAACCGTCTCTTCCGGCGAAATGTTATGCGGGCAGGCATCCAGCAGGCGGCTGTTTTCGAGCATCCCCGCCGGATAGCTTAGCCACACCGGATACCAGTAAGAGGGAATTTCCCGCGTGGCCGGGTATCGGGCGCTCGAACCACCGTCAAATCCTTTGAAACTGGGAGGATTCAAGAACAGCGTCTTCATTGTAGAAGGCATAGAATCAACATCGCTCCTTCACACTCAACATGAACCAAGAGAATCACTTCCGAGTGTACAGGAAAATTGAGGAAAACCCAAGATGCGTAGGGTTTGGGCGGATTGATGCAGGTCGCGGAGACGGTTTCAATTCCTGCTGATAGCGATGCTTAACTGCTCACGTAGACCGTGCCGGGGCTTAAGCTGGGTTTCTGGTTGAAGCTGCCGTAAGTGATTCCCTGTCCTGAAGCGATGTACTCCTTGAGTCTGGCCGACATCTTGCGGCAAACATCCGGAAATTGGCTTGCCACGTCGGTCAACTCCTTTGGGTCTTTCTCCAGGTTGTAAAGCTGAGGCTTATAGCTCTCGGCCGGGGCCCCGGGACGCACATGGAACTTATTCAAACGGGCCTCGGGCTTCCAGACCTCGCTATAATTCCATTCGCGCGTCCGCACCGCTCCCACCCAACCGTAAGTTTGCACCACGTATTCGTGGATGCTCGGTGTCTCTCCCGTGACCAGCGGCCAGAAATTCGCTCCGGTCACCCTTGCCGGCGGCTTCAACCCCAGCAAGTGTAGAAGCGTTGGCATCACGTCCTGCATCTGAACGAAACCTGAAACCTGTTTTCCGGCAAGCTGCCCGCCTGGCAAATGGATGAGCAGCGGGATATGCGTAACCTGGCCCCGCAACTTGTCAGGCCCCTTGACGAACTGGCCGTGCTCACCCAGCATAGCGCCATGGTCGGCCAGGAAAACAACGACCGAATTCTCAAATAGGCCTAACTGGCGAATCGTATCCAACAGATTGCCGATCCAGTAATCCACGCAACTCGTTTCCCCGGCATAGTTGGCGCGAAACCGCTGCTGGATCTCATCCGGCAGGGGCACGGTATCGTAAGGGGGCTCGATGAAGCTGGGACCTGTGGCGTTGGGCATATATTTTTCCAGAAACCGCTGCGGAGGGTCCCAAGGCTCATGGGGATCAAAGAATTCCACGTGCAGATAGAATGGGGGCTGCTCAAAGTTCTCGTTCAGCCAGCGGATGGCTGCCTGCGCCACAAGCTGCGCCAGCGATTCGCCCTCCTGCTTCCAGAGATTGCGGTTAGCCTTGTACTGGCTCAGGAACTGATGCAAATGAGGGAATCGCGCCAGATAGTCGGACGAAACCATGTCACTCACGTCAAGCCGTTGGTGCGGAGAGGTTCCGTAATAGTCCACTTCCTGGCCCCGAATCCATTGCCACGTATGAAAGCCCTTGTTGAAGTTACGCGTAGGCTTCATTTCGTGGTAAAGGTCGCTGATGAGCGCCGTGATGTAGCCCGCTTCATTGAGCGTTTCGCTCAGCGTCACATCCTCGTTGTAAAGCGCATGCCATCCAGGCAATTGGACTGATTCCGGCTGCGGAAAGTAATAGCAGGGAATCACGCGGCGGCCGGTGTAGAGCGTGCGGCGAATGACGATGGTGGGCATTCCTTCGGGGTAGAAATCCTTCAGGATGACTGATTCCGAGGCAATGCGGTCGAGATGGGGAGTCTCAAGCTGGTCAAGCCATTTCGGGCCATAACAGGACAGATTATCGTGCCGGAAGGTGTCGCTGACAATCACAATCAGATTCAGATTGTTTCCCTGCTGCTTGGGCGGGCGCTCCCAGACGGAGCCGCACAGCGAAGGCTCGCTTTCCTGCGCAGCGGCAGGAATCCCGCTCACGCCCGCTGCAGCACCCGTGGTTGCGGCCTTCAGAAAACTCCTTCGGGAAAAGCTATGCTTTGGCATTCTTAAGCCCTCCGCTTTGAAGACCCTTGAGTTAATCAAAGTTGGCGGGCCGAGTCAATCTGCGCAGAAGGGAAACAAATTCCACCTACCGAGGACACGGGAGGCAGAAGCTGCCAGTAAAGCTAAATTTCAAATTCCAGATTTCGGAAAGTAGTGCCCCCGAACACAAGGGCAACTTCCCCGAGAAAAATGTTGAAGAGCGAAAGGAATTTCACACTTCGCAGTACGGCGGCGTACTGTTCGTGCTGTTTGCGTCTTTTTCTGTCTGTAGTGAATCTTTCTAAAACCGGCCGCGGGCGCGTTCCTTATGAGGCAGGATTTCAAGGCAGGTCGTCCACCAGCCGGTCAGGATGGTTTCAACGAATTCCTCCGGCAGGTGCTCCTGGCGCATGTCGGCAGCCAGGGCTTCATAATCATAAGCCACTGGCACAAATTCCACCCGGACAGCGCCGGATTCGGCCGAAAGCAGCGTATACCACACATTCGTGCTGCCGTCGTTTTCAGGCCGTCCCAGCACGCCCACATTTACGAAATGCCGATTGCCGGGGAGTGGCCGGTGCCACTTGATCCCCGTATGCGTGACGCAGACGATGTCGGCCTGCGCGAGATTCAGCAGGTATTCGAGAAAGCAGTCCGGACTGGTGGATTCCCAGAGAAATTCATTCATTTTACGCGGAGAGCCGTGGCAGAGCAGCACCTGGCGATTACCCAAAGTCAGTCGGCGTGTGCCTGGAAGTGTCCGCAGCCAGGCTTTGTTTTCGTCAGATGTATTGCGGAAGGTATAGTTGTAAGAGAGGCGGGCAAAGTAATTGTCGCGCGGATCAGTGTAGCCGCACTGGCAATCCGCGAGCCCCTCCGCCAGGGAATTGTCATAGTTTCCCTGGATACATTGCACCTGCGCTGCTCGCAGAAGGGGATAAACTCTGTCAGGGTAAGGTCCGAAAGCCCCAAGGTCTCCCAGGCAATAGGTCGCATTCACTCCGCGACTTTGCACATCGGCCAGCGCAACCTCAAGCGCGCGATAGTTGCTGTAAATGCCGCCCAAGAGCGCAATCGTATTCATGGCCTGCGATCGGACAATCCGATACCCTCAATCTGGGCGCTCACATTGCTGCAAATGGTTCCGTAGTGATAACAGGTCATACAGGCGTGGTGGCGCAATTCGTATTCTGAAGCCGCATCGCGCAACGTGGTTCCCAGCCGCGCATCAGGCATTTCAACTAATAATGGGCACACCCAGACGCCGCGGTCGGTCACGATGCGCGAGTTTGAACACATCAGGAGATCCCTGTCGAATCCATCGAGCATCTCTTCGCTCAAAGTGCTTTCGTCTTGCTGTCGAGTCCGAATAAGTTCGCGCCCCAGCGGCAGCGACGGGAGCACTTTAATGCGAGGGCGCGAATAGCCCACCTGCTGTAAAACCCGCACAAAACCGGCAAGCGTTGAAAGCTCCTCTTCATCCTTCCAGGTGCGCACTATCGTGATGAGCGGAAGCAGGCCCCGCTCGCTCAATCGGCGGGTGGCGGCGAGAGCCTTACGAAAAACCCCCGGTCCGCGAATGGCATCGTTTATTTCCTCCGTATAGCCATCCAGGCTGATACGAATTTCGAGCGAATAGCGCGCATTTTGCTCGATTTCCGCCAAACGGTCGGCCACGCGATCACTTACCAGCGTACCGTTGGTGAGCACCGTGGTGGGTGCGACCGCCAGCGAGAGCTTGAGCATCTCGAGCAATTGCGGATGAAGGAAAGGCTCGCCGCCCGTGAAGGCAACTTCTTTCACCCCCAGGCGGGCGGCGACTTCAAGCTCCCCGTGGACGCCCTCGAGCGTCAAGAAACCGAACGTTTTGACATTAGGGCCACTGTTATTAAAGCAGTGCGAGCAGGCGATGTTGCAAAGCGTTCCGGTAACCTGAAACCAGAGGTTATCCAGATGCTTCAGTTCGATGGTCGGATGTTGCGTCATTTTCACACGCCCCCAGCAGAGCTGGCGTGGCGCATTACGGAGGCTATATAGCACCCTGTTTTTTTCTAGGGCACAGCCTGGGCTATGTCCTCAAAAGCTCTTCACCCACCCCGGCGGGGGGTCTTCCATCTTCCCAAAGGGAGAAGGCCCGGATGAGCAGAGACTTGCGCTTGAGTTACAGCGAGCCTACTTTTTCTGACGCTTGTGCGCCAGCAGGCTGCAGGATTCCATAGCGCTCGTAGGATCGAGCGCCTCCGCGTTCCGATCGATATGTTGAATCACGCCCTCTTTGTTGATCACAAAGGTGGTGCGGTTGGCAAACCCATGCTGCGCATTCAAGACTCCATACTCTTCACTTACTTTTCTGAAGAAGTCGCTTAAAAGCGGGAAAGTGACGCCAATCTGCTTGGCAAAGGCATGGTTTGCGGGGACGCTATCCACACTGACGCCGAGCACCTGCGTATCCGTGCGCTCGAACTTTGGCATATCAGCCTGATACGCCTGAAGTTCCTTCGTTCAGCCGCCGGTAAAGGCCAGGACATAGAAAGCCAGCACCACGTTCTTCTTACCCAGAAATTGGCTGAGGCTCACTGGATTGCCATTCTGGTCCGGCAGAGTGAAATTTGGAGCCTTGTCGCCCACCCGCAATGTCATCCCCTGGGCAACCAGGGGTATGGTCAGCAACCATGCCAGGCCAATGGCCCGTAATTTCTTGATCACCGAATTCCTCCTTGTTGAAATGATTCTGACGATGCCAGATGTTCACGAGGTGAGGGGTTCAAATCAGCTTATGGACCATTCCTTGGCAAGCTGCAACTCGCCAAGGCTTGGTTGGGGTCGATCGCCTCACCACCCCTTTGAATAGCCTGGATGATGCCGTGCCTGTCGATCACAAAAGTTGTCCGCCTGGCGAGCCGGATGATGGGCATCAGCACCCCATACTGGCGCGAAACGGTGCGGCGGTCGTCACTCAGTATGGGGTAAGTCAGCCCGAGCGACTCCGCGAACGCCTTATTCCTGTCAGGCTTATCCACACTGATACCCAGCACCTCAGCCCCTTGATCCTCGAACCTGGCGATATCAGCCTGATACGCCTTCAGTTCTTTCGTTCAACCACTCGTGAAGGCTTTAACGTAAAAGGCCAGAACCACTGTCTTGCGCCCCTCATAGTCGCTGAGCCTTACCATCCTGCCATTTTGATCGGCCAGGCTGAAGTCAGGCGCGTGATCGCCGACCTGAAGCTGACTGGAACCGCCCATGCAACCTCCCAAAGATAACGAGACCGCAAACCCAACAATAATGAGCCCTGCGCCACGACTGTGCCGCATTATAGCTCGACTCTGCGATTGAAATCCTGAGGAGTTTGTCAAAATTTTGTCCGTATTGTTTGCCGGGCGTCGATCTTTGTCTCCCTGTCACTTATTGACCCAACAAACTTTTTACGCCCCCGAAATTGAGAATTTTGGTGGCGACAACCTCCTGGCTCGCTGCTCGCACTTGGGGATTCGAAAGGCATCGAAAATGACTTGCCACGCCTTATGACGCGCTCAACTGGGGATGGCGGCCATGGCTCGCCAGACAATCCTTCCCCACCGATTTTTGCACCGGCTATGGACCTATACCCACCCCGTTTCCATTGCCGCCCGATGCAGGCGAAGCGGTATAATCGGGTCCAACTGAAGACTGTTATCCCACCGATTAGCTTAATAAGTATATGAAAACAAATTAAATAAAATTTATTGATAGTATGCAACTAAGATTATCTTAGCTGCATCTATACAAGTGGATTTAGGAAAGAACAGCCAGTTTATAAGGAGGTAAAAAACTATGGCGATTGTAAGATGGGAACCATTCCGTGACCTTGTGGCTACACAGGATCGATTCAACCGTTTGTTTAACGAGGCGTTTTCGAACGTCTTCGGAGGAGAGCAACTCGCCACGAGAACATGGTCTCCGGCCGTAGACATCTACGAAACGGACCATGACTTGGTGCTGAAAGCCGAACTTCCCGGCATCGATCCCAAGGACCTTGAGGTTCGCGTTGAAAATGGGACACTCTACCTTAAGGGGGAGCGCAAGCAGGAAAGCGAGGTGAAGGAAGAGAACTACCATCGGATCGAGCGGGCCTATGGCAGCTTTGTCCGCAGCTTCACTTTGCCTAGCTCCGTCAACACGGAAGATGTCAAAGCCGAATACAAAGACGGCGTCCTGACGTTGACCATGGCCAAGAGGGAAGAGGCGAAGCCGAAGACAATCAAGATCAACGTTACTGAAAGCGCCCAGGCTGCAGCGGCCAAGAAGTGACGCTCGCATAACCCAGCGTAAGGAGTTACAAGGAGCAAGAAAGAGCCGCGTTGTACCCCGGAAGGTGCTGTTGTTCTTTGATGGGGAAAGAATGCCGTACCTGAAGGTTGGGACGCGGCTCTTTCTTGGTAGAGTTTTTGAGAAGCTTATAGAGAGGATCATGGGGGTGGGCCACAGAGGAACGATCACCTACCCAGGGAGTAAGATATGGCAACGCGATTTGACAAATTTACGGTAAAAGCCCAGGAAGCACTGCAAGCCACTCAGGAGATCGCCAGCCGACACGGGAACCAGCAACTGGAACCTGTGCATCTGCTTTTAGCACTCGTCCAGCAGCAGGAAGGGATTGTGCCTGCCATTCTGGCGCGGCTCGGAGTGAGTCCCGCAATCGTATCGGCAGAGGCGGAGAAGGCCATTGGAGCGCTTCCAAAAGTGGGCGGCGTTGCAGACGTATACATTTCGCCGGCCCTCAAGCAAATTCTTGACGAAGCTTCTCAGGAAACCGAGCAATTCAAGGATGAATATGTTTCGACCGAGCACTTGCTTCTAGCGCTTACCCGCAAGACCACGGACCCGGCCGGGCGCATTCTCGCCAGGCTGGGCGTTAACCATGACGCCATTCTGAAGGCCCTGGTGGCCGTGCGCGGCACGCAGCGGGTGACAGACCCTGATCCGGAGAGCAAGTTTCAGGCGCTCGAGCGATTTGCCCGCGACCTGACGGAACTTGCCCGGCGTGGCAAGCTCGATCCGGTAATTGGCCGCGATGACGAAATCCGCCGTGTTATCCAGGTGCTTTCCCGCCGGACGAAAAACAATCCGGTTCTGATCGGGGAGCCGGGCGTGGGCAAGACAGCCATTGTTGAAGGTATTGCGCAGCGCATTGTGGCCGGCGACGTCCCAGAAACACTCAAGTCGAAGCGCATCATTCAGCTTGACTTAGGCGCCATGGTGGCAGGCGCGAAATATCGGGGCGAATTTGAAGATCGCCTGAAGGCGGTGTTGAAAGAGATTGAGGAGTCCAGCGGGCAGATGATCCTGTTCATTGACGAGCTGCACACGCTGGTGGGTGCAGGAGCGGCGGAAGGCGCGATGGACGCTTCCAACATGCTGAAGCCTGCTCTCGCGCGCGGCGAGCTGCGTTGCATTGGCGCCACCACGCTGAACGAATATAAAAAGCACATTGAGAAGGATGCGGCGCTCGAACGGCGCTTCCAGCCTGTTTACGTCGGCCAGCCTTCCGTGGAAGATACCATCGCCATTCTCCGCGGCCTCAAGGAACGCTACGAGGTCCACCATGGCGTCCGCATCAAGGATTCGGCGATTGTGGCCGCGGCGGTGCTTTCCAACCGCTACATCACCGACCGCTTCCTTCCTGACAAGGCGATCGATCTGATCGATGAGGCCGCCTCCAGCCTGCGCATCGAAATTGACTCCATGCCCACGGAAATCGACCAGATTGAGCGGCGGCTGACGCAGCTTGAAATTGAACGCCAGGCTCTGAAAAAAGAAGAAGACCCGGCCTCGCGCGAACGCCTGGCGAAGATCGAGCCTGAAATCTCCAGCCTGCGTGAGAAAGCCGATCAGTTGAAACTTCGCTGGAAAGCCGAAAAAGAGGCCATCGCTAAAATCCGTCAACTGAAGAGTGAGATTGAGCAGGCCAAACTCGATGAACAGCGGGCCACCCGCGAGGGCGACCTGAACAAAGTCGCGGAAATCCGCTATGGCAAGCTTGTGATGCTTGAGAAGCAATTGGCGGAAGCGAACATGAAACTGGAAAAGATGCAGGAAACAGGCCGGATGCTGAAGGAGGAAGTTGACGAGGAGGATATCGCCCGCGTGGTCTCCAAGTGGACCGGAATTCCGGTTTCCAAAATGCTCGAAGGCGAAATGGCCAAACTGGTGAAGATGGAAGACCGTCTGCGCCTGCGTGTGGTGGGCCAGGACGAGGCTTTGCGCATGGTGGCGAACGCTGTGCGCCGCAGCCGGGCGGGACTCTCGGACCCGAAACGGCCCATCGGCTCGTTCCTGTTTTTGGGCCCGACCGGCGTCGGCAAAACAGAACTGGCGCGCGCGCTGGCCGAATTCCTGTTTGACGACGAGCGCGCCATGCTGCGTATTGATATGTCCGAGTATATGGAGAAGCACAGCGTGGCGAGATTAATTGGCGCGCCTCCGGGCTATGTGGGCTATGAAGAGGGCGGCCAGCTTACCGAGCCGGTTCGCCGCCGGCCCTACTCCGTGCTCCTGTTTGATGAAATCGAAAAGGCGCACCCGGATGTCTTCAACATCTTCCTCCAGATTCTCGATGACGGTCGCCTGACGGACGGCAAAGGCCGGACAGTGGACTTCAAGAACACCGTCATCATCATGACTTCCAACATCGCCTCGCACTTCATTCATGAAGAAGCAGGCCGTAGCGGAAAGCTGGAATCTGAAGCCGGAAAGATCTCTGAGGAAGTCAAACAGCGCATTCATCAGGAATTGCTGGCCCATTTCAGGCCGGAGTTCCTGAACCGCATTGACGAAATCGTGATCTTCAATCCGCTTGGAAAGGCGGAAATCGAAAAGATCATCGACTTGCAGTTGAATCATCTGCGCGGGCTGCTGGAAGACCGTAAAATCCATATCGAGCTCAGCGACAAGGCGCGAGAACTTCTCTTCCGCGAGGGCTATGATCCGCAGTTTGGTGCACGCCCGCTCAAGCGTGCGATCCAGCGCATGATCCAGGATCCGCTGGCCATGAAGATGCTCGACGGCGAAGTGATGCCTGGCGACACGATCATCGTGGATGCAGACTTGAAGAAAGGCGAGATGAAGTTTGAGAAAGAAGCCGTGCGCACCGCACAGCGGTGAATGGATTCATTGAGGGTCCGGCGTGAATTACAGTGAAGTTGGAGTGGCGGCGAAATTTCTTCCGAAAAAGCACCTTATGCTATCATTGTGATATCACACAAAAGAGCAGTCGTGAGGGCGTATGCGGCCGCGTGGAGGAGTTCATGCCCGATCTGTTGGTGCGGAACTTGCCGAAAGATGTTTACGATTTTCTGAAGCGAAGCGCGAAGGCCCATGGGCGCAGTCTTAATGCCGAAGTCGTAGCCATTCTCTCGGATGAAGACGGCTGGACGCGGAGGCGCCTGGAAATTGACAAAGTGATTGCGGAGCTTCGACCTGTGCGTGACGCCATTCGGAAAGAATATCCCAAGGCTCCTGACAGCGTGGATCTAATCCGCGAACTGCGGAACGAGGGATGAACCTGGTCGTCGATGCCAGCGTGGCGGCGAAGTGGCTATTACTCGAAGAAGGCTCTGCCAAAGCGGAAGCCTTTCTGGAGGAATGTAAAGAAGGGCGATACACTCCCCTGGCACCGGAAATTCTTGGCTCAGAAGTCGCGGCTGTGCTATGGAAGCGGGCCATGCGGGGGCATCTGAGAATTGATCAGGCAAAATTTCTATACCAGCGATTTGAACGGATTCGCCCTGTTCTAATTCCCCTCACCAACCTTGTGAGTCTGGCATTAGAGCTTGCGTTACGGTATCGGCATTCTGTCTACGACGGTCTCTATGTGGCGCTCGCGCATCAAATGAACTGCGGGCTACTGACGGCAGACGAAGACCTTCATCGGACTTTCGGTCCGGACTTTCCGCGAATTCAGTTGTTGCGAGATTGGCAACGGTGACAGGAGGCTGATTCCCTGCATCTAACCCTGAGGCATGAACGAGAGAGTGAGATCTGAAACCTATGTGGAATAACCTGAAAACAACGATTTTGCTGGCATGCCTGACCGGCGTGTTGCTGGCCATCGGGCAATTGTGGGGCGGGCGTCAGGGATTAACCATCGCCCTTGTTTTTGCGGCGGTGATGAACCTGGGGAGCTATTTCTTCTCAGACAAGATCGCCATCGCTTCGAGCGGAGCCGTGCCTATCTCGCGTGACGAGAACCCGCGCATCTATCAGATTGTCGAACGTCTCGCGGCCAAGGCCAACGTTCCCGTACCCAAAATCTATCTCATTCCCACCGATTCCCCCAACGCTTTTGCCACCGGACGCAACCCGGAACACGCCTCGGTGGCGGTGACGCAGGGCATCCTGCAACTGTGCAACGACGAAGAGATTGAAGGCGTTCTGGCGCACGAACTGGGGCACGTGCGCAATCGCGACATTCTGATCAGCGCGGTGGTGGCAACCGTTGCAGGCGCGATTACTTATATTGCCAACATGGTGATGTGGGCGGAGATGTTCGGCGGCTTTGGCGGCGGACGCGATGACGAGCGCGGCGGTGGTGTCTTTTCAGCGCTGGCCATGATGATTCTAGCGCCTCTCGCAGCCACCCTGATCCAATTGGCCATATCCCGCTCCCGTGAATACCAGGCGGACTCAACCGGCGCTCACATCACGGGCAATCCGCAAGGCCTGGCCCGAGCGCTTGAAAAAATCGATCAATGGTCCAAACGGTTGCCGATGCGCGTCTCGCCATCGACCGCACACCTCTATTGCGCTCAGCCGCTCACCAGTGGCCAACTTTTTTCCAGTCTCTTTTCCACCCATCCACCCATTCAAAAACGCATTGAGCGGCTGCTGAGCGGGAACTACTGAGGAGCCGTGATGCGCGATAGGTGACGAGTGGTGAGCATGCCTGAGTTCAACGCGAGAGAATTGGATTATGCCAGAGCCAGCGCCAACTCATCACTCATAACTAATCACTGTTCTAGAGGCTGCGCCCCAATCACCGGTGCCTGAAGCGCCAGGACTCTCTGAATTTGTCTGTCCCAAACCGGCCATTCGTGCTTTCCGGGGACTTCGCAGTAGCGATAGGGGATCTTCAATTGGGCTAAAATCCTCACAAACTCCCGGTTTTCATTCAGCAAAGGGTCAGAGGAGCCAACCGACAAGTAGAGTTGAGGCATTTCAGAAGCAGGAATTTCCCCAATCAGTTCGAATAGATCGTTCTCCCATCGCTTGGGATTTGTCAGCGGGCCGAAGTCCTCCTCAAGGGTTTTTCTTATCGGGCTATTAGGGGGCAAGACGTCTTCAAATGCAGGCTCTGCGGAAGCCAAAGCCCCGCTCAGGCTCGCAGCGGCAGCGAACATCTGATGATATTTCAAGCCCAGGAGCATAGCTCCATATCCTCCCATGGAAAGTCCTGCAATGGCCCGACCGCTGCGCGAGGCCACCGTGCGATAGTGGCTGTCCACATAAGGAATCAGATCGTCGATGATGTAACTCTGCCAGCCGAGTTTCGGGTCAGTATAATTATCCACGTACCAGCCGTTTTCCCCTTCAGGCATCACGATGATTTCTTCATAGTGCTTGGCGTACTCTGTCAGGCCGGTGCGTGTGACCCAGTCGGAATAATGACCGGTATAGCCGTGCAACAGATAGAGCACAGGGTAGCGCCGCGCTCCGGAATCATAGTCTTGCGGAAGGATGATATTGAAACTCACTTCCATGCCCCCCAGATGGGCCGGCTTAAAGGTCACCGTCGCATAGTCTTTGGCCTGCACGGAAAGTGCCATTGCAAAAAGCGCTCCTATGAGACCCAGCACGTGAAAGTAACGCCGATATCCAAAGTTCGATTGAGAGGAACGAAGATCCATGAAAGCGACTCCCTCCTGCAGCGAGATGGTTAATCTTCCAAACCAAAAAGCGTCATCTTATCTTCATCGAACCCGGTTTTCAACTTTACTCTGTGAGCTGATCACTATTTTCCTGAGAGATCAAAACACACGCCAATGGATGGCATCGCTTGACACCAGCTTCCGCGGGTTATCATAATGACTACCTGCTTTGAGTGCGCTGAAGCATCAGCGCCTCCAAAGAATCACCACGATCGCTCGTTAGCCACTTCGCTCTGTGAGTGAGGAGTTCCCATGTCTCAAGCCTTTCAAAATTATATCGACGGCAGGTGGGTGGAATCCAAATGCAAGCAGACCTTCCCCAACGTCAATCCGGCGGACACGCGGGAGACTGTCGGGCTGTTTCAGGCTTCGGGACCCGAGGATGTCCAGGCGGCTTGTGAGGCGGCGGTGAAGGCTCAACCCGGCTGGGCGGCGAAGCCTGCGCCCCTGCGCGGTGAATTTCTTTTTAAGGCAGCGGAGTTTCTGGAAAGCCGTTTGCAGCAGCTCGGCGAGGAAATGACGCGGGAAGAAGGGAAAACACTTCCGGAAGCCAAAGGCGAAGTGAAACGCGCCATCAATATTTTTCGCTACTTCGGCGGAGAAGGCGCCCGAGCATTCAGCTATCATATTCCTTCCGAGCGCGAAAATGTCTTCTGTTATACCCTCCGCAAGCCGTTGGGCGTGGTGGCCCTCATCACTCCGTGGAATTTTCCAAGCGCGATTCCGGCCTGGAAAATCGCTCCTGCTCTTGTTGCCGGAAATACGGTGGTCATCAAGCCCGCATCCCTGGCGCCTCTCAGCGCCTACCGTCTCGTTGAGGCCCTGCACCAGGCAGGTTTGCCGGCCGGAGTGCTGAACTATGTGACCGGCAGCGGCGGAAGCGTCGGCAATGCACTGGTTGAGCACCCCGCCGTGCGCGCGATCTCCTTTACCGGGTCCTGCGCGGTGGGAAACCAGCTTTATCAAAAAGTCGCACCCAGAAAAATCCGTATTCAGATGGAAATGGGAGGAAAGAATCCGACGATCGTTCTGAAGGATGCGGACCTGGATTACGCAGCGGACATTCTGGTGAACGGCGCATTTTTTTCAACCGGGCAGAAGTGCACCGCATGCAGCCGGGCCATTATCGAGAAAGATGTTTATGAGCCATTGGTTGAAAAACTCCTGGAAAAGACACGGAAGTTGAAAGTGGGCAACGGGCTTGAACCGGGAGTCCACATGGGTCCCGCCGTCGATGCGGCTCAACTTGAAACGGACCTCAACTACATCGAAATTGCAAAGAAAGAGGGTGCCAAGCTGCTGTGTGGTGGCAATCGTTTGACAGGCGGCCCGTATGAGCATGGCTATTTTGTCGAGCCGACAATCTTCGATGAGGTCACGCCTCAAATGCGCATTGCCCAGGAGGAAGTCTTTGGTCCGGTGCTGGCCCTGATGCGGGCTGAAAGTTTTGAAGAGGCGATGAAGCTCGCCAACGGAATTCCTTTTGGTCTCTCCGCTTCCATCGTTTCGCGCGACCTGACCCGCGTTCACCAGTTTGTCCAGGGAATCGAAGCGGGCCTCATCACCGTGAATCTGCCAACCGCCGGAGTTGAATATCAATTGCCTTTTGGAGGGACCAAGGAATCCAGTTTCGGGATGCGTGAGCAAGGCCCTCTGGCCCTTGATTTCTACACCGAAACGCGCACGGTTTACCTCAAATATACGCAATAAGAACGCGTGGAGTAGGGCTTGCCGATCGCGGCCAGAGTGATGCCATCTCTTTGAGGAGTTCCCATGATGAAAAAGACCCAGGACTTTTTGCGCAAGCTGAATCTTCCCACCCAGGATCATCACGAACTCAAACCGAGCAGCCGGCGATTTCCGGATGGCGGCCAGTTCCGCATTGAGATTCCCAGCGTCGAAGGCCCCCGCGTGTTTCTCGAGGTTCTCGCGCTGGCGAAGGAGCTGAAGGTTCCCATCCACCGCGTCAGCCAGGGCAGCGGAGTTCTTCTGCTGCCCAAAAATGAAATTGCCGAAATGGCCCGCATTGGCCGCGACCACAAAGTGGAGGTGTGTCTTTTCGTGGGGCCGCGCGCTTCCTTTGAGACGGGAGCACAGACGCTTACCAGCGCCGGCAAAGTGATCGGACTTCAACATCGTGGCGCGGACCAGCTGGTCTATGCCATCGAAGACGTGCGATGGGCGTGCGATCTGGGCATTCGCAGCATTCTGCCGGCCGATCTTGGCCTGATCTGGGTGTTGAACGAAATGAAGAGGAAAGGAGAGTTGCCAAAAAATCTGGTGATCAAGAGCTCGGTCACGCTCCCCGCCGCCAACCCCGCCACTGCCAGGATTTTTGAGAATGCCGGCGTCTCAACTTTGAATATTCCCACAGACCTCAGCCCGGCGCAGATCGGCGCTATTCGCCAGGCTGTAAAAATCCCTATCGACATGTATATCGAAGTTCCGGATAATTTCGGCGGCTTTGTCCGCTACTACGAGATGCCTCAACTGGTTTCCGTTGCGGCGCCGATGTACCTGAAATTTGGCCTGCGCAACGCTCCGGATATCTATCCCTCTGGCGTTCATATTGAGCCTACCGCTACGTTGATGGCCCGGGAGCGCGTGCGGCGAGCGCGTATTGCCCTGGATTTGCTGGAACGTTTCGCGCCGGAGATCAAGATCTCGCCATTGGGAAGCAAGGATTTGGGCATCCCCGAGCCGTAGGTCTTCTTTCGCCCTGCCCGATTCGACAACCGCGGCTGAAAACCCATTGGGTCGTCAAACCGTGATTTTTTTCACCTCATTACTCTGCGGCTGGTTGCTATTGTCGTGGGGCTGTCACTGCCGATGGGACTCCTGACTGTTACCCTTCCTGCCGCGGTTGAGGCGATCTATCCGCTCCAAAACCGCCGTCGAGATGGATTCCAGTTGGGTGATCCGACCTTCGGCCTTAGTCACTATCCTTGAATACTGTAACTCCGATAGTTTTGTTTCATCGTCATATCCATGCATTGTGCTGGCTCCGGGAGGAGAGACCCTGTCGGTCCGGTGGATACTTTGTTTCATAAAGTACTTGACAAATATAACAGCTAACCCCTATGATGGGTGGCGATGCTCCGAGGACCTCATCATCATTCGCAGTTACGACAAGTTCCGGCGGTGCGCCAGCACGCGCTTGAAAACCTGCGCTTCATCCGCGAGACGATAGAACGCTCCACTTCCTTCACAGCCGTCCCCGGATGGGGAGGGCTTGCCATGGGCGTCACCGCCTTGGGAGCAGCAGTAATTGCGGCGCGGCAACCGTCCCCTCAGGCCTGGCTGGCCGTCTGGATTCTCGAAGGCGTCCTTGCCTTTTTGATCGGGGGGTGGGCGGCCATGCGGAAAGCCAGAGCGGCCGAACTGCCCCTTTTGAGCGGCGCGGGACGTAAGTTCGCCCTTAACTTGCTTCCACCCGTTGTGGCCGGCGGTTTGCTGACCTTGGCGCTTGATCACGCGGGGCTATTCCACGTCATGCCGGGGTTGTGGCTTTTGACCTATGGCGTCGGCGTGGTCACGGCGGGGGCTTTTTCGGTAAGGGTTGTGCCGGTGATGGGTTTGTGTTTTATGGCCGACGGGGCTGCGGCGCTCTTCTGCCCTTCTTCGTGGGAGAACTGGTTGTTGGGCGCTGGGTTCGGAGGCCTTCATATCCTTTTTGGAATTATCATTGCAAGGAGGTACGGTGGCTAGAAGCGAAGAACGTATTCACAAATTACGCGCCGAGAGAGAACCTGAAAAGGCTCTTTCGATTCGATTCTTTCGGCGTCCCATTCCGATAAGGCGCGTGGAACTGGACCGCCTGATTCACGAGCAAACCCGGCTCGGAATTGTCAGCGCTCTGGCCGTCAACAAATCCCTGAGCTTTAAAGACCTCAAGCGAATTCTCAAAACCTCCGATGGCAACCTCAGTGTGCATGCGCGCAAATTGGAGACCGCGGAATATATCTCGTGCAGCAAGTCTTTTGAGGGGAGGATGCCGAAAACCGAATATCAACTCACCCCTCTGGGCCGCCGTGCCTTGGAGCGATATCTCGACCAGATGGAGGAACTGATCCGCGCAGCCCGTGTTCACTAACGGGTAAAAAATTTTGACATGGTTCTTTATGATGTAAAGTACTTGGTGATCATGGGTGATGGAGACCCAGGGTTCCGCCAGAAGGAGTGGTTTTTCTATGCATTCTGAGCCAGACAGAATATCCGAGACAGCACGATTTCATATTGCCATTATTATGGACGGAAGCGGACGTTGGGCGGTTTCGCGTCACCTGCCTCGCCGGGAAGGACATCGCGCTGGAGCGCGAACGATCCGGGAAATTGTCGACGCAGCGCTCCTGCTCCCCATTCGAACCTTGACGCTCTTTGCTTTTTCCGAAAACAATTGGGGGCGGCCTGTGACGGAAGTGTTGGGGCTGATGGATCTTTTTGAGAATTTCTTCCGGTCAGAACGCAAAAGGTGGCTGAGGCAGGGCATTCGTTTCTCGGTGATGGGGCGAAGAGATCGCTTGCCAGGTTCACTTGTACAAGCGATTGAGGAATCTGAAATGACGACGCGATGCGGAGCGCGGTTGCACCTTCGGATTGCGATTGACTATTCAGCTCGGAGTGCTCTCCTTGAAGCAGCGCGTCGCTTCCATCAGGCTCCGTCACAAACCCGCGAGGAATTTTCGCGCCTGCTCGCGGAAGTCTGCCATTCCAGCCTGGAAGACCTGGAGATCGACCTGCTCATTCGCACCGGAGGCGAATACCGGCTGAGTGATTTTTTGCTGTGGGAAAGCGCCTATGCCGAATTGCTCTTCAGTTCGAAACTCTGGCCGGACTTCAATGCCGCAGACCTTGAAGCAGCCATCCGCGAGTTTCGTTCCCGCGAGCGCCGTTATGGCCGCCTTCCCGCAACTGAGATGGTGCCTGAGAACGTCATGCCGGCAATATCCAGCTTTGAGACAGCCATCTAAGTCAGCAGGCCCGTTGTTTGAACTCGTTAAGAGGGATCATTGCGGAGGGGTGTTATGAAGAAAGGATGGTTCAAAGAATGGGGTTGGGTCTACCAGCCCATTTCCTGGCAAGGGTGGTTCTGTTTCTTACTGACTCTTGCCTTTTGCGTGCAGGTGTTCACTGCCATTGACCGCCATTCCCACTCGGCGAGTGATACATTGTACGGGATTTTTCCCTACGTCGTGCCAGCCTTCGGAATCCTGGGCTGGATCGCATCGAAAACAAAGGAAACTTCGAGGAAGAAATAAAGAGTTTGCAGCGTCGTGCCGGGGTTTCTGACGAGGTGTCGCCTCCCTCTGCTTGTCAATGACTTACGATATTCCTCGCCACCTTCTGCACCTCGGGAACGACAGGCAGTAAAGGTACTTCAGAAAGCTGTTAGATATCAAGATTCTTCACTTCCAGCGCGTTGCCTTCGATGAACTGGCGGCGGGGCTCCACGGAATCTCCCATGAGGACAGTAAAGATCGAGTCAGCTTCCACCTGATCCTCAATCCGGACCTGAAGCAGCACTCGTTGCTCCGCATCCATTGTGGTTTCCCAGAGTTGATTCGGATTCATTTCTCCGAGGCCCTTGAACCGCTGCACGGTGAAGGCTTTCTTGCCGGCTGCCATGACGTGATCCAGCAACTCCTTGCGGTCTTGAACTGTGATGCGGTCGCCGTTGGAAACAATCACGTAGGGAGGCGTGTCGTAAGCCCGGACACGACGATGGAGGTCGAGGAGGCGCCTATAATCGGCGCTGGAGATCAATTCCCAGTCCAGAGTTCGATCCCCCGAAGTCTCATTGGAGACTGTCAGCACAAATAAGTTATGTTCTTCATCCAGCTTGAGGTCGCATTTAAAACCTGCGGCCTTAAGCTCTTTCGAGACGGCCTCGAGTTTGGTCTTTTCTTCAAGTTCCGCCTTTTTGCCTAATTCAACCTTCAGCAGGGCGTTTAGAATCCGCGCATCGCCGAGGCGTTTTTCCATCTTATCGAAAAGTTCCACATACTCCGCGAGCGCCATCAGGAAATTGGTCAACTCACCGCCCTGGAGTTGCGTCTTTTTGCCGCCATCGCCGATCTCGACTGCATGATCTTCCGTTGCGCGACGCATCACCTCGCGCCGGAACTCTTTTTCGTCTCGGATGTAGCGCGTGTTTTTGCCTTTCTTGATCAGGTAAAGCGGTGGCTGTGCAATGTAGACGTGGCCGCGCTCAACAAGTTCAGGCATCTGGCGATAAAAGAAAGTCAGCAACAGCGTGCGAATATGGGAACCATCCACGTCCGCATCGGTCATGATGATGATCTTTCCGTAGCGGAGCTTGGAAATATCAAAATCATCCTTACCGATCCCTGTGCCAATGGCGGTGATCAGAGCCCGAATCTCCTCATGGCTCAGCATCTTATCAAAGCGCGCTTTTTCCACATTCAGAATCTTGCCACGCAATGGAAGAATCGCCTGATACCTTCGATCTCTTCCCTGTTTTGCCGATCCTCCTGCTGAGTCACCCTCCACCAGAAACAATTCGCAGCGCTCCGGGTCCTTTTCCTGGCAGTCTGCCAGCTTGCCTGGAAGCCCTCCTGAATCCAAGGCGCCCTTGCGCCGGGTTAGCTCGCGGGCTTTGCGCGCGGCTTCACGAGCTCGCGCTGCCTCGATGGATTTGGTACAAATTTTGCGCCCGACAGACGGATTTTTCTCAAAATATTCCATCAGCCGCTCATAGACAAAGCTGCTGACAATACTCTGGATATCGCTATTCAGCTTGCCCTTTGTCTGTCCCTCAAATTGCGGCTGAGGCAGCTTGACACTGATGACGGCCACAAGGCCTTCGCGCACATCCTCGCCTTGCAGGTTCTCCTTGACGTCTTTAAAGAGACCCTGATTCTGTCCAAACTGATTAATTGCGCGCGTCAAGGCAGAGCGAAAACCGGAAAGGTGCGTGCCTCCATCCACGGTGTTGATGTTGTTGGCGAACGAAAACATCGTCTCCACATACCCGTCGTTGTACTGCACCGCGAATTCGATATGAACGTCGTCGCGTTCGGCCTCAGCATAAATAGGCGTGGCATGAAGCACGTCTTTGTTCTTGTTCAGGTGCTTCACAAACTCGGCGATGCCGCCCGTATAGTGAAATTCCGCCTGCTTGTTGGTGCGCTCGTCCTTGAGTCGGATGGTAAGGCCCTTATTCAGAAAAGATAATTCACGCAGGCGCTGGGCAAGAGTATCGTAGTTAAACTCGATCGAGGTAAAAATTTTCGCGTCCGGCATGAACGTGATTTTTGTTCCTCGCCGTTCCGTCTTGCCCGCCTTTTTCAGCGGAGCTACCGGCTTGCCGCGCTCGTAGGACTGTTCCCAGGTGTATCCATCACGCCAGATCTCAAGGTCAAGCCATTCAGAAAGTGCGTTGACCACTGAAACTCCTACCCCGTGGAGGCCCCCGGAAACTTTATAGCTCTTGGTGTCAAACTTTCCACCGGCATGAAGCACTGTCATCACCACTTCCGCCGCCGAACGCCCTTCCTCTTTATGCTGGTCCACCGGGATTCCCCGCCCATTGTCCACAACGGTTACCGAGTTATCCGAATGGACCGTCACATCAATACGGTCACAAAAGCCGGCCAACGCCTCATCCACGGAATTATCGACCACCTCCCAAACCAGATGATGCAATCCCGTCTGGCCGGTGGATCCGATATACATCGCGGGCCGCTTACGGACAGCCTCAAGTCCCCCCAACACCTTAATACTCGCAGCATCGTACTGTTGGCTTTCCGCCGCTTTTGCCTCCATTTGCCGACTTGTCTGTTCCACTTTCTTAAGTCTTCCTCCCTGGATCTCAACCGTCATTGACTCTGTTCCGCTTGCCTCGCTAGACGCGCATGGGCATTACCACATAGCGATAACGACATGCGTCATCTTCTGCCGGCCGAAGCTGGCCAGCACTTTGCTCGTCCTTCAATTCCATCCGGACATTTTCGCTCTCTCCTACTGCCCCGAGAAAATCCAGCAGATACTGGTAATTGAACCCGATCTGCATCTCTTCGCTGTCATACTTGACGTCCAGAACCTCGTGCGCTTCGCCATACTCTCCGCTGGAGGAGAATATCTCAAGGCGCCCCTGCGCCAACTGCAGCCGAATCGCCCGCGAGCGTTCATCGGCCAGAAGCGCGACCCGCCGGATTGCTTCCGCGACCTGGTCTTTTTTAACCTCCGCTACGCGATGGTTTTCACGAGGTATCACCGCTTCGTAATTCGGAAACTGCCCTGTCAGGACGCGCGAAATCAGAATGCGATGACCGGCGGAGAAAAAGAGATGGCTTTCATCCTTTGTGAAACGAATCGGTGCTTGATCCCCACCCTGGGACAGGAGCCGATAAAGCTCTGCCATGGCTCTTTTGGGAATCAGGACACGCAACTCGTTATCCAGACCCTCCACCTGAATCTCGCGCTCCACTTGCGCCAGCCGGTGACCATCTGTTGCCACCATCAGGATCCGGTCAGGTTTCAAAAGCAGTAATGCGCCATTCAAGGTATAACGAGACTCCTCGCTCGAAATGGCAAAGCCTGTCCTTTGAATCATCAGGGTCAAGATCCCCGCTGGAATAATCGCCAACTCGTGGGGTGCTTCCGGCAATGTAGGGAAATTATCCTTGGCCATCCCTGCCAGCTTGAACGACGAGCGCTCACAGGTGATTTGGATGAAGTGATTTTCCAGCAGCTTAAATTTAATCTCCGCATCTGGCAAAGAGCGGACAACTTCCAGAAGTCTTTTGCCTGGAACGGTTGACGATCCCGCCTTTTTCACGCGTGCAGGGCAACCGCACCGTAAGGCTAGCTCCAGATCAGTTGCGCTGAGTCGCAACTCGGAATCTGTTGCCTCCAGAAGGACATTAGACAAGATCGGAATGGTGGTTTTCTTTTCAGCCACCCCTTGGGCCAAATCCAGTTCTTTCAGAAGCTCGGACTTTCGGGCTGTAAATTCCATATTGATCTACACCTGTAAAAGAATCGTAGTAGAAGGGCTTGTGGATTTGTGGAAAACACAGGACCTTTCTGATTGGGCGGGAGTTGCGCCGCTTGGTTGTTGTGGACAATTCAGCAAGACTTGTGAATCCTTGTGTAGAACTTCCTGTGGCCGACCCTTCACAAATTTTTCCAAAGGTCACTTTCGCACAAAACAGGCTAAGTCTAGTTCAGACCGTCGCTCAGCTTGTTGATAAGTCTGTGTAATTCTCGATCGGTCTTGCGTAAATCCTCAATCTTGTTGATTGAGTGCAGAACTGTTGTGTGATGTTTTCCACCGAACTCCCTTCCAATTTGAGGGAGCGAAGTGGGCGTCAATTGCTTGGCCAGATACATGGCAATCTGCCGAGGATAGGCGATCTTCCTGCTGTTGTTCTTTGACTTTAGTTGAGCGAGGCTCAAACCGAATTCCTTGCAGACAAGCCTCTGAATGTTTTCGATCGAGACCCGGTGTTCGTCCAAATCGACGACGTTCTTCAGGACCTGCTGCGCCATCGCCAGGGAGAGTTCTTCACCGGTCAGTGAAGAGTACGCCAGTAGGCGTGTGAGGGCACCTTCCAGATCGCGGATGCTCGACCTGATCTTGGAAGCGATGAATTCTGCCACATCGGGAGGCAGGTTTACCTTGAGGGCCTCCGCTTTCTTTGCCAAAATAGCCATTTTCGTCTCCAAGTCGGGCGGCTGAAGATCAGCCGTCAGGCCCCACGCAAAGCGCGATCGCAACCTCTCTTCCAGGGCCGGAATTTCCTTGGGGGGGCAATCGCTGGAGATCACGACCTGTTTATGTGCCTGATGCAGAGCGTTAAACGTGTGGAAGAACTCCTCCTGAGTGCGTTCCTTGCCGGCAATAAACTCGATATCATCCATCAAAAGTACATCCACGTTACGGTACTTTTCGCGGAATGAGGTCATGCGGTCATAACGCAGGGAGTTGATGACCTCGTTGGTGAAGGTCTCAGAGGAAACATACGCCAACCGCATCTCCTTCCATCGGCTCTTGATTGAATGTCCGACGGCTTGCATCAGATGTGTCTTGCCTAAACCCACGCCCCCATAAAGAAAGAGGGGGTTGTACATTTCCGAAGGTGCCTGAGCCACCGCGCGTGCAGCCGCATGGGCAAATTGGTTGCAAGAGCCCACGACAAACGTGTCAAAGGTATAACGGGCATCGAGCTGATGTGCTGTGGAATCGAAGTCCAGCTTGCCCTGTATTGCTTTGGACTCATTTTCAGCGGCTGGTTTCTTTTCCGCCCCATCTTCGAAAGTGTAAGCGACCTCACGATATCCAAGTTTCAGTTCTTCCATGGCGCGATGGATCAGCGATCCGTATTTTTCCTGAATCCAGTCCTGGAATTCCCGGTTAGGCACGCGGACTACAATGCTGTCATTCGAAATGTGGCTGAACCTCGTGGGGCGCAGCCATGTCTGGTAGCTTTGTGTGTTAACCTTAGTCTTCAAATAGCTGAGGATCTCTTGCCAGGCATTCATGGGGATTCGACCGGGGGCTAAGTCTTTGGCTGAGATTGAGCGTTAAGGCTTCCCTGAGGAAGCGCGATTCTCTCTCGGCCCAACCCCGCTCCGCAGAAGAGTTCGGAGCAATAAGGTTATCGCTAAGACCTTTGTTTGCAATACGTTAATAAAAGTAAGGGTGACCCACTATGATTGGGAATGCGAGCTCGAATCAAAGAAACAGTATAGCACGAGAGGTCTGCCAAATCCAACGGAAGTCAAGCCCGTTCGCAGGTTGGAGTTGATCATTATGAGATGACATTTATCCCCTTTGTCAACGAGACCTTGTGCATAGCAAATTAGTATTAAATCTGAAGAAGACCTTATGGCCAAGATTGTAGGGGTGATTCCGGCGCGTCTTGAATCCTCTCGGCTGCCACGCAAACCCTTGCTTCCCATTTGCGGCCATCCCATGATCGCCTGGGTTTACGCTCGCGCCCGCCTTGCAGGCGAATTTTCTGACCTACTCGTGGCGACGGACTCGGATGAGGTCCTGGAATGGTGTCGCACGCTTCATATTCCGGTGATGATGACTTCGCCCGCCCATCGCTCTGGAACAGCTCGCATCATGGAAGTTGTGACCCGGCAGACTCGGGAGCGAGTGCAGGGAGACATCTACGTAAATATTCAGGGCGATGAGCCGCTTGTTGATGTGGAACACATCAGGCTGCTGCTGCGCCCCTTTTCGGAGTCGGCTGGAACACAGGTGACGACGTTAAAAGTGCCGTTGAACTCGGCGGATGCGAACAATCCCAATAAGGTCAAAGTTGTGACCGATGTTGAAGGTCGGGCGCTCTACTTTTCGCGCCATCCCATTCCTTTTAACCAAGAGGGTTCACCCTCGCCAGCATATTTCAAGCATTTAGGGCTCTATGCTTACACTGTGGGAGCTTTGGAAAAATTCCGGAAGCTGACGCCCGGACCTTTGGAACAAACCGAAAAACTTGAGCAATTGCGTTTCCTGGAACACAACATTCCCATCCTGGTGCGCGAGACTCTGAAAGATACCATAGGGGTCGATACGGCAGAAGATTTGCACGCGGTGGAAGAATACATCAAGCAAGCCGGCATACCATTCCCGGGTTAGCGGAAGTTTCCGCCGCATCGAACGTGTCGTTGGATAAGCTTCAGCGACGGACGCAGTTCACTTCTCGCGCCTCTGTTCCGCCTTATGCTATTCTGAAGCGTAAATAGAAGGGCTGAGGGTGGTATCGCCTGAAGTACCTTCTTTAATGCTTAGATCATCCATGCCCGAACACACTCATAGCCGACCCCGAATTCTGAGCGGCATGCGACCCACAGGCCGCCTGCACCTGGGGCACTGGGTCGGAGCGCTGCAAAATTGGATCAAACTTCAGGAGCAGTACGAGAGTTATTATTTTGTGGCGGACTGGCATGCCCTGACAACCCATTATGCCGATCCGTCGGAGATTCAGGATAACATTCGAGAGATGGTGACAGACTGGCTTGCGGTGGGGTTGGACCCGAAGAAAGCCACTTTTTTCGTTCAATCGCAATTACCGGAGCACGCGGAACTTCACCTGCTCTTTTCCATGATTACACCACTGGGTTGGCTTGAACGCGTACCAACCTACAAGGAGCAGATCGAAAATCTCCAGGGGCGAGATCTTCATACTTACGGATTCCTAGGGTATCCCGTTTTGCAGGCGGCGGACATCCTCATGTACAAGGCGGCTTACGTACCCGTGGGCGAAGACCAGGTGCCTCATGTAGAACTAACGCGCGAAATTGCGAGGCGATTTAATCACTTTTACGAGCAGGTTTTTCCTGAGCCGCAAGTGCTTCTCACGCCCGTCCCACGGCTCCGCGGCACCGATGGCAGGCGGATGTCAAAAAGCTACGGGAATTCAATTCTGCTTTGTGATCCGCCAGAAGAAGTGAATAAAAAAGTCTTGAGCATGATGACGGACCCGGCGCGCAAGCGGCGCACAGACCCCGGTGATCCTGAGAAGTGCCCGGTTTTTGATCATCACAAGGTTTTCTCACCGCCGGAGGTCATTGAGCGCGTCAATCGCGAATGTCGCACGGCTGAAATCGGTTGTGTGGAATGTAAAAAGTTGATGGCCCAGCACTTGAATCAATTTCTGGCTCCCATTCAGAAACGGCGTCGCGTGATTGAGGAAGACCCCAAACAGGTAGGGGAAGTCCTGGAGGACGGAACGCAAAGGGCCCGGAAAGTGGCGCAGGAGACGATGCGGGAAGTGCGGTCCGCAATGAATCTGATTCCGGCCCAGGGTGAATTAACGGAAGTCGGCAAAGACCGGGCTCCGTGATTTTCGCGCCGGGTTGCGAATGAGTCCGGGTTCCGTGTTATTTGCCCTCGGCGACCTCCGTTAGGGGAGGGGGAGAAGACGATTTCAGTCTTCACCTCCGGGAAGAAGGTGATGAGAAACATTCCGTGAGGGGGGTGTCTCCTGACCCTTTGAGTGCTCCATGCTTGATGACCCTCCAATTTCTCCAGCCACAGCGCCGGATGCCAGCGGCTCAGAACCCGCTTCAGAACCCGAAGAGCGGGTGGTGATTGCGGCAGATGGGTCCACCCCATTGCTCAAACTCAGGATTTATGAAGGCCCTCTGGACTTGTTGCTTGACTTGATCCGCAAGCAGAAGATCAACATCTACGATATCCCTATCGCCCGGATCACCCATCAGTATCTGGAGTATCTTCGCGCGCTGAATGAGATGAATATTGACGTGGCCGGGGAGTTCATCTTTATGGCTGCGACGCTGATTTATATCAAGTCGCGCATGTTGCTTCCTCCCGATCCTACCGCTCCACCTGAGGAGCAGGAAGATCCGCGCCAGGACCTGGTCCACCGGCTGCTGGAACACGAGCAGTTCAGAAATGCTGCTCAGATGCTGCAATCCAAGCGCATCGTGGAGGAGGCTGCCTGGTCACAGCCTGGGCTTAGTGAGTTTCTTGCGGCGGAGGATGAGCCCGGTCTGGCTGTTTCCGTTTTTGATCTCGTCGCCGCCTTCCGCGAGGTGATTGAGCGCGCTAAAAAGCGGCCTCCCCTGCGCGTGGAGCGCGAAGAGGTCACTGTGGCGTCGATGATCGAGTATGTCAGAGATACGCTTCTCAGAAGCCCGCATCCCGTGCGGCTGGATGACTTGATGGCGGGATTTGTGGCCAAGCAGGCCCTGATCGCCTTGATTCTGGCCTTGCTCGAAATGGTAAGAATCCATGCCATTCTCCTGCGCCAGCGGGAGTTATTCGGTCCGATCACCGTTCACCGGAACAAGCGCTTTGAAGAAATCATATCCGGCGTTGATCCTGAGGCGCTCGAAACCAGCTTTCAGGCTATTCCCATTTACGACGAAAAGAGCGCCGTGGATGAAACGCGGGCATCGTCTGACGCTGCGGAGGATTCGGAATCGGAAGGCCGGGAGTAAAATGTAACCTCGGCATCTCACTGACCCTGGACGAAGCCGGCAGGATGCCGGCGCTGCGGATAATCATGGTATGTTGACTTCGCTAGGAATCTAAACGGCAGGCGTGGATGGATAAGGTCGGAGCGGAAATGTTAAGTGAAGAGACTCTCAAAGCGCTCATTGAAGGCATTGTTTATGTGGCGGCAGAGCCGGTCACGGTGGATGCCATGGTCAAAGCCATTGAAGGTGAGGACCGCGACCGTGTGCGAGCGACGCTCGAAACGCTGATCCAGGAATATCAGCGCCCGGAGCATGGCATCTGCATTCGCCAGGTCGCCGGAGGATACAAGTTCTCCTCCAAGGCTGAGCACCATGAAGTCTTCCAGCGCTTTGTGAAAAGCCTGAAGCCTCCCATCCGCCTTTCCAAACCCGCCCTGGAAACATTAGCGGTCATCGCCTATCGCCAGCCTGTGACTCTGCCGGAAATCGAGGAAATTCGTGGCGTCGATTGTGGCGGTGTCACGCACACCCTCATGGAAAAAAAGCTGGTGGTGACGGCAGGGCGAAAGAATGTGGTGGGCCGACCGATTCTTTATAAGACCTCCCGCGAGTTTCTGGTGCACTTCGGCCTGAAAGACTTGAGCGAACTGCCCAGCCTGCGGGAGTTTGAGGAATTGGCGCGTCAGGCCTTGGGTTCCTTGGAAGTCACCAACGAAGAGCCAGGCAATTCAGTGCCCCGCGTTGAAGAAGAGTCGGCCCCGTCTGCTGACGGAGTTCCAGCCACAGAGTCAGATTCCTCCGAAGCATAGCTTGAATGCAAGAACGCTTGCAAAAAATCATCGCCCGCGCAGGGGTTGCCTCGCGCCGCAAGGCAGAGGAACTCATCCGGCAAGGGCTTGTCTGCGTGAATGGTCAGACGGTGACAGAGCTTGGTTCCAAGGCAGATGCTGAGCGCGATCACATTACCGTGAGCGGGAGAGTTTTAAGACCTGCCGGCAAACGGATCCACCTTCTCCTCAACAAGCCTGTTGGTTACGTTTCGACGGTGAGCGATCCGGAAGGCCGGCCTACGGTGGTTTCGCTTCTGAAAAAGGCTGGAATCAAGGAAAGAGTCTACCCGGTCGGCAGGCTGGATTATCATTCGTCGGGTCTGATCCTGATGACCAATGACGGCGATCTGGCCAACCTTCTTCTTTCCAGGGCTTCTGCCATACCTCGAACTTATCATGTAAAACTTGAAGCAAGGCCTGCCCCGGAGGATCTGAGGAAATTGGAGTCGGGCATTCCGCTTGATGGCCATAAGACCGCGCCCGCTGCCATCCGCCCACTGGGGAAACTGGCTGAACGCGATAAGCCCTGGTATGAGATTACTCTGGTCGAGGGACGATACCATCAGGTGCGGCGGATGTTTGAGCGGATCGGCTGCCCTGTCTTGAAGCTCAAGCGCGCTCGCATCGCCTTTCTGACCGATGAGGGACTTGCGCCCGGCCAGTTTCGCTATCTGACCCCCGCTGAGGTCAGTCGCCTGAAAAATTGGCGATCACAGCCATCCTTAACTTTTGTCCACGCCGTTTGATCAACCCCCCACAACGAAGGCATCCTCATTCCCGGGTATTGATTTGCGGTTATCGCTGGGCCGAACTTGATCTTTGGGGTGGCATTTCCAAACCGGGGAAAGCAAGGGTATCGCCGTATTGCAGGAGAGACTATAATGAAGCCATGGAAAGAGCAAAAACACTTGGTGAACTCAAAAAGACAAATTACGCCGGTCTGAGCGTCAAAGACGAAGTGCGCGCAAATCTTATCAGAAAGCTCAAATCCGGCAAGCCCGTCTTCCCGGGGATTATTGGTTTTGATGATACGGTCATTCCACAGATAGAAAATGCGATCCTTTCCCGCCACAATTTCATCCTCCTCGGCCTGCGGGGTCAGGCAAAAAGCCGCATCTTGCGAACGCTGACGTTGCTGCTGGATGAAGAGATACCCTTCGTTGCTGGTTGCGAGATCCATGACAATCCCTTAAGACCGATCTGCCAGGCCTGCAAGGAACTGATCCGGGAAAAAGGCGATGACACCCCGATCGATTATCTCCCTCGAGAACTACGTTACGTGGAGAAGCTGGCGACGCCGGATGTAACCATCGCAGATATGATTGGCGATGTGGATCCCATCAAAGCGGCTCGTGGCGGCCATGCGCTTTCAAGCGAGCTGACCATTCACTATGGATTGCTTCCGCGCGCCAATCGGGGCATCTTTGCCATTAATGAACTGCCTGACCTGGCCGGAAAAATTCAGGTGGGTCTCTTTAACATCATGCAGGAAGGCGACGTCCAGATCAAGGGATATCCCGTGCGCCTGCCGCTCGATGTGCTGATGGTTTTCACGGCGAATCCTGAAGATTATACGGCACGGGGCAAAATCATTACGCCGCTTAAAGACCGCATTGGCTCGGAAATTCGTACGCACTATCCCCAGACTCTCGAGCACGCGATGGCGATTACGCAACAGGAGGCCTGGGTGCGGCGCAACGGCGAGGCCCGCGTGTTGATTCCCCAATTCCTTCAGGAGTTGGTGGAAAGCATCGCTTTTGAAGCACGCCAGGAAAAGAAGATCGACAAGCGCAGCGGCGTGAGCCAGCGCATGCCCATCACCTGCCTGGAGAATATGGTTTCAAACGCAGAGCGCCGCGCTGTGTTAAACCGCGAGGGCATGGTGGTGCCGCGGCTCTCCGATATCTATGCCGCTCTGCCCTCGCTGACCGGGAAGTTCGAACTGGAATATGAAGGAGAACTGCGCGGCGCCGACGCCGTCGCGCGCGACATCATCAAGCAGTCCACTGCCAAAATCTTCCGGAAATACTATGAGGGCGTGCCGCTGCAGGGCATTGTCAAATGGTTTGAGTTGGGGGGAAATTTGAAGATTCCGCAGGATGCGCCGGCGGAGGATCTCTTTCCGCAGTTCAAAAAAATCCAAGGGTTGCTGGAAAATGTCGAGCATCTGGGGATCAAGCCGAAAGACGACAAGGCGCTTCAGGTCTCAGGTGCGGAATTTATTCTGGAGGGCCTCTACGCCACGAAAAAGATCAGCCGCAGCGAAGAATTGGGCTACCACGTTGAATCGCGCCCTATGGAGACCCCTTCGGAAGAGGCTGGCCCTGCCACTCCTTCGCGGCGTCGGTCATTAAACTGACGGGTCGCGAACAATCCGGCGGATTGAAGCCGGAAGGTGATGGGATGAAATACATCAGATACAGTCAATACATCGGCGATCCTTTTGAGGGACTCACCTCGGAAGATCTCCTTCAGTTGCTCCAGGACTTTCTGCTTGATAGTGGTTTTTACAGCCAATTCTATGATTTCTATGAGATGGATCCGGAGCGTACGATGGAGCAACTCCACCAGGCTCTTCTCGAAGCCTTGCACGACAAGGGTATGATTCCCGAGGACCTGCTGAAAGAATACCTGGAGAACTCTGAGGAGTATCAAAAGTCCCGGCTGCATGAAATGATCAATCAGCTTCTCGAGCGGCTTGCCGAGGAGGGCTACATCACCATCGAGCAGCCCCAGGCTCCGCCGGGCGAGATTCGTGAGCAGCAGCCCGGCATGGGGAGGGACGGACGGGAAGGCAAGGTGCGGTTTGAGGTCACCGATAAGGCGCTCGACTTCCTCGGGTTCAAGACGTTGAAGGATTTATTGGCTTCCTTGGGCAAGTCAAGCTTCGGTCGTCATGATACACGGGAGATGGCTACCGGAGTCGAATCCCATGGCTCCACGCGGCGCTATGAATTCGGCGATACGCTGAATCTGGATGTAAATGCGACGCTGCTTGCTGCCATCCAGCGCGGGGGTCTCAAAATTCCACTGGATCTGGATTATGAGGACTTGCAAGTTCGCCAGTGCGAATATCAAAGCTCGTGCGCCACGGTCCTGATGCTTGATTGCAGCCACAGCATGATCCTTTACGGGGAGGACCGCTTCACGCCGGCCAAGAAAGTTGCTCTGGCGCTGACACATCTCATCCGCACGCAGTATCCTGGCGATACGCTGCACATGGTATTGTTCCATGATTCAGCCGAAGAAATTCCTCTGGGCCAACTCGCGCGCGTGCAGGTGGGTCCCTATTATACGAATACGCGCGAGGGATTGCGCCTGGCGCAGCGGATTCTCTCGCGTCAGAAGAAGGACATGCGCCAGATCATTATGATCACCGATGGCAAACCTTCGGCGCTGACCTTGGATGACGGCAAAATTTATAAAAACGCCTTCGGTTTGGACCCTCTGGTAGTCTCGGAAACTCTCCACGAAGTAGCCCGCTGCCGGCGCAATGGAATTCTGATCAATACCTTCATGCTGGCTTCGGATTACGGCCTGATCAATTTCGTTCAGAAAGTTACCGAGATCTGCCGCGGCAAAGCTTATTTCACAACCCCCTACACGCTGGGCCAGTATCTGCTGATGGACTACATGCAGAAAAAAGTGAAGCACATTCACTGAGGGGCCTATCCATTCTTTGCGCCGCATATCCAGCCCTTGGCGGCTAGAACACACACACCCACCTTGCTCTCGCAGAATTCTCTTGACAAAGAGGACCGTCGATCACTAATCTGGACAACTTAGTACAGAATGCTTATTTTCAATAAGTTACTGCGACATCGTCGCAGGAAATAAACTCATCACTTGTTGCAACTCCGTCGCAATTATGGGTAAAGAACAACCCAAAACTCGTTCGCTGCTCAACGCAGTAACCGAGAAAGGTTTCCGTCTTACTTCTCAGCGGAAGGCGCTGATTGAGACAATTCAAGAAACATCGCAGCATCTGGATGCCGCAACACTTCTGCAATTGGCTCGCAAGCGTGATCCGCGCATCAATCGGGCGACCGTGTATCGGACGCTGGAGCTTCTGAAAAAGCTCCAGTTGGTGGACGAGCTGGACCTGATGCACCTGGCAGGCGAGAAGCACTATTATGAGGTTCGGCCTGATCGCCAGCACGTTCATCTGGCATGCTGTCGCTGTGGCCGTATTGTGGAATTCAGCAGCGAGACCTTTGACCGACTTCAAAGCGAAATTGCTGCACAAACGGGTTTCGAGATTCAAGTTGTGCGCCTGGAGGTTGGCGGAAATTGCCTGGCGTGCATCGAGGCGACGCGTCGCGCACCTTCGACTTCCGAAGCGGGTAAGGGCGTATCAAAAAGTAGCGCCGGTTAACGCGAATCCCCACGGCCGACCTTGGGCGAGGCAACCGTGGGGATTCAGTAATCGACAACCCGGAGGCTGACGACTACCCTCATTGTAGGGTGGTCAGCCACGGTCTTTCAATGAGAAAGGAAAACGATGGCAGAAAGACGATCCTACGTGGGGCGGCTGCTCTTGATGAGCAGTCTGGCCTGCCTTGTCTGGAGCGCATTTCCCCGAGCCGTGAAAGCGGACAAGCCCTATTTCGTTACTTACGACGACGAGATGGAGGAGCCGGGAAACCTCGAAGTATCTTTTAATCCTTTAGTGGGCCTTCCGCAGAGCGCGCCCAATTTCCTGGGCGGCTGGACTGAATTCGAATATGGCGCCACCGGCTGGTGGACGACCGAATTTTACCTCGACGCGCAGGCCACCGGCGGCCAGGGTGGTCTTTTCACTGGCTACCGCTGGGAAAACCGGTTCCATCCTCTGGCAGACGAGCACTGGATCAATCCAGTGCTCTACGTGGAATTCGAAAACATCAATGCAGCGGACAAAGCGCTGGCAGAGATCGTAAACCACGATTCCGTCGATGACCTGGCGGAACTCAACAATGAGACGCGCTCTGAAAAGGAACGCGAGATCGAAACCAAACTGATCCTTTCCAGCAACTACAAAGGCTGGAACCTCTCCGAGAATTTTATCGGAGAAAGGAACCTGGCCAATGAGCCATGGGAATTCGGTTACGCGGTGGGAGTAAGCCGACCGTTGGCGCTTGAGGCTTCCCCGCAAGCCTGCCGGCTTTGCCGCGAAAACCTTAGGGCAGGCGTGGAGATTTACGGCGGCTTGGGCACCTGGAACGAATTCGGGCTCCGGGGAACCGCGCATTATCTCGGACCGTTGCTCGATTGGAATCTTCCAGGAGGAACCAGCCTTCGAATCTCGCCCACCTTCGGATTAAACGGGAATAGCGCCCGTTTCCTCATTCGATTTGGAGTTTCTTATGAAATTCCTCGCTTCGACCGCATGGTTCGGAGGTGGTTCCGATGAACTCAGCCATCCTTCACCTCTGGAATGGGAAGATCAAAAGACAAGCTGGCCGAGCCGTCATTGCAGGGTTAGCCCTTCTTCTTGCCGCTTCCGGTGCCGCGGGAGGAGGAACCCAAAAGGAAGAGGGGCCGGCGGCACGATTGAGCGAAGCGCCTCATTCAGCGCGATCATTACGAAACCCATTCGCAGGGGATGAGAGGGCCGCTGCGGCCGGTCACAAGCTCTTTGAACAACATTGTGCCTCCTGTCATGGCGCAGAGGGGCGCGGGCTGGGCCACGCGGCCAATCTCCACGCGCCTGCCATCCAAAGTGCGCCTCCTGGAGTTCTGTTCTGGGCCTTGCGGAACGGCAGAATCCGCAAGGGGATGCCCTCCTGGTCACAGTTGCCCGACGCGCAGCTTTGGCAACTGGTTACGTACCTGAAAACGCTCGAAAGAAGGTGATGCAGAATCGCCACGCGGATGATCAGCAGCGGGAATGGAGCTAAAGTTAGTAAGGCGCGATGGGGTCTTAGGGGGTAGGAAGGAGGATCGGATGAGAACCTCACCCGATCCTCCATTCTCTCTGGAGGAGAGCCTAGTCGAGCAACTACACACATGACTACATGGGGAGGATATGTCGATGGCCGCGCCTGGAGAGGTTTCGATGGACATTACAGCAACGGCACCCCATCCGAGCGAAGCCTTAAAGCTTTTGAGTCGGACTTGACAGCGTCCTACTTGAAGCAATGCTCCAAGCCAACTCATCGGCCAACGACAGATTTCAACCGGAAGATGAACAGGGAAGAAGCAGATTATTGAGCCATACTTCGGGCCGAAGAGAGAAGAAGGTCTTCTTCGACAGGTCTATGGGAATTACACTCCCGGGGGATTCCGCATGACGGTTTTTACCCCTCCTTATCCCTTTCCTTCCACGCAAACAAGGACTCAAATTCCGATCCCACATCCGGTTTCACGCTCTCATTAGTGCACAATTACCAAATCCTCTCAATGCACGGGAGGTGATTTTATGATGATTTGGAGATGATCTCATAAGTCTTTATATTCCATAGGCTTGAGTCTGGGGTATAATTTCAAAACAGCTTATTGCCGCCGCTTCAGAAAGGATACATTTGAAGGTAATGAGCATGGATGATTCCAAAGAGCCGCTCCTCGTCGCGCGCTTCGGTGCCTTTGAGTTCAATCCGCGCACCGGTGAGTTGCGTCGGCGCGGATTGAAAGTGAAATTTCAGGGGCAGCCGGTTGAGCTACTGACTTTGCTTCTGGATCGACCGGGGGAAATCGTCACCCGGGAGGAAATGCGCTCTCGGCTCTGGCCTGAGGATACGTTCGTTGATTTTGAACATAGCTTAAACACAGCCATTAAAAAGCTGCGCAAAACCCTGGGCGATTCTGCCGCCAGGCCTCGTTTTATTGAGACTTGCGCCCGGCAAGGCTACCGCTTCGTTGCCCCAATCGAGCTGATGGAGCCAGCTCAAACTCCTGCCACGAATAGCCATCTGACGAGCAGGAATGGTCATTTTGAAACGGAGAATACAACTCAACCCTCACCAGCCGTTGAGGCTGCGGCGATCGAACTGGCCACCGTTCCCGCCAGGCGTAAAACCGCCTGGTTTCTGGGGGCGGGAATTTTAATCCTGGCAGTGCTGGCCTTGTTCGCGGTCCTTCACAGGCGATCCCCTTCCAACTTCTCATCGCAATGGAAGCTTACCCTTCTGACCTCGGGAGAGGATCATCCTTCAGACCCTGCGATTTCGCCGGACGGCAAGATGCTGGCTTACGTCGCCGATGCAGGTGAAAGGCAGAGACAAATTTTCGTGCGACGGGTCGCTGGCGGCCGCAAGCTCAGGCTGAGCCTGGAGGAGAATGTGCGAGAGGCTGAACCGGCCTTTTCGCCTGACAGTGAGCGAATCGCCTACACGCGCTTTGTTGCTCCGTCCCACCTTCCCGAAATCTGCATTACTCCGGCGCTTGGCGGAGAAATAACCCCTGTAATCACGGGTGCCCGCTATCCGGCATGGTCTCCGGATGGAAGGCGACTGGCATTCATTCTTGAACGGGCGGGCGAGCCTCAGCAGTTAGCGACTGCGACGACGGAAGGGCAGGGCCTGCGCATCCTGCTTTCCGAGGGTAGTGTTTACCCCTTTTTACGTGATCCAGCCTGGTCCCCGGACGGGCGCTGGATTGCAGTTGAGCGCAGCATGGGAGGCGCAAGTGGCGAGATTTGGCTGGTGCCAAGTCAGGGCGGGCCTCCTCAAAGGCTCGAATCAACTCAAACAGGTGTATCTGAGCATCACCCCGTGTTCACTTGGGATGGCAAAGGAATCGTCTATTCCTCAAACCGTGCCGGCGCCACAGACCTTTGGCGCCATTCTATTAAAAGCGCCGTGGATACACAGCTGACGCAGGGTCCCGAGCCGGATGAGTGGCCGAGCGTCAGCCGAGATGGAAATGTGGCTTTTCTCAATTCTGATTGGAAAGACCAGCTCGTTCTTCGCCGGCTCGATACCGGCGCCACGTTCAACATCCTCAGCCACACGCCTTTCTTATGGGGGCCAGCCATTTCACCTGATGGCAAAGAAATCACCTTCAGCCGCGCCGAGCATAACGGTCAGTGGCGGATATGGGTCGTGGCAACCCGTGCAGGCGCAAAGGCGCAGCCGCTCTCTTCCGGCCAGGCACCACAAATTTACAGCCGCTTCAGCCGGGACGGAAAGTGGATCACCTATTTTACATGGGCTCCGGCGGCGAGCCGCATCTGGCGGATTCCACGCCTCGGTGGGACTCCCCAACCTCTCACCCCCAGCAATGAAGATGCTGCTTATGGCGATCTCTCGCCGGATGACCGTCAGTTGGTTTTTGCGCGGACTGAAAGCCAGATCTCGCGGCTTGCAGTGATTCCTGTAAATGGCGGGCCGGAAAAGCGCTTGGTGGATTCCCCGTCCACTGTGCCGCGCTGGTCGCCCGATGGGCGGTGGATTGCCTTCAGCCCTGATCGCGGTTATAAAGGCGGCATTTTCATTGTCCGGCCGGATGGCAGCGGCCTCAAGCGGGTGACCAATTCGGGAGGCTGGCCTGTGTGGTTTCCGGACGGCAAGCGGATTGCCTTTCGCACACTGCGTCCTGATGGAACACAGTTGATCGAATGGGTTCATCTGGATAGCGGCAGGATCGAGCCTTGGACCGATATTGAATTTTCGGGTGACAACTACCCCTTCGATTTCTCCCGGGATCGCAAGCTCATGGTCTATACAAACGGCGTGATCCTGTCATCCGGGATCTGGCTCCTGAACGCTCCACGTTAGCAAACGACGTGGCCGCGCCTGTTTGCGATCTCGCTTGCTCCAAAGGCAACGAATCGTCTACGATAAATTTATCCTTCGTTTATGCTGAATTCCGACGCATCATTTATCCGTCCGGTTGTCGATGTCTTCGGCCGCCCATTGCGCAGCCTCCGCATTTCAGTGACGGATCGTTGCAATCTGCGATGCCATTACTGCATGCCGGAAGATGAATACGTCTGGCTGCATCGGGAGGAAATCCTGAAGTTTGAGGAAATCAGCATACTGGCCGGGATTTTTGCGGCTCTAGGGGTTGACAAAATCCGCCTGACCGGAGGGGAGCCGCTGTTGCGCCACGACCTGAGCACCCTGATTCGATTGCTGGCACAGAAGGAAGGAATTCGGGATCTGGCGCTCACGACCAACGGGGTGTTGCTCCGACGCCATGCGAAAGATCTCCGCGCCGCGGGATTGCAGCGCATCACCGTCAGCCTGGATACGCTGCGCCCGGAACGATTTCAGATTTTGACGCGCAGCGCCGCACACTCTGCCGTGCTCGACGGCATACAAGCGGCTCGGGAAGCGGGTTTTGAGAAGATCAAGATCAATGCCGTCATCCTGCGCGGCTTTAATGAAGATGAGCTTGCTGACCTGATTCAATTCGGACGCCAAATTGGCGGAGAAATCCGCTTTATCGAATATATGGATGTCGGCGGCGCCACGCGGTGGTCGCTCGAGAGGGTGATGACGCGAGCGGAAATGCTGGAAGTGCTGGAGCGCCGCTTCGGTGCTATCCGTCCGGTGGTTGACGGTTCAGACGGCAGTGCGGAAATCCGCTCAAAAGCCCCTGCGGATGAGTTCGAGCTTTCGGATGGCATTCGCTTCGGGATTATCTCTTCCACCAGCCAGCCCTTCTGCCGCAGTTGCGACCGCAGCCGTTTGACGCCCGACGGCGTCTGGTTCCTTTGTCTTTACGCCTCGCAGGGCATTGACTTGAAGAAGCTCCTGCGAAGCGGCGCATCGCAGGAGACCATTGCAAAGACCATCCGACAAGCCTGGACGGAACGTCGAGACCGCGGGGCAGAAGAGCGCAAGCTGCTCGACACCCGCAGCATTCTCTTTCCAATTGAGGAGCTTCGCAAAGACCCGCGCCGGGAGATGCACACGCGCGGCGGGTGAGGGGTGGCAGTTCGGCGGGCTGAGATGCGGCCTCAAAGTGCATCACGGGTTTAAGCTTCGGGTTAAAATCAGAAGTGCGGTCCTGTATCCACGGGCCGTGTGCTGAAACTCGAGATTGCAAAAACTATGAGTGAGAAATATTTCAATCGTGAGGAGGCTGAGGAACTCCTTCCGATCATCCGGCGCTCTCTCGAAAAGGCCCGCGAGCAGAAGCGGTCGCTCGATCATCTGGACCAGGAATTGGCGGCGGCGGCGGCGCGCATCATGATGCTCGGTGGATCGATTCCGCCCTATCAGGAATTGATCCGCAAAAAAGGCGAGCGTGAGGAATCCGTGGCGCGGCTTGAAGAAGTGGTGAATCACATCCAGGAAACGGGGTGCATTGTGAAGGATCTCGACGCTGGCCTGGTGGATTTTCCGACGCTTCGGGACGGCCGGGAAGTGTATCTGTGCTGGAAACTGGGTGAAAAGCGGATCGAATACTGGCACGGCATTGACGAAGGGTTTGCTGGCCGCAAGCCTCTGGATGACAAATCCGAGGAAGACGACGCTTCCGGCTCTTCCACCATCCAGTAGCCTCCGCTGAAAGTTTTTAATCCCCTCCTTCTGTACTGTTAATCCTGAAATTCCTGCCGCGCCTCGAGCTTTTGCTTTGTCATCCATCACCAAGCTGCGGACCAGATCCGTAGGTTTGCATACCCGGGTGATGAGACGGGCTCGGAGCGAAACGAAGGAAGAAGTCTGCATCGTCCTGATTCCGAAGACAGAGGCGGGAGATGGGGGAGGAATCAGGTGCGGGTTTCGGCGTGATGGCGAACGTCGATGCCTTCCACGAGAAACAGAACATCCTCGGCGATATTGGTGGCGTGGTCCGCAATGCGTTCGAGGTTCCGAGCCACAAAGATCAGGTTCAAGGCGGGGGGAATCCTTTGCGGGTTCTCTTCCATGAAGCGAACCATTTCGTTGTAGATTCCGTTTCGCAAATCGTCCACGGCGTCATCGGAGATCAGCACGCTTCGAGCCAGGTCCGAATCCTTCTTCACAAAGGCATCCAGAGATTTCCGGACCATGGATTCCACCAGATTCGCCATGTAAGGGATATCCACCAGTGCGTTCACCGGCGCCTCGTGCATCAGGTTGAGCGCTCGTTCGGCAATGCTGACCGCCAGGTCTCCCATTCGTTCGAGATCGTTATTGATTTTGATGGCGGACGTAATGAAGCGCAGATCGGTGGCCACAGGCTGTTCAAGAGCCAGCAGGCGCACAGCCATATCATCAATCTCGATTTCCATCTGGTTCACACGCGACTCATTTTCAAGGACCTGATGGGCGAGACTCTCTTCCTTTTCCACCAGGGCGTGCACGCTGCGATAGATCGCGGACTCTACCAGCCCGCTCATCTCCAGAAGCCGCTTGCGAAGTTCATCCAAACGCTCTTCAAAATGACGCAAAATAACTCCTTCCTCAAACCGCTGCGGAAGCACTATCCGAAGCGGCCCGTGATGTAATCCTCGGTTTCCTTGCGCAGCGGCTTTTTGAATAGAATGTCGGTTTCATTGAACTCAATCAGCTTGCCGAGAAGGAAAAATCCCGTATGGGTTGAAACACGCGCAGCCTGCTGCATGCTGTGCGTCACAATCAGGACGGTGCAATTTTCCTTGAGTGTGAACATCAGGTCTTCGATTTTGGCCGTGGCGATGGGATCGAGCGCCGAACAAGGCTCATCCAGAAGCAACACTTCAGGGTTCACCGCCAGAGCCCTCGCAATGCAGAGGCGCTGTTGCTGGCCGCCCGAGAGCGTCAGGGCGGATTTCCCAAGCTGATCTTTCACCTCATCCCATAATGCGGCGCGCCGCAGGCTGGCCTCCACGGCATCCGCCAGGGCCGCTCCGCGAAGTCCGCCATTCACGCGCAACCCGTAGGCCACATTGTCAAAAATGGTTTTGGGAAAAGGATTGGGTTTCTGAAACACCATCCCCACGCGGCGCCTGAGTGTGACGAGATCCATCGAGAAGATGTCTTCGTCATCCAGCAGGATTTCGCCTTCCACTCGTGTATGGCGAATCGTCTCGCTCATCCGGTTCAGCGTGCGCAGGAAGGTGGACTTGCCGCAACCGGAAGGGCCAATGAGAGCGGTAATCTGGTTCTGTGGGATGTCGAGCGAAATGTCGTGGAGCGCCTGGACGGCGCCATAGTAGAAATTCAGGTGCGAAATCCGGAACTTGATGTCAGAGGTTCGCGGCAGGTGTTCCGTCATCCGTACCCTGAAGTTAGTCTCGCTCCCTATCGATGAAAGTTTAGTCCCTGCACCCATACCCATACCTTATCCTCGCTGGATGGAATACCGGCGGGAAAGAATGATGTGCGCTCCAATGTTAACAAGAAGCACGAGGGCCAGCAACACAAACCCCGCCGCCCAGGCCTGTTGCCGCCAGCTTCGGTAAGGCGAGATAGCATAGGTATAAATCATGACCGGCAACGAAGCGATGGGCTGGCTCCAGCCCGGGCTCCAATAACGGTTGCTGAAGCTGGTGAAGAGCAGCGGAGCGGTCTCGCCAGCCACCCGCGCGAGGCTCAACAATACGCCCGTGGCGATGCCTCGGAAGGCCGCCGGAATGACCACCGTTGCCACGCCTCTCCATCGGCTTGCTCCCAGCGCCAGCGCACCTTCAAGCAGGGTTCCGGGAACCGCGCGCAGAAACTCCTCGGTGCTCCGAACGACGATGGGAATCAGCATGACGCCCAGTGCCAACCCCCCGGCAAGCGCCGAAAAATGGCCCATGGGGAGCACTACAATCGTGTAAATAAAGATGCCCATAACGATGGAAGGAACGCCATTCAGCAGGTCGGTGGTATAACGAACCAGGAACGAAAACGTCTTACCGCCGAATTCCGCAAGATAAATCCCGGCCATCAGACCGACCGGAACGCCAGTCACGGCTGCTACTAAAAGCAATTTGCCGCTGCCCACGATGGCGTTCGCCATGCCGCCCCCGACCTCGCCGACGGGTTTGGGAAGCTGGGTAAGAAACGACCAACTCAGGTAATGCCAGCCTTTCGCGGCAAGGTAAGCCAGAATCAGGACCAGTACGGAGACGGTTACCAGGGCGCAGAGGCCCGTGACGCCCAGCATCAGCATATTTACCGTCTTTCGCCAACCGGCACGATATCGCATCAGTGCGCTGTCCCCCGCCTGGTGGTGGCCAAAATCAGCAGCCGCGCGAGGCCGTTCAGAATGATGGTCAGGATGAAAAGCACCAGCCCAAGCGCGATCAGAGACTCGAGGTAAGCCGGGCCCGTCGCTTCGGTGAATTCATTGGCGATCACCGCCGCAATGGAGTAACCCGGAGCAAAGAGCGAAGCGCTGATCTGGGGAGTGTTCCCGATCACCATCGTAACCGCCATCGTTTCTCCAAGAGCTCGAGCCAGGGCGAGAAAGATGGAACCCAGAATGCCAGCGCGGGCATAGGGAACCACCACCTGCCAAGTGGATTCCCAGCGCGTGGCGCCGACGGCCAGCGCCGCCTCCCGCTGCTCGGTCGGCACGGCCAACAGCACTTCGCGCGAAATCGACAAAATGAATGGAACAATCATGATAGCCAGCACCAACCCTGCGGCAAGAAAGCCTACGCCGTAAATAGGGCCTTGAAAGAGCGGCAGAAATCCCAAATGCTTTTTTAAGAAGGGATCGACGGGATCGCGCAGCAGGGGGATGACGATGAAGATGCCCAGCAATCCGTAGATGACGCTTGGAACGGCCGCCAGAAGCTCCACGACGAAAGTGAGACTATCGGAAATTCGCGTGGGAGCGAATTCAGCCAGGAAGATGGCTCCCCCAACACCCAGCGGAACTGCAATGAGAAGGGCCAATGCGGAGGTAACCAGTGTGCCGTAGATAAATGGCAAAGCCCCGAATTGCTCGAAGACCGGATCCCAGACGCGTGAAACTAGAAAGTGCCAGCCAAAACGGTGGCGCGGTATGGCCGAGTGAAGGTAGAGTTCATAAACCAGCAGGCAGGTGATCAGAAAGATGAAGAGAGCAAAGATCAGAGTGATCAGGTGAGCAATCTCATCACCGCTTCGGAGTCGCTTCAAAAAGACGCGTGCTCGCCCGGAACCCTCCGGACGAGCGGTCTGTGTGATGGTTCCTGTAAAAGTTGACATGCTATTGGATTTCGCTATTGGATTTCGGCGAGTTGTTTCATCTCAATGTCCACAACGGCTTTGGGAAGCGGCGCGTAAGAAAGCGCTTCCGTATATTTCTGGCCGTCCGTCATCATCCAATGCAGGAAATCTTTGATTGTATCTCTCTTCACCGTATCGGGAATTTGGGCGGGAATCAAGAGGTAAGTAAAACTGCAAATGGGGTAGGCATCGCGGCCTGGCGCGTTGGTGATCGAGACGCGAATGTCATTGGCCATTTGCTCTGCCGCCCCCGCAGCGGCGGCAGTGACACTATCAAGAGTGGCTTTAATGAACTTCCCGGAAGAATTGCAGACCATGCCGTAAGGCAGTCGATTCTGGAGAGCATAGATCAATTCAACATATCCCAGGGAATAAGGTGTCTGCTCAACCAGCCCTGAAACGCCTTCATTGCCCTTACCGCCTAATCCTACAGGCCAGTTGACCGCCGTGTTGCTGCCAACCTGGGTCTTCCAATCCGGACTGACTTTGGAAAGATAATCCGTCCAAACAAAAGTGGTGCCACTGCCATCGGAACGGTGCACGACAATGATTTTTTGGTCGGGAAGCTTGACTCCGGGGTTTGCCCGGGCCAGCGCTTCATCATTCCACTGGGTGATCTTGCCCAGATAGATTCCCGCCAAGGCCTGTGGCGTGAATTTGAGTGCCTCCGTTACGCCCGGAAGATTGTAAGTGGGCACGACAGCGCCAAGCACTGTTGGGAAGTGAAGGATTTTCACTTTGAAGGTGCTGAGCAGTTGATCGTTGAGAGGCATGTCGGATGCCCCGAAATCCACCGTGCCTGCGCGAAGCTGCTCAATGCCGCCGCCGGAACCAATCGATTGGTAATTGATCTCAATCGTGGGATGCAACTGATGATAGACGTCAAACCACTTGGAATAGATAGGGTATGGGAACGTGGCTCCAGCAATGTTAATAAGGGTTATGTGGCCTGCCTGTCCCTCATTAGAGGCATTGTGACTGCAGGAAATCATCGACAGGCATACAAGAACTAGAACCGCTAAAGGCATCCCCTTGCTATATGTTGAGCTTTTCACAGAAACAAGAGCCCCCTGTGTAGGATTTAAAGTTCTATCCTTGGCTTAATCTGTTACACACAGGTTAAAGGGGAGTGAATTTGAGTTACGATAAAAATCGGTGTTTAGAGAAAAGGCCATTGTCCCGGGCAGAAAATGGGTGTAATCGTTCCGATCAAATTGAAAGATTTCGACTGCTCACCGCATCTTCAGATCCGAATGTCCTGTTAAACCTGCAGGCGCGTTGGATACTTCAAATAAGCTGCGAGGATTCTTTTTGACTGCCCTTTCCAAGCCCCATAAGGCGGAGTCCTGACGTTCGGCCTTAAGCTCCGCAAATGATTTTGTATTGGTGCCGCCGCAACGCGGACATTTTTGCCAAGGTCGCCCCAGGATCAGCACCTTGGGAGCCAGGGAGTGAAAGATAGCCTTGACCTCATCATGGTTATTGTCTCCAAGGCACGTATAGCAGATGAACCAGTGTTCGCGATCCAGTTTCCTGAATAAACCTGACAATGCCATGATCTGTGATCCTCTGTGCGAATATATTTCTCATTATGGGTGAGCAGAAGGCGCTTTTTCAAGGCTATCGAAGGCGATGGTGACCCGCATTGCTGCGCGACAGCGCTATCGCCGCATCGCTCCACAGAATCCGCCAGCGATTCAACAGGTTACAGGCTCCGTTCTTCTACAGACGAGAGGACCTCTGGCAAGAGGTTTGGCCCTCCGCCGGTAATCATTCCACCGCGGGGAGAGCCCATCGAGGCTCTTTCTCGCCGGGAGCTAGCTCGCCTGGAAGAAGAGGAGGATGAGGCCAAGCATGCGCGATCTTCTTGATGCAAGTGTCTGGCTCCCGCTCAGCGCGCCGGACCATGTGCACTACGCGCGGGCAAGGCGCTACTGGGATGATGAAGCCGCGAGCGAGCTGGCTTTCTGCCTGACCGCGCTCGAGCTTCTGCGTCACCTGACCAACCCGCGCATTTTGGGTAATGCCGCTTTGGGCGGTGATGCGGCCTGGCGGGCACTTCGCACCTGGCTGGCGTTGCCGCAAATCACCTTTCTCAGCGAGCCGGCGGGTCTGGACGAATTGCTGGGGCAATGGGCGCGCCAACTCGATTTGCGCGGCACCAGATGGAGCGATGCCTATCTGGCAGCCTTTGCCGCAGCGAGCGGCTGCCGCCTGGTGGCGTTTGACAGCGACTTTAAAGTTTACCCAGGGGTGGAGTTCCTCTACTTAAGGCCCTAACGTCGAGCAGCATATCCACGAGCTTCAAGTTTGTAAACAATGGCCCAGAGAGCGTATGATTTGGGGTTAAAGATACCGCGCGCATGCGCCTGGAGGAGCCCTTCGCGTTCAGGCCCTCACATCCGTATCATCTTGATTCCCGATCCCGCTTGACCAAGGAGTTGCTGAAACATGAGACCTCTTTATCATGTGCTGATGATCGCCGCTGTTCTTATCTGTCCTTTCGCGCTGCGCGCGCAGGCCGGCCCCACCATCACGCTCAACGTGGACGCCACCCAGGCTCCGATGAAGATCATCCATACCCACATGATCATGCCTGTTCACGCAGGCGAATTGAAGCTCTATTATCCCAAATGGATTCCCGGTGAGCACGCGCCCGATGGTCCTATCCTTAATCTGACCGGGCTGAAGTTTACGGCCAACGGCCGACCGATCCCTTGGCGACGCGACCTGCTGGATATGTTTACATTCCATCTCACCATTCCTGACGGAGTGAGCAGCCTCAGCGTGGATCTGGATTATATCGAACCGGCGGTCACTTCCGGTTTCAGTGCCGGGGCCTCTGCGACCGACAAGCTGGTGGTGATCAGTTGGAACCAGAATCTGCTCTATCCGGCTGGCCTCCGCGCTCAGGAAATCACTTACGACGCTACGCTCCGGCTGCCGGAGGGATGGAAATTCGGCACGGCATTACCCATTGCGCAGGAGGCGGGAGACGAAATTCAGTTCAAGCCTGTGTCGCTCAACCGCTTGGTGGATTCACCGGTGATTGCCGGGCAATATCTGCGCGTCGTCAATGTGACTCCACCTGGAGAGCCGATTCACCACGAGATGGACATTGCCGCTGATAGCGACGCCGCTTTGAATCTCAGTCCGGAGTTGCAGAAAGACTATACGCATCTGGTGGCTGAGACCGGAGCGCTATTTGGCGCGCGCCACTATCGTGACTATCACTTTCTGCTCACGCTCAGCAATCACGTGGCACACTTCGGCCTGGAGCATCATGAGTCGGATGACAGCCGCGTGCCAGAGCGCTCGTTGATCGAGAACGCGCCGCGCCTGCAAATGGCGGGCCTTCTGCCGCACGAGTTTGTTCATTCCTGGAATGGGAAATTCCGACGACCGCAGGATTTGAGCCCTCCTTATTACGAAGAGCCGATGAAGACCGATCTGCTTTGGGTTTATGAGGGGCTCACGGATTACCTGGGCAATCTGCTGGCCACGCGCTCGGGGCTCTTAACGCCCAAGCAGTATCGCGAGCACCTGGCGATGGTTGCTGCCATGCTGGGGCCAGGCCGACCGGGCCGCATCTGGCGTCCCTTGCAGGATACGGCGGATGCAGCGCAGATTCTCTATTTTTCTCCTGATGAATGGAGGAATTGGCGACGCACGACGGACTATTACGAAGAAGGTGACCTTTTATGGCTGGAGGTGAATACCACCATACGCCACCTCACCCAGGGTCGTAAATCCCTGAAGGATTTCTGCCATCTCTTTTACGGCGGGCCGAATGAGGGGCCACAACTGAAAACTTATACTTTCCAGGACCTCGTGCAGGCTTTGAACCAGGTCGCCCCGTATGACTGGGCAAACTTTTTCCGCACTCGGCTGGAATCCACTTCTCCCCAACCTCCCATGGACGGCATTGAATCGGCGGGCTGGAAGCTGATCTATAACGACCAGGAACCGGAAATGCTCAAAGTGCAGGACGAAGTTCATCACACAACAAATGCCGTCTATTCGATAGGTTTATTGTTGAAAGAAAACGGTGATATTCAGGATTGCATTGTGGGCTCGCCCGCTTATAAAGCGGGAATTTCCGCAGGCATGCGGCTGATGGCAGTGAACAGCAAGGCTTTTACACCCGCCGTTCTGCACGATGCCCTGAAGGAAAGCCTAAACAGCTCCAAGCCTTTGCAGCTTTTAGTGCTGAATGACGGTTACTATCAGACCTTCAGCGTTGATTATCACGGCGGCGAGCGTTATCCACACCTGGCGCGTGAGCAAGGCAAGCCCGATTTGCTGGATGAGATTTCAAAGCCGCTGGTAGCGCATTAGCTTAGAATCCATTTTGGAGATTGGAGATGGGCTAGGGAAGATAAGAATGAGGTTCGCCTCCTGCATTCCCGACGGAGTCTTTCTTCTGTTATCGCATCGAAAGAATTTCAGGTATCGACAATTTCCTGAACGATTATAGTATATTGACTTCGTGAAATTTATTAAAGAAAGGGTTGTACGGGGGGAACGCCACACCTATGTTTTGGAATTGATCCTTGCCATGCGAAAACAAGGGTGGCTTTGGACGGAAGAGTATATATGGCATAAGAAAAATTGCCACCTGGGTAAATGGCAAAACCGGTTTCGGGATGCATGATGCCATCACTTCACAAAGCAAAGTAAGTTCAAGGTGTTCCAAGAAGCGGTGCGATTTCCGATGGGTTCTTGGGCAAAAAAGAGGCTGGGGAACCTCAGCGCAACAGATCGGAGACGGGACGAATCGAAGGTGATGAGCGGCTTCGGCAAAAATGTGTCTAACTGGCTCGGAAAGGATTGGGTTTATCCGAGCAACGTTCTACACATGGCGACAGAGTGTGCTAACCGCAACCATAGCGCGACTTTTCCTATTTCCCTACCGGGAGTGGTTTATCAAGCTTTTCACAGTTGGGGGTGATATTGTCATCGATCCGTTCAAAGGCTCAGGAACCACCGCAATGGCGTGCCTCAATCTTCAAAGGCATTTCATTGGGATTGAACTTCAAGATAAATACTACAACTTATGCTTGCAGAGCATCCAAAAACGACAATCTTCCCTTCCTCTCGTACACGATAAGGTTTCAGCTAACTCATGAATGAGAAGACGCGCGAGCTTATCAGAAATTACATAGTCAAAAATATTGATACCCTTCACTTGGCGCGCATCAAAAGATTACGGAATCTAAAACTAAACAACATCTTGAAGAATAAGAATCCGTACCTTTTTCGATGTAAGGACCTAAACCTCGCAGCCGATTTAATGACTGCCGTTCTGGACGCACGCCTTTCGTCCTCCGAGGAAGGCTCGTTCGGAAGCTTTCTGGAACATTTGGCTATATACGTGAGCGAGAGAACAGGCGGCGGATTTAAAACTGCCGCCGACGGAATTGACATTGAGTTAGTGCGCAGAAAAACTCGTGGCGGTGAAGTCTGGCAAAAATTGGGGGAATTCGACCCAATATGCGACGCTAAAAAGAAATTTCAGGCGGGCCATTCAACTTATACATCAGGCAAGGCCTAGGGAACAAGTACAACCTACTTTGGGAATCTGTTACGGGAACTTCAAGACAAAGCATATTGGAGGACAAAGTTTCTGGCACCTCATTTCCGGCGACCGCAATTTGTACATTGATCTGATCGAACCACTCGGTTATAGAGCTGAGGACCATGACGCAATTTTAGGCAGGAGAAGGACAATACCTACAACCGTTTGATCCGCGAGTTTGCCAACGAATACTGCGACCCGAGTGGCGCGATTAATTGGGCCAAGCTAGTTGGGTTTGTCGGTGGAAATATGTCGTAACACGTCGAGGTCTCGCGACCTCTATTCGCAGCCACGCTTGCACGAATCCCCTCGATCAGTTAACGTTGATGTAAGCGGCTGAGGCCTTCAGCATGTGCCGGAGGCCTTTCAGCCAGGGACCCTGCCGGGAACGAAATCCCTGTTTTATATGGATGCTTCGCGCGGGGCAAGCTGGATTTCTAAACCTATGTCCGAGTCGCAGGTAATCTCCTCAGAACTTTTCCGATTGACGCAAAACCTGGTCGATATTCCCTCGATCACCGGCGAAGAAGAAGCTTGCTCTCAATTTCTGGCCGACTATCTTGCGGGCAGGCGATGGAAGGTGGAGACGATCCCGGTATCCCCGGGACGATTCAACGTGTTCGCTAGTCAAGGTCACCCGGAAATCGTGCTCAGCACCCATCTGGATACGGTTCCCCCCTTCATTCCAGCGCGAGAGGATGCGGAGTTTATCTACGGGCGCGGCTCGTGCGACGCCAAAGGCATTGCCGCTGCCGAAGTGATGGCCGCACAGAGTCTGCTTGATGAGGGTGTCAGCGATCTCGGTCTATTATTCCTGGTGGGCGAAGAAACGCTCAGCGATGGCGCCCGCGCTGCAAATGGAAGGCCGCGAGGTTCGAAATATATCATTAATGGTGAACCGACTTGCAATAAGCTGGCTTTGGGCACTAAGGGTGTGTTGCGCGTAGACCTTCGCGTGCGCGGCAGAATGGCACACTCCGCTTATCCGCATTTAGGCGAATCGGCGGTGGAGAAATTGCTGGATATCCTGGCGGACGTTCGCAAGCTTCCGCTGCCCAGCGATGAAATCCTGGGCCCTTGCACGCTGAATATTGGCGTCATTTCGGGCGGCTGTGCTGCCAATGTGGTTCCGGGCGAAGCGCAGGCTCAATTGCTCTTCCGCACCGTCCCCCTCCGGCCGGGCGCGCCCGATCTCAAATCGCAAGTCGAGGAATTGCTTCGGGGGCGGTGCGAGTTTGAATTCATCCGTGATACCCCTGCGCTCAGGCTAGAAAAACTGGATGGCTTTGAGACCGATGTGGTGGCTTATTCCACCGATCTGCCTTCGCTGACGAGTTGGGGGCAGCCGTTTCTATTGGGGCCGGGGTCAATTCACGTGGCACATACCGATGAGGAGTGTGTCCGCAAGTCAGAGTTGCTGCATGCGGTGTCGCTTTATGGCCGTCTGGTGCGGTTGCTGAAGGCACGTAACGGAGACAAGTCGGCTTAACAAGCGGGGCGATCATGCGCCTTTGCTGCAATCAGCGTCCTTTCACAACAGGCTATAGGCATTAGAAAGGTTGAGTGTTTTTTCATGAAGAAAATTGAAGTGGGAATCTTGGGCGCCACGGGTATGGTGGGGCAACGGTTCGTGAGCCTGCTCGAAGACCATCCGTGGTTTGAATTAACGTGGCTGGCCGCCTCAGACAAGTCGGCCGGCAGGACCTATGGCGAAGCTTGTAACTGGCGGCTGCGAAGCGCTATGCCCGAAAGGGTTCGCGGCATGAAAGTGCATGAGTGCAGGCCCGGAAAAGCGCCGCAACTGGTCTTTGCTTCGCTTGATTCCAAAGTAGCCGGCGAAGTGGAAAAAGAATTCGCCCACGCCGGCCACATCGTCGTTTCAAACTCCTCCTATTTCCGCATGGAGCCCGATGTGCCATTGCTGATTCCCGAAGTGAATCCGGAACACCTGGCTCTTCTTCGCGTGCAGAGGCACGAACGAGGCTGGAAAGGGATGATTGCCACGAATCCGAACTGCACTACAGTCGGTCTGGTGATGTCGCTTGCGCCACTCCAGAAAGAATTCGGTATTAAGAAAGTGCTGATGACCAGCATGCAGGCCGTTTCGGGTGCGGGCTACCCCGGTGTGCCGACGCTCGACATCATGGGGAATGTTATCCCTTACATTTCACAGGAAGAAGAGAAGGTGGAGAGCGAGACCCAAAAGTTGCTGGGCAAACTCGTGGACGGCCGCATCGAGCCGGCCTCGTTCGCCGTGAGCGCGCACTGCAATCGCGTGCTGGTGGAGGATGGCCATACGGAATCCATTTCCGTCTCTCTCAAGGCAACTCCTTCGGTGACAGATCTGATCGAGGTCTGGAGGAAATATCGCTCCCTTCCTCAGGAACGGAAACTACCTTCAGCTCCGGCGCATCCGATTGTTGTGCGCGAGGAGAAAGACCGGCCACAAGCCAAGTTCGACGTTTACACCGAAAATGGAATGGCCACCGTCATTGGTCGGGTTCGCGCTTGCCCGGTGTTGCAGTTCAAGTATACGGCTCTGAGCCATAACACAATTCGCGGCGCGGCGGGCGCGGCTTTGCTGAATGCCGAATTGATGAAGGCGGAAGGATACCTAGATTGAGGGGAACCAGCACGATCAAGATAATGGACAGACCTCGATAGCGACGCACATGTCGGAAACCAACTCCAAGCAATTGAAGGTTGCTCTTCTCGGTTATGGCAAGATGGGAAAAACGATTGCCGCGCTTGCTCCGCAGCGTGGGCTGCAAGTGGAATTAATCCTGGATGAAATTTCCAACGGCAACTATCAGGGAATTACTCCTGAAAACTTCAAGAACATTGATGTCTGCATCGATTTCACAACACCGGAAGCTGTGGTGGAAAACATTCGTCGCGTGGCCAGTTTGAAGTGCAACATGGTTGTGGGGACTACAGGTTGGCACCATCGTCTGGACGAGGTTCGCAAGGTTGTGGAGCAAGCGGGAATCGGCTTGGTATACGGAGCTAATTTTTCGATCGGTGTGCAACTCTTTTACCGGGCCGCTCAGGCGATGGCAGAAATCCTCAAAGGCTTCTCTTCTTACGAGCCGTATATCACTGAGTCGCACCATCGGTTTAAAAAGGATGCTCCATCGGGAACCGCTTTGGAATTGAAGCGGCGCATCGAACCGATCCTGGCCATGCGGGACGTGCCAGTCTCAAGCATTCGCGCTGGCTACATCCCCGGCACCCATGAATTTGGCTTTGATTCCGAAGCGGATACCCTGATCCTTCGGCACACGGCTCGAAGCCGGCAGGGGTTCGCCGAAGGCGCTATTTACGCAGCTCGTCGGGTAACGGGACGGAAAGGATTGGTCAGTTTTTCTGAGATTCTGGAGTAACGGAGAACAAAAGCAAAAAGCGGAAGGCAGCTAGCCGCAAGGTCGGGCGCGATCCATAAACGACCTGTTATCCCTGGGAGGCACAGATGGCATTGGAAATTCGAGGTTGCGGAACCGCGCTGGTCACCCCTTTCAGCAGAGATGGCACAATTGATGTGGATGCGCTGCGACGGTTGGTGCAATTTCAGCTCCGCGAAGGAATTGATTTCCTTGTTCCTTGCGGCACGACCGGAGAAACCCCCACGCTGGAGAAAGAGGAATACCTCGGCGTCATCCGCGTCGTTGTGGAAGAGGTGGGCGGGAAGATTCCCATCATTGCGGGCGTCGGAGGCAACAACACCCAGCACATCTGCGAATTGGCAAAGGAAGTCAGCCTGCTGGGCGTGCAGGGAATTCTCTCGGTGGCCCCCTACTATAATAAGCCCACCCAGGAGGGCCTCTTTCAGCATTTCAAGGCTATCGCTGAATCTACGAATCTGCCTGTTATTCTTTATAATGTTCCGAGCAGAACCTCTTCCAACATTGAACCGGCCACAGTCGCCAGGCTCTCGAAGATTTCCAACATCGTCGGGATTAAGGAAGCCTCGGGCAGCATCATTCAGCAAATGGAGGTTATTCATGCCGTTGAGCCCGGATTTGCGGTGCTCTCCGGCGATGATGCGTTTACGTTTCCCTTGATGTCGCTGGGTAGCGTTGGCGTGATTTCCGTGGTGTCGAATGAAATTCCCGGCGAGATGACCACGCTTGTCCGTTTGCTGCTTGAAGAGAAGTACCGCGAAGCTCGAAAGCTGAATGCGAAGCTCCTGCCCTTAATGCAGGCTAACTTCATCGAGACAAACCCCATCCCTGTTAAGGCGGCCCTGGCGATGATGGGGATGATCGAGGAAGTCTATCGCTTGCCGCTGGTTCCTATGAAGCCTGAGAATCGCGCCAGATTGGAGAAAGAGCTGATCTCGCAGGGGCTGCTGCAAGCAAAAGGGGCCTGACGGCGACGAAGGAGCCCAGCAGAACATGTCCAAAGAGTTTTCCACCAGCCCGTTACGCGAGGGCTTTCAGTTTAATGCTCAGGCGGGACTTATAGCGGGCGGCTGCATTTCGATGCAGGATTCCCTTGCGAATGGAGCGGTCGATCAACGCGAAAGTCTGCGGCAGCAGGGCCTGCGCTGTTGCCTTGTCCTTGGAGTCAATCGCGGCGCGGAGCTTCTTGATCTGATTACGAAGACGGGAGCGATGTGCGCGATTCCTTTCCGTGCGAACACGGGTTTGCTTGATACGCTTTAAAGCCGAGCGATGATTAGCCACAATTCCTCCCTGCTAAAAACTCAAAATTAAAGATAACCGGAGACTTTGCTTATCGTCAAGGTTGACACAGGAGACGAGGTTTCATGAGCCACTTTGTGCATCAGCTTGCTGCGGGAGCGACGCCGGCCCGAGCCAGACGAGCGCCAGGACGTCAATGAGAAAGTGGGCTGCCATGGAAGGGAAAATCGTACCCAGTCGGATCACCGGGTACGCCAGCAACGCTCCCAGCGCCGCTGCCCTCAAGGCTCCGGAGGGCTTTTGGTAGAGATGGGCAAGGCCGAAGGCCAGCGATGAGACCGTCCAGGCTGCATCCACCGAGTGAAAACACCGTGAAAGCTGGGAGAGCAGATAGCCGCGATAGATCAGTTCTTCGCAGAAGCCGGCGGTAGGCGCGAGCACGAGGACGGACCATATCTTTTCCTGCCGGGTCTGTGGGAGCAAGTGAAGCACCCAACGCGATTCTTTGGGCCACCAGCCTCGGTTTTCGAAAAGGAGCGCCAGGCCCATTCCTGCGAGCGAAACGGCGGTCAGCCCCGCCGTCCATGCAAGAAATGAAGAGAGCTCGATCCTCTGAAATCTTTTCCATCCACCGGAGGCAGTAAGGCCAATGAGGATTGTCAGCAGGGCGAGCAGCCACTGCGAAACGGCTGCGGAGAAATACAGCGATTTGCGAGGAAGCTGAAGAATCTCTTCCTGTCTTATGGTCAGATACGATGCAATCGGGATGCCGGCAATCAGAACCAGAATCCAGGTAAGGTTTAGCGTGTGCGAAAGCAAGGGTATGTGGTCATGCCTTATGAAGACGTTCAGATTAGCTCTGGGCCCGGAAAATCTACCGTAGCAAATAGGCCCCCAAAACCGCACGACACCGGTCGCGATATTCCTCTAGATTCTCATGAGAGCCGGACAGGAGCCAATGGAGACAATAGCCATCCACCAGAGCGCGGATGGCTAGCGCAACATCTCCCGGTCTTACGGGGCGAAACTGACGCTGTTCAATTCCCTCCTTCAGGATGGTCTCGTCCCGTTCGCGGCATCGCTTGTAGAAGGCGTTCAATAGTGATCTGAACCGCTCCGAACGCAAACTCAACGCGATAAAATCAAACAGGACCACGTAGAGTTTGCGGTTCACTTCAGTGCTGTGAAACAGCACTTCTAGCTCCGAAGCCAGCCGCAAACGAGGCGATTGCTGCGTTTGGGCCACCTGGTCCAGCGTGTGATCCAACTGGGCGAGCAGCCACTCCAGGACGGCGTAGAGCAGGTCATCTTTGGTCCGGAAATAGTAAAGTGCGCCTCCTTTGCTCGATTCCGCCCGAGCCACAACGGAGTCGATGGTTGTGGCCTGAATCCCTTTTTCCAAAATCTCGGCAAAGCCAGCTTTAATCAAGGCTTCGCGCCGGCGACGAGCAAGTTCTGGATCAGCGCGGCGAGGACTCAAGTTTACTCCCAGAGTTAATGAGGCGTTGCGACAGGTTATTCTAGCATGAGCGTGAAATCTGCCAGCGGCTGCGAGTAACCCACGAGGTCAGCAAAAGGCATCGATGCTAGACTCAGTGTTCGCCCATCAGAAGGAAGGGGCAAACATGAAATCCCGATTAAAGTTTGAATCCATCCTATGACCGCGTTTATCACCCTCGCAATTTTTCTCACTCTTCAGAGTTTGTGGTCGTTGCGTGAGGGATTCCAGTTTCTGAATCTCATTCGCAGAAGTTGGAAAGGCTTGCCGGGACCTTACCATCCGCCGGCGGCGGTCATCATTCCCTGCAAGGGGCGGGACCCAAATCTGGAGGAAAACGCCACGGCATTTCTTTCTCAGGATTATCCGGCCTATCAGGTGATTTTTGTTGTGGCCTCAACAAGCGACGCGGCCTGGCACACCTTGACAAAAATCCTTTCAGAGCATGCAGAGTCTGAGAAAGCTCAGCGGATCAAAGCAAGCCTGATCGTGGCTGGATATTCCGACACCAACGGTGAGAAAGTCCATAATCTCCTTGCAGGTCTCGGAGCCGTTGAGCCTGAGGCGGAAATCCTGGTTTTCGCGGACATTGACGCACGGCCCGCTTTAAACTGGTTGCAGTTCCTGGCGGCACCGTTGAAAGATGCCGCAGTAACCATGACCACCGGGTTTCGCTGGTACCTGCCTGATGCAAGCTTCACATCGAAATTACGCGCTGCATGGGATGCTTCCATTGCCACGATGCTTGGAGAGCACCAGCATAACTTCGCATGGGGCGGCTCAATGGCTATCCGCAAGGCTGACTTTGAGCGGTTGAAAGTGGCGGAAACTTACTGGCAAGGTACCGTCAGTGATGACTACGCGATTACACGGGCCGTTCGTAAAGCTCACGGCTCTATCCATTTTGAGCCGCGCTGCCTGGTCACCACCCGAAATGATGCGGGGTTCATGGATTTCCTGCGCTGGACCAATCGCCAGATCATCATCACGCGCGTGTACAACGCGCGCTACTGGAAATTAGGACTTGCTTCATACTCTCTTTATGCTTTCACTTTTATCTTGGGCCTGGTGATGATTCTCATGCCCCGCGTTTCTCTCGGGCATCGTGTCATTGCAGCGGCATTTCTTCTGACGATCCTGGCCTTGGGGATGGCCAAGGGAGGCATTCGCACAGTGGCGGCACGTGAAATGTTCCCCGAAGAGGGAGACACCCTGCGCCGTTATGGTGCTTGCTACTGGCAACTGACGCCTTTAGTGCCTTGGGTGATGCTGTTCAACTTTGTTTCAGCGGGGTTCCTGCGCCGCATCGAGTGGCGCGGAACCGTGTACGAGTTGAAGTCCATGCACCAGCTGAAGGTGATTCGCCGCGGGTTGTAGCAGAGAATGCCCTTGGTGTGCAAAGGCGCCTGATCCGGCGGGTTGCGCGATTGCTACGGAATCCAGGTTGTCATGACTCGGCGAAGTCTTTCGCCACACGCACCGTGTTGGCATGGATTTGCACCGTGTCCTCCACCCGCCGGGCGTAGCCGCCTGCGAGAGTCACGACGCAGGGGATGCCCTTCGCCCATGCCTTTTTAAAAACCATTCGATCGCGCTCCATCAGCCCTTCCATACTCAAGCTCAGCCCACCCAATTGGTCTTCGCGGTAAGGATCGGCACCCGCCACATAAAAGATGATGTCGGGTTTGAATTGCGCGAAAGACTTGTCCAGACCCTCCAAAAGTGCAGTCAGGTATTCCTCATCCTTCGTGCCATCCTCCAGATTGATATCCAGATTGCTGGGCGGCTTGGGATAGGGATAATTTCGCTCCTGATGGATGGAAAGAGTGAAGACGGTCGGATCATCCCGGAAGATGAAAGCGGTGCCGTTTCCCTGGTGCACATCGCAGTCCACCGCCATCGCGGTGCGGATGACCGCGTCAGCCTGTAGCCTGCGGATGGCGACCGCCACATCATGAATCACGCAAAATCCCTCGCCGTGATCCGGAAAAGCGTGATGGAATCCTCCGCTCAGGTTCACTGCCAGGCGATCCTTCACTGCCAGGCGGCCAGCCAGAATTGATCCCCCTGCGGCTAGCCAGACTGCCCGCACGAGCTCCGGAGAATAGGGAACTTCCATGCGCAGGATCTCTTCATAGGAAAGCGTGCCACGCTTAAGCTTTTCGATATAGTCCTGATGGTGAACCCGGGCGATATCCTCATCGCTGGCGGGTTCCGGCTGGAGAATATCCTCCTCACTGATGACTCCCTTGCGCACAAGCTCCTCCTTCGTCAGCCGGTACTTCACCGAAGGAAACACATGGTTGCCAAGGTTTAAGTCATATTGGTCACTGTAAACCAGCTTCATGCAATCGTCCTGGTAGGTCGGTTCATGACGCGTCCGGTGCTTGTTACTTCTCTCCGATCAGGTATCGGCAACCCTGCGGCCCCATCCGGGCGGAATGGAGCGTGTGGGCGGGAATGTCAAAACGATCTCCGGCCGTGAACGTTTGCGTTTTGCCTTCCGAAGTGACTGTCATTTCCCCCTCCAGGATGATGTGCGCCGTCACAGTGGAGTGGGTATGATCAGGATAGAAGGCATTAGGCCCGTCCTGCCATACGTAGGTTGTGCGAAAGCCTTCATTGTGCAATTTGTTTTCCCAATCTCTTACATCCATAAATCTGTAACCTTTCAACTTGTGGCGATGCCAGTTAAATTATAGAAGAGTACTGATGAATGCAAATATCTTCGCGGAGGCTCATAATGCAATCATTAAAAGATAAAGTTGCTGTTGTCACCGGCGGTACACGGGGAATCGGCTTCAGCGTCGCCGATGCGCTGACAAAAGAAGGGGCAAAGGTCTTCATCTGTGGGCGTGAGAGCGCCGGCGTGAAGAAAGCTCTGGAGTTATTAGGCAACGCCCAGGCCGCGAACGGCGTGGATGGCATCGCCGTAGACGTCCGCCGGCCAGAGGACTGCCGCAAGCTGATCCACACTGCTGCAGAACGCTTTGGAGGGCTCGACATTCTGGTGAATAACGCTGGTGTGGGAATCTTCAAGCCCATTGATCAGCTTACTCCTGAGGAGTGGGACACGGTGATTGAAACCAATCTCTCCGGCGTCTTCTATTGCTGCCACGAAGCTATTCCTCTGATGCGGAAGTGCGGTGGCGGTTACATCTTCAACATTTCAAGCCTGGCAGGAGTCAACGCTTTTCCCGGCGGCAGCGCCTATAACGCCTCCAAATTCGGGTTAAACGGCTTCAGTGAAGCGATGATGCAGGAAATCCGCTACGACGGCATTCGCGTAAGCTATATCATGCCGGGAAGTGTTGATACGGATTTCGCTGCCGTGCCGGGATCAAAACCGCACGAGAGCTGGAAACTGACCGGCGAAGACATTGCCAAAGCCGTAATCGATCTCTACAAGTTTCCTCCTCACGCGCTCGCCAGCCGCATCGAAATGCGTCCTGCCCAGCCACCGCGCAAAAAGTGACGCAAGCGAGCGCGGGTGGAAGCCACGATTCGTGAGTTAAAGGCCAGCTTCATTAGATTTGCGAGTAGGAAGCCGGGCTGAGAATCACATTGGTTACATTTGTGACGATAGCCTCGAAATCGAACTGGGGTGAGTGGGTAAGATTCTTCCATTCAGGTGAGGAGCCAAAAGCTTTCCACAGTTTGTCGCGCTCAGCGAGACTTTGGAAAGCGAGCATGTAGGTCAGATTCGGCATCCGGCTTCCTACCAACGTATCACCGTAGAACACGGACCAGAACCCTGCGCGTCGGAAGATATCAAATTCGCCGCTGTGGAACATTTCAATTTTCCTTCGGTGATCGCGCTCGCTGGGGCTTTCGTAGGTGCGAAGCTCGAACGTGCGCGGTTGCCGTTCGGCTGTCGGGGGCGGCAGTTGCAGCCTGGGCCGACCCTTAAATGCCACCATCAACGAACTTTCCATGCGCACATAAGCGGGGCTTGCGGCAGGAGCATTTAAAAAATTAGCACCAGCCCTAAGGTATTCCGGGTCTGATTCGAGATGCGCATCGAGATTAGCCAGCAAGGCAAGGGACGCGCTGGGCAGCAGCACGTAGAGAGCCGGCGTCTGGGGGCCCAGAACCAGATTGAAGACTCCAATTGGCGTTATTCCCAGACGGTTTGCCGCCGGTATGAAAGCGTCAGGAAAGAATTGGTTCGCCAGCTTCACTTGCGGCCCCGAGCGCAAGTCGTAGCGGCGAAGCAGGTAATATTCTCGGCCGGAGATGCGTTCCTTTTCGCCAGTCAAAGCTCGCGCCGGTGCAACAGCCGCGGAGGCCGATGCGGCGAGCGAAGATGCCAAAAATCTGCGTCGATGCATAAGTTCCTCTTGAGTCGCTTGCTAAAGATTTAACCATCTCGTCATTCTGATGGATCGCGCTCGGCAGCATCAGACGTGGGCGTATTCCAGGTCGAGTAATCCCCTTCGATATCGTTTCGCTCAGGGATGACCAACTCGCGGGGGATCGCTTCCATCGGGTTGGCCTCCGCAAGCTCATCGCCACTGGCTGCGCCCAATTCTCTGAACTTTCGCGCCGGAACAAGCACGCGGCTTTCAAGCGAACCTGTCGCGGCATTGTAGGCGGAGACTGCCTTGCCCAGAGCCGCGCCCACACCCGTGAAGTGCCCGACGAACGTCCGCAGGCGCTCGTAGAGCTGCTTCCCCAGTTCGCTGATTTCGCGCGCATTACGCTCGATGCTTTCCTGCTGCCAGCCGTAAGCCACCGCCTTCAAAAGGGCTACAAACGTAGTGGGCGTCGCCAGCACCACGCGCTTTTTCATTCCGTCTTCAATCAACTCGCGGTCTTGCTCTAGGGCAGCGCTGAAAAACGATTCTCCGGGCAGAAAGAGCACAACAACTTCGGGGGCCTGCTCGAACTGCTCCCAATAGGCTTTGGAAGCAAGTTGGTTCATGTGCTCGCGCACAAGCTGACTGTGGCGCAGGAGATACTTTCTTCGGTCTTCTTCGTTTGTCGCCGAGGCGGCATCCAGAAAGGCGAGGAGCGGCGCCTTGGCGTCGACGGCAATGCGGCGGCCGCCCGGAAGATTAACGATCATATCGGGACGCAGGCGTCCGGACTCCGTGATTAAAGTTTCTTGCTCTATGAAATCGCAGCGTTCAGCCATCCCCGCCAGTTCCGCCGCTCGCCGAAGCGTCATTTCACCCCAACGTCCTCGCACCTGCGGACCGCCTCGCAGCGCATTGGCGAGCGTGCCGGTGTCCTTCTGCAACTGCAGATTCACGCTGGCGAGAGTCCGAAGTTGTTCTTCAAGGCTGCCATAAGCGCTCTGGCGTGATTTCTCCATTTCCAGAATCTGCTTCTCATATCGCTCCAGGGATTCTCTCAGAGGCGCAACCAGCCCCTGGATTTCTTTCTGACGGGCCTCAAGGTCGCCCTTTGCATGCGCCTGGAGGGTTTCAAGAGTACTTCGGGCGAGGGTAATGAATTGCTCGTTGTTGCTCTGCAGCGCCTGGGCCGAGAGGGCCTGAAAGGTTTGTGAAAGTTCATTGCGCGCGTCTTCCAGCAGCTTCCGCTGGTTTTCCAGATTCTCCTCCGCCTGCTGGAGCCTGGTTTCTGCCGTCGCGCGGGTCAGTTGTTCCGTCTTTAATTTTTCTCGCAACAGATGAACTTCCTGAAGTTGTGAACGCAGTTCAGTGATGATGCCTTCCGCGCCTTTGATCTTACCTTCCGCCTCGATCCGGCTCGCCGCAAGCCGGACTTGCGCGCGCGCCCGTTCGATGAGCCACGCCACGACCGCGCCTGCAATCAATCCCAGAATCCCAGCGAACCATGGATTCATAATCAACTTCCTGTTGGGCGACCTGTATTGGGCTGACGCAACACCAAGTCGATGCTTCGTCTTTCACCCACAGGTTCCGGCATTGAATTTTATGGCGATAAGGATCGCCGCGCAATGGATTCTGCGCCTGAAATCAATCCTCATGAGCGGGACAAAGCGGGAGGTAGTCGCACCAGCGGCAACCAAAACCGGGTTTCGGGTCAAATCCGCCGGCGCGGATCGCTGAGGCCACTTCGCGAATTCTTTCAAGCGCCGTGGCGAGATCCGCTGAAGTCCGCACGGTGGAGACAGTCTCATTGCTGGTGAGATTATAAAAAGTCAGCCGAACAGGATTGAGACCCAGAGTTCTTTGTGCCGCAAGTGCGTAAACGGAGAGCTGCAAGCTATTCTCTGCGTCCTTTTCCGTGCGCGGACGGCCGGTTTTGTAATCGATCAGTTCCACTGCGTTCGGCTCGGTGGATTCCACAAAGTTGATTTGGTCAATCCGCCCCTCCAGAATCAGGTCGTCGAGATCAAGGGAGAAACTCTTTTCCCAACGAATTTTCTGGCAATCGATTGCCAAGGGGTTGTGCTTCTCAATAAATCCTCGAAGCTGTTCCAGTCCTGCCTTGCGATACGTCTCTTCCTGGTAGTTGTCATCGAACCCCACGCTTTGCCAGTGATCGAGATAAAACTGTTTAATCTCCTCAAAACGGGGTAAGGTTGTGCGGCGCAACTCAAAATAGTGGCGTACGGTCTGATGCATCAAGTTCCCAAAGGTCAGCGCCGCTTGAGGCGCGGTGGGGATTTTCAGGAGATGCTGAAATTTGTACTTCAGGGGGCAACCGAGATAGTCTTCGGCAGAGGTGGCGCTCAGGAGGAGTTTTTCGCCGGACGGCGGCGAGAGGCTTTCCTGAACCCAACTTTCCAGGACAGGATGAAGTCCCTCGCCGCCCACGGGTAGACTCTCAAAAAGATGTCCTTGTCCGGCATCGGGCGCGTGCTCGCAGAGCAATGCTCGGGCAGGCTGGGAAATGGTCTGGCTCGAAAGGCGGGTCGATGCGAGCGCGTCTTTCGCCAGGCTGTCAGAAGAAGCATCAGGCGCTTCAATGATTTCGAGATCATGAGTCGCCAAAACGGCATCTGACACCAGGTCATTGACAAACCGAGACTGCTGCCTTTCCGATCGAGCCACGCTTGAAATGTAGAGCCGTTCCTGTGATCGCGTCAGCGCAACAAAAAATAAACGGCGCTCTTCCTGCAAATGGATGTCGTCGGGCGGTGGCGGCCCTTTACGGAGAGCTGCAGGAAACTCGATGACAGGTTTGCGTTCGGTCACCGGGAAACGGCGCGATGAGAGGCCGATGACAAAGACGATGGGGAATTCCAGGCCCTTTGCGGCATGGACAGTCATCATCTGCACGGCATTCGAGGCTTGGGCGGTTTCCGGCCATTCAATCTTGCCCCCCGCTTCGAGGAAGTATTTGAAATACTCCATGAACTCCGCCAGCTTTCCCGTCTCACTCTTTCCCTCCCAATCCTTCAGGAATTTGCGGAAGGTTTCGAGATAAACCTGCTCTGCTTCACCTTCGAGGTAAATCCAGCCCAGCCGCTCGGTAAGCCGATCCATAACCTCGGTCACTGAAGCCTGCTTTGCAAATCGCCGCAAATCTTTCAGCAGCTTATCCAAATCCTTCCAGCCGGTTGAAGCTAAGTCATGGACAAGGTGAGGAAGCCTGGTTTTCCTGAGCACATCGTAAAGCGAGCAGCGATCTTTGACGGCCTGTTGGCGAATGGCTTGGGCAAGCGCTTCGGGAAAGCGCCAGCACGGCGCCAGCAGCACGCGTGTGAGACTGATATTTCCGTGCGGCGAGTAAATTAGATCAAGATAGGCTGTCAAATCGCGCAGAACCGTTGCAGAAAGGAGCGAAAGGCCGCGAATGGTGAAGGGAATCATTCGGCGGCGCAACTCCTCCACCAGAGAATCCCGGTAAGCGTGGGCGCGGTAAAGAATGGCGATGTCGCCAAAGGGAATCCCCTGGTTTGTCAGTCGTTCAATTTCACCAGCAATCCAGAGCGCCTCACTAAGAGGATCGTGAGATTTTACCAGATAGACCGGAGGTCCTTCGTCTTTGGAAGAAATGAGCGCCGGCTTGTGCGCATAACGATCGTTGCGCGCAATGACAGCGGCTGAGACGCGCAGCACTCTTCGCGTGGAGCGATAATTTCGAGTCAAATAAACAATTTCGTGGCCAGGGAAGGCTTGTGTGAACATCTCAAAGGCTCCGTGCGACGCGCCACGAAACCGATAGATCGCCTGGTCGTCATCGCCGACGGCGGTGATGAAATAGGGAGGCGGCGAGAGCAGTTTTAAAAGCTCGACCTGTGCATAATTTGTGTCCTGAAATTCATCCACCAGCACTGCCTGGTATTGAGAACGCGCTTCCGCAAGCGCCGCAGGATTTCGCTTCCAAAGCGCAACCGTCTCACTTACCAGGCTGCCCAGACTTGAAGCTCCAGCCTCTTCGATCAGTTGACGACTGCGTCGGAAGACGGATGCAAGCTCCCTCTTCTTCAAAACCTCTTCCCACTCGAGATGCTCTTCCGGAGAAAGGCTTAAGACTCCCCTTTCTGCCGCCGATGCAACGCCTAGCGCGGAATTCAGCGCTGCCTTGGCGGAGGCCAGGTGCGGATGCCGGGCGAAAAATTGTCTCTCAAATTCACCTACGTAGCGCTCAAAATCTTCCGGCTCAATCAACTCATCCTGACAGCGGGAGAAAAACTCGTTCAGGTCATGTAAAAACGCGCCCGGCTCTGCAAGCTTCTGGTAAAACTCCAGGCCAAGTTCGGCCATCCGTCGGCGCAGGAAAATCCAGACGTCGATCTTATCCAACAGCAGACGGTCTACATGATGCCGGCGCAAAACGTGCAGGCAGAAGGCATGAAATGTGGAAATGACAGGCAGTTTCTCAAGCCCGGGCAAGGCCGCGGCCACGCGCCGCTTCATCTCCTCAGCGGCCTTTTCCGTGAAAGTGAGTGCCAAAATATTCTCTGCGCGCAAAGGTTTCTCTTCCTCAGAGGGCGCGCCTTCCTGAATCAGGTGAACGATGCGCTGAGTGATGACGCGGGTTTTGCCGGTGCCAGGCCCTGCAACGATCAGCAGAGGACCCCTGCCGTGTCGGATGGCTCTAATCTGCTCTGGATTTAGCTCGAGCATGAAGCTTACTCATTATTCCGCGAAGCTTCTGGTAAAAGCAAGAATTGCCGCCTCGTCTTTTCTATTTTCTTGAAAACGGTTGCGCGCGACGCTCAAAATGACCCTTAGAACCCTTCCGCGGAGGTGATGTGAAGATGAATTACATTCTGACAAACTGGCAAAATCTGTTACTATCCGTCGGCATTTTGGCCGCGGTCATTATTGTGGCACGGGTGGTTCATGGGATCGTCTTTTCAATTCTTGCCCGTCTTGCCCAGAAACCAGAGCGAGTCATTGAGGCCTCGATTGAGCGGCATGGCAGAAGGCCGGCAAAGTGGATTTTCCCGCTCCTGGCGCTTCTGGTCGCAGTGCCGCTGGTTCCGCTTGCACCTATCGTCAGGAACGCGGTTGAGCATGTGGTGGGCCTCGGATTGATCGCGGCAATGGCATGGGTCTTCATTCTGGCGATTGAGGTCATTGCTGACCTTCTGTCCGCGCGGTACCGGGTTGACGTGCGCGACAATCTGGAGGCCCGAAGAATCCAGACCCAAGTTCAAGTTCTGCGCCGCATTTTGACCGCCGTCGTGATCATTGTGGCGATTGCCACCATGTTGCTGACCATTCCGAACGTTCGCTCAATCGGCACCAGCGTTCTGGCTTCGGCTGGCTTGGCAGGTATCGTTGTGGGCTTTTCCATGAAGTCCACGCTGGGGAACTGGATTGCAGGAATTCAGATTGCGCTGACCCAGCCAATTCGAATTGATGATGCGGTCATTGTTGAAAATGAGTGGGGTTGGATCGAAGAGATTACGTCAACTTATGTCGTGGTGCGCTTGTGGGACTGGCGCAGAATGGTACTCCCGATTTCATATTTCACCGACCATCCTTTTCAGAACTGGACGCGTCGAACCGCCAACCTGATCGGCTCGGTTTATCTTTATGTGGATTACACCGTTCCCGTTGATGAAGTGCGAAAGGAACTGGAACGGATTGTGAAATCCACAGACAAATGGGATGGCAAGGTGTGTGTTTTGCAAGTTTCCGACGCCAAAGAGTACACCATTGAACTGCGTGCCCTCATGGATGCACGAGACGCCGGAACGGCTTGGGACCTGCGCTGCTATGTGCGCGAGAATCTGATCAAGTTCCTTCAGGAGCGATATCCGCACAGTCTGCCCACGGTGCGAGCGGAACTGCGGGGGATGAATGCTTACGCCGATCGGCTGCCGATAGCGCCGCCCCAGACGAATGAGAAATTGGCATAGAACTGGCGGAGAGGCAGGGATTCGAACCCTGGGTACAGCTTTTGACCGTACAACGGTTTAGCAAACCGCCGCCTTAAGCCACTCGGCCACCTCTCCGGCGTGGACTCTCTGATAGATTAGCACGAATCGCGGGCGGGTATTCCGCGCTCATTGCCCGATCAATAAAATAGATACTTCCGCCAGCGCTCATCAGATTTACCTATGATGCGCATCAATTGGCGGCTGGTATGGAGCGTGTAAGGCCGAGGCGGACGCAACAACTTCAGCCCTGCTTCTTCCGGCAGTCGATCGCCTTTCCGATTGTTGCACGCATGGCAACAGGCTACAAGGTTATCCCAGTCCGTGCGCCCTCCACGCGAGCGGGGAATGACATGGTCCAGCGTCAATTCGCTGGCGGGGAACACACGGCCACAAAACTGGCAGGTGTAACGGTCTCGTAAGAGAATGTTCTTCCGCGAAAGCGCTCGCGTCTGCCTCGGAATGTGACGGAACTCGCAGAGCCGGATCACCGAGGGGGCGCGGATCGCCATGCGGGCGGAGTGGATAAAGTTGCCGTTTTCCTCTTCCGTAGTGGCAACGCCTTTGAACACCAGAATCACGGCGCGGCGCACAGGAGTGATATTAATAGGCTCGTAGGAAGCATTCAAAACGAGCACCGGCGCTTGCAACACGTGTTTGTCTCCCTCATCGGGCACCGTTTGCTATCCCTCTCTTCAAGTTTCGCTCCAAAAACCCCTCGGTTCCTGCCTGAGCACTTAGAAATTATTATCTTCGGCTCGAATATTCTTCGTCAACAGGCATGGCTTACCGTGGTCTGGGAATTGCGGTGTTGCGCGGGCGAGCGTCAGAACGATGATTTTCAGCGCGCCAGCTTGTTTGAGCGCGCGAGCGCAGGCTGAAGCTGTTGCGCCCGTGGTCATGACATCGTCCACCAGAACGATCGAACGTTCCCGAATTCGCTCCGGCCTGCAGACCTCAAATGCGTGCCGGACGTTTTCCATTCGAGCATGGCGGTCGAGGCCGCTTTGCGGCGGTGTCGCCCGGCAACGGCGCAGGCAGCCAACCTCAAGCCGCGGCGGGTCTGGCAGTCCGGTCTTCCGCAGCTTGTGCTGAAGTCCTCGCGCCAGCAATTCGGCTTGATTAAAGCCTCGTTCGCGCTGTCGCCGGTAGTGCAAAGGGACAGGAATAAGAACCCATGGCGGGTCATCGCTCTGCAAAGCGAGCGATTCCCACAGCAGAAAAAGCAGTTCTCCGAGCTGATAGCCCCAGCGCTCATGGCGACGGAACTTCAGGTATAAGATCACCTCACGCAGGGGTGCGGAATAAAGACCATAGCTGCGTGCGAGGTCGAAATCAAAATTCTGGATGCGGCAGAAGCCGCATCGAGGTTCGCTATCTTCAGCAGGTGCCTGGGCGGCGATGGGAATGCCACAATAGGCGCAGCAGCTTCCGGTGAAAGGCTTTAGACCGTCCCAACAATCATGGCACAGCACAGTCCATCGGAGGTGGTCAATTTTCCTTGCGCAGAGTGGGCAAAAAGTGGGAAACAGAATGGCGAGCAGGCTACCCGGGGCTTCCCGGAGTAGCGAAATATGACGCGATAAAGAGGAAGTCAGGTTAGAGAAGGCGACAATCCCCCTCGCGCGATCCCCTCAAAACTTTGTTAGAGGGTATGACGAACATTTTACATCGTCAACAGCCCGGAGTTCTCCGTGGGTCGTTGGCGATGCGGCCGCTGCCATCTTTCTCTAAAGTAAACCCTGGTCTTGCTTGGCTTGGCACTCAATACAATGGCGCGCCCAAGGAACCGCTTCCAAACGCTTGGTCTGCACCTCCTCGTGGCACTCCACACAGATGCCATAAGAGCCTTCCTTGATGCGTTCCAGCGCTTCGTTCACGAGGGCAAGAGTCTGGCGGTTGTCATTGCTTTGATGGAATAAAAATTCCTTCGTGTAAGCATTGGCAGCCTTGTCCGCGATATCTTGCGTGCCTTCTTCATCAGCTTCCCGGCCATCCTGATCTGATTTGGAAACCATCCGAAGCAGTTCATCTCGCTTATCCAGCAGACGTTTACGATAAACTTCAACTTTCTTTTTATCCATAGACCTTCCGTAGAGATTGTAGGAGCGAGGGGGACTGAAATCCTATAGTCTAAAAATTCATACCTTCATTGTCAAGCAAATTTGCATAATCTCATCTGGGTATAAGCTGGATGGGTTTCATCTCCGCCAGTTCTTACAGGAACCATCCCTTCGGTCTCTTCTCAAGTGGGGAATTTTCCTCCCTTCAGGAAGTGGAAAGAAGTCATGAAAGTCGCGGCGAATCACCTAGCGAACGACTCAACGGGCAGGATGTTAAACGAATCCCAAAGATGCCACCAGGCCGAAGAGGGAAGCGTATGCGGCAGGAGAGATCGCCGCTACCGTAAAGTCGGTCACTTTGCGGCAGCGGCGACAGGCTGAAAGGTGGAGACTCAGAAGTAAAACTTCAGTGCGAACTGGATGTTGCGTTCGTACTGCGAGCTCAGGAGCTCTCCGAATTGAGCGCTGGTCACGCTTCGGTTGGGAGCGTTAAATATCGGTGTATTTGTGAAGTTAATAGCCTCAGCACGGAACTCAAAGCGCTTGGATTCGGAAATCGGAAAGTCCTTCTCGATTCCAAAATCCCAGTCTCGGAGTCCCGGCCCGCGCACAGTGCCGTTGGCGCAACTGCCGAAGGTTCCGACAGACGCCACCGAAAAGGGCGATGTGCTGAACCATGTGGTTCCCAAACCTACCCCGTGCGGATAAGAATTTGGACCAATGCAGTTTGCTTTGGCGCCTCGGCTGTGGGTCTGGGAATTGTCGGGCCCAGTAATTGTGAGCGGGAAGCCAGTGTGGTCGCTGACGATCCCGCTGATCTGCCAATTGCCCAGAACCGCTCGAGCTACTGGATTTGCATGGCTGCCAAAACGTTTCCCGGAACCGTACGGCAATTGATAGACATAGGAGAAGACAAGGTTATGGGTGGTGTCAAAGTATGCCGGGCCCCACTCCGCCGTTGAATTATAAAGGTTCTGCCAGTATGCAGAATTGTTTGCCGCCTGGCCGCCTTCCCCATAGTAGCCAATGGAATTAGTCATGGCCTTGGAGTATGCGTAAGAGAACTGGAATTCGAGTCCCCGCGTCAGGCGCTTAGTCAGACTGACCTGCAAGGCATCATAGGCCTGATCGCCGTTTGACTCCGTACCGGAGATCTGGCCGATGGTGTTGTATAGTGGCGTGTCCCCCGACAAGTAAGGACTTCCACAAGTGGGTATCGTCGAGGTGCCCAAGAAGACGGCGTTTGCCGTCGTACAACCGGCTTCACCCACAAGCCGTCTCTGAAAATACGGCATGGGGACCATCAGGTGCGTTCCATGCTGGCCAACATAGGCGACGGAAAGCAACATCTGGCTGGGAAACTGATGCTCAATACTCAGGTTCCACTGCTGCACCTGGTCCGGTCGCACGTTGGGATCCCACAACCGGATGTTCGTGCCAGAGTAGGGATTGCTCGGAGCTGAGAGCAGCGAGAGTCCCTGGTCAGTCGTCGAGCTCGGGAAGAAGGGGAAGGAGCCGGTGCTGTTGTCATTCTCAAACTCCGACTGGAAAGGTGGATTCAGCGGCAGACGGAGATTGGTTCCAGTGCCTTCGAGGAATGACGAAATGGTATAAGCGCCGCGAAGCACAGTGGTCTTACCCAGGAATGGGAGGGTGTAGGCGAACCCTATCCGTGGCTGCCAGTCGCGCCAGTAAGCGTTGTAAACCGCTTTGGAGTTTGTCACCACACAATTGGCGCTTCCCAGTAATTCCGGGCAGGGCCCCATGAGGGCTCCGCTCGCAAATTCCTCCACACCCGTGAAAGGCGAGAAGTTCGCCTCACGGCTGAAGACCTCACCCCATGGTGAGTTATAGTTCCAGCGCAGCCCGAGATTAAGTGTCAAATGCTCGGTGGCACGCCAGTCATCCTGAATATAGGGTGCGATGATGGTGCTTCTCTGGCCCCAGGTTCCTGCGGCGATGCCAAGCCCCACCGTGTTAGGAAGACCCAGCAGGAAGTCGGCTTCAGAGAGGCCTGAGTGCGCCGCGGGGCTCGTCGGATCGGGGCCATCAGTATAGACGCCGGAGAAGCTCAGGAACCCGAACTTGCCGTTGTTGCCCGCATAATAGGTATTGATATCCTCCCGCAACACTTGCAATCCCATATGCAACACATGGCGATTATGCGTGACAATCAGATCGACTGTGGGCTCGAGCGTCGTGTCAGCGAACAGTTGCTCACTGTCAGACGCGCCCAGGCTGCTGGCAAGGCCGTTGGTAAAATTGAGCCCCAGCAGCCCCGGCCCATGCACGTTGGCGTCCGCGATGCCAAGCTGCTGACCCAGATTACCGACGCCCGTCACGACTCCGCCATTGTGCAGAAGGATGCGGTTCACGCCCATTTTCGCATCCATAACCACGGTGGGTGTGAAAGTGTGCGTCCAGTCAATAACGCCTCCGTGGAAGGGTGAATTATTGAAGCTTTGAGCGAACAGTTTGAAGGAGTTGGTCGTAGGATTTTGCTGGAAACCTTGTGAATAACTTCCCCAAAGGTGATTTCTGTCATTCACCATGAAATCGATCTTGATGTCTCCCTGATCGTTGTCTGTGTAAGTATGCGAGGTGTTGAGCGCGTTATTCAGAAGATTTGAATTGACGGGGTTCGGATACAGTCCGGAAGCAAAGAGCTTCTGAGCCACCGGATCAATCAGGGTGGATGGAATCTGATTATTGGGAAATGGCTGTCGCACTGCTGCGGGATTTGCAGGCGACGTGCACGGGCCGGAAAGCGATGCGCAGGGATTGTAAAGCGGCCGCGGCGTGGAGAGGCCGCTGCCAGGAGGAGGGTTCAGCAGCTCGGAGAAATCACCTGAACGCTCGGCTGGCGTCATGACAGTGAAGAAACTGGTTGCCGGAGGGCTATCAAGACGCGAGCCTTGGTAATCAGCAAAGAAAAAAAGCTTGTCTTTCCTGATCGGCCCACCGAATGTGCCGCCAAATGTGTTCCAACGCAAGCCGGGTGTAGGTAAATGCTGCCAGTTGCGAGCCCAGTTGTTGGCGTTTAGGGCATCGTTGCGCAGAAACTCAAAAGCGTCTCCATGGTATTGATCGGTTCCTGATTTTAGGGTGACGCTGATAACACCGCCCTGAAACTGGCCGTATTGGGCGGGCGCATTGTTGGTGATCATGTCAAATTCCTGAATGGCGTCAACGCTGGGCTGATACGAAGTGAGATTATCGGAAATCTGGTTGTTGTCAATGCCGTTCAGCAGGAAGTTGTTGGCTTCCTTCCGGTTTCCGTTGACATACGGCCTGCCGCCGCCCGTAGTGCGCTGGCCGTTCGTGAAAGAGGCGGGATTCGTGGCGGTCACGCCCGGCGTCAGCAAGGTGAGTTGGATAAAGTTACGCGTGGCAAGGGGAAGATTCACGTTAAAATTGGAACTCGTCACGTAACCCAACTGCATCGTATCTGTTTGCAGCAGTGGAGGTGCGGAGGTGACGCTCACCGTTTGAGTCATCTCGCCCACTTTCAGTTGAAAGTCAATCCGGGCGATCTGATTCATCTGAAGTTCAAAAGCCGGATGAACGCTGGTTGTGAAACCCTTGGCTTCCACCTGTACCTTGTACTCACCTACCGGCAGTCGCGGCAGATTATAAACACCAGCGGCGTTCGTTTCAGTTGGCCACGCCGTGCCGCGCAAGACGTCGGTTGCGGTCACCTTTGCCCCAGGGACCGCTGCACCCGATGGATCCGTTACGGTTCCCGTGATGCCTCCCGTGATTTCTTGTGCCCCGAGAGGCTGCGCAGACAAGGCGGAAACCGCCAGAATGGTGAAAGCCACCAGACAAGCCCGCAAAAAATCGCGCTGTTTCTTGGTCATAAACCCTCCCTCAACACTTGACGCCCGGCAACCCAAGGGGCCGCCGCTACCCCGGCGTACCATGACGCTCATTCTGGACCCATTGTATAGACAAGTCAAGTGAACAAATCCGCCCGCATTCTCCCTGACTCTGGCAAAAAGAATTTGGAGGGCAGAAATCTTGTGCCGGGAGCTCGCCCCATTTACCCTATGGTTTGGCCCTTTTGTGAAAGAAAATCGCGGAAGATTTCTGCCCCGCGGTATTGAGCCTGATCTCCCAATTGTTCTTCCAGCCGCAGCAAGCGGTTGTATTTGGCGAGACGTTCGGAGCGGGTTACTGAGCCAATCTTGATCTGACCGGCGCCAGTGGCCACAGCCAAATCAGCTATTGAGTCATCCTCGGTCTCGCCTGACCTTGCGCTGATGACGGCGCGGTAACCGTGTTTCCGCGACAGTTCCATCACAGCTAACGTTTCCGTCAGCGTGCCGACCTGATTCATTTTGACGAGAATTGCATTGGCGATTTTTTCCTGGAATCCCCGCTTCAGGCGGGAAAGGTTTGTAACGAAAAGATCGTCTCCAATCAATTGGCAATGAGGTGAAAGGCGGCTGGTCAGAATCTTCCAGCCAGCCCAATCGTCTTCACCCAGTGCGTCTTCAATCGAAATGAGGGGGAATTGCCTGACCCAGGTTTCCATACGTCGCACAAACTCGTCAGCGCTCAACTCAACCCCTTCAGTGGAGAGGCGGTAACGGTCGCGTTCCGCGAGGTGGCTGGCCGCGATATCAACCGCGATAGCAGCATCCTGGCCGGGCCGAAATCCAGCGCGTTCAAAGGCTTCCACCATCAGTTCAAAACCGGCCTCGTTAGATGCGAGCCGCGGCGCATATCCGCCCTCGTCGGCGACGCCGGCAACATACACTCCGCGCGACTTTAGCGCTTCCTTCATGGCCCGGAAGATGGCAACCGCATCCTGCAAGGCTTCGGAATAACGCTGAGCGCGAAGCGGAATAACGAGGAAATCCTGAAAATCCGCATTTCCGCCGCCGTGCAAACCGCCACTCAGGATGTTCACCATGGGCACGGGTAGCTCCACAGCTCCCACGCCTCCCAGATAGCGATAGAGCGGCAGTCCCGCGGAAGCGGCGGCGGCTCGCGCGACGCCCAATGAAACTCCCAGGATGGCATTCGCTCCTAGGCGGCTTTTGTTCTCCGTACCGTCGAGCGCAAGAAGCTTGTGATCCAGGGCGGCTTGATCAAAAGCTTCCATGCCCATAATCTCCGGAGCAATCACTTGCTCAACGTTGGCGATGGCCCGACGAACGCCGCGCCCCAGATAGTCTTTCGTATCGTGGTCGCGGAGCTCCAGCGCTTCAGCCTTTCCGGTCGATGCGCCGGAGGGCACAAGGGCCCGGCCATAAGACCCATCCTGCAGAAAGACTTCAACCTCGATGGTGGGACTTCCGCGCGAATCCAGCACCTGTCGAGCGCGAAGATGTTCAATTTTAGGCATAGCGGCGCAGAATGTTCCCTAAATCAAAGCGAATAGCATTATAAAGGAGCCGTTTTGAAAAATCCCCAATGCTCATGTCCCACCCAGCCTATTGATGCGGGATTCGAGGAAAGACCTACCCGAGAGGGCACAGAGAACGTGCAAAATCTCAGTGATCCCTGCGTCCTCTGTGATGAAAGGCGAGAGAACGGTTACCAAGAAGACCATGACGTGGTTGCAAGCAAGCCAAATTTAAAATTCCAGGTCCATATCCGAAGGGACAATCATGATGAATGCAATGGAGATAGGGCGCTTACGATGAAAAACCTTCACAATGCGCACCACTGAAAAACCTCGCATTGAGATCGGGAAATGTCCGTTGAATAAATCGTCGAATTTCTGGAATGCGGCAAGGGCTGGACAGCATGTGAAGATTGCCTGACAGCTCTTCGAGTGATAGAGTGAATGTGATGAAACGCCGAGCGCTCAGAGTCGCTATCCTGTTGTGGCTGGGATGGTATCTTTCCGGCCCCTTATGCGAAACCTTTGATTTTTGGGACCCGCCACAGGCGGAGGTGCATGATATTGAGCGTTCCGCCGGCGGGGTGGTGACGCTGGTTGCCACCATCTTTTGCTTTGCAATCTTCGTCATCCGAAAGTGGCGCGAGCGGTGTCTGTTTCTGGCTGGCGCTCTTTGGAGTGGCTTCCTTCCTTTGACTTTTTATCTCCCGGCTTCCACTCTTCCAGTCACCCCTGCCTCTTCTCACTCCCCTCCCTTGTCACCCTTGCGTATTTAGACCTTTCCCACTTTCCCGTACACCCTCAAAGCGTGTGGCAGCGACGGTGTGTGTGAATTTGTGCACCCGGCGGAAACACTTGGGAAAGGATCGCATCACTCATGGTGCTACAGCAGGCTTCAGGAAGCATCAGGAAAGGCTTTCACTCCTTCTATCTTTACCTGTTCGTCTGTGCGGCCATAATTCTCGCCCTGACTGGCTGCACGCCAGCGCAGAGATTCCGTTCTGCTCCGCTCTTTCCCTCTGAAACGGCTACGAAACTCGAAGCACGAACCTTGGATGATCCCGGTCTCAAGGCATTCATTCAAAAAAGTCTGGGTCGGCCTATGGATTGGCCACCCAAAGCCTGGAACTTGCGCCTGCTCACCCTGGCTGCATTCTATTTCAACCCCCAGATTCAGGTTGCGCGCGACCAGGTTACGTTCGCCCAGGCGGGCGAGACGACGGCGCGGA
>Ga0209581_1000506_pt1 | contig 81073 bp, 88 predicted proteins | sample Coa_R2_FD_187160 | JGI IMG/M metagenome (GOLD analysis project Ga0209581, IMG submission 187160) | Surface soil microbial communities from Centralia Pennsylvania, which are recovering from an underground coalmine fire - Coalmine... | ecosystem: Environmental > Terrestrial > Soil > Unclassified ...
CACAAACGGCAGAACATGGTAAAGGAATTACAACTGAAGGTGGCACTGTATAACAGATTTGTGAGCATGTAGAAAAGGGTCAACATAATGTCATTTGTTAAATCATATGGAGTTAGTCAACAGAGCACTTATTCATTGTTTCTTATTATTCTTTTATAATTAAGAATACTTACGCCCCAAATAACAATCATGAAAATTGTAATATCCTTGTAAATGTCAAAATTTGGAAATTCAAAAAACGCTTTCATGCCATAGTTTCCTGCGGGAAGGTACCACCCTCGAAATACATCATTTACTCTTACTGCATCGATAATTGTTTTTTTGGAGTTATCAATTAGTTCTGCCTTCCATCCTGGAAAGTAGAGCTCATTTTCAACCATAAATGTAGGTGCCTTAAGATTAATTTTGTAAGATATTTCGTTTATTCCATACCGAATTTGTTCTATATCATTTTGTGCCGAGTGGATGTTTACGAATTCTGAATCAGGAATTTTAATTTGGTCTTTAATTATTTGAGTAGCCGTGATATTAGGTAAGAAGATCGGCGTCCATTTCATATACATGTAATCTTGATAGATTTTATTTGACGCGACTATGTCATTGCCAGTTAACTTGAAACCACCATAATCCCACATCATAAAATTTCCGGTTAACCATCCTTCCCAAGAATAATTTCTATCACTGTATGGACTGATATTTTCCGTACTTATTCTTGATGGCCTTTCATTTGGCATGTGTGTAATAACGTAAAATGTTACTAGTTTACCATCTTTGGTCAACGGAATACTATTGGCTGCATATCTTTCTTCTATACCAGAATCTGTCCAAGTCGGCATATTGAATATTACAGCCGTTCCATCAATGGCGATAATTACAAGTATGATTGACAAACCAACATAAGATAACGCAAGTTCTTTTGTTTTGAATAGTTTATTTGATTTAATATTGTTATAAAAAAGGATTGCAAGTGAAGCAACAAAAATAATTATAGCAGTATTTTCTTGTTGATTAAAATTATTTCCATATAGTGAATGTATTCCCAAATAAAACCATACTCCGGCAATTATCGATCTAACTATGAAATTTTTAAAGTCATATTTTTTTTCGATTGTATGTCTTAGCCCACATAATGCAAATAGGATAATAGGGACACTAACAAATATCCGATAATCATTTACAGGAAATCTTGACAAATGCAATACAGGTATTACGTTTGTGATATAAACCCAGAATGGTGAATTAGGACCAAAAATCATTAGAATTCCTACAAACAACATTATGGAAAACATCCAATATCTTTTAAATGCGGAAATAGGCGTAAATGTAAAAAAGAGGATTATTGGAAGAGTAAGAAAAGTAGAAGACATCCCAAATCTTTCTTGGTTTACAAATGTGGCATTAGACATGAAAAAGGTTGCAAGCCAGCTATTTTCCATACCCCAATAATCTTGTTGTGGAAGTCCAGAAAACCTTGTTATCTCGTTTCTTTCTTGCCATATAGGTCCCAGATAAATGGATGAAATTCCGATTCCTAGAAATATCAATCCTAGAATTATTGCAAAATTAAAGAAAGTGTTTTTCTTTCCACGTTTTCTTAAATTATTAATAATTTGAGATATTATGAAGATGGAGAGTATGAAGGCACTTGCCACGTAAATTCCTGGATAGCCACCTGTAAAGAGCAAGTATACAAAAACTGGGATCAGCATTACTTTTTTTGTTAATTTTGGATGGTCTGTATCAAGTGTAATAGCATACAAAAGCCAAGGCACAAGTGCGAATGCACGGACAATATCAGGATGTTCTGCATTATTGTAAAAACCTCCAAAAAATTGAAATGCAAAAGACCCTACAATTGCATATCTGGGATCTTTCAAGACGTGTTTCAAAAAGAAAAACATTCCTATGCTTCCAAAGAGAACATGAATAATTTGAAAAACAACTGCTAGGTGAAGTGTGTATTCTATACTAAAAATTGGGAAAAGCCAAAAGGGAGGATAGAATATGTTGCTTTGGGGATCCGTAACCATTGGAAAACCCATGGCCTGGAAGGGTTGCCACATTGGAAATGTGCCTATATTAACTGCGGAAATCCAAAAAGCTATCATCGCATACCACCCTTTCCAGAAATCCCACGGAAATGCTAATCCATTAAAATAATGATTCCAGAATATTGCAATGTTCTGAACAACCAAGATTGATACGGCAAGAACTACCCAAAATTGTTTATGGTTCAACTCACTCACTGCTTTCAATTATCCCAATCGATGTCTATCGGAGGATGATAAATATGTAAATATTTGAAATATAGCATATGATGGACTTTTACGTTAATTTGCTTTTTATGAAATCTATTGATTTTGTTGGGGTCGGATCTACCCCCAAATTTATTGCATGATAAATCGAAGCATAATCAAGAAGATATATCAGATTTATTATTTTCGCTAGTATATTACCTTCCACAGAATTTACTTCTTTGTAAGGAATCCCATTTATTGAAAAAAATTCTTTAATTATTTTCCATAGTTCTTTTGTTTTTCTATAATCATTTCTTCCCTGAATTAATATAGGTTGAGTCCGAGACTTTTGTTCCCAAGCAACAATTCCATTATGACATGCTTCTATGACGTCTTCGGCAAACGCATGTATCTTGGAATTTTCTTGTAAAGAATTTTTGAATCTTATAGCGGCAGCTTGTAATCCCATCGGATAATATATTGCGGGTACGCCAGATAGCCAAATGGCAAGATCGAGAGAAGGATTTTCAGTAGTCAAATTATTAGAAGAGATTTTATTTTGAGTTTTTTCAAGTAATGAGATAGATTCCAAGACATCAGATTTTTTTATTGGTATGATGGAATTTAAAATATTTAAAATTGAATACAAATAAATCGGAAACGAAGTTCTAGGAGTATTTAGCAAGGGAATTTTCCTGTATTCAATTGAATTTTTTGTGCAAAATTTCTCTATTTTTCCTCCTGAGGAAAAAGCAATAATTTTTGAACCCACTTTTTTTGCCTTATGTAAAACCGTTAGAGTTTCTATTGTATTTCCCGAAACACTGGATGCGATTACAAGAGTCCGAGAATCTACAGTTTTTGGAAGATGAAATCCCTTCACCACACAGATATGTAGTTTAGTTTTTGATAAGATAGCTGAGAGGGTATCTCCAAGTGCTCCGGATCCGCCCATGCCGACAAATACAATATGGTCAACATCTTTGAAATCAACTTGATCATAATTCATTTTATAGAAATCATTTGCCAGTTGTGGCCATTTATTGTAAATAACATGCATGCCCCCCTTATCGTATTTCTCCAATTTAGAAATTGTAATCAATATAGAATTTCGGCAGAAGGGAATCTAATATAATGATTGTTGACTTATAATGAGGAGAATTTTGTCTTCTTTATTAGTTGATACCATTAATTACTTTGGAGTGTTAAAACGATTGGAGGGGAAGGGGTATCTTCATAAACATTTGATTTGGAATTAGTTATTTTTTAAGTAACATTCTAGTTGTAATAAATCCTAAAACAGTAGGATACCACGTTCCAACAAGTCTAATTATGATAATGAGCGATGATACAAGCGATAATTCTATGCCTGACCGACTAAGAAACCCTACCAAACTTATCTCTGTGATTCCTATTCCTGCTGGTAGGAAAGAGACCGCGCCAAATAAAACAGATGAATATGTGATTATAGTTGTGAAAATTATATTGAATTTCATGTTAAACGCAATAAATATAACATAAATTGTAAACATGTCAACAGCCCAAGCAAGTACACTTAGCAACCAGCTTTTTATCATGATTTTTTTAGTTGTTAACGAATAAAAAACTTCATACGATTCACTTATGTCATCAATAAATCTGTGCATCTTTGGAACTTTCAGTAATAATGTAGTGATTGATTTGAATAATTTTCTCACCCTTATTGCAAGATAAGATATTATCAAAAAGAAACCAATAATGCCGATTAATATTGTAACTTCGCGGAAATTTTGAAAAAATAGAAAAAATCCTATTATTGTGACTGTTGCTAGCAAGTCGTGAAATCTTTCTAGAAAGGTAATTGGAAATGTCTTGCTTATGCTATGACCCTCCTTAATTTTTAAAAAGTATGATTTTATTACTTCTCCACTACTTCCTGGTGTAATAATCATGCTCAAACCAGAAAAATAGAGCAACATATTATTTTTTGATGATAGGTTTATACCAATTTTTTTAAAAAGGATGTGCTGTCTGAAGCCCTTTATGATCATCGCTGATGTAGAAAGTAAAAAGATAACCGGCAGAAATTCAAATTTGAAATGCGTTATACTTGAATAAAATTTGCCAAAATCTGAATATCCTACAAATACTACATAGAAAATCATTGTTGACAGAATAAAAATAGTTACCTTTTTCAAGTGAATCGATTAGATGAATTAAACTGCTATTAATTATGTTATTGTTACTAATTGATTTAATTATCATTAGATTTGTCGCATAAAGTCGCTATATTTGAAAGGACTAGTGATATCTCATCTTTCTTTTAGTAAAGAGATTCTTTTTTGCATGATTTTTTTGAACATCGAAGTGGAAAATGAACCTATTTTTATTTTTGAATCTTTTCTTATATCATTGAAATTAGTAGGCATTTCGAAAAGTCTAAGAGATCTTTTTCTGGCATAAATTAGAATTTCTGTTTGGAGAAAAGGGCCATTATCCACTAAACGATTTCTGAATTTTTTTATCTCATCTAATCTAAACGTTATAGCTGATTGCGTATCAGAAATTTTCAAATTGAATACCATGTTTACGAGGATATTGTAGCATTTTGAAAAAAACTTACGCTTAAGAGGTCTGTTATCTATAAAACCTTCCTGCCCTCTTGCAGATATTATAATATCATAACCCTCAAGAATTTTTTTAATAGAGTTTCCTATAAAATCAAAACCAGTGGGGATTTCTATCCCATTAGAACATACAATAGGATATTTTGCATTATCAATTCCAGTTTTTATTGCGGCGCCTATTCCTAACTGATTTACTGAAATTAGTTTTACCTGACTCAAGCTGTTAGCTAATTCACTTACAATCTGAGGAGTTTTATCTTCACTTTTATCACAAATTAGAATTTCATATTCATTCAAAAAATCAAGAGATCTCAAATAGGAGACTGTCTCGAGTATATTACTACGTATAATTTTCTCTTCGTTGCGTGAAAGTAAGATTAGGGACAGATTTGTTTTATTCATTGTTATATTTTCTACAAAATTTGTTATTTCTTTTTACAATTGACATAGATTGTGCTAGCTATATCGGGATATTCTTTTCCTAATTCAAATAGAGCGTCAAAATATCTTTGTTTCATTTTATTATTCTCCCATAAATTTGATCGATAAAGTTTTTGCATTTGATGGTTAGGATGCGCTTTTAGGAGGAACCCTCCAGAATGAATCACTTCAAAGCCCGTGGAATATACCATTTTCTTTAATTTATGCAAATCATACATTTGCATATGTCCTACTTCAAGATCATGTTTACTCAATTCCCGAGTATTTTTCAATAGATTCATTTTTTTTCCTAACATTCGGTTTAGGGAATTTGCATTAGGCACATGTATTATCAAGACTCCATTATCTGAAAGCCATTTTGAAATTGTGGTTAGAATTTTTTTTGGATTACTAATATGTTCAAGAACGCTTATCATTATTATGGTATCAAACTTTTGAATAGGATAATAATTTTCAATTTTGTTAACAGTAAAGTTTCCTGTAGGAATTAATTTTCGTGCTTTATGAATCAAATTTTGATTTTCATCAATACCGTATACTTTCTCAAACTTATCTACAAGATTGCTACAAAGGGTACCATCGCCGCATCCTATATCTAGCAATGTTTTCCCTTTACAGAATTCTCTTAAAATAAGTGTCTGATACTTCCCCAAGATGTCTTCAAATGGTGCTTTGGCTCTTCTCCATTTCTCCCAGTTTACTTTACTTGAAGACATTAATTATGTACCTTAACCTCTATAATTTGTATTTTATCAAGTCGCAGATTTTATTACCCTAGCTGGATTTCCCATTGCAAGAACATTATCTGGAATACTTCTCATCACAACTGACCCTGCACCTATTATAGAATTGTAACCTATCTCTACTCCTTGTAATATTATACAGTTGGCACCAAGACGAGCTTTATCCTTAATTTTTATGGGAGTTTTCATGTATGAGTGACCTGCTCTGCCAAAGGAATTATCAGCAGATGTAGATATGTTCGGACCAATAAAGACATCTTGTCCTATTTCAGTAAATTCTGCTATCTGTGAATTAATGGAAACTCGCGAATGATTTCCTATTCTTACAGCATTCATTATCAAGGCATTTGTTCCAATTATATTCTCATTGCCAAGGATGGTATTTTCTCTTATCCACACTAAATCAGATAAGAATGAATCTATGCCAATATTTACACCTGCATATATCACCGAATTATTTCCAATGAAAACGTTGTTACCTATTACAGTTTCATTTACATTTTTTGTTTTGTTAACCGATTTTTTTCTTGTTTCAGGCTTTATTCCTATTATAGAATTATTAAGAATTTTAACTCCATTCCCAATTTTAACGTCAGGATAGATTATTACATTATTACCTAATCTTACATTATCACCAATTGAAACATTTTCCATTATGATAACATTTTTTCCTTTATCAAATCCTTTGCCTATTTTCTTCATATGTTTTTTCATATAATTTCATTCATTTGTAGGTAGTGACCCATCTAACCATTCTCTCCATTCCAAACATGCCATCCCATGGAGAATCGAATAAACTCATTGAACCTACATTTGGACACCTATCCCCTCCAAGCAAGGTCAAATTATCAATAATCTTCAATCTTTTGTCTTTTTTCATTACGATACCGATTGTTTGAATTTTACGCGAATTGTTTTCGTTACTTAGTTTATAATAATCTAGGCGGCGAACATGAATTACTCTAGAAAAGACAGGTTTAGCCAAGGAAGTTTCCACAGACGAAATTACTGTCCATTCTACTCCCTTTGATGAGTAGACGTTGTTTGTCAAGGCAGACTCTGCCCTCAAAGAAATAATTTCTGCCGATTTTTCTTCATTTATTGTTTGTTTTGGCAGTAGTATTCTATTTACATCATCTAATGCTTTGGCTAATTGTCGTGCAAAATTATCAATGATTTCGTTATTTGTGGAATCAATTAATATTGTATGTGGAGAAGAACAAGCATATTGATCAAACATACTTACATCTATAGCAATTTTTTGAACAATTTGACTAAGATTGTCCTTTAACGAAATCTCATCTATAATTACATAAGAATACTTCGGTCCATATACGATATCCTCCGTAAACGGTGACTTTGGTAAAGAAATTATCGAGTTAACAGCTTCCCAACCACCCCATGCAACTCTCACATCGGCGACTTTTGATAAAACGGTCTGATTTTCCACGTCATTTCGGTTAAGGTAGATCGCTTGTATGCATTGTAACATATCTTTCCCTTTAATTACATTCGTATCCACTCTTGAAAAGCTGTCAAGTAGATCTATTAACAGATCATGTTTCGCAGGAACCTTAATTATGGATACATTCTTTGTGATTAAAGCTTGAATGGCTGAAAAGATTCCAAGCAAGTCTACATTTCCTGCAATCCAATGCGAGATTACCCCTCTTGGTTGTGCATGAAATAAAAGCTCATTGTCACCTAGATCTACAAAAGAATCAAGGGCATGTCGGTTGCCGTGTAGTGCTACATCTAACTTGTTTTCCATATATCTTTGTGAAAGAAATAATGAAACGTATCTTGAATTTACGCCTATTTTATACTTGAATTCGGACGCCCAAAATTTCCCTAAATTATCAAAGTATTCAATTATATCGTCAACATTTTTTGAATGCAGCCAATTTCTTGATTGGTGGATTTTTTTTATATGCTCCTCAATCAGATTTGTTTCTATATCTGTCTTTTTACCATTGAAGATTAATATCTTAGCCAATAGTATCTCCACATCCTTTTACTTCTGCCTTTTCAGATCGCTTATCGAATTGGAAGTATTTTCCTTTCCGGCCACAAGGGCAATCGTCAATTCCCACAATATGCCCCAGATCATCCGAAAGTATTGATATTCCAGGATAACTTCTAGGGAGGGGGCTGATAAGCTGGATAAAACCACTCTTGCCAATACCTTCATTTTCTAGCGTCACAGTATTTCGTATTAGTATTTCTGAGTAAAGAGGAACGTGTTTATTTCCATATTCACATTCCGGATAAACGGTTCCCAATTGTTCAGTCATACCATAGATATCGATTATCCGGTTATTTGTTGTATGAAAAAAGTCACAGATGTTTTGATACAATTTATCTTTAGACATGTTGATGTCCCTTAATTTTTTCCACCCTCCGATATGAATAACATATGGATCTTTAAGATCTGTTAGTAAAGTCTTGACTTCTCTATTATCCATGTTTTGTTCAATGACATTATGAATTAGCCAAGTAAATCCAAAAATACAATAAGTCTTGCCAAAATCTATATTTTTAATTTTAGAGGGATCTAACTGTAGATTTTTGTTTAAAATGAAATTTATTGACTTCATGAAGGGTATGAAGCCTCTAATAGCTGATACACGAGATTTGATATCATTACCGCCGATAGATGCGTCATCAGAATCCATAACAATGAAATCTTTCTTTTCATGAATGAAGCTAGAAACAATGGCAATTAATGCTTTGGTTTGTCTCAATGATGTTATTCGATCTAATGAAATTATACTTGGAGAGTCTCCTGTTGTTGCACTTGAATAAACAGTTTTAAAAATATCCTTCTCATCTACTGACTTTAAGTGAAATTTCTTGAATAAGGATACCGGAAGGTATGGAATTTCCTCTAGGAGGTAATCAGACTGAGGCGAAAATGCCTTGTTGTCACATAATTTTCTGAATTCGACAGAATTTTTATAATGAAAGTTAATCGCTTCTCTAATGGATGACAAAAAGAGATTTTTTTTTTCTTCAGTTGTTAAAGAATATGGTTTCATATCTAACAGCTTTTCAACTAATTGATTGTTCATTATTTCACTCATTCCGGCATCAACGCAAAAGGAATCTTTGCACCTTTCCGTATTCGGTTTTGGGTAAATTTTTTACAAATTCAATTTTTGTTGGCACTTTATATCTTTCGAGATTTTTTATGCAATAATTCATTATAGTTAAAGAATCAAGTTTTGGGTCATCAGTTATGACAAACATCTTGACAATCTTTCCAAATAGTTCGTCGTCAACCCCTACAGCAACTGCATCAACAATACCAGATATGCTTTTAACAATCTTCTCTATCTCGTCTGGCATTACTTTTTCTCCACCTACGTTAATCAGATTATCTTTTCTGCCCAATAAATACAAGTACCCTTCCTCGTCAAAACGACCAACATCACCTGTTTTTAGCCACCCTTCTTCAAATTTGTCTTTATCTCTTATATTATTCCAGTATCTTTCAATCACATTTTTTCCTCGTATACATATTTCCCCTTCTTTGGCTTCTTTGCCATCATCGCCAACAACTTTAATCTCCACTCCAGGTGCAGGAATTCCAACAGAATTTTCTTTTCCAGATTTACCATTAAATATCATAAATGTTGATCTTGAAGCCTCAGTTAATCCATAATATGTTGCAAATTTGGTTAACGGAAATAGTCTAAGAATTTCTTTTACTGTTTGTTCATTCACTGCGGTGCTATTTGTAATAATAAGACGCAATCTCTTACAGTTTTCTACAAAATCATTTCTAAAATTTTTTAATAATTTAGCTAATGTAGGAGGTACAGCTGCCAGAGTACTTGCATTATATTCATTAATTGATTTTAACAGATCCAGTGGATTTATGGTGTTTTTATGAAGAATAATTGTCGATCCGCTATACAGAGATGTATGAAGGCATCCTAACCCAAATGAGTGAGATAATGAGAGAGGTACGATATGAACGTCATCTGAAACACACTCCAAAACTTTAACAATATTTTCGGTTGTAAAGAGAATATTCGAATGTTTAATTAGGGAACCCTTCGGTATGGCGGTTGTTCCTGAAGTATAAATTAATGCTGCATATTCTGAAGATATTGAATTTTCCTGATCATTTTGAGTTGATTTTTCCATGAACTCTTTAAATTCATTTAATTCAACATTTTTTGAATCCAAGGTCTTTGTTTTAGACATGATATCTCTTGATGTTATAATGGTCTGAGGTTTTGCGGATTCAATCTGATTATTCAAATTTAATTCGGAAATATTTGGAGAAATTACATGTGCAATATGACCCGCTCTAATGACACCTAAATACGATATTACAAACTCGACTGAATTATCAAAAAATATGGAAACAACTGAATTTTGTCGATACCTTTTCAGAGATGATGAAAATTGTACTACTGAATTATAGATAGTTTCATAATCATATTTGCCATCTTTTGTAATTACCGCTATTTTGTTTGGATTTTTCTCTTTAGAGACGGTCAAGTAATCTACAATCGTATTCATATACGAGATTTAACTATCTTTAAAAGATCTTCTGCAGTTTTTATTGATAATGCATCTTCTGGAGTTGTCATAATGTTGAATTTTGATTCCACTGCAGTAACTAATTGTAATTGAGCAAATGAATCCCAGTTAGCATAGTGTTCTTGAGGCTTTTTCCAATCAAAGGAAGACTCCGTCATATCTGGAAAAATAGTAAGAAATATCTTTTTTAACTCATCTTCTACGCTAGATGTTTTTTCCAACATCAAATCGTAGCGTTTTTCAATATAATTAAATCTTTAGAAAATGAATGTACATATGATGGGAAAATTTGGAATTGGAATCGATATTGTGAAAATCAATCGTTTTAGAAAAATGCCTTATCCAAAGAATAAGAAGTTTTATAATAAAATTTTTCTTTTAAAGGAAATCCAGTATTGCTTAAAGTATAGAGATTCCGCTGTGCATTTTGCAGGTAAATTTGCTTTAAAGGAAGCTACAAAAAAATCCATAAACAAACATTTAGATCTGTTAGAAATTGAGACCTCTCATTCTAATTCGGCCCCCATAGTACGATTATTGAATAATAATAACTATACATTTATGGCTTCTTTAAGTCATGAGGATATCTATGCGATAGCTGTAGTAATTTCAGCGGAAAGTAACTAATTTTAATTTTTATTGTTATTTTGAGTCAAAAACAAATGTGATTCCTCAATAATTCCAACAATCCTGCGTGCTACTTCTCCATTTGGAATAGGAGAGGTAATGTGTCTCTTATTTTGGCTAACGTCAAGAAAGAAATTCAATTCATCTCTAATTGTATTATTAGGTGTGATAATTACATCTTCTAAAACCCCAGAATGGTTGTTAATAAGTTGAATTTTTTGCAATACACAGTCAACAAGTGCTGTTTTTTCGGAACCTACAATAATCATTTTTCTATTCCTAATAGGATTCAACCAACTTAATTCGATATTGACAAAAACGTCTTTTCCGCCAAATGAATCTACTAAATGATAATTTATGATCGCAAATTCTACATTTTTTTGTCTGAATCCTTCTCCTGTACAAATTATGTCTTTTGGCATTCGTTCAAAAATATTATCTAATATGTCTATGGGATGAACACCAAGGTCGAAGAGAATATCTCTATCAGGAAATATTGGTTCCAAATTTGTCCAAGATATATTGACAGTATAAATTCTTCCAAGATTTTTGTTATGGATCAATTCTTTGATCTTTTTTATTGCGTTGTTAAATCTGAAAATATGTCCTACTATTAGTACTAAATTTTTTTCATTAGCTAGTTTTACTATTTCGTCTGCATCTTTTAGATTAGTTGCAAGAGGTTTTTCTAGCAATATGTTTTTTCCAGCATTTAATGATTCCAGAGCTATTTTATGATGTGTGGAATTAGGTGTACAAATACTGATTGTTTTAATTTCATTGTCATTTAAAATGTCATGATAATCTTTTACTGGTTTTGCGTTATAGTTTAATTTACAGAATTGAAGATTTTCATCAGACAAATCTGAGACTGCCACATCATGACCTAATTGAAAGTATTCGTCAACGTGTTTTTTACCCCAATAACCCACTCCTATTACACCGACTTTCATCTAAATGGCCTCCATTATTTTTTCGGATATTAACGCAACTTCCTCATCCTTAAGTAAAGGATATGACGGAAGAGATAAAATCTCCTTAACAAATTTTTCAGCGTTTGGGAGAACAAATCCATACTTGGAATAAAGAGGTTGCTTGTGTATGGGAATTGGATAATGTATCGCAGTGCCTATTTTGTTATCAGATAGATGTTTCATAATTTTATCTCTATTCTTGTGTTTAATCACTATCTGATGATAGACTGCTTTGCCTTTTGGATTTTCTCCAAGAAAAAGTTCTTTACCTAACTTTTGTTGATAGATTCTAAGAATTTCTTTCCTTCTTTTATTAAATTCGTCTAAATGTTTAAGCTGAACTCTTCCTATCGCTGCACTAACAGTGTTTAATCGCATAGTAAAACCTAGTTTATCATGCTCTACTTTGGATTTCCTACCATTATCTCTCAATGACCTTATCGTATTTGCAACATCTTCATTATTGGTCGTAACCATACCGCCATCACCAGCTACAGTCATGTTTTTTGTTGAATAAAACGAAAAACAGCCCACATCTCCCAGACTTCCCGCTTTTTTGTCATCATAAATTGCACCGTGTGCTTGGCAGGCATCTTCTATAATAGGTATATTGTATCTTTGACTATATTCTATTACAGATTCGTAATCACATGGATTTCCATATATGTGCACAGGTATTACGGCGTCTACCCCATATTCACACTTGCTAAGGTCAATATTTCCATCTTCTAAATTTATATCACATAATTCTGGTCTAGCCCCAACCATTAAGATACAATTTGCAGATGCTATAAATGAATTAGTACTGGTCAAGACTTTTGAGCCATTCTTTATTCCCAAGGCAAGCAAAGATAGATGAAGCGCGCTATTTCCCGAACTCACTGAAACGGCATATTTTGTTCCAATGTATCTTGCGAACTCTTCTTCAAATTTGAATACACTTTCTCCCATGATAAAATTCTCATTGTAGAGAGCTTGTAACGCAACCTCTTCCATCTCTTTTGTAAATTTGATATCAAAAAATGGTATCACAGATACAATCCACTAAGAAGTTTCTTTTATACTATTCAATTTAATCGAAACCAAATTTTTAATCATAAAGCCAAAATAAAGAGCCAATTTCATTTTGAAGTTTTTCGAAATCCTTTGGTATGCCTATGTCTATATAATAACCACTAAATAGGTATCCTAAAAAGGGCTTTTCGATTTTAAAACAGGCAAAAACGTCTCGTTCTAATGAGAAATGATTTGGAAGGGATAGCCAATCGATAGAGTCCTTTTTAATCAAATATGCTCCTGCGTTAACATATACTTCTTTAGAGGTAATTCCCTTTTCAACAAAGGAGGTTATGTTATTATTAGAATCTAATATAATTACTCCAAACCTTTCAGGATTTACAACTTTTGTTACTGCAAGAGAAATATTAGAATTATTTTTCTTATGAAATTCTACAAAATCAGTATATTGGACTTCCATTAAAACATCTCCATTTACAACCAGAAATTCTTTTTCTAATAGATCATATGCGTTTTTTAGTGCACCGCCAGTGCCCAGTGGTTCGCTTTCCAACGAATAGTTAATTCTTACATCAAATTTAGTACCATCTTGAAAATAGTCTTTTATCATATCATGTTTATAACCAGAACAAATTAGAAGATCTCTAAACCCTTGTTTATGCAGATATATTATCAAGTGTTCCAGAAATGGCTTGCCGTTTACAATAGCCATCGATTTTGGCCTATCTGATACAACTTGACGTAGTCTCGTTCCCAAACCACCAGCCAAAATTACTATCTGCATATCTATGAAAAAGAAATTTATGACTAATATTAATTATAATTTTGTTAACGTACTTTGATTTAAGATAAAAATGTAGGATGTAAATTTACTGAAAGCCTTGTAGATGAAATTAACAATCCTAATGAAATGGAAAAATTTTGTTAAAGTATTCTAGATTGATGCCAAGTAGATGAAATTGAGATGGTAAAGATGGATTCATTCCAAAATCGTTATTTTATGTGTGCTGTTGCATTTACATGAATAGCTGTGTTTAGCGGATATCCACTAGGCAATGTTCTATCAGAGTAGGTAGCAGTCACATCATCCCCTGAACCTACATGCAATATACCACTACTTGCGGAGTTGCCCTGTGTAAACTTTACTGAGCCACTAAATACTCCAGTTGATGGTCCCGTTTCTACCACATCAACGTAAGTACCTATAGGATCTGAGGTGGACCGGACTTGAATCAAATGGGTGTAAATATCCACAAGATTTCGATTTTGATCCAAGTCTTTGTCAATTAATGTTATAATTCCATTTCCACCTACTCGATACTTTGATGAATCCCACATAAGCAGTCCTATGTTCCACTTTATGGGTACAGCTCTCTGAATTTCTTGATTACCATGTAAGAATGATACGGTAATTACATCATTACCATCATCTTGAATGCTTCCAGTAGGACCACTTCCGTTGGTAAGGCTTGGTAAGGGTGTACTTGTATCAGTTACAGAGTAATTGAATCCTGTTAGGTCCATCCTGCCTGTAAATATTCCTGTATCTACTCCTGTTTCAACAAGTTTGAAATTATGAAGTGTGTGCTGTGCTGTAGATATTGTAACAGAACTACTGTTGGTGTTTCCTATCACATCAATTAGATTTGGATCAGTGTTCATCTCAGGTGCTATAACAGTAATGTATACACGGTCTTTCCAAGAATACTGATTTTTATCAAGTTCAATCCTATCTATGGTTTGATGCTGAATAGGCTGATGATAAGTAACACTAGTTATTGACGCAGTTTTCAGTGAATCCATATCATCAGTTATTTTAGTTAGGATTTGTGATTTCAGTGGTGGAACAACGATTGTATTGTTTGCATAATTTCGTACAACCTGTAACATTTGTTGGGTATCATACAGATCATCGGACTTTACAAAGTTGTCCGCTGCGGTCAGATAAGTTTGTAATTGTGCAATATCACTTGTAGAATTTTTAAAGAATGCAGGAGGCATTGAATTTATGCTTGCCTCTATTGAATGAATTCTTTCAGATCGGATCTCCCTTACTTCATGCATTGTTATCTCTTTTGCCAGAGTATACCTCTGATTGTGGATTAGTGTCCATCCCCACTGCTCATACCAAGAAACCAACCTTGCTCTCAATTCTCCCGTATATGTAATTGTCTGGTTTGGATAGTCAAAACTCATTGTGGAGTTTGCAATCTTTGCAAATTGCGGTGCAATTGGAGTTTTGATCAATGTCATATTGTCAAGATTGAATGACGATGTAGTTGCGTTATAAAATCCTGAGTTTGGATTGTATTTTTGGAATCCAGTAGAGCTTGAAGTCGGTGGTAACTGAATGATACCCATGCTTCCGCCGGAAGGTGTTGAACTTACAGGAGGGTCAAGATTTACAGAACTCAATACATGTATGCCATCAGACCAGCTAGAGTAGGACTTTGAGTTTAGCATTAGATTATCCCAATCATCAAAGTCTGACAATGAATTTGATACAACTTCACTACCGTCACAAAATGCAGAGTGAATGTTATTGATGTCTGTACTTCCCACCATCGACGAATCTATTATGCCATTTCCATTGGCATCAATAGGTGCTTGCCCTTCTGGAAATAGACTGATATCTGACGGTGACAGCACATAATTCCTTATTTGAACATCATCTATCAAGCCGTTAAGTGAGTATGCACCATTGTCTCCTCTTGCTCCAATCTTCAGAGTGGCCGATGATGGCCATGATGTGTATGTGGAAGCAAAGTGTGTCGTACTGTCTAGAGTACCATTAATGTATATGCTTAGCGTACCTGCATTATCAAACGTAGCCACCACGTGAGTCCAGTCACCTATTTTTGCAATCACCGTATTACTAGCAACGCCTTGAGCAGTTAACCCCTCAACTACGTATGCATAGATCCTGTTATCAGAACCAAGTCTTAGGGCATATCCCCCACCTGCAGATGTCCAATCATATTTTTCTATGATGCCTTGTTGTTGGTTTAGTACGCTTGGATTAATCCATGCGCTCAGAGTCCAAGGACCAGTAAGGTTGGTAGAGGTCGAACTCGGAATAGTGAGATAATAACCATTGAGATTTGCTGAATAGCTACCAATTTTACCTGTTGAGAACACAGCTGTTGCCGAACCACCGGATGATGAGGTTGGTGTTACAGAATTTGCATTACCACTAGAATCTGCTAGATTATTTTCTAACTGCAACCATAATGTGTTACTAGACGACATTTGATCATTCATAATATATTGAATATCAAAAGCAGGCAACGCATAATTCCTTATTTGAACATCATCTATCAAGCCGTTAAGTGAGTATGCACCATTGTCTCCTCTTGCTCCAATCTTCAGAGTGGCAGATGATGGCCATGATGTGTAGGAGACAGATACGGTACTGTCCAGAATACCGTTAATGTATATGCTTAGCGTACCTGCATTATCAAACGTAGCAACAACATGATACCATTTGCCCTGTTGAAGTACTGTGTTACTGGCAATGCCTTGCACTTTTGTTCCTTCAACTACATAGGCATGGATCCTGTTGTCAGCGCCAACCCTGAGTGCATATCCCCCACCTGCAGATGTCCAGTCGTATTTTTCTATGATGCCTTGTTGTTGGTTTATGACACTCAGATTAATCCATGCGCTCAGAGTCCAAGGACCAGTAAGGTTAGTTGCGTCAGAATTTGGTGCAGTGAGATAATCTGTACCGTCAAGCTTGAGCGAGTAGGTTCCAACTTGGCCTCCTACATAACTTAGAGCTTTTGTTGCGCCAGTAAATACTGGAGAAACAGTGACGCCGTTTCCACTAGAGTCTGCCAGATTATTTTCTAATTGTAACCATAAAGTTTGATATGCAGAGTTACCAGCCCACGTAGTCTTGTATATCAACCCACTATTTACTCCATAAACAGTTTGCAGATTTGGCGGTCCGCTAATGCCAACACCGCTGCTCTCAGTAATGCCATTTTCATTTAGAGTTCCAAGTATTGAGGTGTGCGAGTAGTCAAGCGGCCTGTTTATTGGAAATAGTTCCTTGAATTGTCTTGAATAGCTCATAACACTGAGATAGTTTGGCTTGCAGTTGTCTGGTACGTTGCCCCCATGATCTAAACCAAGATTGTGGCCAAGTTCATGCATAAACGTCCCTTCTTGCTGGTCAGTAGTTCCTATGTCTCCGGTAAAGCTGCCAAGCGAGATAATCAAGTCGTTTCCCGGTTGTTCGGCCTCACCTGAAGATCCTTCACCGCCTGTCTGTGAATGAATAAACAACGCATAATGGAATACTTGCTTCTTTGATGTCAGGTTCTCTTGATATGTCCATGTAGAAGGTACGTTTTTCAAATCTGCTGGAAGTGCAAAATGTGCCTGTTTTATGAGATCAAAATCAGTTGGGTTAGTTGCCCCTGAACCGCCAGGAATTGGGGTTGAAATGGTGTCCTTGTGTATTGAAATCTGGTTACCCAGTATTATGTGAAGATGTATTCCGCTCTTGCATGTGCTACAAGCTTTGAATGGAGAGTGCACAAATGAATCAACCACATCTATCAAGGCGTTTGTATCAGGCTTGTGACCCACCATCCAGTCAACTTGGACATAAACATCAGCTATTGCTTTATCAGGACATACTAAATCGCCTAGTGCGTCATACCATTGATTAGATCCGCTTGGCGAGGTATAAGCTAGGGTTGAGTCATAGGAAGCATTTGGATCACATGGTAAGTAGTAGTATCCATTTGGGATGGAACCAGTCGAGTCTGCTACAAGATATGGGATCTGAAGTCCCGGATTGGACTGTCCTGCAGGGATCTTCCAGTTGTCACAAACGCCGTCATTTGCCTGATTATTGCCATAATTAGAACAATCCGCTATCACCTTACCCCACAAAGGTTGTGGCGATATTGGGGTGGGCGGCCATGTGCCATATTCAGTATTGATTACAGATGCAGATGATGTTACAGTTGGCGTTGTTCCAGCAGGATATGTTGCAGTAATGGTTATGGGCGAACCTGCTGCCGGAGCTGTACTTCCGATATTTAACATCACGTTTGTGCTAGAATATAAAATTGTAAAATTAATGTACGGGCTTTGGTATATGTGATTTACAGGATCTACCAGCTGAAGGGGAAAGTCATAACCTGCAGTTCCAGGAACGCCAACATGCACCTTTACAGGGGAAGGTGGTGCGCTGGGATCGGTTACAGTAAGTACGAAGGAATGATCAAAAAAGTATGTCGCATTATCAAATGTTAGAGCTGTAGTTGTAGATCCATAAACATGGTGCGAGACTGGAAGGAAAAGAACGAGACTGAAGAACAGTCCACAGACTAGAATGCAATTTTCATTTGATATCTTTGCAAATAAAAAATCAACCTTATGAAATGCTATGCCCTCCTTAACCCCCACATTACTTTTGGTTAGAATTATTTATCTATGATCTTTAAATCACCCATTCAAGTAAATTTCTTTGCAAAAATGTATCTAATTATGATATTTTTTGCGGCTGCATAGAAATCATCCGATTTTGACTAATTTGTAGATCATACCATACCAACAGATCAAGATCTCAGGACGTTTTATGACGCCCATGAAAAATAAATATCAGCGCATGATTGCACTCATGCGCCAAATTCTCAAGAAAATGCATGTTCCTCTTTATTTGCATTCCAAATCAAAGCATGTATTTTCTGTACACCAGCATGTAATCATGCTTGTACTAAGACAGTACGAGTCAAAAAGCTACGAGTCTTTTGTAGAATGGTTGGAAGTGTCTACCGAGATTACACAGATGCTTGGAATGAAGACCATCCCGCATTACACCACACTACAAAAGGCAGCTGCAAGACTGAGTGACATTTTATTGCATGTTGCGATAGGAAGGTTCATCGGCCTAGTATGTCCAGATAAAATATTTGCAGGTGCTGATGCTACAGGATTTGAAGACAGACATGCGGCTTCTTACTATACATACCGCGCTTGTCTTGTTCGCTCGTACACAAAACTGTCTGCAGGTTCTGACATGAAAACACAACTTGTCATCGCTGTAGTGATACGGCACAACTCTACAGGTCATGAGATCAAGCTTTTTCCTAAAATATTTGAAGAGGTAACAACTGTTGCTACACCCTGGATATTTGTTCTGGACATGGGATACGATGCAGAATGGGTCCACCAGATGATTCGACGGCATCAGATTGTATCAATGATTCCTGTCAGGAAAAAGAGTGACACCATAGGACGTACCAAGGGCAGGTACAGAAAACAGATGAGAAGAGGATTTGATGAATCATTGTACCATCAGAGAAACAAATGCGAGACAATATTTTCAGTTATTAAGAGAAGGTTTGGATCTGAGATCAAATCATACAATGGAATCATGAAAGAAAGAGAGCTATTGTACCGTGTTCTGGCATACAACTGTCACAGAATGTGCATGATTTCTGCTTTATTGTGGATGATTTCTATGCAGCCATTTTTTGCTTAAAAATGATATACTCATGCAGAAATTCAGGATTATTTTATACTTTACTTTCATCAGATGAAAGCAAGTTATTAAGAATGCAGATTTGAAATAACTCCATGACGCTATGAAATGATCAATAGTTCAAAAGAAAGTGGATGGGTTTTAGCTTGTAGTGTCAGTGCACTAGTCTGTACTCTTTTTTTATCTATTTGTGTACCATCAGCATGGGCAGACCCACTAAATGTTGTAGAATTTAGTTTTCCGGGTGGAGTAACACTAAGCGATAACGTCTTTTTTGATGTCAAGGAATCTGGAGCTGACACAGATTGCCCAGAAAAAGGAGGGCCAATCTCTGTTACTATAAAGTCCATCAAGCCTGATACTACAATTCGAGATTCGATTACATTGCAGGCTGTAGAAATTAACGATCCAACGCCAGGACTTAGAAATCCAACACCGAACACATGCATCTTTGGCAACACTGCATTATATCTATCACCTGACAATCAGCGTTTTGCAATAGAGTCAACTGTTACCATAACACAAGACGATTCAAGTGGAGGCAAGACAACTAACGGAATAATAGATACAATATCTGTCACCGTATCGTCCACATCAACACCATCAGGAACATCTCTTACCCTTACTGAGACAGGACCCAATACAGGAGTCTTCAAGGGACAGATCAAGTTTACTGCAGGCCCTACTATATCTGGTAGTGCACTCCATGTATCACAAGGAGATATTATCAAGGTCAATTACCTAGGCATTCTTTCATATGGCCAGATCCTTCCAAGCCCTAACGGTAGTACTGGACTATTGGTGGCAGATGTCGGAGATACCATTGAAGCAACATACAACGGATTTTCAGGTACAACATCTGTCTGTGTCTGCGGAGGACCTGGAGGTGGAGGAGGCGGACTTGTAAGACCAGGACTTGTACTTGACTTTATATCTGGAGGAGGCCTTGGTGGTTTCTTTGAAAGCATATTCAACCCACCAAGTATCGGAAACGACTACCACAACCAGTACGGCGGCGGAATCACAATCAACGGAAAGCCGTTTGACATCAAAAACTATTCCACTACGATACAGCAGCAGGTGCTAAAGATTGGCAAGCCTGCCAACTTTACACTAAAAATGTACGACGAGAGGGGAGCATATACGATATCCCACGCAGGCATGTACTTTCACTTCAAGGGCGACCCTGCAGTAAATAACGCAGACACATGGATTTCATGGGACAAGTACAAGGGAATACAGACGCACGACCCAAACCACATATTCAACGATATCACGGTTGACACAAAGATTGACGGCAACTATTTCCGCGTCATGTTTACCATGACACCACAAAAGACAATGCCCGACTCGAGCCTCATATTTAGGATGTGGGACGACAAGCGCGCAGTGGGAGATGTGCCAATCTGGGGCGCCATTGTTATAGTAGACCCAAACGAGCCCGTACCCGTAAAGAAGGTGCCAGAAAACCAGTACAGCGATTACGCCACGCTGCAGAAAATTCTAGACGGGGATGGCTATTACATCCCAACCATGCTCAACAAGTTTCATGCCATGCCGGACATCTACACATCCCTTAAGATAAACTGGGTCTACGACAGGGGCACAGACAAGCTGACAATGGTACAATCTGACAAGTCAGGAAACCTCCTTGGTACAATAACGTGCAGCCTTTTCAAAAAGACACCGCAGCCAACTGTGACAGACCACGACTATTTCATATTTACAGTACAGCAGCTAAACAGGCAAAACCAAACTCAGGAAGACCTGGCAAAAATGACTGAGGCCCAAAAGGCAGTAAAGATTCTACAAGAGTTGAGCATGATACGTCAGAACAATTTTGCAGGCGAGTTTCTGCATCATTGATGCGCTAAAATTTAGAATTCTTGACAAAATAGTAGTTGAAAACTTGCAATTCTAGGGTTAGACATCTCAAGCACATAAACCGCATCTATAATTTTGACAGATGGTAACATGTCAGAGAGTATCATGATATAGACTGTACAAGTGTGATTGCCGGAAATGTCGTAAACCAAGACTAGAGCGATATCTATTTATGATAATAGTTATCAATATATTACATGCCTTCAAGCTATAACCTGCCAGAAATAGTCAGAAAGGAGATAGATGAGCTGGTCAGATCAGGATACTATTCAAGCAAGTCCGATGTTGTCAAGGATGCACTCAGGTACATGTTTAGCAATAAAAAAAACCTAAGGCTTGCAGCTGCAGTAGGACTGTACAAAAAGGGCGAGGTCACTCTTGGCAAGGCGGCTGAGATTGCAGATGTTGGTATAATTGAATTCAAGGACAGACTAAAAGAGTACGGCATTAAGAGGATAATTGAATCAGAAAGCGCATCAAGGATGGACAGTGCGATTGAAAAGATGAAGGGCAGGCATGGATGAAGGTTGTAGCGGATACAGACATACTGAGTATTTTTGCAAGAATTGGAAGGCTTGATATTTTAAATGAACTTTTCGAGACTGTTATTGTACCACCATCAGTAAAGGTCGAACTTGCGAAAGGGAAGATAGATATTAAGAAGCTTTATCCCGAGTTTGTCCAACTAACAACTATTGAATTAAAGAACCTAAAGGACGCACATAGTGAGCTAGACAAAGGAGAAAAGGAATGCTATGTTATAGCAAGGAGCAGAAACATTCCGCTTGTAAGTAATGAAAAGATCGTGCATAGGTTGTGCAAGGAAGACGGCACAAGTTATTTCTCGCTGCCGAGGATACTGAGACTTGCAATCACGGATGATTTAGTCACAAGAAATGAAGCAAGACAGCTTGTTAACAGTATAGAGAAAGAGGAACACACAATAATAAAGAACAAGGATGAGATATTCAGATAAAAACACATGATCTAACCTTAGAGAATGAGTAAAAGTGCCAGTAATAGATTAGGCCCAGTGGATGCACCAAATGATATAGTCAATTGTTGCTTAAGACTTGCACCATATTATGTAGTAACTAGATATCCAGATGTAGGAGAGCCTATAATTAGGAAAACCGTCAAGGAACTATTAGATGACAGTATGAAGGTGATAAGATGGATAACCCAGAGGCTCTAGCAATCAAACTTGCAAAGGACTTTAAGAAAAAGGCGGCAAGAAAGTACGGCATAAAAAAGATCATTCTGTTCGGATCACAAGTTACTGGCAAGACAAGAGAGGGAAGCGATATAGACCTGCTTATAGTTTCAGACAGTTTCAAAAAGAGAGCCAGTTTCATGTCAAAGCTCTTTGCAGAATGGCACATTGTACAGAAAAAGGACTTTCCTGTAGACTTTTTGCCATACAAGACAAAAGAGTTTGAGAACATGAGGAAGGGTGTTACAATAGTACACCAAGTAGTGGAAGAAGGCATCGAGATATAGTGGTACAGGTACAGATACAGTATGGCTTGTTCTAGAAATGATGATCCTGCACAGATAATAAGCTACATTCTAAAAAAACCCAGCAGTTCAACCCCACGCTTAGGAGCATCACCATGGTGGAGAAATTAATCTACGAAAACAAGGAATTTTCTACAAAAGATCATTTATACAAGAAACTGCCAAAAGGCATGCAGTACTCCATGTTCAACTTTATCTTGGAGCTGCTAGAAAAAGAAGACAAGATCATGTTTGATAAGGACGGTTCCTTCTTCTGGACGGGACAGGCAGGTCCAAAACTACAACAAAGTCTCAAGTCTGCAACAGAATACTAGATACATTTTGCTTTCTATTGTGTAATCTGCCTAGTCTTCATTATCTTGACATATTTCCTTGCAACTCTTTCAAGTTGGCAGTCATCGGTTACAAGAATAAGACTTGATTTTTTTGCAACTACAAGATATGATGCATAGTAAACTGTCAATCCTTCTTTTATGTCAAGTTCTTGAATACGTTTTTCGACTTCCTTTATGCCTATCGTCTTCAGGTACCGTAACAAAAGCAGCATAGGATCAAGAACGGCAGTTGCAATAGCCTCCTGCCATACAGTCAAGAAAATGAATTCAACCAAGCCAATACATAGATCCACTTAGATTTTAAATCTAAGTCTTTATATAGTAGAAAGTACTATCATGCTCCGAAGTACAAATGAAGGTAGAATCGCTGTTTGGGGGAAAGACCAGATTTGCCGTACTAGAAACGCTGGCAGATGCCACCGATGGTACCACTGCCTATCAGATTGCAATTACCAAAGGACTAGACCCGGCAGCAACATATCGCTGCTTGGCAGAATTGTCAGAGCTTGGAATTGTCAAATCACAAACAAGGGAACGCAATCAAACATTTTACAAACTTTCAGACGGGCCAGGCAAAGCCGCTGCTGTATTTCTAAGGTCATTGAAACAAAAAACACCCCAAGTAATGGATTTTGAAACTTGGATGTCGCCCCAGATGAGATCTGAAAGAATGACAAAAATAGTCAGATTAAACCGATTAGATATGTCAAAGACCAGAAATCCTAAGAAAAAACAAGATATTGAATACATCATGTCTAAAAGAACTCCTGGAGAACTTTCTGCGTTAATTACAGCATCAAAAATAGCTTTTAGCGAATTATTTGAACAAAAAGACGGCGCATACATTCTAAAAGCAAGGTAATGTGTAAATTTGGGATCTAAAACGCGAGATAGATTTAGAACATCGCCAGAGTATAAACAGCTAAAAGAAGAAAAAGATCAATTAAAAAGAAAATTGCTCTTTTTAGGATTTTTTTCAGAGAAACTAAAAGAAAAAGGTGTTAGTGCCATAATTGTGGGTGGCGAGGCAGTAGACATCTATACAGGAGGCACCTTTGCTACGACGGATATCGATGTATTGGTACAGAACAAAACTGCGGCTGAAAAATTACTCAACAAGTTTGGGTTTGAAAAGGCAGGAAACACGCTCTGGTTAAATAAAGAGCTTGTAATTGTCATACATGTTATGGAATCATCATACACTGGTGATTCTGGCAAGCTAAAAAAAATGAAGATAGGAAAATACGAGATTCAAATAGCGTCACCAGAGTATTTAATAAAAGATAGATTGTGTTCTTTCAAGTTCTGGAAGGACAATCCTCAAAGCGATATGGAAAAAACTGTGGCGTTGTTAAGAATATTTTCAGATTCAATTGATAATTCATATCTTGACAAACTAGCGAAGGAAAATGGTATAGAAGATGTTCTTGCCAAGGCCAGAAAATATGCATCTACAGTTTAGCTAAATGAGAAGGAATGTAGAACCAAAAGCAGATCTCCATTCATTTATTCCAAGTATGTTTTTTGCTGATTTTATTTTAGCATCAGCATTCTTGATCTCATTTTTGATTTGATCAATGTCAGACTCAAACTTTACAATCCTATCTTGCTTCAACAAGTCGCTTAAACTCATTTTCATCACCAGTTATCATTATTGTGGAAGTCTTTGAGATTTCCTTTATCAGCGGTATCCTCTTGTTTGCCTTGTCCAAGAATTCTTCTTCTGTCCACAAAAGATAGTTTATTTCACGACCTAATGTCCTTTCCGTTTTGGATATAGATCTTAGAAGGATATCGTCGCTTACGTCCCCTATTACCAACAAGTCAATGTCACTTGATTGCGATTCAGTTCCTTTTGCAAATGAGCCGTAGATTAGAGCATACTTTATCCGTTCTTTTGGCAAATTTCTGGAAATGACTTCATCTAGCATTTCAAACTTTAAGAATATTCTTTTTAATTCGTTGAATATTACGCCTTTATTATTAATTTTATAGAACACCAGATTTCCTTGGACTCGTCTTTGTACAATGCCCATATTGTAAATCAAGGGCATCTCCTTTGCCACCGTAGAGGGAGCAAGGGAGGATCTTCTTGCAATATCATTTGCATGGAATTCACTGGAAGAATTCAAGAGCAATAACTTTAGGATCAGTACCATCGCCCTGCTTCTGAACAGGTTTTCAAGCGAGCTCTTAATTGATACAACCTTTTGTGGTTTTTTCTTTTCCTTGAAGACTAGGCTTCTTACCGAAGACAGTGCATCACCCATGACAGGTTTTACTATTTCTTCCACCCCATCATTTACCAGCAATAGTCCAAGACCAAGATTTTGGCAAGAGTTTTGAATTTCCTTAGAAGATCTGCCTTTTGGGATTGCAAGATACGAGAAATTTACCGCGTTCTTTTGATGCAGAGCTTGTTCAACCCCTCTTTGCATGTTACCAAGTCCACCCTTTACTTCTATTGTGGCTATTTTACCATCCTTTGTGGCTATCACATCTACAATCCTTCCCCTCAGCTTGGCCTCGTGGTAGGTCTTCCACCCCCTCTTTTCTAGATACTTTTGTGCCTTTTGCACAACGGCATCTTCCGTATTTATAAAAATAGTATTTCTATTATGCGAATAACTATTCACGATATAGAAATAGTATTTCTATTATATATAGTTAGTACCAACCTAGTATCAGTTGCCACATCAGATGCATTCTCCTGAAAAAGAAGTTTTTCTGAGAATTTGTTGAGGAGAGGTCTGTCATGATCTGGTGAATTATGGTGTATTTTTTTGAGTTCTGTTAACTCGTAGAGGAAAATTTGATGAACCAGAAAATTACTTGAGCGATTCCCCAAATATTTTGACCAAAATCTTCAGCGATAGTACCACAGGATACACTACCATGTATTTCATGACGCGTGCAAAGTTCTTGTGTGATTTCATAGATTCGGCAATCTCGGGGCTGAACGTATAGTATACGTCAAGAATTTTCTCAAACTGTTTTTTGTGCGGCGACTTTAACAAAACATTGTCGCGGTATTCACGCAACATCTGAACGTGGGGATGCAGCTCAGACCCAAGAGCGGCTGTTGCAATAAAGCACCCCTTCTTCTTCTGAGGGGCCTCAATCAGAGGCCGCGTGTCAGCAAAGTCCTTTGCCTTTTGCAGGATGTTGTCCTTGTTGGTATAGTCTGTATACCACAGGATACAGCCGCCATATCCAAGGTCTGAGGCATTTGAGAGAAAGTTTTGTGCGGCAGGAACCTCCTGGGCTGCATCATATGGCACATGCCCCACTGGATATCCACACTCTCCAATGATGCAGGGCCTGCCTCCAAAGTCAGACGGAGAATATGGAGAAAGCGAGCCGTCCGTATTGTACACATGAAAGTCAAAAAAGTCAAGATATGATGCAAGTGAACCAGAGTTGTTTTTTGCCGTATCATATCCCATAAAGCCGCACGATATCTTGACCTGAGGGTTTGCAGTCCTGATGGAACTACAGCACGCAATAATGAAATTTTGTATGTCAGAGAAGACAAGCGTGTCTTTTTGCATCAAACATTCAGGCTCGTTTATCAAGTCTATTGCAAACAGTCCTGGGTGCGACCCAATCTGGTTTATCAGCGGTACCAGCGCATTTGCAGTAAACTTGGATAGAGATGCACTGTCCTTGAACAACGACCTTGCAATCCCCTTCCAGGTGTTTTGCAGGCTGGTATAGTCCTGCGTCTTGCCCGCATTTACTATATCCTGCGACGGAGTTCCATAGGCTGCCCAAAAGTCAAAAAGACATAGGTAAACTTGGATTCCGTTTGCAGAAGCAGCGTCAAGAACCTTGCCAAGGTTTATCAAGAATTCAGGATCGATTCCAGTCACCGCTCCCTTGCTGTCAAACTGCAGCCCTTCAAACCTCTCAAAGGCCCACACCCGCACCACGCCAAGGTTTTTCTGAGCAGATTGCACATTTTGAAAAAATCCAGTCACGTCCCCCGGATGACCCGAAAGATATGGCTGTGGAGGGCTTGGATCAGGCAGTGACGGGTCAGGTATCGGGTTCTCATACAATCGTATACCAGAGTACTGGTTGTTTCCAATGTCATGGTCGTACTGCCCTGAAAACCACCCGTTGTTTATACCGACAAGAAACTTGGAACCTGCTTGAAATGACAATAGGATCTAGATATCTCTCAAGTATTAAACGGTTTATAGAATCCCGGACACTACCAGCTCTTCTACAAATAACGATGTAAAAAATTTTGTTTTGTTCAATTATTTTTGTTAGATTCTCATTGGATGTTTTTTTAACGACAATTTTTTCGAGTGTATAAATTTCGCCCCAGTTATCTTTTTGAACAAGAAATACGTAATGAAGATTGCAACCTATTTCTCTTACCAAGGATGGGGTTGTCCTGGGAGTATGCATCCAGACATCTTGCTCCCAGGAGATTTTGATTTCCAGAATTTCTGAAAATGTTCTAATAAAATAATTCAACTCACGTCATGTTACAAGCCATGTTCCCTTACTGGTTTAGTTTAGTCTTGACTTTGGCCAAGATTCGCTCTGCCAGTTTTATTGTCTTGAGAGCATCGTCCTCATTCATCAAGTCCGGCTGATATTCAGAGGCGTTCTTTCTGTCTATCAAGTATGCAAACTGCTTCCTTATCTCTTCATACTCTGGAGAAGGAAGAATGCTTGAGCAAGAGAGATTGCCTCGGTATGATCGTCCGATCCGCGTTTGCTTTTAAACTTGGTAGTTAGGGCATCAAGTGCGTTGATGGAACTGTGAATTGCATTTGTTATTGCACTATTGTATCGCTTATTTTTTAACGAGTCGTTAGCGGTTGCCAGAAATTCATCAGCTTTTAAGATGTAGTTTGGCGCCTTTTTTGGATCTACAGGTCTTGCCATTTATGGAGCCTTGATGCTTTTGCCGCATATTAGAACATGGTTATCAATGATTGACCGTACAAGGGATTCTTTTTGTTTAGCTTTGAATTGTTTTTCGGTAAATATTAGCGGAGATATGCCTCCATGAAATACCGAAAATATTTGTTCACTTACAATCCCGATTTGTGTAAGGGCATGATCGCGATCATTTGATACCACTAGAACATCGATGTCGCTGTCGATCTTTTCCTGCCCTTTTGCAACACTTCCAAAAATTACTGCAGTGATAATTTTCTTTGTGTCAAGGTGTTTTTTTAGAAGAAAAAGCAGTTCAACAAAGGTGTTTTTTTCCGACTCGATTATTGGCCCTATTATTTTATTTAGAATATAGCTATTCTTGTTCAGTTCTAATTGATAAGCTCGTCCAACTGGCTGAATTGTTACGATACCAAGCTTTTCAAGGTCTTGAATGGTAAGTGCTGCCTCATTTGGTGTTACCTTGGCTTCTCTTGCCAGTCCCCTTACAGTAAAGATCTTGCCTTGATAGTTTATCATGGTACGAAGCAAGGTGATGCTTGCCTTATTTCCAAGCACCTCTTCCAGATATCGATGCAATAGCATAATGTCCTAAATTTAGGATATATGTCCTATATTTAAGATATATGTCATAAATATATGACATAGATAAACAATGATATCAAATGATAAAACTGTCAAATGTCCCTATCTCATGAAATGCTGCCAAGAAATAGAAAAGAACAAGAAAATATAGAAATTTAATTATCACTCTATTGTCTTGAGAAACTTGCGTATGTGCTCCTGCGTCGCATACTCGCCAAGCTGGTTCTTCATCAGTTCCACAATGTTACAGTACGCATCTCCAAAGGTCTCAAGCAGCACCTTCCGAAATATCTCGGGGTTGTGGAAACAGTCCACAAAGTGCAGCGCATACTCTTGGTACAATTTGTAGTATACCTCTTCGAGAGCCGAGTTGCCGTAATCAATCAAGGCCTTTTCTATTGCATAGGATACAATTGCTTCCCTGACATTGTTTTTTGAAGCCATACCTTGGTACCATGGAATCCAGAATTGATATGAGGTGCTTAGCTGGCACGGCAAATTCTTAGCTGATACAACAAGCTGGGCATACATGTTTCAGATGCGATACCATACCATGTCAGAAATGTTCAAGATGGACAAGATGGAATCAAGGGCATACCTGATGATAAACTGCGAGTCAGGAGCTGAAGAGCACGTGCTCGATGAGATAAGAACATTTCCCCAGATTGTAGAGTCAACTCTTACCATAGGAAGGCATGACATATTGGCGCTAGTTCAGACAAGCTCGCCTGACGAGCTGAGGGATGTAATCGTGCTGAAGATACGAAGGATACCAGAGGTCCGCTGTACCACAACGCTTGTCTGCACAAGAGCAGGAGACTGAACAAAATGTACGAAAAAACCCAGTGCCAGTCTTGCGGATGCGATAGTGCGTTCGTAGTTCCAGAGCCAAGATACAACGGATACAGGGGCAGGTGTCCTGACTGCGGCGGGGACTGGCCCGAGTCCTGATGATACAAAAAAATTCAAAGATTAGCTTTAGGTCAGCTAAGAATCAATGATCAGCGTTTTATTGTAAATTTTTCAGAGAAACCTGTCGGCGTCGCCAAGCTCGGCATGGCGGAGGTCTGAAAAACCTTATCCGGTTTGTTCCCGGACCGTGGGTTCAACTCCCACCGCCGACGGGTTTGCATCAATATTGATTTGGTCTCTAATAATGTTTTAGACTTTGAACAGATTACCACTCAAACCTGTATGCCTCATATGCAACAAGGTTTGATTTCTGCCACAATATTTCAGTGCGGTCCTTGAGATATTTCACCTTGGCAGCAGGGTTTGCGTGGGTCTTGTAGCCAGTCTCCGGGTCAACCCTTAGCACCCTGTTTTTTACCTCCATCCCCTTTGGCGCAACAAAGCGGTACTGTAGTTCCTTGCAGTCAGATGACACCTTGTAGAAAAAGTTGCGCTCAGGCTCCTCCCAGTCATACTGCAGCGTGATCTTCTGTCCCTTCTGGTTTGGCTTGAGCGGCCTGTCAAGCTTTACAATAAACTCCTTGCGGTACGGCTTGTTTACGCTAAGCGATATTATCTTAAGTTCTTTTTTCGAGTCATCAGTTACAACAACGTTCATGTCAGCAAAGTCCCGCGGGACGTCGCCGTCAAGGTAGTAGAATATCTGGTCCTTTGGCTCGGCAGAAATGTTCTTGATGTCCCAGGTCCACCTGTGGCGCACCATCATGGTTTTAGGATCGGTCACCTCGACGCCAAGTCCTATGCCCGAAAAGTAAAACGTGTTACTATTTTTGAGGTCCTGCTCCGCTGCCTTGCTTTTCTGGACCTTGCCCTTTTTTGGGCTATTCTTGTTGCCAAACCCATCGCCGTAGATGTTGTAAATCAACAGCTGCTCGCCGTGCTTTACCGTATAGTCCCCGACAGGATGCATGATTGCTCGATATTCAGGCGAGAGCCTGCGTATGTCGTCTGCTATTTTAGATGACGCAAAGATCTGCATCGGCCCGCCAAGGTCCATGACGCGGCGAGCTGCAATGATTCCAGGACCCCAGAAGGTTTTGTTGCCGTTGAGGTCATCAATCGTATACACAGGGCCGGTATCTATTCCCACCCGGATGAATAGCTTCTCCTTTGTTGTGCGAAGCTGGTTGTATCTTGAAATTGCTTTTTGTGTCTCAATTGCAAGGCGCAAGGGCTTTTCTGGGCTGTCAGAGAATCCAATCACCATGCCATCTCCTGTTGTGAGTACCACTGCAGAGCTTGGGCTGTGCTGGAATATCTCAGATTTTCGAATCAAGTCTGTTAGTATGAGAATCTTGCGGGCCTGCTCCTTTGTTGATATGGCAGGGTCTGAGCTGCCTACTATATCAGTAAAGAACCAGTGGTATGTCTTGGTGAGGGTGCGCACGTCCTCGATTAGAAACTCGTCGTTTTGGAGCAGGCGCGATATGTGGGACACAAAGTTGTTCGGTGCAGCACGCAGTATGTCGTATGCATTGGTAGGCATTACTCCAAGCTTTATCTTGTGGCGCTTTAGCTCTTCAAGCAGCCAGTCGCGCCCCTTGCCTTTTTCTTCCAGTAGGCCAAGCACCTCGGCAATCTTTGCAATCTTGTTCTTACCCCTTCCCTTTAGCAAACACTTTCTTGTGGGCTCTGGCATCTATTAAGGGATATTGTACTACAATCTACCAACAATTAATATCTGAGAAGATTGTCCCATGCATCCAACTCTGCGCATAGTGTTGCAACAAGGTTTCCTCCCCCGCCGCCTGCTGCAAGAATTTTTTCCTGTCGACTCATGGTATAGGTATGGTGGACCGGACATATTACCCTGATTTGCGTTTGCAGCTAACTATTTTCACTGCAAGCTAATCTGGCGTGATCTTGTCACGGTATAGACAGGATAGCTAAACTTTAACCCAAGCCCATAGGACCCAAGTGTAGAAAACTCGTATCCCTTCATCGATTTTACAATCTGGTAGAGATCCCCACCTATCACAAAACCGTTTGCTGACGCGGCACCGTTTATCTTTGCACACAGGTTTACTGTAGGACCGAATATGTCCTCGCCCTCAGTTGTTGACTTGGCAACTATACCGTAATCTGCAGAGACCCTAAAGTCTGTTTTTGGAAGGAGTTTTTCTGACATGATGTCATTTATGGTTCCATGCGAATCCAGTATTGCAAGGCTGCACTCTAGCACATCCAAAAAAGAGTCCCGGTCTGAATCATAGTCAGTCCTTGGGAAATAGTACAAGAGGCTGTCGCCTATGTTTTTTACAACCTTTGCACCAAACTCTTGTACTATTGTAGACATGGCTTTGTGAAAGGTACCATAGTATTCCCCCATCTTAATACTAGGTATGCGTGCAGTGTTTGCAGTAGAGTTTACTACATCTACAAGCCCAATGCAGTAGCTCTTGGACATTCCAGTAAAGACTGCGTTGCGCTTGATGTTTTCTTTCACAAGCCTTGCCAGCTCGTCTCTGCGAAGGGCAAGCGACCTGCCTCTATGCACCATCACGAATATCTTATAGAACATTGTTCTGATAATGGCAACTTAGCTTGATTGGCAACCGCTTAGCTTGGTACACAAACCGTACTGATATGACACAAAACAATCTTTAGATTGATGGCATTCGTTAGCCAAGTGGTGAGGAAGGGGTTAGACTCTGCGGCAGCAGACTTTTTGGAGCTTGCAAGCGAGCAGAGGCTTGAAATTTTATCCAGATTGTACGAACAAAACCAGAAGGTGTCTACAGTTGCAAAGGATATCGAGGCTACCGTGCCCGAGGTGTTTAGAAACTTTGAGAGGCTTGCAAAGGCAGGCCTAATATCAAAGGAGACAGACGGCAGCTACTCACTTAGTACTGCAGGAAGGCTGATGTGGAATCAGATCTCGCTTGTCAAGTTTCTCTCAGAGAACAAAAAGTACCTCAAGACACACGGGTTTTCAGACATTTCAGAAAAGTTCCTCCAGAGAATTGGCGCCCTAGAAAGCTGTGAGCAGGTCAAGGGAGTAGTCAAGGTGCTTGAAAAATGGAAGGAGATCTACGAGAACGCAGAGAGCTACATCTACAACGTATTATTTGAGGTGCCGTATACAGCAGATTTTATTGAACCAATTGTAAAAAAGGCAAGCAGTGGAGTGCGCGTGCGCTCTGTATTTTCAAGTACGGCCATAATTCCAAGCGACAGAAAAAAAGTCTTTGAAAAGCACGGTTTTAGAAAACTAGTCGAGGAAGGAAAGGTGGAGCGCCGCATGAAAGAAGAGGTAAGAACAGTTGTGATACTAAACGAGAAGGAAGCATGTGTGATGTTTCCAGCGTCAGATGGAAGTCCCGACATGAGCGAGGGCTTTTACTCAAAGAACCCAAGGTTCCACGAGTGGTGCCTTGACTATTTTACGCACTGCTGGGATGACGCAGGACCGTTTTCTGAAAGCAGGCTGAAAAATGCGTGATCTTCAAAGTACGTCTTGAGACTTGAACAAGAACAATATTTTTACCCATTAGAGAATTTTCAACCAATTTTGTTTTAAATTGATTTTTTATTTTACTCACATCATAATCAGCAAATTCTACAACATGATGCAGAAACATCAGAGAATTGTTTTATAGAACATTTTTCCATGTTTGTACCAATGATTTCAAAAACAATTTTGGCAGCATCGCTTGTTGCGGTAATTTCAGCCTCTGTCATACTGCCTGCCATGGCAACCTCTTTTGCATCATGGCAGTCTGTAACTGGAAGCTCAGTTACTGCAAGAAACGACAAGACAACAACACTGTCAGTGCAGGCCTCTGATATTGTTCCACGCCACACTAGTCTTGCAGCAGGTTTTGCATGGATTTATTCAGGCGGACCCGATACTGCGTTTGTGGTGGTAACACATGATGGGCTTCGAGATTCGGCCCAAAATCCAGACGGATGGCACGTTCACAGCGTCTTACTTGGAGGAACACCGTCCGTGAGCAATGCCTGCATTCTTGGTGCATCACCTGACACCAACGCCGGCATATCAATTCAAGGAAACACAATCAATGTCAATGTTAGAAACTCTGAATTTACCAGTTCCCTCTCAGGAACGGTGGTTGGATTTTCAGTTGTACAAGACAGTGCATGCGGTTCCGGATTGGGCGTAGATATTGTGCCGTAAAATCACACATCCAACACTTTTTTTCTTTTGTTACGCTGTATACGGTACGCTAGAAAATATTTCAAATTAAATTTTTAATTCTTACCACTACAATACAACGCAGTTCTTATCACTACAATACAATGCAATACGTTGCATTGCGTTTCATCAAATACCTTTATAACATGATGCCAAGACGTTAGGAGCAATCGATGGGGGTTACTGTATGAATTATTAAGATGCTGACATATGGAATTCCAATGAAATATTTTCAGAACGGCAGGTTGAAGGTTTACCAGATTCATAGTGCACACGGAGGGTCAAAGGAAATAATGGATAACTGCAAAAGGGATATCGCAATGATCCTCGCCGACCTTAGGCCGCCATTTAGGATGGTCTCAAGGATTGTACACGATATCAGTACGATGAATGGCATGTCAGTTGAGATTGAGCTTGAACGCTCCACACACCAGTCCTTTGAGGGCTTTGGCGGTTCCCTCATCTGCCCATACGATGTATCAAAGATGGAGCCTAGCAGAAAAAAGAAGTGGCTCGACGAACTGCGGGCAAACCACCATTCAATAATTTATGCCTCAAAGTTTGGAGAGGGAAGCGTTGTCATGTCGCAGGACCTTGAAAAGTAAAAAATAAGCTTTGCAACTTGATTAAATGAAGTCAAATTCCAGTTTTATAAAAAAATACGGTACAAGAGAATCCTCTAAATACGAATCATACTCTAGATGTCAAGTGGCAGCAAAGAGGGCAAAAAAACAATCAGTTTCAGGCTTGATCCCCAAATCATAGAAAAATATCGCAGGCCGCAAAAGAAGACAAGATAACACTCAACGCACTTGTAGACCAGATTTTTGACAACTATGTGTACTGGGATAGAAGGTCAAGCATGGCAGGCTGGATTTTGGTAAAAAATGATGTCATGAAATTGTTCACCGACAGCTTGAGCAAAAACACATTGAAAAAACTTGCAGCAAGAGCTGCAAAGATAGTGATGAAGGATACATTGCTTTCAATCTCAGGCAAGATAGACCTCGAGTCATGGCTTTTGGTTACAAAGTACAGGTCGGTGAAATCGAACTTTGTCTACCAAGAGTTGCGCAGTGCAGGCAAGATCAAGATAGTCATCACGCATGGCTTGGGACCAAAGTGGTCTTTCTTTCACAAGATATACTATATGCAGATGCTAAAAGATCTTGGAAGAAAGGCAAGTGTTGACAGTACCCCAAACTCGCTTGTAATAGAGATAAAGAATGGATAAATTAGAAAGATTCTAGAGTAATGCATTTTTTAGCAATTCCATGAATGTACTTTTGCTCTCGCAATTCTTCTCAACCACAAGGGGTGGTGGTGAGTACATCTTCAGCCTTATTGCAAGGAACTTGGCAGAAGACAACAACAAGGTATTTGTGATAACAAACAAGATTGCAGGAGAAAACTATCAAGAGCACAAAAACATCGATATAATTTTTGTACCTCCGGTATTGCAATACAAGGGAGGGCTGCCTCCGGGATTTTCAGACAACATCAGATATACCATTAATGCGGTAAGACAAGGCCTCAAGATAATAAAAAAAGAAAAGATTGACATAATACACTCTAACAACTTTGCACCAGCCCTTGCCGGCTCCATACTTTCTAGTCTGACTGGCAGGCCGCACATTACTACAGTACATGATGTCTTTTCGCTGTGTGGCAAGAATTATTGGAAAGAGTGGGGAAAGCAAAGTGAAGTATCAAGCACGAATGTACGCCTTGCGCCTTTTTTTGAAAAACTGATGATAAAGTTAAGATACGATCGCATCCATACGGTTAGCGAGGCAACAAGGGACGACCTTCTAAAGTTTGGAGCAAAAAAACCAATCCACGTAATACACAATTCCATAGAATCAACGCAAGTAAACAATGCTGCATCAAATCCACTGCAGTTTACCTATGTAGGAAGACTTGTCTTTTACAAAAACCTCGAGGTTGCAATAAAAGCAGTAGATATCGTACGAAAGACAGAGCCCCAGGTCAAGCTTGTAATAATTGGCAGCGGTCCCCATAGAAAAACACTTGAAGAAATGGTAACAAGGTTGAGTCTTGAAAAAAACATCGAGTTTAGAGGATATGTCACGCCTGAGGAAAAGTCAAGAACGATTGCCGAGTCTGCTGCCCTGATATTTCCAAGCTTGTGCGAGGGCTTTGGTCTTGTAATACTAGAGGCATACGAACAAAAAAAACCGGTCTTGGTATCAGATGTCAAACCCATGTCAGATATAGTGTCAGACGGTATAACAGGACACGTCTTGGATCCGCATGACGAAAATGCATGGGCTCAGGCACTTCTTGATATAATAAAAGATCCAGCAGATGCCGCAAAGATTGGCCAAAATGGATACCACATGTTGGAAAAAGAATACGGTCAGAAATCAATGTATCAAAAAATCATCAATATGTATGAAGAAGTATTGCAGTAAAAAACTAATGATACCATCCTGAAAATAAAGAGAGAAATAAAGTCGTTAAGACAAATTACTAATGCAGCAACTCTGGAGAAACGATGCCAGATACATCATCAAGACAGCGTTGGTCTTCTGTGCGCTGTCAGCAGCGTTCTCCTTTGTTGGAATGCTCCTTCCAGAAAAGGGACCTCTGCCAAACCCAAGCGGCGCTCTGAATGCTCGCGAGATTGGAGGCCATATACTGTGGGGACTTGCTGCAGGCGCAGTATTTCTCAACGCAAGATATGTCATAATCACCGGCCTCTTTGCCGTATTAATTGATTCAGACCACCTAATCGCGTTGCTCCACGTTGATGCGTTATCACGAATATCACACTCTTTTGCGTTTAGTGTTATCGCAGTGATAACATTGATGATATCATTTGGAAGAAGGGATGTAAAACTTGGCGCAGCGGCATTTGTCGGAGTGCTGTCACATCTTTCATATGATACATTTGCAGGAGAGGATGGAAAGTTTCCACTCTTTGTTCCCTTTTATAACCACCAGATAACATTTCCAAACATTGATTGGGTATACTTTGAGCTAGCCGCAGTTGCAGTGTCAGGAATCGTAACCATCTTGGCAGTAAGGCAGTCAAAAAAGATTCAGGCCAGCACCTAGAACGCAATAAAGTGTCCACTGGGATATCATACGTCTGGTACCTAGAACTGTCTATGTTGTCTGCGTTACCAAGTTCTTTGGATTTTTGTTGAACTTGTTTACTATATACTGCACCTTGTCGTCACCTTCAGGTAGTGGATTTGCACATCTGCTGCACTTTGGCAAGGTAACGACTGCGTCATATTCTATCTCGCCTATGAACCTGTCACACCTAGAACAGCGAACTGATTTCATGTCGTAGATATTCATTGTATTATATAATACGACGCCATTGCTATTAAGGGATCAGGAAATTCCCAAGGATGCAGAGAAGCAAAACCACTAAAGACTAGTTGCAATATACCAAATACCAATGAGGAAGAGATCTGCTGCAACAAAGCCAAAAAAGATTGCAAAGAAAAAGGCTGTAAAAAATGTAAATTCAGAAAATACAAAGGGTAGTGCCACAAAAAGAACTACACCAAAGAAAAATCAAAGTACAGACCCAGAGGGACTTGCATTATCAAAAAACGACATACTAGAGTTCTGCGACAGGGTGCTCAAAAAATGGCAGCAAGATCCGGTACACAACGCAAGAAACATCCCTGCAATGCTTGCAGTCAGGACAAGTGTCTTTTTCTCGGACGAAACATCGCTCAAGGCAATCTGGTCTGAAATAATATCATGGGTCTACCAGTTGTTGTACGAGAATGCACAGGCCCAAGCACGAAAGGAAGGACAGAGCTGGGCGCAAGTGTTCTCAAAGATAAAAAAGTGACAGAACATCCTAAGCATAACGGTCTGGGCACTCAAGCCAGATAGTGATGTGAGACGTAGCGATATCAGAGAAACATGGAGATCATGTGTATATAGCTGTAGTACAATATCATGACCTAATGACGTATACCTCAAAAAAATTACTACAGACTATAAAGTTTGGATTGTTAGCAGTCGTTGCACTCTTGGCTGCCACACCTGCTCTTTCTGCAACCATACCCACTGCTGTTGCAGAATCTGATGTTGGCAAAATTCATCACAACATAATTTCAGAGGAATGGCACGAAACGCATACGGATAGGAGCTACTGTCCCAGTAAAAATTTCCTGAACAGTCCTGATATTGAAGGCCAAAAACAAATTCTAAACATAAACTGGATTGCAAAGAACGACGAAGATTCTGGTCTTGATGGCTACTGGGGTCTTGATCATTTCAGGGAGAACCTAAAGGTTGGTCATTTCCAAATGGAACATTTTATGCAGTGAAGGTTTACAGCGGAGTGTTTGTTGCGCCACAGAGCGGAGTAAGTCCAGGCTCATCTGCAGATCCCCCCACCGGCCTTGTCCAGGGCGAGTCATCATTTGGAACCATCGATGGGGGTTATGTGGCCACATTTTCTGGCACGTTTGCTCCTGCGACACAGCCAAGAGCAGGATATATCGGAGCATTTGACTATGGCGGAACCCTAAGCGATGTACTGCTACAATCATACGACAAGGGCCAGACAGGAGACATGCACCCCTATGACTGGACATCTGCATACTTTACTGGAGTCTCTGGATTTGCCCAACCCCATTGGGGATGGTCATACCAACTTGATCCAATCTTCATATCTAAAAATTCCATAAACCAGTGGTGTAACTACAACCCTGCTGATGGCGGAAATTCAGGCGACATTTTTACACCATAGGCAGGATTCTTTTCTTTTATTTTTTGTAAGGATTCAACGAGAGCTGCAAGACTGAATCTTTTGCTATATTTGCTCAACTTGTGTGCATTATACCTCTTTTATCAAAAATACAATACCTGAAACAGATTGATAGGAAAACTAATCGTCTTTGGAGTTATAGCCGCCACAGTGATAGTTATTGCGCCCGGTCTGCTAAAGGGCAGTTCCCATGTATCTCCAATTGATACCATCAAACAAGGCATAGACGAGGCCAAGCAGATACGTACAAACACCACAGGTTCCATAGTATATGGCGGCATACTTGCAAACTCTGATGCAGGCAACACAAGCAAGCAAGATAGTACAGGTGCAGGACAGACCGTTGGTACAGGTCAGATTCCACCGCAAGATGTAATCAAGCAAACATACACAGGCCAAGTCTTTGATAACACAAACGGCACATGCCAAGTCTCAGTTCCCGGCATGGTGCAAACAATCAACGGCCATTCAGAGCTTGCACATGTAATCAAGGTTCCAAACTGCAATCTTCAGGTAAACAAGCCAGTGCAAGTCACATCGGTAACACCCAAGCAAAATTCCACCAACTCGCCTGACCGAGGAACCGTTATCCAGGTTATTCCATACGCAAACTCTTACAATGACGGAAACACAAATCCTCCAACTGGTTCTCCAACTGGTTCACCAACTAGCAGTCAACCAAGTTCCAATAATCAAACCTCTGATCCCCAAGCCCCACCATACTTTCAAACTGTCCAGCTAAATGCAGTAAACCAAGGAACAAGTGTCTTGCTCTCATATGACGATACCACCGGACAGACCACCCAAGTTACAGTAACCATGAAAAACAGCGAAAAGGTCCTCTTCTCTGGTACTTTTTACTCATCACAGTTTCACACTGAAGTAAATGACATTCCAAATACTCCGCATATAATAGAGATGACAATTCAAAATGCAATTTACGGTACCCTGCATGCATCAATCTATGCTCCACCAAACATTCAGAATTCAACTATATCTGGAGTATTTGCAAACTAGGCAGCAAGTGCCGTTTCGCTTTTAAACCCATACACTTTAAGAAACTCGTTTGGCAGACAAGAAGAGTAAGAAACCAGATCAGGAACGCAAAAAAGAAAATGAGCAAGAAACAGCAAGGACGTTTTCTATTAGGCCCCATCTTCTTTCTTGGGCAGTCTTCATACCTACAATTGTCATAGTTTTCATCACACTCATACCTGCAGTCTTTCCCGCACTAATTACAAGGACTACTAGTCCCTTTAATGCCGACATCTATTCGCCAAATATTATCAACCCATTTACGCCAGGCGTTATGGCAGCACCGCTTGTTATTGTAAATATCATCATGCTTGTGATAGGCATTGCATACTATAAGAGATCAAAGTGCAAGACATACATCTCAAAGATTGCATCATTTGAGATTACAAGAAAGCAGGCCCTTATAGGAGTAATTGCCGTGCTTGTAATCTTTGCAGCAATTACTGCAGGAACCATGGCAAAGGAAGAGACATGGGTTGACTATACTGCTGTAAAAAAGAGAGTCCAGTCATGGGACATATCTCAGTTTGGCAAGAGTTTTGAGCCGCACTTTAGGTACCTGTTGCTTTCCACGTCTTTGCACGCGTTTGGCAACATCAGGATACTTCCGTTTATCATAAGCGCCGCACTTCTTTTGCAGACATATTTTTTCACAAAGAAAATTACAGGAAAAAGGGTTGCAGGAATTGTCTCCATGATACTTTTGCTGCAAAGCGATGTCTTTGTGTCATACAGTACAACTGCAAGCTATGAGAATTCTTGGATTCTTCTGTATCTCTTCTCACTTTACATGATACTCAAGTTCTGGCCGCCTTCTCCAGTACCATACTTTTTGTCAATCTTCTCAAAGCCCCTCACGATTGCCTTTTTCCCAATGAACATCTACTTTATTGCCCGCTCTGCTTTGCCCAAAAAAACCAAGATCTATTCCCTTGCATCGTATGGCATAGTTGCAGCAATCATCGCAGTTGCCGCATCAGCATACCAGTCAAACTTTGTTGGAACGGCTATTACATTTGGCGCCTCGGAATTTTGGCAAGGCTTTGCCGCAATGGCAATGCAGATGAGGTTTGACTATATAGTGGTGCTCTTCCTTCTACCGCTTACTGTATTGCTCTTTTTTGCATCAAGGCGGGGAGTTTTGCATGCTGATTCCATGCTGTTTTTCATCTTTGTGATACTCTTAACCGCACCGTTCCTGACAGGGTTTACAGAGCAAACAAATCAGCCTTACAGGTTTGTCTCGCTTTCCACCTTTTTTGCAATAGGTGTTGGAGTATTATTATCAGTAAAGTCTAGGAGCCAGCAGTCCGAACAATTGTCCAGTAAGTAGTCATCTTGTCTCCGGGTGCCACCGGAAACCCGTCATGGTTTGCAACAACCAATACCTTAGGGCCGCTCGGAGTCTTTAGCGATATGAGGTTAAGAGAGACTATGGTAGGAGATTGGTGTACGAGCGTATCGTTTACCTGAAGTATCTCAATGTCCTGCCCCTGAACAGTAACTGTAGTTTTCTTGAATTGGTTTATGTTCTCATTTATTATTTGATTAAAATTTTCTTGATCGTTTATTCTCACATTTGAAGTCTCAAGATATGAGACCAAGTTTCCTGACGAGTCACGAATCACTATCTGCGCAAAAATCCCAAGCAATTGTTGCGGTGTGGGTCCTGCTGTCTGCGCAAAAGATATTCCCACAGATGACATCAGCACACAACATATCAAAGCAGATGGTATGAGATATCGCATGTTTTTCCAGAACGATTCTTTACTAATAAGCTTCACGAATATCCAAATACATTATTAAAGGAACAAAAATCAAATCCAAGCGAAGCCCGGTAGTGTAGCGGTCAAGCATAGGGGCCTTTGGAGCCCTTGACCCCAGTTCGAATCTGGGCCGGGCTACCAAAAAATCTAAAGCTGTTTTTCAATCTCTCGTGTTGCCGCTTTCGTAAAATCTAGATGTAATGCATGTACTGCATTGGAGCAGGCATAAAGTGAGGAAGTATTGTAATCCCTACCAGAAGTGGCACAACAAACAACAAAATAGGAATTGCGGCAAGGATTATTCCAAGCAAGAGACAGCTTCTGGCCCTCTTTGGGTCGTCGTCGCGTATGACAAAGTACGCAACTATTCCCCCAAGTATGTTAAACACTATTGGTAAGAGAAACCAAAGGCTGCTTCTTCGTCTAATCTGCACTGTACAATTTACACAGATTTTCCATTTAAACGGTGCTCTGCCTGCCTAGGAATGATTGACTCAGAGACCCATGCTTTTTAGTGCTTCGTTGAGTGCCTGCGATATTTTGTATACCGGCACAAATGTACTTGAACCTGCCTTGGATATCATGCCAGCATATGGATCGCATGTAACGCGCGAGGTCTGCCCAAAGCTTACATAGTATGACCCTAGTGCCTCTGACATGCAGACAGGATTTGTCATTAACAGATTGGTCCCTCCGCCATGTCCGCCAGTAGATGCGGTCCCCGGACCTCCGCCTGGTGTTACAATAGAGCTTGTGCCTGTTTCTGGGGTTACTGGAATGCTTCTTGTGTATATTGTGATTATGTTGCCGCTAATGGTAAATGGTACGTTTGGTGCAGTGTTTGGCACGCCTATTCCCCACTGCCTGTTATTGTTCATCATCGCAAACTGGACCACCACATCACACCCCTTGTGTGCCTTGTCTGTGAGTTCCTGCACCAGACCAACATAAGTCGCGTTGATGTTGTGTCTCTGCAGCACAGTAAATGCAGTCCGTATAGAGTCTGGCCCTACTCCCTGATCAATTGGTTGTAGTACGCAAACTGTTTGCTGGATGCCATTTGCGGAAATTTCTGGCAAATACATCCCTGCGCCAAATAGCACTGCAATCGATATAGCCAGCGCCACAAATTTTTGCTTATGGCAAATAAATTCAAGCAATAGGCGGCACCTCCGTTAGTTTCAGGTTGTTCTTTGACACATAGAAATCAACAATAACTTCAAGCTCATTTGATACGGTCCTCTTTTCAAGGTCAGATAGCTGTCGAAGTTTCTTGAAGACGGCCTCCTTTAGAGTTGCAGTTGTGAACCCCTTGGCTTTCTTGCCCATACAGTAAAGTTACTGTATATCGAGATATAAAAATTTACAGTAATATTACTGTACATTTAATCAAAGTAACCTTAAATGAAGTATACGGTAAAGTTACCGTATGGCAAGAAAGGACTGGGTAAGCGCAAACATTCCTGTGGGGTTGGCAGAGAGGCTGGATGAGTTTCTCAAGACACAAGACTCGTACAAGATGGGTTATACAAGTAGAAACCAGATAATCGTGGATATAGTAAAAGAATTTTTGTCCAAGTACGATTCGAAAAGTGAAAAGCGTTCTAGGTCAAAGAGCTAGATCTCAAGTTTTGAGAGCAGTTTTGTGGCAATGCTAAAAAGCACTGCTGCTCCGGCAACCAACACAACCATCTCATATGCTACCGTACCAGTAAAGTTTCCAAATATGCCTGCGCGCACCACATCCACAAGATAAGTCAGCGGGTTGAGATAAAACGCAGTTGCAAGTATTGGAGGTGCGCCCTCTGCGGGATAAAATGCCGTACTGACAAATGCAAAGAACAAAAATACCGTATTTATCACAACGTTGAATCCTTCGCTTGACTTGAGTCTTGTGGATATGATTGATGCAATCGAGCCAAAAAGTATTGCTCCAGTGATTGACGCAAAGACAACAAGCGGAACAGTCAAGATGTTAAACTCTACCGACTTGAAAAAGAGTGGGTACCCAATTGCAGTAATCAGTCCGGCAGAGACTAGTCCAATTATGCCAATTGTATACACGTTTGAGAGGATGTACTGTGCACGGGTAAAGGGTCCCACAAGTATCTGCTCAAACATTCCATGCCTCCTGTCGTTCCATATGATGATTCCAGAGATGAGCGTGCTGTTCATTATGTTAAACCCTATCATGCCAGAAGATATGAATGCAGGATAGTCCAGGTTCTTTTGCCCAAACGGAACGTTATGGATTAATGCCGTATATGCAAACCCCGCTACAAAGATGTAGATTACAGGAAATATCACCTGCCATATCACAAAGCCCATGTTGAGCGATATGGTAAGATTTCTATTTATCAGACGAACTATTGGATGCAAGTTTCCCTCCAAAATTGTTGTTAGAGTTTTTCACAACGGTCAAAAAGATCTCTTCCAAACTTGTTGGAACTACGCTTAGGTCTTCTACTGCAATGTTGTTTGCATTTAACACCTGAAGAATCTTGACTAAGGCCTGCTCCGAGTCTGCCGAGTGCAAAGTGATTACCGTTCCCTCATCATGTGATACCTCGTACTTTCCAACCCCCTGCAGGATGGCGCCCACGTCTTCTGCCTTTCCTATGTGAACTTTGATGGTCTTTTCCCGTCCAAACTTGTTTTTGAGCTCATCTGGGGTGTCTACTGCAATGATTTTGCCGTGGTTTATGATTGCAATCTCATCGCAGAGGTATTCTGCCTCCTCAAGAATATGTGTTGTAAAAAATATCGTAAGGCCGTCCCGCACCTTTCCCTTGATATAGTCAAGCAGTCCCCTTCTGGCAGACGGATCAAGCCCTACTGTTGGTTCGTCAAGAAAGAGGAGGTCCATGTCATGCATAAACTCGCGTGCAACCTGAACACGCCTCCTCTGCCCAATTGAGATGTCGTCATTTTTCTTCTTTCGTATCTCCTGCAGGTCAAATGCAGCAAGAAGTTCCTCTACTCTGTCGCGTCGGGTTTTACTGTCAACGTCCCACATCATGCCATATTTTTCAAGCGACCTTTCTACTGTCAGGTTTGGCTCGTAACTTGGCTGCTGTAGTACCACACCAATCTTTTTTCGCACCTTGAGCGGATACCTTGCAGCATCCATCCCAAGAATGTTTATGGTACCGCTGGTTGGCAGAATCAATGTTGTTAATAGTTTGATGGTTGTAGTCTTGCCGGCTCCGTTTGGTCCCAGAAACCCAAATATCTTTCCTGATTCCACGGATAGATCGATAGAGTCAACTGCTGTTACATTTCCATATGACTTTGAAAGCGATTTTGCCTCAACACAAAGCATTTACGAACGGTTCTCTTGCCCTACTAATTTATCTACTGAAATTTTGCAAAATGGTACACATCTAGAATTGATCGCAGTCATTCAACAATTTTATTAACACACAGATTCTATCAATTTTTGATTTGTCCGAATTTGATTCATTGATGAGTAAACTGCTTGAGCAAAAGCCCGAGCTGTCAAGAAAAGACATCGAGGAGATGATCCAAAGAAAGAAGGAAAAGATTGGAGCAGGTTATCTTACAGACCAGGGCGCGCTCTTTCTTATTGCATCAGACCTGGGTGTGTCGCTTAGCGAACCTCTCAAGGTAGAGATGTCGCTTAAGGACATCTATGTTGGCGCAAAGGAGATTACGCTTGAGACTCGTGTAATGAATGTCTATCCTGCAAGACAGTTCTCAAGAAAGGACGGCTCTCAGTTTATGTTGCGCAACATGACAGTATATGACGGCGACCAGAGGGCAAAGGTAAAGCTTTGGGATGAAAAGGCAAACCTGCCAGGCATTGAAAACTTGAAGCCGGGAGACTTGGTCAAAATAATCAAGGCATATGTCAAGTCAGACCTCAAGGGAAACCCGATAATCAACATTGGCTCAGGCTCAACCGTAGAGCCAAACAACACTCAATCCAAGATCCCAAGCCTTGATGACATAACAGATGACGTATCAGATGTAAAGGAAGATCAACAGAACTTGGTGGTATCTGGAATCTTGGACGGAAATATTCGCACTACAGAATTTACAAATTTCAAGGGAGAGCAGAGCAAGGCTTTGCAGCTTCGACTCAAGGGCAAGGACGGTACAATTGTAAGGGCCGTACTGTGGAACAAGGATGAAAACTCGATTCCAAAGGTTGTATCAGCAGGTGCAAAGGCAAGACTGATTGGAGTAAATACCAAGGTGGGCCAGATGGGCCTTGAGCTGCACGGAGATGAGGGAACTGTCCTAGAAGTAGAGGGCGCAAAAGAGATAGCTCCGGTTGCTGCACGAATTTTGTCTGCAACAAAGGCAGATTCCGGCAGCAGGCTGCTTGTCGGAGTGCTTGAGGACAAGAAGATTGTAAACATTGCAGATGCGTCGTCGATAACAGCAGATCTCAAGGTTGGTGATGCAGTAGAGCTTGTGCCATCAAAGATGTATGGAAATACCATAACAATTGAGCAAGACTCGCCGATAAAAAAGATCGAGAATCAAGACATACCAACGCTTGCTGCTGCCAGAACAAAGATAAGGGATCTCAAGCCGTCAGACGGAATTTACTGCATCGAGGCCATAATTCTCAAGGCCCCGCAAAAGCGCGAGATACAAACAAAGTCAGGTGAGACAGTCCTGCTTTCAGAAACGTTTGTCGAAGATGACACAGGGCAGATATGGCTCAAGGGATGGAGATCACAGGCAAGGCTGCTTGAGCAGTTTACACAAGGCGAGATAATCAGCGTTACAGGAGTTACCGCAAAGCCAGGCCTTGAGGGAAGGACTGAGGCATTTCTTACCGCTTATTCTGTCGTTACAAGAAAGAACTAGTCTCATTTTCACCGGTAGGAATAGCCCCATAGGTTAAAAGCAGTTCATAGAACACTTACCAATGTTTAGAAAATGGAAGAGTCTCCAATTATCAACTATGTTCTTCTTGTAGCCCACCTCTTGGTGGGTTTTACGCTGGTATTTTTTGCAGCCAAGGCGTTCAAAAGAACAAGATACCCCCCGATGATACTTTTAGTGATAGGTTTTACGCTCCTTGTGCTTGGCGAAACCGTAGTGGAGTATAGTTTTGCTTTTCTTGAAAATGAAGGCATCCAGAAGATAATTGAGGAAGGGTTTGAGATAGCCGGTTTTATCGTACTCATCATTGCTGTCAAGAAAAGCTGAGAAATGGCAAACGATGACGAGATCCTTGCAGTCCTTGCTGATGAGTACAGCAGAAAGATACTGTCGGCTCTATCAAAGAACGAGATGAATGCACAGCAGATCTCAGATGCTCTTGGCATCCCCACATCCACCACATACAGAAAGATAAAAAATCTCGAACTGCTCGAGTTTGTAAAAAAGACCAAGGTGATACGCACTCTTGAGGGGCTGGACGAGAGCTACTACAAAAGTTTGTTAGCGGGAATAGATGTAACATTCAAGGACGGTCAGATATCTTGCAAGGTTGAAAGGTTCACGATGGACAAAAAGATACAAAGGCTTTGGGAAAAGTTTTCAGAGTAGCTATTGCGGTATCTCAAGTCTTTCCTTCTGCCAATTTCTCAAAAGCAATAACGATACAACAACGATGCCACCCTGAGTAACCTTACACAATATGTCTACTGCTCCCACATCTTCCTGTATACCAACAACCGGTAAGTTGACAGTTCTTGAAGTAATGTACAGTCCAATCAACGCTACGGAAAGGAGGCTTGCTATCACATATGGCGCCCTGCTGTGAAGTTTGTTTTTTATCATCCACACCCCCAGCGGCAGGTATGAGACTGCGGCAGTAGTAAACAACATGGTTTGTATCTGGCTTTCAGCATCGCTTGATTCCTGCATCTGCGAGTATGCAGTAAAAAAATAGATCCCGCTGTTTGCAAGTGCAAGAACTGTAGCAACAAGTATAAACTGCTGCACTGATCTTTTCATGATTCCAGTTACGCATTTTGCATTTAATTGCCTACCTCCCGTTCTCATTGGTAGGAATGGCAATTGTACTGATATACAAAAAATAGTGGAAACCGGTTTACAGAGGTTTGACTTCTTTTCTTGTACCGTCCTTGTTGTAAAAGTAAATTTTACCCGGTTCCTCTCCGGCAGTCTTTTTGTGCGAGCCGTCACAGTATGGCTGGTTCTTGCTGAGGCCGCACATGCAGATCCACTTGGACTCTCCGCCAACCTTTATCTCCATCGGACCTGTCGCGTCTTTTTCTACGTAACGCACCATGCCAGTTATGATATAATCGATTCTAGATAAAACTAGTCCCAAAAACCTCGGGTTGTGACGTACTGCCTTTCTGCCTCGTATACCTGTCGGTACATCTCTTCTTCTCCCACCATATTTCGCAGTATTCTTGCGCCAGTGTCTGCACCAACACCATATCCTGAAAGCACAATAAGTGCAGTCTTTCCAAAGTTTTCCAACAGTGACGATACCTTCCATGCCCTGTTGAACTTGTGGTTCTCCTCTTGTGTTACCTTTTTTCCTGCAATCTTTTTTTGTACAATCTTTGACAGATCATAGTCAGAGTAGAACGTTGCAGTGATCTGCCTTGATTTGCAATGCGGACACGCAAGTGTCCCGTTTATCTCATTTGTTTCAACCACCTTCTCCCACCTGCCACACCGCATGCACACAAGCCTGTGCTTTGTCTTGCCCAGCCGCGCCTTGACAAGGTCAAGCACTCCCTTGTCTAGGTTTGCAGGAGACGAATAGTACTTGGTGGTGTGATCCAAGATTGGCTCGGCAAGCCTTGAAAAACTGTCAACTTCAAACCACCTTATCGATATTGCACCATCCCTTATCTTTTCAAGTATACGAGCTGCCCCTTCCAGGTCATACTTGTCATGAAAGAGCTCCCGCAGTGCTTCCTTTGCAAGTGGCGTGCTAGAGTACCTGTCGTACAGAAATCTTGCAGACTTGCGGTCATATACTGCCTCCCTTCCCACTATGCCAAACTTTTTTGCAACGCACCAGGTTCTCCAGTTTACATTGTGCGTGCCAGAAAGAGACGCCCGCACGATTGATTCCAAGTCATATTGGTCTTTTAGCACAGAGACTACCGAGTCCTCTCCCACCCTGCCGTTTGATGATACCATGATTCTGTACGCGTCAGATCTCGAGTCTGCAAGATATCCGCTCTTTGCAGAAAGCATTGCAGAGAGTAGTGTAGAAAGTGTTGCGTTTATTCTTGTCCCAAGGCATGCATGCATCACTATGGTATTTCGCGCACGCTGCGATTCTACAACAATTGTTTTTTCGTCAGGAATTGCATTTATCTTCAAGTTTTCAATTATCTTGTTTGAGAGTTTCTCCTGCTTTGTCTTTGTTCGAAACAGACCAACCTTTCTTGCTGTTGTATAGTCTACCGGAATGTTCTCTCCCTCCCAGTACGGGACGTTGATTCCGGCAGACTGGACAGGTTCCACGTTTATCCTAAGCGAGCTGTCGTCCACGTTTAGAATGCGCCACTGCATCCCGCGCAGCACAAACACATTTCCAGAGTCGCCGTAGTCTCCCACAAACCTCTGGTCAAGGCTTCCGATTATTTTTTTAGATACGGTATCAAACACCTTGAACTTTAAGATGTCAGGAATGGTGGACAAGTTTTCAAAGTAGTACCTAAACGAGCGCCCTCTCTTCTTGAATATCATCTCTTCTTTGTCAAAAAATATGATATATCCGTTGTGAAGTATCTCAAGGACTCCTGCCAAGTCCCCAAGTGTTGTCTTTCGAAACGGATATGCTTGGTTTATCATGGCTAACGCAGACTCGACTGATACGGTCCCAAACTGCATCGTCATGCCGACCAAGTGGTGCGCCAAGACATCCAGTGCACCGTCGTGCACTATCTGGTCCTCAATTGATTTTTCGCGTACTCGTTCAAGTATGGCGCGGGCCTCAAACTCGTCGTCTGCATTGTTTGTCACAATCAAGCCCTTTGCAGACGAGCCCCTGCTGTGCTTGCTTCGGCCAATTCTTTGCACAAGTTTTGAGACCTGTCTTGGAGAACCATAGTGTATCACAAGTTCTACTGAACCAATATCAAGTCCAAGCTCAAGCGATGAGGTGCACACTACAATTCCCGGCTTGCCTGCCCTGAGAGTTTCTTCAGTCTCTTCCCGCACCTGCTGCGAGAGCGAGCCGTGGTGCATCTCGATTTGAAGGCTAGACCTTTCCTTTAGCAGCGATGCAAGATATTCCGACTCGCCCCGTGTGTTTGTAAACAAGAGCACAGGCGAGTCAGGATGGTTTTTTGACACATATTCTATTACAAAATCTACCACATCTGTTATGGTCCCGTCGATGTATCTTACTTCCACGTCATACGTCCGGATGGAATGATCCTCGATTATCTTGCATTTTCTTTTTGTGCCTACCACAAACTTGGCTGCCTCCGACGTATTGCCTACGGTTGCAGAAAGTCCCACCCTTGTTACCTGAAATTTTGTGTTTGCCTGCAGGCGCTCAAGGCTTAGAGAGAGCTGAGCCCCCCGCTCATTTCCAAGCAACTCGTGCACCTCGTCGATTACAATCCATTCAAGCTCATCAAGAGCTTTTAGCATTCCTGCTTGTGTAAGCAGAATTATGACTGTCTCAGGGGTTGTTATCAGTATGTCCGGCGGTTGTGCGGCGATTTTTTTTCGAACTGACTGAGATGTGTCTCCATGTCTTATCTGAATTGACAGCCCCTCATTTTCTGCATACCTGATAATTCTTCGAAAGACATCCCGGTTTAGAGCCCGCAATGGTGTAATATACAGCGTTTTGATCTTTCCAGTTTTTTTTGACGTGGCAACTCTGTCAAAGATTGGCACAACAGCAGTCTCTGTCTTGCCTGAGCCAGTAGGAGCAATTACCAGAGAGTCAATCTTTTGATGTATTACAGGAACGGCTTTTTTCTGGATCTCAGTTAGGTGTTCAAAACCAAGATTGCGAAACTTGTTCTTTAATTCAACTGGTACTAGTAGATGACTCGGATTCCTTGGGTTCTCTTGTTCTAGATCGCTCGTATACCATTGCACCAACTATGCCAGCTCCAAATAAGATAACTGTGATAATCGGTATCTGATCAAAAATTCCTGCCATGAGTCAGGTTACAACCTCGGTGATAAATAGATTAAGGTATCTCTACGAGCCCAGCCGGTGTTATATCGTACATGATCTCTTTTCTTGCACCAAACGAAGGCATGACCTGAGCAAGAAACTTTGAGCCGTGCTTTTCAAGCCGAATCTTTTTGTGGGTAAAAATGCTAATTGATTTGTCAAGGTTCTCCCTCTCTTGCCCTCCAGAGCCACGAACTACGTTTGTCACTACGGCTGGAATCTTGCCCTGCACGCAGATTAGGCTCAATCTATGCATGTACTGCATGAACTTTGTGTGCTTTTCAAGCGAGCTTGATTCCTTGGAATATTCAAACGAGAACAGGTCTGATATGTTGTCAATTACAACAAGGATAGGGCGCAGTTTGGATATTTTTTCAAGATTTGCAATCTGCTCTGCAGTGTTTGTAACCCTTGCAACCATCATGTTGTCCAAAAGTTTTTGGTCCAAGTTTCTTGCATGTAATATCTCAATCATTGTTTCTGGTCTAAACGAACCGCTTGTGTCATGATAAATTATTTTTTGATTTATCGCATTTGCACATATATGCATTGCAAGCTGCGTCTTTCCACTGCCGCTGGGCCCAAATATATCAGTGATTGTACCCTCAGCTATTCCCCCACCTAATAACTTGTCAAGTCCAAAAACGCCAGTTGAGATCAAATCATTTTACTAGAAAACACCTGAAATTAAATGGTTCAAGTGATGATCGGGAAGGCTTTTATTTACGATTTCAAGCACTGGTGACAAGTGAATTAATGATTGTCACAAGCGACTCCTAAGCGACCTCTGACAACACTTCAAAAGGGTGTCAACAAAAAGGTTGTAGTCAGACTAAAAAGCGACATCGAATACAAAGGAAAGATGAACAACGTTGATTCTTACATGAATCTAATCATGACAGACGCTGAGGAGATTAGCAATGGCAAGACCGTTGCAAATTATGGCAGGGTTATAGTTAGAGGAAATAACGTACTTTTTATCAAACTAGAAAATGAGCTGTAATGACTCAGATAATGAACGATATGGGTAGAAACTATCTTTTTACCTCAGAATCTGTTACAGAGGGCCATCCCGACAAGGTCTGCGATCAGATATCTGACGCAATTTTAGACGAGTTCCTAAAACAAGACCCCGAATCAAGGGTCGCAGTTGAGACCATGACAACTACGGGAATTGTAGTTGTGGCAGGCGAGGTCACATCAAAGGCAAGGTTTGATGTTCAGGACATAGTCAGAAGTACAATCAAGGAAATCGGTTACAATGATCCCCACTATGGTTTTGATGCAGACTCGTGCAGCGTCCTAGTTTCTCTCCATGCCCAGAGCCCAGACATCTCCATGGGAGTCTCTGCAAATGAAAGCAAGGAGCAAGGCGCAGGAGACCAAGGCCTCATGTTTGGATATGCCACAAACGAGACTGCAGAGTTTATGCCGATGCCCATACTTCTTGCACACAAGCTCACCCACAGGCTTGCAGAGGCAAGAAAGAAAAAAGAACTCCCGTGGGCAAGGCCTGACGGCAAGTCCCAGGTTACAGTAGAGTATGAGGACGGAAAACCAAAAAGAATTGAAACAATTGTAGTATCAACACAGCACTCACCTGATATTAGCAACGACCAGATTCAAAAAGAGATTTTAGACAAGGTAATCAAGCCAGTGTGTGGCAGTTTATGGAACGACAAGATAAAGATTCATGTTAACCCAACCGGCCGATTTGTAATTGGCGGGCCTCCAGGCGACGCAGGACTTACTGGACGAAAGATAATTGTAGATACGTATGGCGGCATGGGAAGACATGGCGGTGGCGCATTTTCTGGAAAAGACCCGTCAAAGGTAGACAGGTCTGCATGCTACATGTGCAGATACATTGCAAAAAATATTGTGGCTGCAGGACTTGCAGAGAGGTGCGAGGTTCAGGTTGCATATGCAATAGGAGTAGCAGAGCCGGTCTCGCTCATGGTGAGCACCTTTGGTACAAGCAAGATTCCAGAGGAGCAGATTGAAAACTTGGTCAGAAAACACTTTGACATGAGACCTGCTGCAATTATATCGCAGCTAAAGTTAAAGCGCCCGATTTACAGAAAGACTGCGGCTTACGGACACTTTGGAAGAAACGAGCCAGAGTTTACGTGGGAAAGCACTGACAAAGCTGACGTATTACGAAAGGCTGCAGGCCTCTAGCATTTTATCGTATCCTGTGAATGCAATTCTTGAAAGGCTAGCAAGTTTCCTATGGTTTCCAACATAGTTACCTACCAAGATGCTAAGATCATCTACGCCAAAAGGCGAGCTTGCTGACACAAGGGCATCATGGTATGATTTCTCAAAATCTACATGTTTTATCTTGGCTTTTCCAACAAGATCTCGCACAAAGCGGTTGTAGGTTACAGTTTGCAGCCCCACAAGATCTATTATTTTTCTTGAGAACTGTCTGCCAGAGATTGCCTTCATTATAACTTGGGCCACATCATATACAAAGATTGGCTGCAGCCTGTATTTTCCCGAGCCTGGAATTACAACCACTCCATGATGATATATTTGACTTGAAAGTGTCCTTGAGAGCTGATCCCCCCTCCCTATGATATATGACGGCCGAAATATTGTATAGTCAAGGCCTGAGTGAATAATTTCCTGCTCTGCTTTGAACTTTGAGATAAAATACCCAAGCGTAGATTTTTTGTTTACACCAAGACCGCTCAAGTAAACTATTTTTCCAATTCCTGCCCTCTTGCAAAGTGCAACTGCATTTTTTGTCAAGTTGACATTTACTGTTTCATAGTCATTTTCTGCTGTCTGCCTCCCTGTACCAATAAGATGCAAAAAGGCGGTCGAACCCTTTAGATGGCGTACAAGATTTTTTTCTGTCAGGTCCTGTGTTTTTAGGGTTTTTCCAAAATCAGTCCTTCCCTTTCTTGCAAGAGCAACAACATCAAACCCATTTCTTGCAAGAAATCTTCCTGTGTTCTTACCTACAAATCCAGTAGCTCCCGAGATAACAACTCTGTTCCTGTGCACAACCAAGCCACAGATCTCCGACAAATTAATTTTGGTGTTATTCCAACGTCTATTTGCTTGAACCTGTCTGACTGTTATCAGATTCTAGGTGTGCAAAGAGGAGCATCGCAGAAGGAGATAAAGAGTGCGTACAGACAGCTCTCGCTCAAGTACCACCCAGACAAGAGCGAGAACCACAGAGATGGCGAGAGGTTCAAGCAGATAACAGAGGCCTACCAACTTTTGCGAAAGGAAGAAAAATCAAAGAACAAAGTTTCAGAGTCAGACGTAGCTGCAAACTATGCGCACTTTTGGAAAAAGTATGACGCAAGTAAGATGAATGACGATTTCAACTTTGGGCCCAACTTTGCAGGATTTAAGAATCCCTTTGGGGCAAGCACGCAGGAAAATTACAGCCACTTTAGAGAAAAGGAAGCTTCGTTTAAGAGCACACACCTCATACTCTACGGCGGCCTTGGATTGATTGCGCTCTGGATAATACTTGCCAGCATTCTCAAATGACCACGTCAGTCGGGTTTGCAGCAGAACCGATTAATACATAACAAAACAACTTCTCACACATGGAGTCTGACGACAAGCCGAGGGGGAAGATGAGGACTGGTTACACCACAGGAACCTCAGCTACTGCAGGCGCAAAGGCAGGGGTGCTTGCAATTTTAAATCAAGAAAAGCAAAATGTTGTAGATGTCACACTTCCAAAAAAATCCAAGATGCAGATAAAAATTTCAAGTTGTACATTTGACAAGAGTTCTGCAACCTGCTCTGTCATAAAAGATGGTGGCGATGATCCTGACGTGACACATGGTGCAGAGATACACACTGCAGTATCTCTAACCAACAACATAGGCAAGATTGAGATAGACGGCGGCGAGGGAGTGGGCAGGGTAACAAAGCCCGGCCTTGGCCTCGAGGTGGGGTCTGCTGCAATCAACCCCACGCCAAAAAAAATGATAACTGAAAACATTTCAGAGATTGCACAAGACCTTCTCAAAAAAAACGGAGTCAAGGTAATCATATCTGTTCCAAAGGGAAGAGATCTTGCCCCAAAGACTGACAACCCACGTCTTGGCATTCTAGGGGGAATCTCAATTCTTGGAACAAGCGGCATCGTGGTGCCATATTCTACCGCATCGTTTGCCGCATCGATACGACAGAGCATCGATGTAACAATCGCAATGGGAAACGATACAGTTGTTCTGACAACTGGGGGCAGAAGCGAAGAATTTGCAAGAAAGATAATTGACCTGCCAGATCATTGTTTTGTCCAGATGGGAGATTTCTCTGGATATACAGTACAGCAGTGCGCAAAAAAAGGAATCAAAAAAGCATACGTTGCAGGCTTTATTGGCAAGCTGACAAAGATGGGGATGGGAGTAAAGCAGACCCATGTGAAAGGCTCTAAGGTAGACATGGAGTTTCTGGCAGAGATTGCGCAGATATGCAACGCACCAGAGGATGTAATTTCAGAGATAAGAAAGGCAAACACTGCAAGACATGTCTTTGAGATAGTCTCAAGCAGAAACTTGGGTAGAGATTTTTTCAACCTTGTCTGTTCCAAAGTGTACACCCAGCTAAGAAACCATTCTGAGGAAAAGTTTGACATTGATGTAATAATGTTTGATTTTGACGGCAACACGATAGGCAGATTCCCCATACAGTAACAGATATGTTCGCTTGCAAAAAAGAACGTGTATGGATAAAGTAGCAATAGTTGCCATTACTAAAAACGGAATAGAGATAGCCAAAGACTTGAAGGCCAAGCATCCATCCTGGCAGGTCTTTTCCCCCTCTAAATTTTCAAATAATGATTCTGCAATAAACGGGTTTGAAGACTCTACCACAGAAAAAATAGGCGAGCTCTTCAAAAGCTGCGAGGCGCTTGTCTGCATATTTTCTCTTGGTGCAGTAATACGCCTTGTGGCACCACACATGAAGGACAAAAAGACAGACCCTGCAGTTGTCGTAATTGATGATACAGCCAAGTTTGTCATAAGTACTCTTTCCGGCCATCTTGGGGGCGCAAACAAACTCACAGAAGAGATTGCTGGAACCATTGGTGCAACCCCAGTTATCACAACTGCTGCGGACGTGAACAAAACTATTGCAGTAGACTTGGTAGGAAAAGAGTTTGGGTGGCAGATAGATGATGACTCGAAGGTTACAAGGGTCAGTGCATTTATGGTAAACGAGGAAAAGATTGGAGTATTCCAAGATGCAGGCGAGAAAGATTGGTGGCTTCCAAAAAAGGAACTTCCAAAAAATGTCCACACGTATTCCAGCATTGAAGAGATGGTAAAATCAGACTGTAAGGGATTTTTGATAATATCTGATAAGACAATACAGGACAGGCAGTTGCTTGAGAACTCAGTGGTATACAGACCAAAGACACTTGTGGTAGGAGTGGGTCTGCACTGGGATACCACCAAGGATACAATCAAGGAGGGTCTAGAGTTCTGCCTCTCAAAGTTTGGCCTTAGCGCAAGATCAATTGCCAAGTTTGCGTCAATCAAAAAAGAGGCCCAAGTGGCAGGCCTGCGCGAGCTTGCAGATGAGCTGAGAGTTCCAGTAGACTATTATGAAAAGGAGGACCTTGCAACCATTACAATACCAAACCCCTCGGAGGTTGTACAAACCTTTGAGGGAACCCCAAGCGTCTCTGAGGCCTCTGCGCTGAAGAGCTCTGGAGGAAAACTGATAGTTGAAAAGCAGAAATTTCCCCCCAATCTAACCATTGCAATTGCGAGGATTGTAAAATGAGGCGGGGGTTGTTGCTAATTGACAGGGGCAGCCACGAAGATGATGTAAGACAAGAGCTGCAGTACATATGCAGCAAGGTAAAAGAAAAGGGAAATTACCACATCTCAGACTATTGTTTTCTGGAGGTAGTCCCTCCCTATATCGAGGAAGGAATCACGTCGTGCCTTTCTGCAGAGATTGATTCGCTTACAATTGTTCCATATTTCCTATATCCCGGAAGAAAGGTCAAGGCAGCAGTAGACTCTGCATCAAAGTTTCAGTCAAAAGCCAAGGTAAAGTTATCCATATCAAAGCCTATGAACATGCACAAGTCCCTGATTGCACTTGTGGACGAAAAGGTACAGAAGACGCTTGCCCTAAACAACGTTACCACACAAAAGAATAGTGTGGATGTCTTGGTAATAGGCCACGGCAGCAAAGACCCAGAGGCGCGGTCTGCCCTAAAATATGTTGCAGACGGACTGGCCTTGATGTATAGAAATGTAGTTTACTGCTTTTTGGAAATCGAAGAGCCAAACATAAAACAAGGAATTGACACCTGCGCAAAGAACAATCCAGACTGCCTTGTTGTGGTACCATATTTTTTGCACAAGGGAGCTCACGTAAAGCGAGACATTTACGAAGACCTAAACCCAGCCATTGAAAGTTCCACCATCAAGCAAGTACTTCTTTCAGAGCATCTTGGAACAGACGACAAGATGGTTGACCTAGTTCTTGAGAGGGCAAAGGAGGCAGAGAGATGATCACACAGAAGGGTCAATCAATTGAGGACAAGAGCATGGAGATAATCGAATCCGAGATAGGTTCCCATCCATATGCCAAGGACGAGTGGACCATAGTCAAGCGAGTCATACACTCTACTGCAGACTTTGATTTTGCAAGAGCAAACAAGATAATTTTTCACAAGCAAGCAATAGAGAGCGGTACCACGGCGCTCAAGAACGGATGTAACATAGTTGTGGATGTAAACGGAGTGATAGGCCTTCTCAATAAAGACAACCTAAGCAAGTTTGGAAACAATGTAATTTGCAGCATATCAGATTCGCAGGTAGTAGAAGAGGCAAAGAGATTGAACAAGACGCGGGCCCAGACTGCAATGCGGCTTGGCGCAAAACAAATTGATGGAGGAATTGTAGCAATAGGAAATGCCCCAACAGCACTACAAGAGGTAGTACAAATGGTAAAAGAAGGTGTGACAAAACCTGCCTTGATAATTGGCATTCCTGTAGGCTTTGTCTGTGCTACCGAGTCAAAGGAGGAGCTGAGCAATACCCAAATTCCTTACATCACAAACATTGGCCGAAAGGGAGGCAGTCCCTGTGCCTCTGCAATATTAAATGCCCTCTACATCATCCTAAAGCAAAATCTATCTTCTTGACAGCTTGATGCAGTTTTCAACAAAGGTCTTTGCAACACTTGGCTGTGCAAAGTGCATGTGCATGTAGGATGCAAGGGTGTTGTATTGTATCATTCCATCTCTTTTCTTGTCAATTCCTATTCCAATGTCCATCTTGTATGCAAATGTAGAGTCTTTTGATATTGATTCAAGTTCAGAAAAATGAAACTCGTGCCCGTAGAGTGTCGCACCTCTCCGTGATACTGCACAAGTTCTTGATGTACTTGCCTTGGTGTAGTTGAGCTTTAGTTTCTTCTGCATGGCTGTGTCTGCCTCAAAGAGGCCAATCATATTGAATTTCTTTTTGCCGTATCTAATAGACCGCGTAAGATACATGAGTCCGCCGCACTCTGCGTATATTGGAACCCCTTGTTCTGCCTTTTCTCTGATCTGTTTTTTCATTGAATTGTTTCTTTCAAGCAAGTCTCCCTTGACCTCTGGAAAACCCCCTCCTATGTAGAGTCCGTCACATGAAGGCACCTTCTTGTCATGAATCGGGCTGAAAAACTCAAGTGATGCCCCCTCTCTGCAAAGCGCATCAAGGTTTTCCTTGTAGTAAAAATTGAACGACTCGTCAAGGGCCACTGCAATCTTTGTTCTTTTTCTTGCATTATACGCCTGAGGTATCACTGGCAGACTTGGAGTATTACGTGAGATCTCAATAATTTTTTCAATGTTGATATGATCAGAATATGATTTTGCAATGGAGCGTATTTTTTGTCCAAGTGATTTAATCTCACTTACTGGAACAAGCCCAAGATGTCTTGATTCCAAGCCCTGAGAAGCATCTCTTGGTATTACACCAACAACTGGAATTCCAAGTTTTGACAGTGCCTGCCTGCATAGTTCCTCGTGCTTTTTGCTGCCTATCTTATTTAGAATCAGCCCTCCAATTCTAGAGTTTTTCTGGAACTTGACAAAGCCAAGAGCGGTGGCAGCAATAGAGCGCGCAGCCTTGCTTGCATCAAGAACCAAGATCACAGGAGCTCTTACAATTTTTGACACGTGGTATGTGCTTGCAAAATTAGAGCCGCCCTCAAACCCGTCATAGTATCCCATTACTCCTTCTACCACAGATATGTCACTTGACGAGTTTTGGACAAAGTCTTTGAGTACGCCGCGCTGCCCCATGAGCCACGCATCAAGGTTTCGTGCAGGCCTGCCTGCCACTGCAGAAAGATATGTAGGGTCTATAAAATCGGGCCCCACCTTGAACGGCTGTACTGAATACCCATGTTTTTTTATGCCATGTATTATTGCTGAGGTAATTGTTGTCTTGCCCACTCCACTGCTTGTGCCGGCAAGCACTATCCTTGGTATCTTCTTCAAGTCTTGTCGCAACTTGGAATCGTAATAATCATATTAATTTTCTTGTGGGGTGACATTTTCTTTTATCAATCCAAAGAGTTGCCGTATCGCAAGTTTTGGATGGCTAGTAGCTAGTTTAATCATGCTGCCAAGTCCAAACTCTGCCTTTACAAAGTCCAAAAACTCTTCTGCTGAGAGGTCGTCAATTATTCCGATCTCTTTATCCCATTCCTCGTCGCTTAGGCCAAGCCACCTATACTGCACCTTTATTGCCGACGCAATCTTGGAGCCTATTGCTTTTCGCATCGAGTCTTCATATGGTTTAAGAGATTTTTTTGAGGTGTCGCCTGACTTGACTGCGTTTGCAGCCACCTCTCCTGCCTTTCTGCCAAACTCTATTGCATATCTTATTCCTTCAAGAACCAATGGGTTTGCTTGGCCTGCCGAGTCCCCAACCAAGATGAGGTTGTCCTCAACAGTTGAGGTCCGCAGCCCTTCGTTTGGAATTAGGCCGTAATGAAACTCGACAGGAACTATTCTACCTAGTTCGTCAAGGGGTTTGGGTCTTTTCTCAATTAGTTCCATTAGGCGCTGGGTGGCGTCTGCCTGCGACTCGGGTTTTCCAACACCGACACCTATTCTTGCCTTGTTTGGTCCAATCGGAAAGATCCACACATATCCAGCAGGCGAATAGTTTTGTCCTACCATAAGATACCATGTCTGCGGGTCTATCTTTTCCACATAAGCCTCATATTCCGCACCTGCCCCAAATCTTTTCCATTGTGATACAAGTCCTGTTGCTTTTCCTACAACAGAATAAAACCCACTTGCATCTATGACCACCTTGGAGGAAAACAACATGTCTTCTTTTAGAGATGTTGCCTTGACTCCCTTTAGCTTCCCATCCTGGCTTATGATATCAGTGACACCAGTCCTAAGGAATATTTCAGCACCAGCATCTGCTGCTTGATATGCAAGAAACTGGTATGTCTTTCTAACATCAAGCACAGCAACCTCGGCTTCTTTGCTTTTTTTCAGTATTACGTTATTTGGAGAATAAAACGCATAATTTTTTATAGGATTGTAATATTGCGGAGGAATTCCAAAAGACTTGGCCTCCTTTATCCACGTGACCCCGCTTGTCCTTACGCTTTGCCCGACGGCTTCCTCTCTCTCAAGTATTGCCACCTTGGCGCCTTTTTTTGCAGCGCTCCATCCTGCAGAGAGACCGGCAGGTCCGCCTCCAACTATGACAACATCATAATCATAATTTTTTGTCATTTGTAGTTTATTGGGCTTGGTCTAGCGTAATAACCGTTTTTTCATGGATACATATTGTTTCAAAGCGTCAGATTTTTACTGGTCGCAATAAAACAACTTTTTATGGAAAAGGACGGGCTTGTAATTGTTTATACAGGTAAAGGAAAGGGAAAGACAACAGCTGCGCTTGGAATGGCATTGCGCGCAGTAGGTTACGATTACAAAGTCTGCATGATTCAGTTCATCAAGGGATCGTGGCACTACGGCGAGATGACGTCATCGAAGAGGCTTGAGCCAGAGTTTGAGCTTACTGCAGTGGGCAAGGGATTTGTAGGAATTATGGACGACAAGAGTCCTATTGAAGACCACAAAAAGATTGCAGACGAGGCGCTTGTCATTGCAAGAGAAAAAATTTCTTCACAAAAATACAACATTGTGATTTTAGACGAGATAAACTATGCAGTAAACCTAGGGCTGGTATCACTTGACGATGTGTTAAAACTAATACAGTCCAAGCCTGCGTCTGTGAACTTGGTTCTGACAGGAAACCATGCCAGAGATGAGATAATCGAGCTAGCTGATCTGGTGACAGAGATGAAGGAGATAAAACATCCGTTCAAATCCGGCATAAGAGCAAAGAAAGGAATCGATTTTTAATAAATATGCTTCAAGTTACCGTTCTTGCAATAAGATCAGAACATGATACTGCAAAAATAACATCAACAACATTAAATTAAGCGCTAAAAGCTTGAAAATCATGTCTACTGCAATGCAAGAGTTTCCTGAGGTCGGAGAGATAGTTGTTGCAACTGTAACCAGAATCATGGATCAGGGAGCCTATGTTACTCTTGACGAATACAACAACATTCAAGGATTCTTGCACATATCAGAAATTGCTACTGGCTGGATTAGAAACGTAGAAAAGTTTCTCAAGCCAGGTGAGAAAAAAGTGCTTCTTGTAAAGCGTGTAGACCCCAGACGATCTGAGATAGACCTTTCCTTAAAACAAATCTCCTCAGACCAAAAAAAGAAGAAGCTCTTGGAGTTGAAACGTAAAGAAAAGGAAAGCGCCTTGATTGAGAACTTTAAGACAAAATCAGGCCTCTCAAAGGCTGAGACTGAGAAGATTGAAAATATTCTTGTTGAAAAATTTGATTCTATTTATGATGCATTCAGTGAGGTTGCAGCAAAGGGCATATCTGTTCTGGAAGGCCTCAACATGCCACAAAAGGCAGTCTCTGCAATCGAAGAGCTAAGCTCAAAGATGCAGATACCGCATGTAGAGATAAGGGGAGTGCTGGAGCTCACAAGCACCAAGCCTGACGGCATTGACATCATCAAACGTTCACTGGTGGCTGCCATGGAGAACAAAAAAGTGAACGTATCAATAACATACATGGGCGCGCCCAAGTACCGCCTCAGTATTACGGCACAAAATTTCAAGGATGCCGAAAAAGAGCTCAAACCCATTCTTGCATCAGTCGAGCAAGTGATGGAGAAGAGCGGCGGCACATTCAAGTTTACAAGGGAAGAATCAAAAAAGACCCGAGAGGGCTAGAAATGAAGTTCCAGATGCGCAAGTGCGACAACTGCAAGAGATACACTCTCAAAGACGCATGCCCCAAGTGCGGAAGCAAGACATCAAGTGTCCATCCCGGAAAATATTCTCCAGACGACAAGTATGCAAGATACCGCATCTCTGACAGATACAAGTGAATTTACTTGGCTGTAGAAGGAGATGCCCTTATTGATATGATGCGGGCATCATCTGGATTTACTGGCTGACTGTTAGAGTTTGTTGGCAGCGATGCTATCTTATCTACAACATCCTGGCCTGATGTTACCTGCCCAAATAGAGTATACTTGCCGTTAAGAAAACTTGCATCGCCTACTGTAATGAAGAACTGTGAGCTTCCACTGTTAACATCTTGCCCGCGTGCCATTCCTACCGTATATTTGCTGTAGTTTAGATCACTGAATTCTGGCGGTATGGTATATCCAGCGTCTCCCATTCCCCAGCTGTCTCTTGTTCCATTCTTTGTGTTGGGGTCTCCTCCCTGAATTACAAATCCCGGAACTATTCTGTGGAATAAGGTTCCATCATAGAATTTCGAGTTTGCAAGCTTCTCAAAGTTAGCAACTGTCTTTGGTGCTGCCCCATTGAACAGTTTTAGTGTAATGTCCCCATACTTTGTAGTAATTACTGCAGTGTCACCTGTTGCAGTAGATGAACTATTTGTGGTTGTGACAGTTGGCTGTGTAGGCTGCTTGGTACTTGTAGTTTGAGTATTGTTTGTCTGCTCTGTGCTTGTTCCAAGTACATAGTTTGGATTTACTTGGTAAATCAACACGCCAGAGAAGACACCCGACCCAGTCATGTTAAGGCTTGATGACTCGTATGCAAGCTTCAGAGGCCCTGAGCCGTTTGAAGAATATTTGATGTTTTTTGAATAAATTGCAGTGTATCCGTTTTGGTAGGTCTGAGATTCTTGGTGGGTGGTAGGGTCATAGTATGTTACCGGAACAAATGGGAACATGTGCCCAAGCAGTGTATTTTGCCAAAAGTAATCGGTGGGTGTAAACTGGTCAGGCTGCAAGAACTTTGTCTCGTCCTCTCCTCCAATTCTCATGAACCACTGCTTCTTGCTCTCATCTCCTCCACCGCCTAGGATGTATAGGTCTTGGCCGTTTGAGCTAAACTTTTGTCCTACAACGTACACCAGAACATAGTCTGCATGCATGTCCCGCAGGGTCTTCCAAGCATCATCTGGGGAGCTTAGAAGCAGTTTTGCAATTCCTGCAATCTTGGCAGTATCAAGCGTAGCGTTATCAACAAAGGTAGTTCTGTTGCCAAGCGTTTGTATCCAGTATCCGTAATCCCACCAAGATGCTATAACTGAGTTTGGCGGAGTGTTGTTCTTCAGCCAAGCCATCGCATCAGGCCAGTCGCTTGTTGCTATTGCAAAGTTAGAACCTCCATTTAGTATGGTTGGGGGAGATTTTACCATTGTTATCCAGTTTGATTGAACAGGAAAGACTGTGGGTATCAACAACAGTCCCACCACTACTGCAACAAAGGCAATCTTTGAGAATCTGCCAAGGAAGACAAGTTGTTTTTTTGTCTGAGTTGTCTTCTTTTTTGAGGACTCTTTGGTAGGTTCTGCCACTTGCGGCTTGTTCTCCTTTTTTAGAATTTCTGATGTAAGACCTGCAAGTCCGATAGATGCAAGTACAATGACAGAGGATGCGGTCAACAGTTCCAGCCTAGAAAATGTCGAGCCGGCATATGCACCAACTATTCCAAGTATGAGTGCAAAAATAGTCATATCATTTTTGATGTTAAACTGCAAAGAGCCGTTGCCATCTTTCTTTCTGAAGGTAAGCCATATTCCAAATCCTGCAAGCAGCATCAAAATTGAAAAGTAGGTAAAGTTTTGTGCCAGAGTTGGTGTGGCATGTTCTGCAACAGAATCCACCAATGGGTTTTCAGATGTCAGGAATGGATCTACTGCATTCATGTAACGGAAGCTTGGTGAGAGAAGCGTTCCGGAGGCAAAGATTGCAGCGCCTCCAATTATACATGCGGCAAGAACCAAAAGGCCGTTGCGCATCTTGACCTCCTCCTTGCTGAATTTCTGGACGAAAATTATTATGACCATGAGTATTGTTGGCCCTATGAGCGCAAATCCGCGCTCGCCCAACACAAAGCTCGGACCTGGTCTTGCAAAAACGCCGCCTGATATTGCCATAGTTATTGCTACAAAGAACGGAATTGCCCACAACAAGAACTTGTGATCTTTTCTCACAAAGGGCAGAACTACCACAAAAATTCCGAGGGGTATGATGAAAAATTCTACGCCTCCCCACGAGGCAAAGCCTATGCTCAAAAATCCTGCCCCTCCAAAGAGTTTGGCTATCGCAACTTTACGATTTTCAGTTTTGATTCCGCTCAGAAAGAGGTATACTCCAAGTAGACCGTAAAAGAGCCCTAGAGGTTCTGATTTGAACCATCCTATGGTACCTCTTACTATTACTGGAGGCGAGATTGCAAAGAACATGGATGCAAAGAGGCCAGCCGTTGTTCCACCTATAACCCTGACTAGAGCAAATACGACTATGGCCGTCATGGAGCCAAAAACTACTGGAAATATTATTGTAAAATCATAAAGGCTCATTCCGCCTCCAAAGATTTTATACAAGACAGCATCGGTGATGTGAAGCGGCACTTGTGAAGTTGCAAATACATCTCTTCCTTGCGGATACCAGCTCATGGTATCATGCCAGTGCACATATGCATTGAGGCCGTTGTTTAGGAGATATTCCGTTGCTCTATAGTTAAAGTAAGGATCAAACTCATTTAGCTGAAATCCATAGTCTGCTGCCTGTGATCTTACCATCGCAGAGATGGAAAAAGATGCCACAAGTATGCCGATTACAAGTATATGTCGTAAGTTAAAATTGCGATTTCCGACCGCAAACAGTTTTCTGTCTTGAATCAACTAGCTTGATGAAATTCCCACTGTTTATTACTCTTTTGTGCGTGCACTATTCTTTTGTGAGTATGTGAACCTCACACTGTGTCACAGAATTCTTGAACTCTTGTGCGTCTTGCACACTTCCCACAATTGAACCATAGTGCATAGGCACCACCACTTTTGGTTTTATTGCATTGACAGCTTGTACCGCTTCTTTTACAGTCATGACATATGTTCCACTCACTGGTACCAGCAACACATCTGGTTGCAAATTATTCATATCTGGTATAGGATCAGAGTCGCCAGTATGGTATATTGTCGTCCCTCCCATATCGATTAGAAATCCAATTTTATTGTCCTCTTTTGGATGAAATGGCTTTTTTGTGTCAGGATTTATCTTGTCTATGTTGTATGCCCGAATTGCCTTTATCTTGATGTCGTTGATGGTTTTTTCTTCTCCTGGCATGAGGTCTGTCTTTTCCTTGCATGCAATGTTACCAAGCTTGTCCATGCATTCCTTTGCTGCAACAATTGTAGTCTTGCTTGATGAAACTTTTTTGAGGTCGTCTGGACTCATGTGATCAAAGTGGTTGTGAGAAATGAGTACCATGTCGGCTTCAATTGGTTTTGAAATTTTATATGGATCAATTACTATCTTGATGTTTTTTTCAAGCACAAAACCGTCGTGGCCAAGCCATTTTATCTTGATACCCTTGTACTCTAACATGTTTTTGTGATCACCCTTGCTAAAGTTAAGTTTTACTTGGCTCCAAGATTATTTTATCATTTGCCAATGATAACACCGAACCCCCATTTTCCTTTATTTTTTTCTTCAATTCAATATCTATGGTAGCTACGATGCCACCAGTTTTCTTTACATGAGATACCAATGCGTCATCTACACTTGTTCCAGAAATTTTTATTTTTTCAAGTTCTTTGGAAATTTTCAGCGCCCCAAGTGCTGAACTTTTTTTTTATTGTCCCCTTTGGATATTCTTTCTAGTTCGCCGACCACTAGGTTTGGAACAACAAATTCCAAGTTGCCTATCTCGGTTTCAAGACTTGAGATATTTTTTATCTTTTTTGATGCAAGGACCATTAGAAAACTAGTGTCGCAGATTACCTTAACCAACCACACCCGCTCCTATAAGCCTCCACCTTTCGGCAAGTCTTCTGCTTATTGCAACCTTGCTGTTCTCAAAGAGACATACAGGTCTCTTGAACTGGATCTCGACAGTTTTGCCCCTAACGCTTGTCACCTTGGAGAGCAGCGGGGCCGTTCCTATGCTCAGCCTCAGAGATTCTCCTGTCTGAATTGATGACACCTTTATCTCATCGCCTGAGCCTACTGCAGTATCAAAAAGGTTAACCTCCATCTTTGCGCTATAGGAATTTTCCGGAAGGGTTCCTGGCTTGCCAATTACAGAACCTATCAATGAGTCGCTTCTTGTCATGGATGGATCAAGTTTTGTTCCTATTGCAACAAGGCCTCCTGGTTTTACCTCATCAACTATGCCAGCTCCTGTTCCAAGAGATGATATCGTAGTTGTTATTGGCTCATATTTTCCAGACTTTTCGTTTGCAAGTCCAGGCTTTATCTCAACCTCGTCTCCTACCTTGAAGGTCCCTTGGGTAAGGCTTCCCCCTATCACACCTCCTCTCATGTCTTTTATCTTGGCACCCGGCTTGTTTACATCAAATGATCGTAATACATGCATGACCGCATCTCCTGATTCCTCACGCTCCGGCGTTGGAATTGTTGATTCTATTGCACCAATTAGCGCGTCAATGTTCAGTTTTGATTGGGCAGAAATTGGAATGATTGGGGCTTTGGCAGCATTTGTCCCCTTGACAAACTTTACTATATCAGAATAGTTTGCCATTGCATCTTCATATGATACAAGGTCCACCTTGTTTTGCACTATTACAAGCTGCTTGATTCCAAGCGTTTGTAATGCAAGCAGGTGCTCTTTTGTCTGCGGCTGGGGGACCTTCTCGTTTGCAGCCACTACAAGCATGGCGCCATCAATTAGCGCAGACCCTGAGAGCATGTTTGCCATAAGGCTCTCATGTCCTGGACTGTCAACAAAACTTACCACTCTGGTAAGCTCGCTTTCCTTGCCACAGTTGTTGCATTTTGGAGTTACAGAATATCCCAAGGGAACTTCGCAGCTTTTACATTTGTAGAAGGCAGCGTCTGCGTATCCAACCCTGATGGTAATTCCTCGTTTGAGCTCCTCACTGTGTGCGCTAGTCCAGATTCCTGTCAGTGCTTGAATCAAAGTTGTCTTGCCGTGATCAACATGACCTGATGTACCAATGTTTACACATGGTTGGTATCCATATTTTTTTACATACCAATCAGGAAGAGTTTCTTTCCAGTGCACAAGTAAGCTAAAAACGTGACCTATGTTAACTTATGCCTTTTTTGGTTTTTCAGCGGCCTCTTTTTTTTCTGCTTGCTCTTCTTTTGGTTTTTCTTCTACCTTGAGCTCGCTATCAATTGAGCAGTTTATCTGATAAACCTCTTCGGTTATTGTATTTCCGCGTATCAACTTGCGTATTCTCTGTCCGATCTCTGCGTGTCGCAGACCTACGCCTTTTGACAAAAGTATGTACTTGCGTGCCCCACCATGTATGTCAGGACGCAATGGAATTCCGGACTTGTCGCTTCCTCCAGTTATCTTTAGCTTGCCGGCCTCGCCCACAAGTGCTGCATCAAGCTCAGAGCCAACTTGAAGTCCCAAGAATGGACTTGCGTCTTTTTCCTTAACCTCTTTTGAGATTGTTCTTCCTTTCTTGTCTGATATGTTTAGCTTGAATGTAGCCAAGTAAATGAAAAAAGTTTTTTCACTATTAATTAACGTTTACCTAAATCCTTTAAAATTTACAACTCTCTTCTGATATCATTGAAAGAGCAGATAAGATGTCCACGATGTGAAAAGGTAATGACATCGATGCAAGCATGTCACATGATATGCACAAATTGTGGCGCTCATCTTGATTGTTCTGACAAGGGTTCGTTCTGGTAACTAGAACCCGCCAGGCCTGTCAAATTGAAAGTTGTCTACCATTGCTCCAATTTTCTGTTTCATGATATTTAGATAGTCGTCATAGCTTGCCTCAAAACCGCAGTGAGGACACTTGACATGGGTTACCTCATCATCAAGAACTGCAACCTTGTCGCACTCGGGGCACTTTGCATCCATGAAATCAATTGGTGTTTAAAGTATATAATGTTAGGGAGCAGAGTTTTCCCAGGCGGAGTTAGTCTAGCCCGGTATGACGTCAGCTTCCCAAGCTGAAGGCCGCGGGTTCAAATCCCGCACTCCGCACCTGATCTCATTTTTTTAAGATCTCCAAGATTTCAGAGATTTCAGATTCGCTCAGCTTTGGCCTTTTTGTAAACATGCTGTGTACAGGCCCTGCACCATCTTCCTGCTTCCTTGGAATAATGTGCACATGGACATGCGGTACCTCCTGTCCGCTCTCTTTGCCATTGTGAACTGCAACTAGAGAAGAGGGTGCAAGGCGCTCAACTTTTTCAGCCATCATTCTTACAACTTCAAAGAGATCTGCATTGTCTTGAGATGACATCTCCTGAACCTTGACATAGTGTCTCTTTGGGATTACAAGTGTGTGGCCCCGCACTAGCGGAAACGCATCAAGAAATGCAAGTGAGTGTAAAGTCTCGTATACTTTTCTTGATGGAATCTTGCCTGATATGATATTACAGAATATGCAGTCCAATTACAACTTGATTCTCACAGGACTGTTAAATTCTTTTAGAGGCTAGCGTATCTCAGATATTGCCTGCAAGATTGATGCTCTGTCCTTGGCGTCAGGCATCTGTTCTAGATATTTTGTGAGATCTTCTTTTGCCTCACTAGTTTTATTTTGTTCAAGCCTTGCGACGCCCCTATTCTTGTAAATGGGCACAAACCTTTGTGGATTGATACCTATTGCCAAAGTATAGTATCTTTCTGCATTTGCATAGTCCTTTGCCTTGAGGTAATAGTTACCAAGACCGCGGTATGCAAGGTAACACCTTTGATTGAGCTCTATGCTTTTCTTGTAGTGCGGTACCGCTTCTTCCCGGTTCATGTCATTTAGTATTCCGGCATAAAGACATGATGCAGTAGAGTTTGATTGATTTGTCTCAAGTGCCTTTTTTAGCATTAAGAGTGCTTCGTCTACCTTTCCCTGCAGTCGCAGCTTTTCTGCATCAAAGCAGAGCCGGTTAGACTTGGTGTTGTTGTCGTTTGCAATCTTTGCCTCTTCAATGATATCAGGCGGCACAAGCAAGAGCATCAGCCTGTCATCTTCCTGCCACTGTTTGTCAAACGTTTCTTCAGGAATTGCGCCAATCTTATCAGGCTCTGGGATGTAGTGAAAGATGGTCTTTTCCGTCTCATCATATCCAATTACCAATGACGCGTGTTGCACAACATCCTTTATTCCAGGGAGTATCACAATTGGAGGAATTCCCATATCGATAAGCCTTCGAAGTTCTTTAATCGAGGAGTTCAAGATTATACTACCAAGGCCGTGTCTCTCTGCAAGCTCTACTCCTTCAATGAGTATGGTCCCTTTCACATTGGGGTATTTCTTGGCAATCTCTTTTGCTTCTGCCAAGGGCAGGTCTACGCCCCAGTATTTTGAGACAGCACTGATTACAAGAGGCAGACATATGTTTTCTTCTTGAACTAGCGGAATGTCAAGCGAGTGGGCAGATTCCATGATCAAGTAGAACCGTGCACAAGTCTTAATTAATTCTATTTGATGGATACAAAATTTTTCAACAACTGTTTTCCGTCAAGGCTCATTTCCGGATGAAACTGAGTTCCAAAAATGTTTTGGTTCTCATACTGGAAGATTTCAAACTTGCATTCATCTGAGCTTGCTATCGTACCAAATTGCGAGTCAAGGGTGGCAACCTTGTACGAATGGCTCTCAAAGACCTCAAGCTGTCCTTTGCATAACGGATTGTCTTGGATTACATCTGCCTTGCGGATGCCATAGCGCGGATGTTCCATCTTTCTTATGGTTCCCCCAAGTGTTATTGCAAGAATCTCGGCTCCATAACATATGCCAAGCAGGGGCCTTTTCCCAGATAAGGCATATCGTATCAATTTAGAATTGATTGCATTCATCATGGGGTCATTTTTTCTCCTTCCTGACAGAATAATTGAATCAGAGCCTTCAACATCTACTTGAGTTATCTTGTCAAATGGAATGCGTTTGTGGTCTGTCCCTATTTCCTTTAGACAATCTATGATTGAATTCGTGTAGACAGAGCCATTGTCTACAACCAGCAGCAACTATCCTACCTCTATCGAGATATAGTGAAGCTCAGGTACATTGTTTACAACTACGATGGCTCCCAGGTTTACCGTGTTGTTTTGCTGCCAGAAGATTATCCTGTTTCCTGGCTGCACAAAGTTCTTGACAAACCCTGAGATGAGGGTCTTTGCGTTGTCAAGATCAGTTGGCTGCTGGAACGAGGCGCTTCCCTCCTCAAAGGTGAGCGGCAGCTGTATGGTAGTAGGGGTCACTACTGTGAGTTTGTCATCCTTGAGTATCGACTGTATAGTGGATATCCTTGAGGATACATCTAGTGCAAGTGTGGCTGTGACATTTGAAGGCGTGACACCGCTAAGCTTTGCCAGATATGCAGCAAATGCCTGCTGTGGCGTATTTCCAAGCCCTACGAAATATTCACCATCAAATGCGGCTCCCACTGCAGCAATTGTTCCAAGCTGGGTTACGACTCCACCAGTGCCTGATGTATATACAGGAATAAAGTAGACGTCTTGATCTCCCACCCTGTACAAAATGTTATCTCCATATCTTGGGCTCTGCAGCAGTGTCTTGAGCTGCCTAAAGTCAGAGTCCTTGTCAAGTGCCTCACTTACCGACGACGGTCCAAGTAGTTTTGTGCTGGAATTGAGAGGAACTTGGTAAAACTGCATCTTTCCAAGGTTTGACATGTCATTTTGGACTACCATAAATCCTGCCAAGTTTCGTCCCGCCGATCCTCTAAGTTCTAGCGATAGCAGGCCAAGATATGTAGGCTTGTCAAATCCCAGAGGCTTGGCCTCTACATAATATGTACTAACACCGTCTGGAACCTCGTAAAAGTTGTTTGCCTGAATAAACGTTGAAGTGTCCGTGACGTGATATATGTTGAACATGTCCACCTTCCAGTCAAACAGTTCCTCTGGATACCTAAGTTGCTTGCTGAGCCACGATGGCGGATCTATGAACTTGTCCTTGTACTGGCTGTAGAACATGTTTGTGAAAAAGTCGTTACCTGTCTTTATCAGTGTGACATTGCCGTTGTATACATCAATTAACGCATAACCTACAAGTCGCAGGTATGGGTTGCTGACAGACCACGGCACATTTTTTGTGTCAAATCCTACGATCAAAGGCATGAGCCAGTAGGTTTTCTTTCCATCAGTTACTGGCAGTGAGCTTACTTGCTTTCCAAACAGGTCATACTGGAAGTATGGATAGAGCAGATGCATCCTGTCATGTATGTCTCTGTATCGCATGATGTGGATTGGTTGCGTTGGATATGACAAGAAAAAGTTTGGCTCAAAGAGTTGGCTTGCAGGGGGGCTTACATCTAGGCCTCCTGCACCTGTATATGTGGCATTGTTTAGCTCATCGCTTGTAGTCCTGCCTACGGGATACGCGGACCATGTATCTGAAAACAGACCTCCCTGACCATAGTAGATCATTCTCTGCTTGAAGAACTGGCTTGCATCAACTATGGTTCCGTTGTGAGCATCAAGCGTAAGAAATCCATTATCTACGTGTGTATAAACAAAGTGCTGATTGTACCACACGTTTTCTGTGCTAACCGATGATGGTAGTATCGGTTTCATTGTTGCAGTCCAGTATACCGTATTATTGAATCGTAAGACCTCATTGTCTTCAAAGTCTACATATGGTATCAATCCAATCTCTGGTTTTAGCTTTGCAAATGCTGCCTGCCAGTCCCACACCCTGACTTTGTTCAGAATATCATTGTTAGCAGCAACATAGCTTGAGATCTGGTCGGGTGGGACAGGCGAGAGCTTTACATTGTGAGATACAACAGATATCTGATCTAATTGTCCAAGGTACCTGTTTACTCCGATCTGCTGTGCCTTGTATGGTCCAAGATATTCTATCTTCCTTGCATCTGCTATGCTGTTGTTGACTGCCATTATCGAGCCTGCTATTATTGCTATTATTACAACGGTCACAATGCGGATGTATACATCGCGCTTTGATGGATGAATTATTACTCTAGCTTTGAACTTGTCAATGAAGTAAAATGCAGACAGTGCAAATCCTACTGCAAAGGTTCCCGCAATCTGATATCTGGTATTGTAGTCTATCTGGTCTGTGAAAAACATGTTTATTGCTGCCCATATCACCCCTACTCCGATTATTCCCTCAATTGTTGATATGTAATCAAGAAATTTTGGCTTGCCTTTTGATGAGTCTTGGATGTAGCTTATGACTATTCTAACAATGTTGTGCAGTCCTACATACAGCACAAGTCGCAGGCCTATTACTGCCAATAATGGTGGAATGAGTATGGTCAGTGCCGGAATCATTGGCACTACATGGTTTATTGCATATGCAGGATCGGATGGCGGCGTGGTAAACGGAAGAGAGAAGATGTTCCAGACATTGTTTATTCCAAGATCATTTCCCTGCAAGAGGTAGATCAAGGTGAATCCAAAAATAAGATTGGTAAAAAAGGCACCAAAGAGCAGGACTTTGGTTATCTGCCAGATTACGAAATTGGGGATGCTCAGCTTGTAATCCTTAAAACCCTGGATGCTTTCTGCCTGACCATAGCTGCCCCTTTTTAAAAGTGTCAGTACAACGTTGAGTGAGTACCAAGAGATTGAAGATCTGTTCTTGATGTTTACCCTAATTAGTGCAATAGATGACAAGACAAGCGCAGATATAAGCGAAAAGTACAGTGGTTGTGTAAAGAGAGTTCCAAACTCTTGGAAGTTCATGTATAAAACTACGGCTTGGTTGCTTCCCATCACAAAAATTACAATTGCAATTATGGCCGCAATTCCTATCTTGATGTACTTGGCGGCATCACGCGGAGGTGGGCCTGCCTGTGTAGATGAGCTGTACAAAATCACGATACCTCCCTATCTGTCAAATTAATGTCTTACCTATCTTTGAGTTTCTTGGCAACTATTAATAAGTCAAGAGCGTTTTTTCAAATAACACTAGCTAGTCCCTTGCATATCATGTATACCGCTGTGTACTTTGGCACGGATGTTCTCTCATTTGCATAGGGACCATATTTCTTGTTCTTCAACCTAATTGAGACGGGACAGTTGGCAACAATGTCTACTTTTTCCTCGCCAAGCAGACATGCGTTCAAAAAGGGATCAAAACTATCAAGATTTTCGCATTTTATTTTTGAGAAGCCACTCTTGCTGTTGATGGAACCCTCCAGTCTGAAGACTCTGTGTATATCCATTGTTACTTTGGGATCTACCCTTGCACCAATTGTCTGGCGCATGCCTTCAAGCCTTATCTGGAAGGCTGAATACCCATCAAGTATAACTTGCCGCGATACCTTTGGTGCTTTTGATTTTGATCCAAAAAGGGCCAATGCCGCCCTCCCTCGCCATCCAAGTTCCCCCATCTCAGGAAGCGTTGATTTTGAATTGTTTTGTTTTTTGATACCAAATGTTTCTGGAATGGCTCCGTTAAACATGATATAATCCACAAGATCCGCCCTTTCCTGCGATCCCAAGACTTCATAGTTGCTGTTTATGGCTCTTACATGAAATCCTTCATTTCCTGAAAAATAGACTTCGATCTCTTCATTTTTTATGCCAAGATCATCTACAAGTATGCGTACTAGTTTTTTGACCTCTTTTTTGGATTCCTCGATGCAGTTCTTGCATGTTACAGATACGGTTTCAGACTTGGTAGATCCACACTTTGTGCATACGTTTTGTTTTCCCAAAATTACATCATTGCATGCACTACATCTTGAAACAGAGTGATCATTTCTGCAGGGTAATGCTAGATCTTTTGCATCAATGTCAAAGATAAGGTCTGCTCCCTTCCAGTCCTTTTCTGACATGGGCATGTTTGGAAAGGAATAGTAGGCGTTTGAGCAGTAAACATCAGATGGTGTTTCCTGCATCAGGAGCAGGTGAAGTTCCTTGATGTCCTTTATTGCAACATGTCTTATCATGCCGCCGTTGATTTTCTGGTATCCAAATTCTCTTTGCGATATCTTTGGAGGAACGCAGATCAGATCAAAATGATTGAAATAATATTCTTTGATGGCATTCTCGACTAATGCCGAGTTCTTTTCAATCATTTGTTTTTCCTCTTTTTTTGCCAAATTGAATTGGATTTATTATTCCATCACAGGCAGGGATGGCAAAGCACAAGTTCTCGCTTCGCAACTTGTTGCAGGAGGGACATTGGTACTTTGTTCCCTTACCTGAAGAGCCAGAGATGTGCTCCAGTTGGTATCTTGTGATTCGTTCGTTATAGTCTGGTGCATTCTTGAAGAGCGGCGCTATTTGATCAGTTGTCTGACCCCTTGCAAGAAGATACGTGGCAAGCAGAAATCTTCCCGAGTGAGGAAGGTTCTCACCCTTTTCTAGAACCTCGATTGCATGTTTGACACATGGAGGATAGTCAGAAGAGACTACGGGTGCGTCGGAGAACTTGCTTGCAAGCAAGACCAAATCCTGTACACGGACCTTGAAGGTATCAGGAATAGCAGGAAGTGTAATTGATTGAATCTTTGAGTTGATGTACTGGCCAAGTTCTGTGCGTATGAGCCTTACAGTCTCGTGCGCTGTGAGATATACAAATCCATGCTGAACCCTTCTGTTGACAAGCTTCCATTCCTTTTCGTGAAAGTGCACCGCTCTTTGCAAGTAATCAGCAACTTTTATCACAAATTCATCATTTTCCACCGTAACCTGGACTCCAAATAATTCTTGGATGATTTTCAGTGGAAGATCAAGGTTTTTCTTGTCCTTGCTTGACCAGAGGTCTTGCTGTAGATATTTTTCCGCTCTTCTTGCTTCTGCAAGAGAGAATCGTCTTGTCAAGGTATGAATGCCAGCAGCTTTTAGCAATATGACTGCAACAATAAAGGACAAAATTTCCATATCGGCGTTCTCAAGTCGTTCCAGTTCAGAGCCGTAGATCTGCCCTGACGAGGCCACTACAATTCTGCCATATGCCTTTTCTACTAACGGGGCCCAGTCTGGATGTCCTAGTTGTTCTAGATTGAATCCCTTGTCACGCAGATAATCCCCAGCCTCTGCAAGGAATGGATACTTGGCAAGGTCCATGATACCTGGCTGTAACACATTTCTTTTCATCTAACTGTCCTTAAAAATTTGATTCTGTTGAGCTCAAGGCATGTTAATCAGCTTCAAATTGAAAAATGCACCGAGTTTAAATTATACTATCGTAAACTACCCCCCATGCAGGTCGGGATGCATGTTTCTATCTCAGGCTCAATCGATAGAGCAGTAGACAATGCAGTCTCGATGGGCTGTACCGCATTCCAAATATTTACACGCAATCCTCGCGGCTGGGCTGCAAAGCCTCTTGCTGCAAACGATGTTACCCACTTTAGAAAAAAACTGGATGCATCTGGCATAGATAGATTTGCTACTGTTGCGCACATGCCGTATCTACCAAACCTCTCATCTCCAGAAGACGATCCTTTTGCCAAATCGCTTGGTTCGCTAATTGATGAGATAAAGCGATGCAGCAAACTTGGCGTTCCGTATATAGTTGCACACCTTGGGAGCCACAAGGGAGCTGGTGACAAGAGGGGAATCGAGAAACTAGTTAAAGCGTTTACAAAGGCTGCCGAAGACACTAAAGACGACGTAATGATACTGCTTGAAAATACCGCGGGGCAGAAAAACAGCGTTGGTTCAGACTTTGATCAGCTTGGTTCCATACTTGAGCAGTTGAGGCCCGCCAAACGTTTTGGAGTATGCTTTGATACATGCCATGCGTTTGCAGCAGGATATGACATGCGAACAGAAAAGAGTGTTTCTGACACACTTGAAAAATTCAATAAAGCAGTAGGGTTTGAGAATCTAAAGATTTTGCATCTCAATGACTCAAAAGGCGAGATTGGGTGCAACATAGACAGACACGAGCACATTGGTTTGGGCCATATAGGAGAGAAGGGCCTTGCGCGTGTGATACATGTAATGAACTCAAAAAAGATTCCAATAATTTTAGAAACGCCAATTGATGAAAGGCGGGATGATCTTGGTAACCTTAAAAAAGTAAAGGAACTGGCCTTATCGTGACCTCGGTGATGACATTCTATGAATTATGAACAGATAATGCAGTTAGCGCTTGAAAGAGGATTTTACTTTCCAAGCTGTGAAATCTACTCTGATGCTCCTGCTGGATTCTGGGAGTATGGGCCGTCTGGTACAAGCCTCAAGAATAAATTCATCGAGTTATGGAGAAGGGAGCTTGTAAGGAGAGACAAGATGTGGGAGATTGACGGCTCTCAGATAATGTCGCAGTCTGTGTTTGTGGCATCAGGGCACTTGGCAAGCTTTGCAGATCCTGTGATAGTATGCCAAAAGTGCAAGTCGATCTTTAGGGCAGACAAGTTGATTGCAGAGGTTTCTTCCATAACGATACCTGAGAGTGCAGACCTTGACCAGTTTGACAAGACCGTTGCAGAAAAAAACATCAAGTGCCCCAAGTGTAAAGGAAATTTTGACAAAGCAAAAAAATTCAACATGATGTTCAGGGTTGGGATTGGCCCACAAGACGAGCCAGCATACCTGAGGCCTGAGACATGCCAATCAATCTTTGTCGACTTTCCAAGGCTTTACAAGACAATGCGCGGCAAGCTTCCAATCGGTGTTGCGCAGATAGGAAAGAGTTTTAGAAATGAGATCTCGCCCCGCCAGAGTTTGCTTAGGTTAAGAGAGTTTTATCAGGCAGAAATTGAGGTCTTTTGCAATCCCAACAGACTTGACGATATGGAGAGGTTCTCCGAAGTTGAAAATACCATACTTCGCATAATGGTTGACGATATCATCAGGCCCATGACCTGCAAGGAGGCATATGAAACAAAGACAGTTCCAAACAAGCTAGTGGCATACTATCTTGGATTGCTTGCAGAATTTTATCAAAAGACCGGTATTGATACTACCAAAAGCAGGTTTAGAAAACTTGGAGAAAAAGAGAAAGCGTTCTATGCATCGGTGGCATTTGATTTTGAAGTGGAGACTACCACGGGCTGGCTTGAGCTTGTCGCATGCAACTATAGGTCTGATTATGACTTGACAAGTCACGGTAATGTAAGCAAGGAAAAATTTGAAGTGTTAGATGATAATGTCAAGGTTTTACCTCATGTTTTTGAGTTGTCGATGGGAATAGACCGAAGTCTGTATACCATACTGGAGCACAGCTTCAGGGAAGACAAGGAAAACGAGAGGGTAGTGCTATCTCTCAAGCCATATCTTGCACCAGTGCACGTGGGAGTGCTTTCTCTTGTAAAAAAGGACGGCCTTGCGGAAAAGACAGAAGAGATCTTTTCCAAGATCAGAACAAGATATGACGCGTTCTTGGATCACTCTGGTGCCATAGGGAGACGATACAGGCGGCTTGATGAGGTTGGTGCACCCTTTGCAGTTACGGTTGATCACCAGACTCTTCAGGATGATACGGTAACAGTCAGGATGCGTGATTCAATGAATCAGGAAAGGATAAAGGCGTCAGACCTTGATTTGTATATTGCAAGGTCGGTGGCCTTTCCCTAGATTTTCTGAAACTATTGCGACATAAACGGTGTTTCTACGGCCCTGTAAATCACCTTCATGGAAATGTCTTTCATTGCGTCGGCTTGAGGAATGAGTTCTTGTACAGAATCAATCTCAACCTTCCACTGTCCAACAATTGGATCTACCGATGTTATAGAGAATCGCTCAAGTGCATCATCTGGACCAGAGTATCTTATTCTGTAAATTTGGTCACCTATTGTTACGCTCTTGAGCTGTCCCCTCTCTCCAAATGTAGAGTCCATTACAAGACATCCGTCTGATCCACCTATGACACACGTACCGTCTGGTGCAATGACCTTGTATCTTGTCGTTCCATCGCCATGATATGATGAGTACAGAATTTCTGGATTGGCCACAGTACGATTGCCCTTGTCTGTTATTGGTTCAATGTCTGCCAATTCTGTAATTGGGACGACCTTTATTGAAGAGAATGTTGTTAGCAATGCGTTTGCGTTAAAGTTTTGGTCGTAAATGTTTGCCACTGCTTGTAGATTATGGTTTTCTACTCTGTCTCCTGGAGGTGTCTTCCATTCAAGTGATACGGAGGTTTGTGCCGAGCCGTTGAATATCTGCGGTTGCGATGTATACACATTCTTTCCGTCAACTAGTAGAGATATGGTGCCATAAACAGCGTTGCCATTATTTGTAAAGTATGCTGTCGGGTTTTCAATAGCCCCTGCAGCCCTGAACTGGACAACGTCAAGTTCTAGTTTTCCATCTACAGGATAGTTTGGCTTGACTCCAATTGTATAAGCAGTTGAATCACTTGTCTTGCCAACCTCATTTTGTACGTCAATCCAGTAGTTTATGGCAGGCGCTTGCATCATTTCTTGAGGAATTGTCCCTGATACGATGTAGGTGGTATTTGATATTTGAAGTGGCACTATATTCATTGATACTGCTGCATGTTTGGTAAGGTCCTGCCCCATCTGCACGTATCTCAGCTCTGCCTTGGTAAGTGGTGTCGGGCTGCTTATGATAGAATATACAGTCAGTGGTTGGTTATAGACATATTGTCCTGCAGCGTCTGACGAGTCTTGCTTTGTGCCGTTTGCTATCTGGAACTTGGTATCAAATATCATGGGTGCGCTCAGGTCTGTTGCCTGCTGTCCCGCTTCAGGCCCATACTGCTCAAATGTTACGGTAGCCTTGCATGTTGTAACGTCAATGGTTCTTCCTACTGAATTTACGTTGTTGTTTTCTGCAAGCAATGCAACTATCTCAAATGATTTTTCCTGTGAGTTGATTGCAACATCGTACACGTATTTTTTGATGGTGGCGTTGAGGTTTTCATTCAAGAATGGTTGATCCTGTGAAAGCTGTGCAGATACTACACCGGATATCGATGAACGCAATATGACAGACGGGACCTCGTCACTGTCTGTTCCAACTATGATTCTTGCCATGTTTTTATCACATACATCGTATGATACTTGGTAGATCTTCAACTGTGGAAGCAGTATGCCACCAATTCCTTCCACTCCGCTAGATGCACCTGCTCCAGCACCTTCACTGCCAGGTCCAACACCTACAGTACCAGATGCTCCTCCAGCATTTGCAGAAGAGCCAGTACCTAAGCTGGTGCCTGTACCGGAGCCTATACCATGTCCGCCCAATGCAAACTGGGAGAAGTGCTGGGTTTGGACTACAACGTCACATGTGTTGCTGTTTCCTGCAGTAGGAGCTGCAGAGATTATCTTAACTGGGTTAGTAGTCCAGCTTCTTGTGTTTGGATCATATACATAGACGTTCGAAGCAGGACATCCGTTGGAATCCACCTCTATTCCAGATGGATTCTTCGGCAACTGCAAGGTCAATTTTGGCGGGCTTGCAAAGTTGCTTGGGTTGCCCCAATTGAAGCCAGTGCGGGTCTGCTCGTATTGATATGTTACGTTGACGTATAAGGTAAGCTTGTCATCTTGGGGTAGTACTGGAAGAGCAGACGGTAGCTGGTTATTGACGTGTATAACAAACCAATCAGCTGAAGGATTACCCACCGACGTGGAAGACGGGTTGGACTGCAGATAAACTTGCTTCAGTCCTCCTGTAGAAGGTACTATCTGCTGTGCTACTGGAATTACCATCGGTTGCCCTGGTACAATTGTATCTAGTGGTGGCGTGGTAACTATCTGGCTTGAGCTGCTTGCACTTGGTGCAGCCACGATGCTTGGCAGTACTGTTGTTATGTTGGATGATTTTGGCATTGAATAAACAGGAACTCCAAGTGAGCTGATGATACTAGACGGAGACGTACTAGAGGGGAAGGAAGTCTGCAATTCTACCGTGGCCTGTTTGCTGATGGTTGCACTAAGGTCATGGTTATTGTTGCCTATCGATATGATAGGTGGTAAGTTCTGTACTTTGGTAATAGGCGTAGTTGTTGAGCCGTTTATCTTTATGGCGTTAAATGATGATGTCCATGTACTAAGAGTCGAGCCATTGAGGTTTGGCGCTGAGGTAATAACTGTAGGAGGAAGTGTTGTCAGAGATGAATTGACAGGCACTAGTCTGAATGTGGTGGTGCCATTTAGGTTGGTATTATGTACTGTATAGATAGTAGAATTGCCAAGCACGTTATATCCTGATGGGATTGTTGCCATGATTATATTGTAAGGTCCAAATGGTACCAAAGTAACGACTGATCTGCCATTGTTCTGTCCATCGTTGTCATTTATGCCTCCGTCAACTATCGTTTCTGGAGTGTTGCTTCCATCAGGGTTTGGCGACAAGGTGTACACTGCACCTTGGATGAGATTGTTGTTTTGATCTCTTGCTTCAATCTTTACTCCTCCAGCGAAGTTGATTTTATCAGATATTGGTAGTGAGTCTGAAATAGACTTGGTGGTTGTTCTTGAAATTGATACTGCGTCGTTCAATGGCATGAAGTCTGATAGTGATTGGATGTTGTTTTGTAGTGCATATGCAGTATCACCTAATGAAAGCGAGTCTGTAAGTGATTGAGTATGGGAACCTGCAGAATTTGCTCTGTCAACCAATGATAGCGATTCCAACATGGATTTGGTGATAGAACCAGAGGCTGATGTTGAGTCTGTTAGCGACACGAATTCAGTGAGTAGCTTTGTAGCCTTGTGTGAAGTACTTACTGAATCAGATAGAGGCAATGTCTCGGTCAATGGCTTGGTGATGGAAGTTGATGTGGATACTGAATCGTTGAGACTGAGAGTTTCTGTCAATGGTTTGGTGATGGAAGTTGATGTGGATACTGAATCAGATAGAGGCAATGTCTCGGTCAATGGCTTGGTGA
>Ga0209581_1000508_pt1 | contig 80756 bp, 66 predicted proteins | sample Coa_R2_FD_187160 | JGI IMG/M metagenome (GOLD analysis project Ga0209581, IMG submission 187160) | Surface soil microbial communities from Centralia Pennsylvania, which are recovering from an underground coalmine fire - Coalmine... | ecosystem: Environmental > Terrestrial > Soil > Unclassified ...
TATCGTCGCATTCTGCCTCCTTTCCGACAGAATGCCCGATCCTCTCCCCGCCTTCAGCGGACAGATCACGTGCTAATTCAACCGGACATTTGATGTGCTAATGACACATCTTAGATTGGTCCCTTGCGCTTCCAGCCGAAAAATGTTAAGAACGCTGTGCTTGCCACCTGATGAATTCAAATCGAAGCGGGAGCCGCATGAAGGATTGGATCGAACGCTATTTCCAGCTTGGGGCGAACGGCACGACCCTGCAACGCGAGGTGGTGGGCGGCGTCACCACATTCCTGGCGATGTCGTACATCATCTTCGTGCAGCCGGGCGTCCTCTCACAAGCAGGGATGGATTTTCATTCGGTCCTCTACGCGTCATGTCTGGCCGCCGCATTCTCGACTTTTCTGATGGGCCTTATTGCCAATTACCCGGTTGCGCTTGCGCCGGGCATGGGTGAAAACTTCTTCTTCGTTTACACGCTGTGTTCTGCGGCCCCGCTGGGTTTCGGGCTTACGTGGCAGCAGGCATTGGGCGCGGTGCTGCTGGCGGGCCTCTTCTTCATTGCGATAACGCTGACGGGCATCCGCGCGAAGATCATCAACTCAATTCCTGATTCTCTCAAGCGCGGCATCGCCGCCGGCATCGGACTTTTCATCACTCTGATCGGACTCGAATACAGCGGACTGATCGTCGGGGCTCCCGGGACGCTGGTCCGCCTCGGTGACTTTAGCCAGCCGGCGACCCTGGCCAGCGTAATGGGCCTGCTGGTGCTGCTGGTTCTGCTGGCGCTCGGCGTGCGGGGTGCGATCCTGCTGGGCATCCTGATCACGGCTGCCATTTCCGCAGCGTTTGGACTGGTGCACTTTCACGGCGTATTCTCAACCCGGATCCACCTGGCACCAACGTTTCTGAAATTTGACCTTCAAGGCCTCTTTGCGCTGTCACCTTCAAAGGTTGGGTCCGCTATCTTTGTGCTCTTTTATCTTGCATTGTTTGACACGATTGGCACGCTCGTCGGAGTCGGTCAGCAGGCCGGGCTGGTCCGCGAAGGCAAGCTTCCGCGCGCGGGTCGGGCCCTGTTTGCGGATGCCCTGGGGACAACCATCGGCGCCGGACTCGGGACTTCAACGATTACCTGCTACATCGAATCGGCGGCCGGCGTTTCCGACGGTGCGCGCACGGGGCTTGCCAACATGGTGACCGGAGGTCTGCTGCTTGCCGCCATGTTCTTCAGCCCGCTGGCGGCGATGATTGGCGGCGGCGTGCAGGCCGGAACAGATGCGGGAGGGCATCCCATCATCCGCTACCCGGCGCTCGCCCCTGCCCTGATTGTTGTTGGCTCGATGATGCTCAAAGTGATTCGAGAGTTTAACTGGGACGATCCAACCGAGTACCTCCCTGCATTCTTCACGCTTGTCGGCATGCCTCTTACGTTCAGCATCGCAGACGGCATTGCTTTCGGGCTGATTTCATATTCCGTGGTGAAGGTGGCCACGGGCCGCTGGCGCGAGTGCCCGACCCTTACTTACATTTTCGCTGCGCTTTTTGTGGTCCAGTTTCTGATGATCTGAGTTCCGGGCCGACAACCACCTCCATGGCGCAATCGCACCGTTCGCTCGCCCGCAAACATCAAACCTTCATCGAGCGGTACGTTCAGCTCTCCGTAAATGGCGGGTGGTCTATGACGCCGGCGATGCCGCCTGCGCCTGCGAACTGACAGCTTGCGGCTCCGGCTCCAACGGCATAACGATCCAGGCAATCAGGTAGGCGATGAAGCCCCAGCCCGCCAAAAAAGCCGCCGCCAGCCAGACCAACCGCACCAGCGTTGCGTCAATCTCAAGATACTCGGCAAAGCCACCGCAAACGCCTGCGATTTTTGAATCCTTGCGTGAACGCATGAGCCTTTTGTGCGGCCGCGTCGGAGGGTACATCTGGGTGCCGCACTGGGAACAGAAATTGACTGTCTGCGAATACTCCTTTCCGCATTGCGGGCAAAACATGGCGGGACCTCCTTCCTCTTTTACGCCCAGCTTTCATACTTCTATACGTGCAATCTGTACTCAAAGTTCCCGAGTGAACGGGCAGACGGTTTTCAGAGAGGCTTTGGAAGAACGTCAGTTTGTGAACCCTTCCTCTATCACTCCGATTTCGGTTAAGATGCCTTTTAATGCCTCGTACGCGGCCTCTTCCCGCCGGAACAGTTGGTGCGGCCTGGAGATTGGACCGGCCCGCCATCGCGAATACGGGAGATTTCAGATGGATTGGAGACATCAGCGGCTGCCTACAGTCTTTGCGCGCGCCAAGTCGATGCGCCGCAGGGTGGCCTACAGCCTCGCCATTGTCAGGCTGATTCTTGTTCCGGTGATCCTGCTTGCGGTCTATTACCTGTTTAGAATGGGCTGGATTGTTGACCGCATCGTGAGCGTGGACGCGGCCGTGGCCATGCAATCCGAGCGGGCCTCGATCATGATGCTCGACGCCCGGCGGGCCGAGAGGAACTACTTCCTGCTTCACGACCCTGAGGACCTGACGGCCAATCAGCAATCGATTGAGACCCTCCAGCAGATGATCCAGTCGTTTCGCGACCTTCAGCCGCAGGAAGCCGACACCATCACGAAGATGCAGGACGACCTTACCACCTATCAGCAGGCCATGAGCGAGGCGGCCGAACGCGTCAGCGATGCAGGCCAGCCTCGCATTGATCGGCTCCAGAATGCGGTGCTGTCCTACGAGAAAGACCTCAACGATATACTTCAGAAGGCGCACCGGGAGAGCCGGGCAAGTCTGGTCCGCGAAATCCATGAACGAACCAGCAGATTTGATTCCGAGATCGCCGCTGCCGGGACCGAGGACCCCGTCCTGGCGTCCCTCTCGACAGAACTCCAGACGTCTGCGGATTCGTTTCTGAGCCAGGCCGGCCTGCTCGAGCGCCGAAGCTGGAGCCAGGTTGAGCGCGACCACCGTGACGCTCAGGAGTTGATGCGCCGCGCGGAATGGGTGCTCGGCATTGTTTCTTTCCTGACTCTGCTGATCAGTATCTGGGCCAGCTACGTGCTGCCGCGCGAGGTGGTGAGGCCGCTGCTCGAACTGAAAGAGGCCGTCGACCACGCGGCGGCCGGCAACTACGAAATCGAGTTTGACGTGCAGGGTAAAGGCGAAGTTGCGGACCTTGCCAACAGCGTGCGCGACCTGATCGCCCATGTGTGTGAGAAGAAAAGCGACACGGACACAACCCCAGGCTGACGCTGGCCGCTTCCCATGCGCCGGAAGAGGAAACGTTCTGGAAGTGCCTGCGAAAAGCTGATAGATTATTACCAATTTCCAAAAAGGAGAATTGCGGACATGAAGGGAAAAGCAGCCGTTATCGATGTACTCCAGAAGGCGCTCAGCGAGGAACTTCAGGCCATCAGCCAGTATTTTCTCCATGGCGAGATGCAGAACAACTGGGGCTACAAGCGCCTTTACGCTGAAGTCAAGAAGCAGGCGATCGGTGAGATGAAACACGCCGAGGCCCTGATCGAGCGCATCATCTTCCTGGAAGGCCTTCCCAATTTGAACGATTTTCCGAAACTCAAGATTGGCAAGACCGTCGAGCAGCAGATCCAGAACGACCTGGACCTCGAAAAAACCGCCGTCGAGGAATACAACAAGTACATCGCCATCGCGCGGAAGGAAGGCGATAACACTTCCGCCGACCTCATGGAGGTTCTCCTGAAAGACGAGGAAGAGCACGTCGATTTCCTTGAGACTCAGCTTGCCATGATCAAAGAACTGGGCCTCCAGAATTACCTTGCCCAGCAGATGCACGCGGGATAGTTCATCTTTTGGGGTGCGTTTCATCAAGCAGCCCGACGGCAACGCTACCGCGGGGCCTGCTCCCGGGCCCTGCGGGCTGCACTCGCAATCGGGCTGGAACCCGCAGCTTTGCAAAGTGAAAGCGGAACCCTTGCGGGCCGCGATTTCCCCGCCTCTGATCACCCCTTAATCACTCCAATCGGTTTGAGGCGCGCCACGCGTTTTGACAGGCCCGCGTTGTGGACCACATTGATGACGGCGTCCACGTCCTTGTAGGCTTCGGGGATTTCTTCGGAGATGCCGTCGCGGGTTTCCGCGCGTACGATCACACCCTGTTCTTCCAGGCGCTGGCGCGCATTCACGGCATACTCGGACTTCTTGGCGGCGGTTCGGCTCATCACGCGGCCGGCGCCGTGGCACGTGGTCCCAAAAGTTTCCTTGAGAGCGCCCTCGGCTCCCACCAGAACATAAGACGCTGTTCCCATCGACCCGGGGATCAACACGGGCTGACCAATGTCCTTATAAGCCTCCGGGATTTCCGGCCGCCCGGTGGGGAAGGCGCGCGTAGCGCCTTTGCGATGTACCAGGACGCGGCGGTCTTTGCCGTTCACGCGGTGCCATTCCAATTTGGCGATGTTGTGGCAGACATCGTACACGACGCGCAGGCTCGCATCCTTACCGAAGATGCGCCTGAAGGCTTCTCGTGTGAAATGCGTGATGCCCTGGCGGTTCGCCCAGGCGAAGTTGGCCGCGGCTCGCATTGCCCCGAGGTACGCCCTGCCTTCGGGAGATTCGGCTGGCACACACGCAAGCTGACGGTCCGGCAATTCGAGCTTGTAGCGCCGCATAGCGGAGTCCATTTCGCGCAGATAGTCGGTACAGACCTGATGTCCAAAACCACGCGACCCGGAGTGGATCAGCACGACCACCTGATTTTCATAAAGCCCGAACCGCTGTGCGACGGCCGGCTCGAAGATGCGCTCGACGTACTGGACTTCCAGGAAGTGATTCCCCGAACCGAGCGTGCCGATCTGCGGAAGGCCACGCTTCCTTGGCTTGTCGCCCACAGCGGCGGGATCGGCGCCTTCAATCGCGCCGTTCTCTTCGCAATGCGCCAGATCGGCCTCCTCGCCGTAGCCGTTGCGGACCATCCATCGCGCCCCTTCCACCATGACGCGCTCCAGGTCCTTGTGCGAAAGCTGCACAAAGCCGCTGTGGCCGGCGCCCGAAGGAATATCTCGGAAAAGCTGGTTGACCAGTTCGCGGACCTTCGGGCGGACTTCATCCACCGTCAGCGTGCTGGTCAGCAGGCGCACGCCGCAGTTGATGTCGAATCCCACGCCGCCCGGCGAAATTACGCCGCCCTCTTCAGGGTCGGTAGCCGCAACGCCGCCGATCGGGAAACCGTACCCCTGATGAATGTCCGGCATGGCGAGCGACCGACCCACGATGCCGGGAAGCATCGCCACGTTGACAGCCTGCTCGAGAGAGAGGTCCTTGAGGAGGTCCTTCAGCAGCGTTTCGTCGGCGAAGATCAAAGCGTCAGTGAGCATGCCGGGCTTGGTCCCGCGCGGGACCAGCCAGCGATAGTCGTCGAGCTTCTGGAGTTGATGCATTTCAAGGCGCATCGGCGTTCCTCCGGAAGAGCGTTTGTCAATCGGGTGGATCAGATTCTGGGATCATTATATCAGCGGAGCCGGAGGCGCCGTGAGGACCTTTGAGAGTAGGCTAGGAAAGCCGGAATAGCGGCGGTGGGAAAGGGCCCAAAGCCCCGTATTTCGGCGCGGCCCCGGCTTTCGACACCACTTTATTTTCAACAAGATGGGCAGCTCCGTTTTTCGCCTGGTTCCGGTTCGTTTTTTCCACAGGTCCTTGTTTTCAACAACTTCTCCGCTTCGTTCTCCGGTTCGTTTTGTCCCATTTCGAGGTGCCGGTCATTTGTTTTCAATAAGTTCTCCGGTTCGTTTTTGCAAAAAACGCGTTTTTGTCCCACTTCACTCTTTCGTGCGGGGCCTTTTATCCTACAGTACTAGTCTCCCCGTGACCGCTTCATCGCGGGATTCCCGGGTCATGTTGATGGACCCATTGTTTTTTGGGCCCTGGCATGGCGGGCCGGAATACCACGGAGCCGAACCCGCTCAGCCGACTACAAGACTAGCATACCTGCTTGCCGTTGTCAAGGAAATTCCATCTGGAGGGGCGGGTGACGGTGCAGACCGGCCTCGCATTGCGACGGCAGAAAAGCAGTTCCTGCAGGCGCTCTGACACAAGCATTTTTCCCGCCGCGCGCCGTTTAAATCACTGCCTCGATCGTGAGATCCCGTTCCGAGGAAGCCCGGTCGCGCTGCGCCCTCAATACCACAAGCCCCCGGCGAAGGGCGCCGAGGCGGTCTTCCTGCGCGTTGAGTTCGCGGACGCAGCGGTCGAGGAGTTGTTTTGCCGCCGCGCTTCCTTTGAGACCCTTCATGTTTTCCCGGATGCGGCCCCGAATGCGCATATTCGGGAACTGTCACGCCAGGGCGACTGCTCCCCTGCCAACCTGCGCTTTGCAGGCTGCATCTTAGGAAGGCGCGTGCGGGAAAACGTCGAGGGGCGGACCCTGCAACCGGAGGCGCGGTTGGTTGCGAAATTTCGCGTCATTCAGGATTTTTCAAAGGATAGTGTTCGCCGGGTCCGCCAGACACGTCTGGGGAGTTCCAATGGATTCAAAGGCTTTGAAGTTAGCCGCTCAAATACTGCTTTTTTCGCAGATTGTTTGTGCTACACTGCGCGCGCAGGACTCGGGCGCAACGCTTTCCGGCACGGTGACCGATTCATCGGGCTCTCCGGTTTCCAACGCCAAAATCATCGTCAGCAACGTTTTTTCCGGTCAGACAGCGGGCACACGCAGCGATGCCTCCGGGCATTACGCGGTATGGAAGCTGGGGCCGGGTGATTACGAGATAACGGTTGTGGCGGAGGGGTTCCCTTCGGCCGCGTACCGTGCTGTGCTTGCCTCCGGCTCTGCGAAGACCCTCAACATTCAACTTGAGAATCCCGCCGGCGATTCCGCGGATTCTGCTTCTCCGGCCCAAAGCAGCGGGCAGGCGCCTTCGCTTTCAGACCTGGGGTTTCCTTCGAGCATGATCAAGGGCAATCCGAAGGAACAGGCGCTCCTGAACAAGCGCTCGCACATGCTGCAAATCCATCAGAAGCTTGGCATGATTACGGTCGGCGCGATGGTGGCGGCCCTGATTGCGTCGCCGGGCGCCAAAGGCCATCACGGCGAGCCGGGCGGCGCAGCAGGGCGCAACGTTCACATGGCGCTGGGTGCGACCACGGCCGGCCTCTATGCGGCAACAGCCTACTTTGCTCTCGCGGCTCCCCGGGTACCCGGAGTCAAAGTCCGAGGCCCGATCCGCCTGCACAAGGCGATGGCGTGGATCCACGGCCCCGGAATGATCATGACCGCCGTCCTGGGGGCCATGGCCTATTCGCAGTTGAGCAATGGCGAACGTGTGCACGGGATCGCCAAATATCATTCAACAGCGGCGATTGTGACCGCGGCCGCGCTGGGCACTGCGGTGTTTTCAGTGTCCTACAAATTCTAAGGCGGGAACAATGATGAAAAAAGTTGGGGACGTGATTCTGTGTTTGCTGGCCCTTGCTGTGCCGTCACTCGCCCGCGCGGACAGCGTGTGGGTGCTCAAACCCTCCACGCTGACCTATCACGTCTCGCACCCGCTGCACCATGTGGAGGGAGTCAGCCACGCGGCGCGCGGCAAAGGCGAGTGTCACGCCGGCATCTGCAATTTTCTGGCGGCGGTGCCCGTCAAATCATTCGATTCAGGGGACACCAACCGCGACCTGCACATGCTTCAGGTTGTGCGCGGAGCGCAGTTTCCTCTGGTGGTCGTGCGCACCCAGTTGCCGGAATCCGATCTTAAGGGTGGCTCCATTGAGGCTGACCTGACCGTTACTTTCGCCGGCGAGACCGCGCACTATCAGCGGGTGCCTTTGAAGCTCGTGCCCGAGGGTAAAGACTTGCGCGTGGTTGGGACCATTCCCACGACGGTGTCGGATTTTAAGATCAAGCCGCCGGAACTTCTCGCCATGCCCATCAGCAACAATATCCCGGTGGATGTCGATATGACATGGGAGGAACAGTGACGGCCACGGAAGCCTCCGGCCGCCCGCAGACGAAGATCGTCATTAATTCCGGCCTGGCATGTTCTTTTTCCATTGCAATCCTGGATGCATTGAGTTTCTGGGCACGGCATGTTCCATAGTAGAAGCATGCGCGAGCCAACAGCCTAATCGATACCCAGCAGCCGGGCAAGTTTCTCAGTGTCGAATCCGACGACGACCTGATCGTCAACCAGAGTTACCGGCGTAGTCATCAGGCTCCGCCTCTGAAGTTCTGCGAGGGCCTTTTCATCCCGGGTCACGTCCCGCTCTTCAAAAGTTATGCCATGCTGCGAAAGAAACTCTTTCGTGCGGTTGCAAAACATTCAGCCGGGCTGGGTAAAGACAACCACTTTGTCAGCCATTGTGTCCTTTCAATGCTGCTGCGCTCTGCGTTGGCGCAGAAATGAATTTCGTCCTGCCAGCGTCTTTGTGCACCGAAGCCGTTCTCCAACGCCAGGATGAGGAGCAGATCCGCGGGTCATCGCTGATCTTTTCTGCTCAGCTTTGCCAACACCGGGCAGCGCTTTGCACCATTTCCTTGGTGGCGCCGCTGGGCACGGCCGCATTCCGCGCGGATGCGCTTCAATTCCGCCTCCATGGCCTCGAGCGCCCGGATTCTGGCGCGGACGTTCGCCAGCTTTTCCTCCACGAGCGATTTAACGTGTGAACAGGCGTCCTTGCTGTGGTCGTTGAGGACAAGCAATTCCCGGATTTCGTCGAGCGAGAACCCAAGTCCCTGGGCTTTGCGAATAAACTGAAGCCGGCCGATGGCCTGGGTTGAGAAGACCCGGTAACCCGATTGCGTCCGGGCCGGTTTGGGCAAGAGACCCTCGGCTTCATAGAAGCGGATCGTGTGAGTGCTCAGACCCGTCTGCCGTGAAGCCTCGCCAATAAACGTTTCCTGCAGGCCCATTGGTTTCTGCCCCGCTCCGATGAAATAAGAATAAACCCTCGAGTTAACTCTAAGGTCAAGCACTTTTTGCTGCATCTGGCCGGCCAGGAACATGGTCTCGGCCTTTAAAGCATTCTGCCGGCACCCGGCAATTGGAAGGCAGCTCGAAACGTGGGTTCCTCCGATGCGCTTGAAAAACCTCATTGTCAGCGATAGCCTAAATAAAAATCTTCAAAACGGGCAACTCAACACGCCGGGAGGGTGAGATGGAGGCAACGAGATATTGGCGGTCTCTTGCATCCCTGATCATTGTTACGGCTCTCGCAGCAGTTGGTCCATCCGTTGCTCCCGCCTGCGCGGACACATGTTGTGTGAACACCCAACTGATGCAGAAAAATTGTCACACAACGGGTTGCAGTGGGACCATATACGTCGTTGAGTGTGCTGACAATTTTGGCACGGGAACCAACTATCAAACATTGTCCGTTCATTGTTGCACGGACATGTATAACACGTTGACATCCCCCAGCGGCAGATGCGCGGCGGCTCCAACTGCCGGGCCCACGAATGTGCAACCTGGTTTCTTGCGCACGGAGAAAATATGGGTGCGAGGTTGCGACGGCCGATACATCCTGTTGAGTGTGCCGGTAAAAAGTTAATTGGCGCGAGGGGAAAAGGCTGGAAGGGATTGGGGAGCGAACCTTAGGTCGCTGCTAGCGGAAAGGGGGTGGGCGCATGCGCCGGTTTAGTGCAATTATCGCCGGATTCGGGCTTGCGGTGTTGCTGTCGAGCTTGTTTCTTTTATTTCAGCCGGGCGCGGCACAGGAGGAGCCAGGAAGCAGTATGGGCCCTCAATATAGCGCGGCGCAGGCACAAGTCATTGATTTACGGCAGACAGAGACAATCAATTTTCCTGCTCCAGGGCCCAATGAGATCGCCGGTGAGATCAAGTGCAGCCCCGATGGCGACATTTACGCTGTTTACAGTCAGGGGACGTCAGGTCTTCTCATCCAGGCCGGTCAGCCGAGGGGAATTTTCAGGCGGCCTGTTTCAAAGGTTTCTCCATCTTCGAGAACCGTCACCGAGTTCCCAATTCCTGCGATAGGGAACTACCAGGAGGTGTCACGGGAGGATTTTGATGTGAGGCCGGACGACACACTGTATGCACTCATCGGCGCGACCCGTCAAGCCCTCGATAAAAAGATTGAGCGTGCGTGGTACATTGTCAAATACAACGACGACGGAACAGAAGACTCTCGCGTGAGAGTAGGAGAGCAGCCGGGAAAACATACTCAGCCGATAAGGATTGGCGTGTTTGGCGACGGCAGCTTCCTCCTTTCTGGGACTATCGTTCCCGAGGAGAAGCACGCGCAGCTTGGATCGTTTTCGGCGATCTTCGGACGTGACGGCGAGTTCGAAAGCCCTATCGGGCTCTTCAGAGCTGCAAAACCTGCCCCGCCCAGTGAGTCAGGCAAGCCGGGCAGCGCTTCTCGCGAGGAGTCTCAAAGGCCGCCAACGCTACCGGAAGCGATGGCAAAACTTGACACGAGCGCGGTTTCACTCGCGAGCAACACACTCGAGTTCAGCTCCCAGGACGGTAACGTTTACGTCCTTCAGGGACATGTTCGCCCGCATTTGTATGTCGTATCTCCGGCCGGCTATGTTGCGCGTGAGTACGGGCTTAAGCCCCCGGAAGAGGGACTGGCACCGATCCAAATGGCCCCGGTCGGTGCGGGCTACCTCTTCATCGAATACGAACATATCCCAACGGGAGCAGCAGGCGAAGATCTCCACCAACGCGGCGTCATCACCGTACTCAGCTCCGACAACGGCCAAGTGGCAGGCGTCTACCGCGTACCGAGCAGCGCGGGGTTTGCGGTTCCGGCTTGCGCCGATTCCACCGGCAGTTTCCTTTTCCTTGGATCGAGCAAGGACGGCCATCTCCAAGTCCTGCGATACGCGCCCGCCGCTTAAGGGCTTGAATATGCGTGGGAGAAACCCCGCAATCAATCAGTTCGGAAACCCCCAGTGCGGCTTTGCCGTGAAACCACTTCGCGTCTAAATGACTTGACGCTGGTTTCTTTTGTGGGCTACCGTCATAAGGTTAGCCTTGGTGCCGACCAGACGCCCTTGCAGTGCGGCTGGACCCCTCCGCCGTACCGCCGAAGACGCGAATTGCAACCATCTTTGATAAGGCATGAGGGTTCAGGTCCTGCGCCCGAAGGTTGACGCGCAGTCTCGGAAGGCTGAGAAGTAACATTCCGACCATGTCATGCTGGGCCCATTCGCTCAGGGTAAACTCCGAGAAGCATCCCGGTATTGTTTAAATAAAAAAATGCTGGGGTCTTTCGTCGCCAGCGGCTCCTCAGAATGACATGGGGTTCGGGTCGTGTTGCAAATTTCGAAGTGGATCACGTCCTCATGAGCGAACGGGCCACAGAATTATTCGAACTGACCAAGGCCCTTGTCAACATTGAGTCGATTACAGGCAATGAAAGGGCCTGTGGAGAGTTCCTCGCCGGCTATCTCAGGAAGCGGGGGTTTGCAGCCACGCTCCAGCCGGTTGAGGGCGGGCGTTCGAACGTGTTCGCCACGCTTGGTCAGCCGGACGTCGTGCTGAGCACGCATATGGACACGGTGCCGCCTTTTATCCCCGCCAGCGAGGACGGCGAGTGGCTTTACGGCCGCGGGTCGTGCGACGCCAAGGGCATTATGGCCTCGCAGATCGTGGCTGCGCTCGAGCTGAAGGCCGCGGGTGTGGATAACATTGGACTCCTTTTTCTGGTGGGGGAAGAACTCCTCAGCGACGGAGCGAGCAAGGCCAATGAATCGCCTCCGGGTACGAAATACATCATCAACGGAGAACCGACGGAAAACAAACTGGCTGTTGGGACCAAGGGCATCCTGCGCGTGGATATCAGAACCACTGGGAAGTCCGCGCACTCTGCTTATCCGCAATATGGGGAGTCGGCCATCGTGAAGCTGTTGGATATCCTCGAAGACCTCCGACGGATTCCCCTGCCCGAAGACCCGGTGCTGGGGCCGGCCACCGTGAACATCGGCGTGATCGAGGGCGGAACGGCCATCAACGTGATTCCGGACAGGGCGTCAGCGCAGGTCCTGTTCCGCACGGTCAGCGCTACCAGCGAACTGCGCGAGCGCGTCGAGGCTGTGCTGCGTGGCCGCTGCGAATATGAAATTGTCCGCGATACAAAGCCCATTCGCACCGAGCATTTTGACGGGTTTGAAACCGAAGTCGTTTCCTATTCAACTGACCTGCCCAGCCTGACTCGATGGGGCCGTCCGCTGCTGCTCGGCCCCGGGTCAATCCGCGTCGCGCATACGGACCACGAATGCGTAAGGAAGTCCGACCTGCTGCACGCAGTTGAACTCTATACGCGCCTGGTACGAGAATTGAAGAGCAGGGTGTAGGCGGCTGAAACTTGTCCAGTGCGAACTGCGGAGGCCCTTCGCTTCGCGCAGGACGGCGAGCGCGGACGTCGAGATGGCAGGCGCAGGGTCTGGGAATGACACGCGGCGAAAACGATAAGGTTCATGGCGCAAGGTTTTGGGCGACATGAACAATGATCAAAGGGAAGCTTATGAAGAAAATTGAAGTTGGAATACTGGGAGCCACAGGAATGGTGGGCCAGCGCTTTGTGAGCATGCTGGAGCACCACCCGTGGTTTGAGGCGACATGGCTGGCGGCTTCTGACCGCTCTGCCGGAAAAAAATACTCCGAGGCATGCAGTTGGCGACTGCGGGAGCCCATGCCCGCTGCTGCGCGCGACATGATGGTATATGAATGCAAGCCGGGCAAGGCCCCCATGCTTGTCTTTTCGTCACTCGATTCGAGCGTCGCGGGCGAAATTGAAAAGGAATTCGCGCGGGCCGGACACGTGGTGGTCTCAAATTCATCCAACCATCGCATGGATCCCGACGTCCCGCTGCTGATCCCGGAGGTGAATCCCGACCATCTGGCTCTGGTGCGGACCCAGCGCAAGCAGCGCGGATGGAAAGGCATGATTGTTACCAATCCCAATTGCACGACAGTGGGCCTCGTGATGTCGCTTGCGCCGCTCGAACGGGCGTTTGGCCTGGAGAAAGTCCTGATGACCAGCATGCAGGCGGTTTCCGGAGCGGGCTATCCCGGCGTGCCGACGCTTGATGTTCTGGCCAACGTGATCCCGCACATTTCCGGCGAAGAAGAAAAGGTGGAGCGGGAAGCACACAAGCTTTTGGGCAAGCTGAATGACGGGCGAATCTCGAAAGGCGACTTTATTGTGAGCGCGCACTGCAACCGCGTGCTGGTGGAAGACGGCCACACAGAATCGGTCTCCATCTCACTGAAGACCAGGGCGGCGCTCGAAGACCTGATCGACGCGTGGAGGAAATTCCGTGCTCTCCCCCAGGAACGCGGATTGCCTACGGCTCCGAAGCATCCGATCATTGTGCGCGAGGAGCGCGATCGGCCCCAGCCGAAGTTTGATGTGAATGCTGAGGGGGGCATGGCGGCGGTGATCGGGCGTGCCAGGCCGTGTCCGGTGCTGCAATTCAAGTACACAACCGTCAGCCACAACACCATTCGCGGTGCAGCCGGCGCGGCGCTTCTGAACGCCGAACTGATGAAGTCCGAAGGCTACCTGGATTAGGGGCCGGCGCGCGGGCTTCTCAACGGAAAGCTCTGTTGCTGCGGGGGGGCGGCCTTTTGGCCGTGGTTTGATCATGTCCGTTTCACCTGCGAACCCGGTTGAGCCATCGCGTAATTTGAATCTCGCCCTGCTCGGTCACGGCAAAATGGGCAGCGCTGTGGCCCGCCTTGCTGCGGAGCGCGGCTTTGACATCCGGCTGATCCTGACGATTGAGTCGAACCCCAACGGTATCGCGATCACGGAAGAGAACTTTCGCGGCATTGATGTTGCCATCGACTTCACCACACCTGAAGTCGTTGTGGACAATATCCGCCGCGTTGCAGCGCTGGGCGTGAATCTCGTCGTGGGGACCACCGGCTGGAATGACCGCTTTGCGGAAGTGGAGCGGATTGTCAGGGAGAACGAGATCGGACTGGTTTATGCCGCCAATTTTTCCATCGGCGTGCAGCTTTTCTACCGCCTGGCGCGTGCGGCCGCTGAGATTTTTGCGCCTTACTCCATATATGAGCCGTTCATCGTGGAAGCCCACCACAAATTCAAGAAAGATGCGCCCTCGGGCACGGCAATCGAATTGAAGCGCCGCATTGTGCCCAGCCTGCCGGGTCGCGAAATTCCCACTTCCAGCATCCGCGGGGGTTACGTTCCCGGCACGCACGAACTGGCGTTTGATTCCGAAGCGGACACCGTGGTCGTGCGGCACACGGCGCGCGGCCGCCAGGGATTCGCCGAAGGGGCGCTCTATGCCGCGCGGTGGGTTGCAGGGAAGAAGGGGATGTTTGCCTTCGATCAGGTCCTTGAAGATCACCAGTAGCGGCTGCCTGCCTTGTCCTTTATAATCGTAGTCTCCAGGGAAAACACTTGTCTCCGGAGGAGGCTTTATGGGCTTGGATATTCGCGGCTGCGGGACCGCACTGGTCACTCCATTTTCAAATGACGGCACTCTGGACGTTGATGCGCTGCGGGACTTGGTGGAATTCCAGCTCAGCGAGGGCATTGACTTTCTGGTCCCCTGCGGGACAACGGGCGAAGCCCCGACGCTCGAGCACGAGGAATATCTGGGCGTGGTCCGCGTGGTGGCGCAGGAAGCAAAAGGAAAAGTTCCCGTGATCGCCGGCGCCGGTGGAAATAACACGCGGAAGATTTGCAGCCTCGTGCAGGAACTCCAGGCGCTTGGCGTGCAGGGAATCCTTTCTGTCGCGCCTTACTACAACAAGCCGACCCAGGAGGGCCTTTACCAGCATTTCAAAGCGATCGCAGAATCGACCGACCTTCCAGTGATCCTTTACAATGTGCCGTCGCGGACGTCGTCGAACATCGAACCGGCCACCGTGGCACGTCTGGCCGAGATCCCGAACATCATCGGCATCAAAGAGGCTTCCGGGAGCATCACGCAGCAGATGGAAGTGCTTCGCCTGGTTCCCCCGGGCTTCAAAGTGCTCTCCGGCGACGACGCATTTACTTTCCCGCTGATGGCTGTGGGCGGCGCCGGCGTGATCTCCGTAGTCTCGAATGAAATTCCGCGCCAGATGACGGAACTGACTCACCTGCTGCTCGACGGCAAGTACGACGAGGCACGCAAGCTGAACATGAAGCTCCTGCCGCTGATGCAGGCCAATTTCATCGAGACCAATCCTATTCCGGTAAAGGCCGCGCTGGCCATGATGGGCAAGATCAAAGAAGTTTACCGGCTGCCCATGTGCCCGATGAAGCCGGAAAACCGCGCTAGGCTGGAAAAAGTCCTCGTCGAACAGGGGTTGCTGCAAACACAAAAAGTGTGATATGCGGGCATGTGAGTGGGGCGGGTATGTGGAACAGGGCCTTCCTACGTTGGTATATCCCCGGTTACAGTAAACGTATGAAAACGGCAATTTCCATACCGGATTCTCTTTTCCAGGCCGCCGAACAAGGAGCGGCGCGCCGGAAGGTTTCGGGGAGCCGGTTTTACTCGGTGGCACTCGCAGCCTGCCTGAAATCATTGCGCGCAAAGAAAATCAAAAAGGCGCTTGACGCCGTTTATGCCACTGGGGAGTCGGAACTCGCTGACGCTTCGGGTTCGGAACCGGGATACCGGCGGCCCGTAGCAGTTGTTCCATCGAACGAATTTAATGAAAGCAGAATACGAACAGTTGTTGTTGTAACTCTTACAACTCATTTGGGGTTGGCCGCAGCGCAGGGCAATGTGCTGTGCTAACAGCGGGCTGCCTTGGGAATCCGTGATCAACGTTTCCCAAGTTCTTACCTGAAACAAGACCCACGTGAGGCATCTGGCAGGTAAACTTCCCGCAAGACAGATGCAAGCCGTGCAGGCCGGTCTCAGACCGGTCCTCGGCTCATGACCTTATCAGGGCGACTATGAACCTTCAACAACGGATCGAAGATCTTTTCTCGCGTCCGGCCGAACAATATGGCGAGGAATATTCCAAAGCCTTTGAAGAATTCAAGAAGGCGTTGAATGAAGGCCGCGTTCGTGCCGCCGAGCCGGACGTGAACTCGCCCACCGGCTGGAAAGTCAATGCCTGGGTAAAGAAGGGAATTTTGCTGGGTTTCCGGATCGGCCGCATTGTCGAAATGCCGCCAGCGGGCTTTCAGTTTCGCGACAAGCACACATATCCCTTGAAGCAGATTCCCCTGGACCAGAATGTCCGCGTGGTGCCCGGCGGCTCGTCGATCCGCGATGGCTGCTACATCGGAAAAAACGTGACCTGCATGCCCCCGATGTACGTGAACGCGGGCGCTTACGTGGACGATGGAACCATGGTGGATTCGCACGCGCTTGTGGGTTCATGCGCGCAGATCGGCAAGCGCTGCCATCTTTCCGCCGCGGCGCAGATTGGCGGAGTGCTCGAGCCCGTGGGCGCGTTGCCGGTGATTATTGAGGATGACGTTCTTGTAGGTGGGAATTGCGGCGTTTATGAAGGCACGGTCGTCAGAAAGGAAGCCGTGCTTGCCGCTGGAACGATTCTGACCGGTTCAACTCCGGTTTACGACCTTGTGCGTGAAAAGATCTATCGTCGCGAGGGCGAGCGTCCGCTTATGATTCCCTCGGGCGCTGTGGTTGTTCCCGGCTCGCGGGCGGTGAGTCGCGGTTCCGGCAAGGAGTGGGCACTCTCGCTGTATGCGCCAGTCATCATCAAGTATCGAGACGACAAAACTGATCAGGCCGTGCGGCTGGAAGAACTGCTGCGATGAGAGTCCGAGCGCGTGAAGCGGACCGAGGAGGTACGCTCCGCATGCAGAATGATATTCCCTCCGCGGCGTTCCCTGGGCAGTTTACATCTGGGATATTCATAAAAATCGGAGAAATGGATTTATTGGAGGGTGCTGGACGGGCGGCGAGCCCTGCCGTCCGTCCAGCATGGGCGGGTGGTTAAAGGCGGGGTGTTTGCGTCGGCTTGCGATTGAAACTCTCCAAACTGCATTACCGTCCGTGGCCGCCATGCCATCGGCCGTGTTCCCTGAAATTGAAGACCGTGACGAAGCCCGGGCCATAGTACCATCCCGGCGCTACCCAATACGGGGCATAATAAGCCGGCCACCCGTAGTAGCCCCAATAGACCGGCGGCGGGCAGCAAGGTGGATAAGGCGGACGCCTCGGATAATAGCGTTCAGGCCGGTGCTCAAGGGTTTCCTGCGCGTAATCCGCCTGCGTAACTCGACGGAACGCCGCCTGCCCCGGGACGGTTGAAAAACTGGCAGAGGATTCCATCCGGAACGTCAGCCGGGCTTCCGGCGGAATTACCGCTGGCCGGCCGCGAGTCAAGAGTACGCCCGCAACCCCTGCGGCGGCCCCAGCTGCTGCGCCAATTCCTGCGCCTTCGCCCTCGCCGGCAATGGCGCCGATCACCGCGCCAAGGCTTGTGGTGGTTCCGATGGCTGCGGCGTCACGTGCCTTGGACGGGCCACCGGAGGCCTCCACGAGCGTTGTGCGGACCGGCACCTGATTTCCATTGACCAGCGTCAATTCATTCAAAGTCAGGCCCAGTTGTGAGACTCCGGAAACGCGGCCAGCCTTCTTAACCACGGTGACTGTGCCTGCCACCGTCTGGCCGCGCCGCGCCACCACCCAGCCGTTCACGACCACCGGCTGATCAAGCGTTGCCGTAAACATGTCACCGGGTTTGTTATGGTCGGTTGAAACCTCCTGTGACATTCGGACCGTCACCATGGTTCCGGCAGGGAGCGTCATGCTGGGTGGAACCGTTTCGTCCTGCTGAGTGGTCTCACCGAAGGTCCGGGGCCGGGCGGGTTCGGGTGCTGGCTGAGACGCTGTCGTCTGACTTTGTACGCCTGCGGATGATGGGGCGGAGGTTTCGCCGACAGACAGGCTGTCAATCACCTTCACTACACCCGGTTCAAGACTGGCAATGCGGTCAACGGCCGCCTGCTGCTCTGCCGTATCGACCGTGCCAGTCAGAGTCACGACTCCGTCCTTTGTCGAAACGCGAATGTCCTGGGTCTTAAGTGAAGGATCCTGGAAAAGCTTTGCCTGAATGGATGTGGTAATGGCGTTGTCGTCTCGTGATGGCGGGTCCTGAGGGCTGGACGAGAGCAAGCCTGCGGAGAACAATAGCACTGCTCCTGTGAGAGCAAGAAGTGACCATCTTTTTAAATCGCGCTTGACCATTCTGAACCCCCCTGGCAGCCAAACGAAATCCTCAATACACTATCCTGCTTTCCGGGAACGCATCCCACATTTGACGACTTGGTTCGACCACTGCCCGGTTTTTTGGGCTGCCGTCAATCTAAAACCACTCTCCACTCTAATCTGACGATAGCCTTAGCAACTGAGTTTCCAACACGAATGGATTTTTACGAAAAAGCACCGGCTGGCATCTAACTTTGATGATCCTGATACATTCGCCTCGTAATAACCCGCTCATCCGGGAAAATATGTTGTGTAACATATTGATGACAAAAGAGATGATCACAAGAGCCGGAGGAGTCAGGCGGTATCTGTTGTTTCCAGCTTGTGAGGCCCATTTGCTTATCCCCAATTGTTCCCGTCGCGCGACTGCTAATCCCTCTCACCTTCTTACTTACTTATAACCCGCAGGCTGATCCAAAGTTACGCTGCATGAGTGCAGGCCGAAGCAGAGGGGGTTCCCCTGTCCGGCGGGAAATGTTATATTTCACCGCAACTCTTTGGCGCGTCGTGTGTTATATCAGGTGTGGGCGTGATGGTGGTTGACTCTGATCTCGACCTGATGCTGCGGGTCCGCGAAGGGGACTCTGGTTCCTTCGACGAACTGCTCCGGCGCTACCGGGCGCCCCTGGTGAATTATTTCTACCGAATGGTTCATGATCAGGCGATGGCAGAGGACCTGGCCCAGGAAGCCTTTCTGCGTGTTTACAAGGCGCGACATCGCTATCGCCCGGACGCGCGGTTCACCACATGGCTCTACCGGATTGCGACCAACCTTGCGCTCAACGCAATCCGTGACAGCCGTGGACGGCAGCGTCAGGACGCCGTTACGACCGGAGAGGACGGCGAAACACCGATCGAGTTCGTCGATCCTAAAGCGTCGGTCGAGCAGGAACTTATCGAAACTGACCGCAGTCGAATGATCCGCGAGGCCATCGAGACGTTGCCGGAAAACCAGCGCGCCGCGGTAATTCTGCACAAATACCAGGATGTCGATTACCGTCAGATTGCGGGAATATTGAGCATTTCGGAAAGCGCAGTCAAGTCGCTGTTGTTCCGTGCTTATGAGACCCTTCGCACGCGCCTTGAGCCGCTGGTCAGGGAGGGAAAGATATGAAGTGCCTCGAGCGTGAAAAACTGTTTCAGCTTATTCACGGGATGTTGGAGCCGCAACCGGCGGAAGAGGCCCGCGCCCACCTTGCGGCCTGTGGAGAATGCAGCCGCATGGCGGAGGAATATCAGAGGCTTGATGCGGCACTCGACGACTGGATTGCCGCTGAACCTTCACCCTGGTTTGACGCTCGATTGCGGGCGCGTGTGGCCTCAGCCACGGCCCGCGACTCTTGGTTCAGGCTCGGGAGGGTCCGCGTACTGGCCGCTGCCGTGGCCGCCGTAGTTGTGATTTTGGCCGTGGTGGTTTTCCACCACCAGCAGGTGGTTGAAAATCACCACTCCGTAATAAGCCAACAGCAACCCAATCCGGCTGCCGCGCAGCCATCCGAGCCGACAGAAGCCTTGAGGCAGCCAGTTCCTCCCGATGAGCAGTTGAAGATGGATGAAAATCTTTCGCTGCTGGAAGATTACGATGTGGTATCGAACTTCGACGCCCTCTCAGAATTGCCTCAGGCGAAGGACAATTAACACCATGGCGGAATTCCCGTTGGGCATTCATGCATTCTGATGAATGGTTCAAATTGCAACTCGGAGGCTCTGCTGAAAGGCGCATTGCAGCGCAGAGAACGGGCCGTCGCCGTCGTCGTGCTGCTGGCAGGCGCGCTTCTGGCCGCGGTCCCTCTGACGGCACAGAAGGCGCCGCGTGTTCGTCGGCTCCAGAAAATGCAGGTGCGCCAGGCGATGAAGCAGGAGCGCGCTCGCCAGCCTGGGTTTTTTGAGCGCCTTCGTGACCTGCCGCCCAGCGAACAGGAGCGCATACTGCAGAACGACAGGCGATTCCAGCGTCTTCCTCCCGAGCGGCAGCAGAAGATTCGGGAGAACCTCCAGCGCTGGAACCAACTCTCACCGGAACAGAAGGCAAAGTTGCGGCAGCGGGAAAGGATCCTCGCGCAGCTCACGCCTGAGCAGCGGCAGCACGTACGCGAAATGTCCAGACAATGGCGCGAAATGTCGCCGGCGGAAAGACGCAAGGTACGGATAGCACTCCGGCTGATGCGCAACATGACGCCCAACCAGCGCCAGAAATTTCTTGACAGTCCTCAATTTCGCAATCACTTCTCGCCCGAAGAGCAGAACATCCTGCGCGGCCTCGGCAGCCTTTTCCCCGACGCCACCGCCCCGGACCAGTAGCCGAAAAGCGCTCCCCCAAACTTCCTGCACCGGCGGGTCTCGGTCCGGCGCGTGCTTGCCCGAACGCCGTCGCAGCGAGTATTGTGCCCTCCAATGTGATTACCAGGAGAAGAACGCGCTTGGTCCTTTCAGTTTACTCTTTTAGAAGCGGAGCACGTTCGCCTGGTGGGCATGCAAAGCCGGAAAGGGCACGCCGCTAAATCTTGCCTTAAATTCAATTCGAGAGGATACTGAGCATAATCGCCGGCTTGTTCAGGACAACGGCTGAAACGGAGCAGGCGCGGCGGACGTCCAGTTTCGCTGAGGGGCGGGAGGGAACCACTCCAGGGATGCAGAGTGAAGGGGCCCCGGCAACTTGGATCAATGATGAGGAGAGATTATGTCAGACAAGGAAGATCGACGCGATATCGGACATGCGATGTTTGGGTTTAATGAACCTCGACCAAACCGGGGCGAACCCGGCCAGCCCTCGCCAGGGCCGCAGCCTGGTGCGCAACAATCGGGACCGGCTCAGGGAGCCGGCCAGGGCTATCCAGGGCAGGGTCCGCAGGCGCCGGCGGGACAACCCCAATATATCTACGTTCAGGCACCTCCTTCGTCCGCGCCCCTGCCGATTCCGCAGGAGGCGGCATCAACCAGTAAAGTTGTAATCGCATTATTGGCGCTGCTGGTCATCCTTACAGGAGTCAATCTTTACCTTGCACTGACGCAGCGGAAAATCCAGGCCCAGCACGCCGATCAGTTGACCCTGCTCACGCGCCGCATGGACGGAAGTGACGACCGCTACGCGCAGTTGAAGGGGCAGTTCGACGTGACGGCCGAAAAGCTTGGCATGACCCAGCAGGAACTCGCTCGCGCCCGCGAGCTTACCGCCACAATCCAGAAGCAGCAGCGCCAGGCCGTCCAGCAGTTGAACGCAGCTATCGAACAAAAGGCCAGCGCGCAGGACCTGAACAAGCTCCAGGCCGACGCTAACACGAAGTTCGGCAGCCTGTCAGGCGACATTGAGGGCAACAAGAAAGACCTTGAGGCCACGAAGGAGGCCCTGGCGGGAGCCAAAGGGGAACTTTCCGGCGCGATTGCCCGAACGCATGACGAACTGGTGGCGCTCGCGCATCGCACGGACCGTGACTATTTCGAATTCAGCCTGGCCAGAAAACACGACCGCAAGAAAATCGGGAACGTGATGATCGAACTGCTGAAAACCAACCAGAAGCAGAATCTTTACACCATCGACCTGTTCTTCGATGACAAGCGCACGCAGCGTAAAGATCAGGCCCTTTTCGCGCCGGTTTATTTCTACGTGCAGGGGGCCCCAAGCGCCCTCGAACTGGTGGTTAACAAGCTGGACAAGAACAGCATCAGCGGCTACATCAGCGCGCCGAAAGGCTTTATCCAGAATGCGCCAAACGTGCTGGCTTCCCGGCCGAGTTAGCCGATGCTGTCTGCGATGCCGAGGAGCAGGGACGCCCATTAAGGTCGTCCCTGCCATTTTCCCAAAGTAAAATGTCTGCTTTGCCCCTCGGCATGAGTCCACATGCGGCCCGCTTGAGGTGCCGGATGTGACTGCACCCTCTCAAACACTCGCCAAGGTGGTGGGTTGCTTATTTGGCGGCGACGGGGGCGTGGGCTTCAAGAACTCGGGCGAGTTCGCTGTAAGGCCGGGCCCCGATCAGTTGCTCGGCGACTTTTCCGTCCTTCAGCAGAATCAATGTTGGAATAGAGCGAATTCCGAACTTGCCAGCGAGTTCCGGTTCGTCATCCACATTGACTTTTGCGAAGTTGAACTGCCCGGAGTATTTTTCAGCCAGCTTCTCGAATGTGGGTTCCATAGCGCGGCAAGGCGCGCACCACGAAGCCCAGAAATCCACCAAAGTCGGCTTAGGGTCCTTCTCGGTGGCTTGCCATTGCTGCCTATTGAGATGTTTAATGTTTCCCATGTTTCGGGTCTCCTTTAATTGTCCTATAAACAGTTGATGCCGCACGAAGCGAAAAGTTTCGGCGAGGAACGGGGCAAAAGACGGATGCGATAAAATTACAGGATCCTTCGGTCTGGAGGGCGGGAGAAATTAATGGCGAACAAATGGCTCTTCAAATCTGACCCGGAACACTATTCCTATGACGACCTTGAGCGCGGCGGAAAAACCGTGTGGGACGGCATCTCGAACAACCTTGCGCTGAAGCACCTTCGGAACGTCTGCCGCGGTGATGAAGTGATGATCTACCACTCAGGCGGGGAACGCGCCGTCGTGGGCCTTGCCGAGGTTCTAAGCGATCCGTACCCTGATCCGAAAAGGAAAGATGCGCGCCTCATGGTGGTAGATATCGCGGCGCGTGGCAGGCTTTCGCGGCCTGTGGGGCTGGACGAAATCAAGAGTCATGCGGAACTGAAGGATTTTGACCTGGTGCGGTTGCCAAGGCTTTCTGTGATGCCGGTCTCGGACAAGCACTGGAAAACGCTGTTGAATCTGGCGAAGGGAAAATAAATTCCATGCAGTGCTCTGGCAACCGCCTCGCCGCTGCGGCTGACCCCGAACAGCGCCAGCCAAGAGCTTAATCATGGCTGAAACCGGTTCATGTGTTGAAAAGCTCGAAAAGCTCCAGCGGAGAGTGATCCGTTGCCGGCTCTGCCCGCGGCTCGTGCAGTATCGCGAGAAAGTGGCGCGTGAAAAACGCCGCATGTTCCGCGACTGGGAATACTGGGGAAAGCCTGTGCCAAGCTTTGGCGACCCGGACGCTGAACTGCTGGTTCTTGGACTTGCTCCCGCCGCGCACGGCGCCAACCGCACCGGGCGGATGTTTACCGGCGACCGCTCCGGGGAATTTCTGTACCGTGCGCTCTATGAGGCCGGGTTTGCCAATCAGCCGAATTCCCGCGACCGTAATGACGGGCTGAAGCTCAACGGGTGTTACATCACGGCATCGCTGCGGTGCCCGCCGCCGGCGAACAAACCGCTTCCACAGGAACTCAGAAATTGCCAACCTTATCTTGAACAGGAACTCGTCCTGCTGCGCCGTGTGCGCGCGGTGCTGGCGCTTGGCAAAATCGCGTTTGACCGTTACCTCACGGTGATCAGCGAACGGGTGCCCTTGCCGCCGCGCTCGAAGATGCCGTTCGCGCACGGAGTAAGTTACGAACTCCCGGCCGGACTGCCGCGCCTGTTCGCCTCCTATCACCCCAGCCAGCAGAACACGCAGACGGGCAAGCTGACCCATGCGATGATGGCCCGCGTGCTGGCGGAGATTCGCAAGTACCTTCGATCGTCCGGCTGAGGCCTGTTAATCCATCAGCATGCCGCCGTTCACTTCAATGGTTTCGCCCACGATATAGCTTGCTGCGGGTGATGCCAGAAAGACGATGACGCTGGCGACTTCTTCCGAAGTCCCTGCGCGTCCGAGCGGAATGCTGGCCAGGAATTTCTGGAAAACTTCAGGAGGACTGTAGCGCTCGTGATAGGGAGTGGCGATTACGCCCGGGGCGACCGCGTTTACACGGACACCGTGCGGCGCCAATTCTTTGGCGAGGCTCTTGGTGTAGGTGATCATTCCGCCCTTTGCCGAAGCGTAAGCGCCCGAGCCGGGCCCGCCACCGTTCCGCCCGGCAATCGAACTGACGTTAATGATGTTTCCGCCCTTGCGCGCTGCCATCTCTTCCCACACAGCCTTCACGCAAAGGAAGACGCTCTTCAGGTTCAGGGCCATGATCTGGTCCCAATAGTCCTCGGTCATCTCGGGAAGCATGCGGCGCGCCAGAAGGTCGCCCGCGTTGTTTACCAGAATATCAATGCGCCCCCAACGCCTGCGCACGGCGTCCACCATGGCCTGGACTTCGGAAGCGGAGGTGACGTCGGCGCGAATGGCTTCAGCTTCGCCCCCTGCCTTGCGGATTTCCGCGACGGCGCGCTCGGCCCCCTCTTTGTTCTTGTGAAAGTTGACGCCGACGCGCGCTCCTTCGCGCGCCATGGCGATGGCGGTAGCATAACCGATGCCGCTCGAAGCTCCGGTGATCAATGCGATCTGGTCTTTTAGAACCATGCTCTCCTCCAAGTGTGGCCCTGGTGAGGTCCCTGATTCATTCTGAAATTCCGGATGGGTTCCGGGAAAAGAACAAGTTTTCAGGAAAACACAAAATAAAGGGGTTGGCAACCTTTGTCGATTTCTGATAATCCTTATAAGTTCGGCGTGTCTTCAAGGACGTGCCCGGGAGGGGCTCGAAGAAGGCTCGGTTCCAACCGGTGCTCATCGGATTTTATTTGAGGATGGTTCCGCATGATTCAAGTGGAAAACCTGACGAAACGGTATGGCCCGACGCTGGCGGTTTCCGACGTCAGCTTTGAGGTGCAAAAAGGGGAAATCCTTGGGTTCCTCGGTCCCAACGGGGCCGGAAAAACCACGACGATGCGCATCATTACGGGTTTCCTGCCCCCCAGTTCGGGCCGCGTCCGCGTGGCGGGCTATGATATTGCCGATGAGCCTATAGCCGCTAAGAAGTGTCTGGGCTACCTGCCTGAGAACCCTCCCGTGTATACCGATATGACGGTGAACGAATACCTGGCATTTGTCGGGCGCATCAAATCTGTTCCGCGCGGTGAGCTGAAGAAACGCATTGGCGAAGTTTCGGAGAAATGCTCCATCGCGGACGTGCAGCACCGGCAGATCGGGAAGCTCTCCAAAGGCTACCGCCAGCGCGTCGGCCTGGCGCAGGCGCTGATTCATAATCCCGACGTGTTGATCCTCGACGAACCGACCGCGGGACTTGACCCCAAGCAGATCATCGAGACGCGCGAACTGATAAAAAGCCTGGCCGGACAGCATACCGTCATATTGAGCACGCACATCCTGCCGGAGGTTTCAAAGACGTGCCAGCGCGTGGTCGTCATTAATAAAGGGACCGTGGTGGCCGTGGGCGCGCCGGAAGAACTGACCGCGCGGCTGCAAGGCTACGGTTCGGTCCTGGTAACTGTGGAAGGGCCGGCGCCGGAGATCATGAGTAAGCTCCAGGCCGTGCCCGGAGTGAACCTGGTCGAGCCGGTCGAGGCCATGGGCGCGCGCGTCACGCTCGAGGTGCATACGGAAAAGAACCGCGATGTGCGTGCGGACCTGGCCCGCGCCATCGTGGAATCCGGCTGGGGCCTGTTTGAACTGAAGACCAGTGGAATGAGCCTGGAAGATATCTTCCTGAAACTGACCACTCGCGACCTCGGCGAAGAAGCCGCGCACGCGGAGGCGGCCGCAAGCGCGAAAGCCGAAGTGGTAAATTGATGCCGAGGCCACGGGGCACGCGAAAAGTGGCAATGCGGGAAGACCAGCCAACCACCCTGAGGGGGAAATGAAATGCGCAACATTCTGGCAGTGGCCGGAAAGGAAATCCGCGCCTACTTTCATTCGCCCATCGCCTATCTGGTGATGGCCGTTTACGCCGTGCTTTGCGGGTTTTTCTTCTACAGCTTTACGGCGACTTACGTGGTGCAGACTTTCCGCATGCAGGCGATGGGCGGCATGGGCATGCCCAACATGACCATCAATGATTATGTTATCCGGCCGCTTTTTGAAGGCGTGCTCACGATTGTTCTGCTGCTTCTGATCCCTTTGATCACCATGCGGCTGTACGCTGAAGAGAAGCGCTCCGGCACAATTGAGCTTCTGCTGACTTCGCCGGTGACTGATTTCCAGATCATTGCGGGCAAATTTCTCGGCGCGCTGCTGCTGTTCGGCACGATGATCGTGATCACCTTCGGATTTATCGGTACGCTGTTTCTTTACGGGAACCCGTCGGCCAAGCCGCTGATCGCGCAGGCCGTGGGGCTGTTTCTGTTTGGCGCGTCGCTGCTGGCGCTGGGGATGTGGATTTCAACCTTCACCAGGAACCAGATCATCGCCGCTGTTGTTTCCTTTGCCGCGTTCCTGCTGATTTACGTGCTGGACTGGGTGACGGCTTATTCGAACGGTCCGGTCAGCAGCGTCCTGTCCTACATGTCGCTGACAACTCATTTTGACGCCTTTGCCAAAGGCGTTGTGGATTTGAAGGATTTGGTCTATTACCTGTCCGTGATTGTGCTCGGGATTTTTCTGACGTCGCGGTCGGTGGAAGCACTGAAGGGGAGGGTCTGATCATGGCGCAAAATGAACCACGGAGAGGAGGCAGTCGCCAGCGGATCCTTCAGGGCGCGAACCTGGCCCTCTACACTCTGATCGGTATCGCAATCGTCGTCCTGATCAACTGGTTCGTGAACAATCACGATAAGCGCTGGGACCTGACGCCCAACCAGGAATACAGTCTTTCTCCCCAAAGCCTGAAAATTCTGAAGGGCTTGAAGCAGGACGTCACGATCTACGCTTTCGACCGCAAGCAGGATTTCAGCCGCCGCCGCGACCTGCTGGGCGAGTATGAAGAGGCTTCTCCGCGCGTTTCCGTCCGCTACATCGATCCGGACCGCCAGCCCGGCCTGGCTAAACAATACGGCGTTCAAAGCTACGGGACTATCGAAGTGGTTTCAGGGACGCGGCACTTCCAGGCCCAGTCAACTGACGAAGAAGGTGTAACGAATGCACTGATCCGTGTGCTGATGGGACAGAAGACAATATATTTCGTGCAGGGCCACGGCGAGCGGGACATCACCAGCACAGCTCGAGATGGCTTCCAGGACTTCAAGAATGAACTGGCCAACGAGAGCTATGAAGTCAAAACGCTGACGCTGCTCGAGAAGAACGAAATTCCGCCGGATTGCGAAGTGCTCGTGGTTGCGGGACCAAAACACGATTATCTTCCGCCCGAAATTGCCACGATCTCCAAGTACATCGAGGGCGGCGGACGGGCGCTCTTCATGCTGGACGCGGGGACTAAGCTGCCCAATCTCAGCAAAATGCTCGCCGGCTGGGGCGTGACGGTGCGGGACGATCTGGTCGTGGACCTGAACCCGGTGGCCCGGCTGTTCGGCACTACGCCGGACATGCCGCTGATCATCAAGTACGGCACGAATCCCATCGTGCAGCCGTTGCAGAGGATCGCAACGTTGTTCCCGCTTTCTCGGTCGCTGGACGTCAGCAAAGACGTAAAAGGCGGCGCTTCGCCTGAGATGCTTTGCCAGACATCAGGAGAAAGCTTCGGCGTCGAGGGCTTTAACCCCAGCATGCAGCAGGTCTCCTACCAGCCGGGCAAGGACATCAAAGGCCCGCTAACGGTCGCCGTGGCGGACACTGTCAGCGCTTCCGACGGCACCAAGAATGAAGGGCGCTTCGTCGTGACTGGAACCTCGCTGTTGGGAGCCAACGCTTATCTTGATTTTCAGGGTAACAAGGACCTTCTGATGAACATGGTCAACTGGCTCTCGGCGGAAGAGAGCCTGATTTCTATCCGGCCCAAGAGTCAGCAGCAACAGACGCTGGACATCAATCAGCGGCAGATGGGGCGGCTGCTCTATCTGGGAGTGTTTGGTCTGCCCTTGGTCATTATCCTGGTGGGTGCCGGAGTGTGGTGGCATCGTCGGCGATGAAAAAGAAGTATCTCCAAACCCTGATTGCACTCGTAATTCTGGTCGCGCTGTGGGGTATCTTCACTTATTACGGGCGAAAGAAGAACGCTCCAAGCGCGGCAGCGAAGAGCGAGACCTCGCAGAATATCTTTCCGGGCAAGCGTGACCAGATCGTTTCCTTCACCGTGACGACTGCAGGCGGCAAGCCGGTCACCTGCGAGCTTGAAGGCAAGACCTGGCAGATCACTGAGCCGGAAAAACTGGATACGGATTCTTCTGCCATTGACAGCTTCCTCAGCAGCCTGACCAGCGCTACACCTGACGAGGTCGTCAGTGACCAGCCCGGTGACCTGGAGGAATTCGGCCTCGACCCGCCCCAGGCCACCATCGAGGTCAAATCGAAAACCGCGCCGCAGGATTTCACTCTGCGCCTGGGAAATTCCACGCCGACCAGCAGCGGTATCTACGCACAAGTGGCGGGCCAGCCGCGCGTTTTCACGCTGGCAAGCTATCTGAAAGATTCACTGGAAAAGACCCTGTTCGACTTCCGAAACAAGAAGATCATCACTCTGAAGTCTGACGACATCCAGAAGATGGACGTCACTTCAAAAAAGGGCAGCTACCAGCTTGTGAAGAACCCTGATGGCATATGGGATGTGATGCTGCCGCCTCCTGTCCGGGCGGACCACTTTACGGTTGAAGGTTTGGTGGACGAACTGAACAGCGCCTCGATGCAGAGTGTTGTTGAGGAAACCAAGAAAGACCTGAGCAAGTACGGCTTTTCGGATCCCACGATGACCATTCACCTCAGCGGCCCGAGCGGTACCCAGACGCTCGTGCTCGGCAAGAAAGCGGGCGACAATTACTATGCGATGAATTCGGCCATTTCGCCTGTCTTCACACTCGGCTCCGACTTCCTCAATCAGTTTCAGAAGCAACCCTCCGACCTGCGTTCGAAGGACCTGTTTACTTTTTCCACTTTTGAAGCCAAGCGGCTTACTGTGCAGGGGCCCAAAGGCAAACAGGTTTTCATTCAGCACAAGAACGACAAATGGGAGCAGACCGAACCCGCCAGCATGGAGATTTCGAGCGACAAGATGCAGGCGCTGCTCCAGGATTTGCGCGACCTGAGCGCCCAATCCTTCCCAAAGAAGAACCCTACGGACCTCGCCGCCTACGGACTGAACAAGCCCGAGTACACGTTCGAGGTCCAGTACGGCGATCATAATCAGTCCCAGACGGTCCAGATCGCACAGGTGAACGGTCACGTTTATGCGCGGCGCTCGACGGACCTTGTGCCCGCAGAGCTTTCCAAAGATTCAATTAGCAATATTGAAAAAGATCTCAACGCGCTGAAGTAGCGCAGAGGGCCAGGCCCCAATCGAATTGTAGATTGACAGAGGGCGTTCGATTGGGTATGATGGTTTTCGATCTTATGAGAAGGGAGACCCACAGCGGCGCTTGCATGTGTTGTTGTACACCAGCGCCGGCGTGTGGGTAACCCAATAGAGTCTCACTGAGGTCTTATACAAACCCACCGTCGGAACAGTAACCGGCGGTGGGTTTTTTATTTTGGAGCGATGGTGAGATGAAAACGTCGAACCCTCTCTGGAGGGACCGGTTGATTGGAAAAATGCCAGAGGCGCTGGCGAGCGAACTGGATATCTTCGAGGCGGAAATCAATCTCCGGAAGATGGGTAAGCTCGACGAGCGCGTTTTTATGGAGACGCGCCTGCGCAGAGGAGCGTACGGTCAGCGCTACGACAACGGCGAGCGGCACGACGGGAAAAAGGTCCAGAAGATGGCCTATCCCCGGCCTGAACTGACTAAAGGTCCGAACACTCTGTGGGACGCCCCTGGCATGCAGCGCATCAAGATTCCCGGCGGCGGCCTGAACGCCGCGCAACTGGAAACATTGGCCGACCTGGCCGAGGAATATTCAGACGGCATCGCGCACATCACGACACGCCAGGACGTTCAGCTCCATTACGTGCATATTGAAGACACTCCGACGATCATGCGGCGTCTTGCGGCCGTGAATATCACGACGCGCGAGGCCTGCGGTAACTCCGTCCGGAACGTTACCACCTGCCCCTACGCGGGCGTCTGCCCGGATGAGGTTTTCGATGTGACGCCTTATACAAAGGCCCTGTCGCGCTTTCTCCTGGGCCATCCAGACACGCAGAATTTCGGCAGGAAATTCAAGCCTGCGCTCAGCGGCTGCTCCCAGCACGCCTGCGCACTGGTCAATCTGCATGACCTGGGATTGATCGCTGCGACTCGGACGGAGAATGGCGTCGAGAAACGCGGTTTCGCGGTTTATGTCGGAGGAGGCCTCGGCGCAGTGCCGTATCAGGCCAAGTTGCTGGATCCGTTTGTTCCGTTGGAAGAAATCCTGCCGCTGGCCCAGGCGATTTCCCGTGTATTCGCACGGCTCGGAGAAAAGAAGAACCGCAATCGCGCGCGGATGAAATTCCTGGTGCAGGACCTGGGAATCGAAAAGTTCCGCGAACTTGTCCAGGAGGAGCGCAAGGCGCTGGAACCCGACCCGCGATGGACAACGTACATCCGGGAAGCCGAACAATATCGCGAGGAGCCGTTGCGTCCGGCCGGCAGACTGCCCGAGGGCGGTTCGCCGGAATTCCAGCAGTGGTTCAGGACGAATGTGCGACGGCAGAGGCAGGAAGGATACGTTGTTGCCACGGTCACGCTGCCTCTTGGTGACATTACTGCGCGCCAACTTCGGGCCCTGGCGGACATCGTGCGGCGGTTTACGAACGAGACTGTGCGGACGACGGTGGAACAGAACTTCGTTATCCGCTGGGTGAGCGAAAGCGACCTGCCCGAACTCTACGAGGCCCTTCAAGCCGCAGGGCTTGGCGCGCCCGGGGCCGGCAGCATCGTGGACATCGTATCCTGCCCCGGAACGGATACGTGCAAGCTGGGAATCTCCTCTTCCCGCGGCCTCGCAGCGGAATTGCGAAAACGGCTGGCGGAGAAAAGCTTCCAGATGGATGAAGCCGTAAAGAACCTGCATATCAAGATCAGCGGGTGCTTCAACAGTTGCGGCCAGCACCATCTGGCGGACCTGGGCTTCTACGGCGTCAGCCGTAAGATGGCCGGACTTGCCGTTCCGCACTTCCAGGTGGTCCTGGGCGGCGAGTGGGAGCACAACGCCGGTTCTTACGGCCTGCCCGTCGCAGCCGTACCGTCCAAGAACATTCCGGAGGTCGTAGTGCGGCTCACGGAGCGTTACGTGGCTGATCGCCGGAGCGGCGAGTCCTTTAAGGATTTCATCAAGCGGATCGGCAAGGGCGAGATCAAGAAGCTTCTGGAAGACCTGACGCGCCCGCCCGCGGACCAGCGCGATCGCTCGTTCTTCAGGGACTGGGGAGACCCGCGGGAATACACTCTGGACGATATGGGAATCGGCGAATGTGCGGGCGAAGTGATTTCGTCATCGGACTTTGATCTGGCGGCTGCAGAGCGGCAACTGTTTGAAGCCCAGGTCGCTCTCGAAAAAGGTGAAATTGAAAAGGCCGGCAGGACGGCGTATCAGTCGATGCTGAGCGCCGCAAAAGCGCTGGTCAAGACAGAACTTGAGTCCGTTCCAAACGACCCCGACCGGATTGTCGGTGAGTTCCGCAAGCGTTTCTACGACACACAGAAATTCTTCGACCCGTATGCGGGAGGCAAGTTTGCGCAGTATCTTTTCGGCGCGCACGAGAAAGCCGGCCAGCCTTACACTGAGGACTCGGCGCGCTTCCTGATCGATGAGGCGCAGCTCTTTATCGACGCTTGCCACAACTATTCCAGCCGGGCAGAGGCCTTGATTACGGGCTGACCCAACAGGACTTCGAAATATGGAATTACAGCACGTTAACGTGAAGCTTTGGCTGGAGAACTCCAGGCCGACCGATCTTGAGCCGTTGATTCAGATTTTTCACGGCTGGATTCAAGCCCAGGGATGGGACGAATTGCTGCTGGACGTAGCAGATTACCGCCATGTTCCCGCCGGTCCCGGAGTGATTGTCATCGGCCTCGAGGCCAATTACAGCGTGGACAACACTGGCAATCACCTTGGCGTCCGTTACAATCGCAAGGCGGCGGTCGAGGGCAGTAATCAAGACCGGTTGAAGCAGGCGACGATCGCTGCGCTCAATGCCTGCCGACGCTTTGAATCGGACCCGCGCCTCGATTCGAAATTCCGTTTCAATGGGCGGGACATCGAGATTTTTATTAACGACCGGTTGCTGGCGCCGAACACTCCCGCTACGCGCGAGGCCTTCCAGCCTGAGCTGACAGAGTTCCTTGCGAAGCTGTTTGCCGGTGGGGAATATTCACTCTTCTACGAAGAAGAGCCGCGCAACCTTTTTGGCGTTACGGTCAGGTCTGCACGATTGTTCTCCTCCGATGAACTGCTGAAAAACCTGGCATCCTGAGATTTCCTCGAAATTCCCGACCCCGGCCCTGCGCCTCAGACCGCATCTGATCCTGCCAAAGGCGCAGCCATCATCTTACGTAAAGCCTTCTTGCCAAATATGCGAAGCTGAGTAAAATACTTACGCAATGTATCCAGCAGAAAAGAGTCTGCTTCGCGCCCTGGTTTTTGCGGCCTGCTATTCGATCATCCTGCCGGTCTCCGGGTTCGCCTCAACCAGTTGGAACGGCGTGCTTCTTGACAGCGCGGGAAATCCCGTGCCCGGGGCGACCGTCAAGCTGGACTCTCCTTCTGGCAAGCTTGACTATACGGCCCGGACGTCTGAGGACGGCGCTTTTTCGCTTGATGATATCGTTCCAGGAAACTACGAGCTTTCCGCCGTAAAGGATGGAAAGACCTGGGAGACGCCCACGCTCCTCGTAATCAAGGATGGATTAAGCCTGACGGCTGCGCTGCGGCTTTCCTCCCGACTGAACGTGATTCGAGTGGTGGCTGACACGGCGGATTCCGCCCCGATAGCCACCGGCGGCGAAATACTTTCGAGCAAGCAGGTTTCAAGCCTCCCTCTCAATGAGCGTGATTTCAGCAAGCTCCTGCTGCTTGCTGCCGGCACCATGACCGACACGAATGGCAGCGCCAATTTCACTCAGCAGTTTGCAGTGAACGGCCAGCGCGCAACGGCTACGGTGTTCGCCATTGACGGGATCGATACGACGGACCCGGAGATGGGAGGCGCCACTTTTCCCAATTTCAACGTCGATGCCATTCAGGAAGTGCAGTCGAACTCCGGCGTTATGCCGGCGGCGATCGGCCACGGCGCCGCCAGTTACACGAACGTTATCACAAAGTCCGGGACAAACCACCTCCACGGGAGCGTCTTTGAATTTCTTCGCAATTCGGCGCTTGATGCGAGGAACTTCTTCGACCGCCAGGGCGCGGGCGACAATCGGCGCATTCCTCCGTTTGTGAGAAACGAATTTGGATTCACGCTGGGCGGCCCCGTCGTACTACCGGGAGCTTACAATGGACGCAACCGCACATTTTTCTTTGGCGAGTATCAGGGCTTCCGTCAGGTGTTGGGGACGACGCAGGTGCTTGCCGTGCCCACGGCTGCCGAACGCGCCGGGATCGATACTACAACTTTCCCAGGCGACACCCTGACTGTTCCCGTCAACTCGAAGATTGCGCCGGTGATCAACGCCTATCCCATGCCGAACGATCCGCAAGGACCCTACGGCCCGCGCACTTACGCCACATCGTCCAAAGTGTTCACGGGCACGGACCAGTTCTCAATTCGCGTGGACCATCGCATCTCGGACCAGTCTTCGCTCTATGCGCGATTCAGCCTGAACCAGATCACCGGCCCTCTTACCAATCCGGACCAGACGGCCATTGATCCAAGCTTTGCCATCAGGTTTTTTGATCACCAGCGCAGCGCGGGGCTGAAATACTCCCGCACATGGTCGCCGAACCTGACGTCCGAGACTTCCATCGGGTTTATTCGCAGCACGCCGTTCTTCCCCTCGATCAACCACACGCAGCCTGCCATTAACTTTTACGACGGGTTGTACGAGTCCTACAATACGGCCGACGGTTCCGTAACGGGCTCCTTCGGAAACCTCTTTCAGTTCAAGCATGACATGGCGGATGCGCACGGCAACCACACCTTTAAGTGGGGCGTGGAGATGCGGTTCAACCGTGACTCCACGATCTGGGGCGTAAACCCGAACGGCGTTTATACCTTTGGCGGCGGGACGGCGTATTCCCCGGTTGAGATCACTTCGGCCAGCGGGCTCCATAATATTCAACCAGGCGACCCGCTGCCGGATACGCTGACCGCTTTGCTGACGGCGACTCCTTTTCTGTACAGTATCAGCGCCATATCAGACATAACACCGGGCGGGAACCGCTTTGACGAAGCGGCCGTGCGGCGCCAGGCCTACAACTTCTATTTTCAGGACACTTGGAAAGCCTCAAGACGGCTGAGCGTCAATTACGGCCTCCGGTACGAAGTTAACAGCCGCATCGGGGAAGCGAACAAACGGACTTCCGGTCCGCGATTTGTGGGGTCGAACGGCGAGAGCGTTCCATTCTGGACGCAGGCTGCCAGGGAGATATTCCTCGAAAATCCTCAGCCCCCTTATAACATGGATTGGAGTGGCTGGGGGCCTCGCATTTCAATCGACTTTCGCCTTACTGACCACACCATGCTGCACGCGGGCGGAGCTATCACAACGCTTCTGACCAATCTTTGGCAGGACAATTTTCTAACTGGAAATATCCCATTTCTTTTTACGCCGTACGTCTTTGCTCAGCCGGGAGCCCCGGTTCCTTTCAGCAACACGGTGACGCAAATGCAATTGCCGCCCGTTTATACCCCGGACGGCCAACTGATCTTCATGACCGGCAACACCAAGGACGTTCCGCCCAACACACAGATCGACATTCAAAGATTTCAGAATGACCTGGCGGCGATGACGCCCGGCAACCAGGTGCAGTTGCTTTCAACGTTCGGCATCGCCAGAGATTTCCGGAACGGCTACATCGAAACGTACACGGCCGGGTTCGATCACAATTTTGGCGATTTCAGGTTAAGTGCGAACTATGTCGGCACCGCGGGCGTGCATCTCGCGGGCGTTTTTTCTCCGAACAGCTACAGCGGGGCCGAGCCGCTGTTCGCTCCGTTCACACAATTCAACTCCGCTGGGCAGGCTGTGGGCGGATATGGAACGGAAACGCTGATGACCACCGGCTCGCATTCCACGTATCACGCTTTGCAAACCAGCCTCAGCAAGAACTCGATGCGGTGGGGCCTCGGGTTCCAGGCGAGCTACACGTACTCCAAGTCGCTTGATGATTCGAGTTCGGCGCTCGGCACTCTGTCCGGTGGTCCCGGCGTCATCCTTCAAACAATGCCTCAGAATCCCTGGAATCCCGGCGCGGACAAGGGGCCCTCCAATTTCGACGTGACCCACGTCTTTGCGCTGAGCCTCATCCAGACGCTCCCGCTCGCCCGTGTGAGTTTCCTTCGTCCGCTGGGAAGGCGGTTTACCGACGGATGGCAGCTTCTGAACATCACGACGTTGATGACCGGATTGCCGTTCACGGTATATTCCGGGATCCAGCAGACTGGTGTGGGGACTTCCGGCGCAGACCGTCCGGACCTGATCGCGCAACCGAATTTCTCAACCGACCGCACCGTTCGGGAAGATTACTTTGGGCGCCTGTCCAACAACGCTTCATTCTTCAGCATTCCCATCGGAGTTCCCGGCGGCACCGGACCGAACCATGGCGTGTTTGGGACTCTTGGCCGCAACACCTTCCGTGGTCCGGGCTATCACAATTACGATGTCGCCCTGATTAAGGATACGCCCTTCGGCAAACGGGGCAACGCGGAGCTTGGGATGCTTCAGTTGCGGGCGGAATTCTTTAACATTTTTAATCTCGTGAATTTCGGCATTCCTTCCAACACGCTGCGTGGCAGCGGCTTCGGGATCATTAACCATACCGCGGGGACTTCTCGGCAGATCCAGTTTTCTCTTCGGGTTATTTTCTGAAACGTCCGGCATATCCGAACTTACCAGCAGCACTACAGACCGCATGAGAGGTTTCTCAGGTTTACCGGGGCGACCGTTTTCCAGGACGTGAAACCCGAGTATATTCCGGAAGACGCATTCCCGGGAGCGTCGCTCTGACGGCTTTTTCAGCTCAACGGGAAAGTTTGCACATGAAAAATGGCCCTCATGTTTGAAAAGTTTACTTTTTCGTTACCCACTAAGGGCATCTTCCACTTTTGACCCTCAAGAAAACAGCCGGCTATTCCGATGAGTAATTCTCCAGGGCAACACGCGCCAGCCCAATGAAATACGCACGTTGCAAGGGAGTCCTTGCAGGAAAAGAGGTTAATGGCGTTTCCCGCGGAGAATGCCAACAGGATGTAGAGAAGACGGGATAGGCGCGGTGTGTCTTGCGATGATCGGAGACAGGCGAGAGCTAATCGACACTCTGCGTCAATGGATTGATTACAAAGGGGGTGCAAAAACAATATGTAGTATTTACCGTTTCGATAATTTTACTTGACATAACCTCGGTATTCTGATATATATTACGCCCTGTTAAGACCAAGCTCGGCATGGCTGTGAAATCTAATATGGGGCGCTTCATGGAATCAAGCAGTTTGCACCAGGACTGGAACGCAGCCGGCAGTCACACAGAATTGCGCAAGTGACGAAAGAGCGGGGCGACTTTCTCAACCGCAGCTGAGTCGACCGTTTCTGCACTGGACGCCAGTGGAAAGGAGAACGTGAGCCCCCAGGTCGATATCTTTTTGCTGGCCCAAAACCGCCTCCTCCTTGAGGCCCTCACAAGGATCCTGCGGAAGAAACCAGAATTCTCGGTTGTCCGCGCTTCCGCATATGCTCCGGGCGCCATTGAGGCGATAGCCGGGTCTGGTTGCCAGGTCCTGGTGATTGACTCTTCCGTTACGGAGGCCTTCGGCTTCCAGCTTGTGCAGGAAGCCGTCGAGGCTGTCGCAGGATTGCGGGTCCTCATGATCGGCATGGAGGAGGACGAGTCGGCGTTCTTCAAGGCCGTCGGAGCCGGAGCCGCCGGGTATGTCCTGAAAGACGCGTCGGCGATGGACGTCGTGACGGCCATCCGTGCCGTGATGCGGGATGAAGCCGTCTGCCCGCCGCGGCTCTGCCTATCACTTTTTCGCAACTTTGCGGGCAACCTTGCCACCCTTCCCAACCTGCGCGTGAAATCTCAACTGGGATTAACGCGCCGGCAGCAGCAGCTTGTGCCGCTCCTCGCCCGGGGTATGACCAACAAAGAGATCGCAGTGCACCTCAACCTTTCTGAGCAAACGGTCAAGAACCACATTCATCGCATGCTGCAAAAGGTGGGCGCGGATGACCGCCTTGCGGTGGTTGAGATGGTCAAGGCCAATCAGGTCTTTCTTTAGGCATAATTTCATCCCCTTTCGTTCTCCAAGACATTCCTTAGGGGCAGAATTAGACCGATATTGGTACTCTTCCGGCCGTGGGTACTAGTACAGGTCCAACCATATTGAACCTGGCTTTGTCATCCTCCATTGAACCTTCTCCAAATGGCGCCTGACGCCGATAATTTACCGAATGATGGAGAGCCGCATGCCCAGAAGCGTAAGGGTGGTTGTCGCCAATCGCCCCAGGTTGATTCGAGAGCTTGTACTGGCCACGATCGCTGATCAGCCAGATATCGAAGTTGTCGGCGAAGTTCAAAACGAGGCGGACATTCTTGAAACGGTTGAAGAGCAAAGACCGGATTTTCTGATTGTCGCCCTTGACAGCGCCGGGAAGCGCCCCGCGGTTTGCGACATGCTGCTCTCAAAGTTTCCCGACATGAAGATCCTCGCTTTGGCGCCGGAGCGCAACAGCAGCGTTTTCTATTGGGCCTCGATTGATATCCATTCTTTCAACGTGGAGGCTTCCGAAGAAGGTATCCTCGGCGTGCTCCGCGGCCCCGGAAGGAGAGTGGGAGGCTATCAATGAGTTTTCGCTCCAGAATTATGCGGTCTTCTGCGGCCGCTTGCAGATATTTCCCATGGGTGCTGGCCGTGATTCTGCCGGCCGTATTCCTGCCGTGCTCTGCGCTCCTATCGCAGCAGCGGCGTGGACAGCCTCAACCGGCCGAGCAGGAACAGCCCTACCAGCAAAATGCGCGCGACTTCAATGTTGCTCCGCCTTCCGATCTTGCATTCCAGAACATGAATTACGTTGCGGCTTCGGCGACGGACATCGAGGCCGTGCTTAATCAGCAGCCCGGCCTTCTGGTGGAACTCGAGAACTGGGTGGCGCTCGACGCAACGGAGCACGGTCAACTGGTCGATGAGCAACAGATGACCCAGCAGGGAATTTTCAGCCGCCTCGAGACCGACCGCAAGTTCCGATCCGTAGCCACCCGACTGTTGCAGCGTTACGGCTATTTGACCCCTGAGGTCAATCCCAAATCAAAATTGGCGCTCCAGCAGCAGATTGAATTCACTGCTGAGGAGAAGAGATTGGAACAGATGCCGGTGCGCCCCGCTACAACGATGCCCGGCCAGAGCGGCGAACAGATTTATCCCACTGGCCGCCAGCAACCTTGGCCGGGTCCGCAGATGCCGGGACTTCAGCAGAACCCGCAGGGGCCTGCTATGCCGCAGTGGGGGCCTGCGCCCGGAGCGCCGCAAAGCCCTGCTGACATCCCCACAAACGACCAGATGATGAACCTGCGCGAAGCCCATCAGGAACTGGGGCCGCAGGCACCCCTGGATTCATTCGGCGCTCAGGGCGGTGGAGTGCGGTCCAGTTCATTGTCGCTGACGAACCAGAACGCACTGACCGACTTGAACGGTTTAGACAACGAAATGGGTCCCAGCCAGGGAATGAACGAACTTTCGACGTCCGCCAATTATCCGCAGTTTCCAATCTCGCCGATGGGGAGCGACAGCGGACGAAGCGAGATGCTTCAGGAAATGCAAGGACGCGGAGAACAGTCGGCTGCGCCGCCGCAGGGAACACTAACGCGGCCGTGGCAGTATTCTCCCTACTACCGGCAGACGGGAGAGACTTATCAGGTTGAATCACCGCGCCCGCAAATCGTGCATCGGCCCAACCCTTACGCCGATATTCCATCGCTTTACGACCTTTACGAGCAGGTTTCGCCGCATTCGCCCAAACTCCAGCGCTTTGGTCTCGACGTCTTTGAGAATGCGCCTGTCGATACCACCGAGCTTCCCATGGACCTTCCGGCCGGGCCGAATTATGTAGTGGGGCCGGGCGACGGGTTGACCATCAACCTCTGGGGAAGCGTGTCTTCGCGGATATACCGCGTGGTGGACCGCGAAGGGCGGCTGTCGCTTCCCGAAGTGGGCCCGCTGATGGTGAGCGGAGAAACGATGGGCCAGGTGCAGGAAAGAGTGCAGCAGGCCCTGCGCACGCAGTTCCGCGATATTTCGGCCGACGTTTCACTCGCACGCCTTCGCACGGTCCGGGTCTACGTGGTCGGTGAGGTGAAGTATCCGGGCGCGTATGACATCAGTTCGCTTTCAACGCCTCTCAATGCGCTGTTTGCCGCGGGAGGGCCGACACCGGAAGGTTCGCTGCGGAGGGTCAAGCATTACCGTGGCAAGGAACTCGTGCAGAACGTCGATCTTTACGATTTGCTGCTGCACGGTGTGCGCTCCGATCTCGAACGGCTTGAGAACGGGGACACGATCCTGGTGCCGCCGGTCGGGCCGGAAGTCAAGGTGGAAGGCACGGTGCGCCGGCCGGCCATCTACGAACTTAACGGCGAGAAAACGCTGGCGCAAGTTCTCGAACTTGCCGGCGGAATACTTCCCACTGCGGCCCTGCGCCACATCGAGGTCCAGCGCGTCGAGGCTCATGAGAAGCGGACGATGCTGAGCCTGAACATCAACAGCCCGACCGGTTCGACGGACATCAACCAGCAGCTTGAGTCCTTCAAGGTCCTCGACGGGGACGTCATCCGGATTTTCCCTATCGCCCCTTACAACGCGGACGCGGTCTATCTTGAAGGGCACGTGCTCCGCCCCGGGCGCTATTCCTATCATCCCGGGATGCGATTGGCGGACCTGATTTCGTCTTATTCAGACCTGCTTCCCGAACCGGCCACGCATTACGCTGAAATCATCCGGTTGAATCCACCGGACTATTCTCCGAGCGTCGAGAGTTTTGATCTGGCGGCGGCGCTGGCCAACCCGAAGACGTCCCCGAAGCTCGACCCGCTCGACACAGTGCGCATTTTCAGCCGCTTCGACTTCCATTACGCGCCGACTGTGACCGTCGGAGGGGACGTGCGGAGCCCCGGAACATATCGTACCTCGGGAGTCGTGCACGTCCGGGATGCCGTCTTCCAGGCGGGAGGGCTGATGCCTGACGCAGACCTCGATTCGGCCCAGTTGGTTCGCAACCTGCCGGACGGCAGACTGAAGATCATGAGCATCAATCTGCGTGAGGCGCTGGACGGCGATCCGCTCCAGAATGTTTTGCTCGAGCCGCGCGACCGCATTCTGGTGCATAAGAATCCTTTGCAGGCTGACCCGCCCAGCGTGTACGTGGAGGGCGAAGTCCAGCGGCCAGGCCGTTTTCCACTGACCGCCAATCTCCACGTCAGCGACCTTGTGGAGCTTGCCGGGGGCTTGAAGCGCAGCGCCGACCGCGAGACTGCGGACCTGACCAGTTATGAAGTGGGAGGGACCAGTCCCGCCGGAGGGCAGTTCCGCCAGATTAACCTCGAGGCGGCGCTCCGCAAGGTCCCAGCCGACGATCCGCTGCTGCACGACGGAGACGTGCTGACGATCAAAGAAGTTCCGGGTTGGAACGATGTTGGGGCATCGATTACCATCCGCGGCGAGGTCCGGCATCCCGGCACTTACGGAATTTCTCCGGGCGAGCGGCTGAGTTCGGTGCTTGAGCGCGCCGGAGGGTTCCTGCCTACCGCTTATCCTCAGGCTGCTGTCCTCGAGCGCATCGATGTGAAGAAGTTGCAAGAGAAGAGCCGTAATGAATTGATCCAGGAAGTCCAGCAGAACGCCACGAAAGTGAAGGTCTCTCTCAACGAGAGCGCAGCAGACCAGGCGGCATTGCAGAATGCCGCGCTGCAGCAGCACCAACAGGTCCTCGAGGCGCTGCGGAATGCTCCGATTTCCGGCCGACTGGTAATCCATCTGCGAAAGGACCTGAAGTCGTTTGCCAACTCGATGGATGACATCCAGGTGCGGGCGGGGGACATCCTTGTGGTCCCCAAGCGCCCGGACTTTGTGATTGTGACAGGACAAGTTTACAACTCGAACGCCATCACTTATGAGCCCGGCAGATCCGTGGGTTGGTATCTGGAACGCGCCGGCGGCGTGACGGGGCTGGGTAATAAGAAGGCCGTCTTTGTGGTCCGGGCTGATGGCTCCGTGGTGAGCGGAGGCGGCAACCGCTGGTGGCGCGGCGATGTTCTCTCAACGCGGGTCGGTCCCGGAGACACCATTGTCGTTCCTGAAAAGCCGCTTGGCGGCGGAACGCTCTGGAAGAACCTGATCCAAATCAGCCAGGTGGCTTCGTCAGCCGCCATCGCCGCAGCGGTTGCGACGCGGTAGGGGAAAGCCGAGGGACGGACTTGCGGAATACATTGCTGACGATGTGCGTGATCGCGATGACAAGTGCGCCGTCTGTTGCGCAGAATGTGCCGCAAACCGCGAACGCAAACGCGCAAAGCACGGCAACTGCAAAACATATCCCGCAGCCTGACTGGTGGTGGCATTGGAAAAAGCCGGCGGAAAAAAACGCTCCTCATTCGGATGAATACAACAATTCGGCGGGACTCCCGTTGTTGAAGCACATGGCCGGCGATCAGAAAGCGATCTGGTCAAGCCCCTTTCATCTGCGGTTGCGTGACGCCGACTGGCTGGTTCCTCTGGGTGGCATGGCGGCGGCAATGCTCGCCACCGATACCGAGGTCAGCCGCCACCTTTCGAATTCTCCTGCGAGGATCAGCGACAGCCGGACATTTTCAAACATGGGCCTTGCCTCATTCATCGGTGCCGGCGCCGGGCTCTATTTGTGGGGCAAAGTTCGACATAACGAGCATATGCGTGAAACCGGATTGCTGAGCGGCGAAGCGGTCATCGACAGCTACCTGGCCGGAACAGCGATAAAGAACCTGGCGGGACGCGAGCGTCCATACGTCGATAACGCCGAAGGGCGTTTCAGGCAAGGCGGCAATTCTTTTCCCTCAGGTCACGCGACGGCTGCATGGTCGGCGGCCGGCGTGATTGCGCACGAGTACCCGGGACCGCTGACCAAGCTGTTTGCTTACGGACTGGCTTCCGCTATCAGCGCCTCGCGTGTGACAGGCAAGGAGCACTTTCCATCGGATGTGCTTGTGGGCAGTCTGCTGGGATATCTGGTTGCGCAGCATGTCTACCAGGCCCATCACAATCCTGACGTCTGGGGAGGGCAATGGATTGCGCCTGGCCGAGGGGGTGACGAGGACCGGGCCCGGCAGCCGGACAATATAGGGTCGCCATACGTGCCCCTCGACAGTTGGGTCTATCCGGCAATCGAACGGCTGGCGGCGCTTGGCTACGTGCAGACGGCGATGCTTGGAATGCGGCCATGGACGCGGCTCGAGTGCGCGCGTCTGGTGGAAGAAGCGAGCGACCACGAACGCGCCGATGAGAAAGCCCCGCCATTGGTCAGCCAGTTGATCAGAAGCCTGCAAAATGAATTTGCCGGTGACATCCGCCTGCTCGCCGGCGGGCGCAATAGGAGCATTGGACTGGATTCCGTTTACACCCGGGTCACAGGTATTTCCGGGCAGCCGCTCACCGATGGGTACCACTTCGGCCAGACGATCATCAATGATTACGGCCGTCCTTATGGCGAAGGATTCAACAATGTGACTGGTTTCACGGGCTGGGCTTCTTCTGGTCCCTTCACGGCTTATCTTCAGGGAGAGTATCAGCACGCGCCGTCTGGAATGACCTTGCCGATGGCGGCACGGCAGTACATCTCGAATATCGATTTTGGGCTGCCGCTCCCGCCATCCGTCCTTTCTCCATCGGTGGACCGCTTCCGCGCGGTGAATGCCTATGTCGCGATGAATTTTGAGAACTGGCAGTTGTCCTTCGGGAAGCAGAGCCTGTGGTGGGGGCCGGGTGAGGGCGGACCGATGATGTTCAGCGACAATGCCGAACCCGTCACAATGCTGAGGATCAACCGCGTCAGCCCTTTCAAGCTGCCCAGCATTTTCGGCCTGATGGGGCCCATCAGAACGGAATTCTTTGTCGGACAGCAGAGCGGAGCCAATTTCCTGTACGGCCCCGAGGGACTCGTTGGCCAGTGGGGTAAGACGCTGAATCCCCAGCCGATCATTATCGGACAGAAACTCAGCTTCAAACCGACCCCGAATCTCGAATTCGGATTCGACCGCACGACGATCTACGGAGGGCCGACGTATCCCCTCACCGCTCACACTTTCCTGCGAGCCTTGTTTTCTACTTCAAATGACACCGGAGGAGCACCGAACAAGCCGGGAGATCGGCGCTCGGGCTTCGACATGACTTATCGACTCCCCGGCCTGCGGAACTGGGCCACCTTCTACGTCGATTCGTTCGTTGACGATGAATTCTCCCCGGTTGCCTACTTTGACCGTGCGTCAAACAGTGCCGGACTTTACCTTGCACACCTCCCCCGCCTGCCGAAATTCGACCTGCGCATGGAGGGTGTTTATACCGACAACCCCATCGGCGGGCTCTACGACCACGGCTATTACTACTCCAATTACACCTGGCGCTATGGCTATCGGAACGCGGGCAATCTGATCGGGAGTTGGGTGGGTCGTCAGGGACAAGGCGAACAGGCGTGGCTGACCTACTGGCGGACACCGCGAAGCTATCTTCAGTTTCGATACCGGCATGAGACCGTAGGTCAGGGATTCGTTCCCGGAGGTGGAATAATCAACGATGGGGGCGTGGAAGCGAACTTCTGGCTGGGACGCAATGTCAGCGTTTCGGCAAATCTGCAATACGAAAAATGGAGCTTTCCAATCCTGCGGCCGGGACCAACGTCGGACTTTTTGTCTTCGGTGCAGGTGACTTACTGGCCGCGCTGGCGATTGCAATGAGCGGCCTCGAAGCAGCATTGGGGGATCGAGCCAGAGGGAGCAAGTTGTGAGAGAACTGCCGGCCAAAATCACGTCGAGAAATGGCGAGCCTTTCGGACCTGACGAGCTTGTCATCGAAGCCATCGATGAGGAGGCCCTGCGAGAGGCGCGCGAGCGGACGGTGCGGCGTGTGAGGCTGCTGTGGAACAGCCGCCGCTTCATCAGGCGTGCTGCATTGTGCGGATTGGTGATCGCCACGCTGATAGCCTTCGTCGTCCCGAAACGCTACAAATCTACGGCGGAGTTGATGCCGCCGGACCAGTCAGTTGGTTCCGGAGCGGCGATGCTGACTGCGCTTTCGACCCGCGTGGGTGGGGGGCTCGCGGGACTGGCGGAAAGCGCGCTGGGAATGAAGACGACCGGCGCCTTGTTTGTCGGGATACTGAAGAGCGACACGGTGAAGGATGACCTGATCCAGAAATTCAACCTTCAGAAAGTTTATGGAACCCGGTACATCGAAGACGCTCGCAAAGAACTGGATGCCCACAGCGACATTTCCGAAGAACGTCAGAGCGGGATCATCAGCATCAGTGTCACCGATCATGATCCGACGCGCGCCGCGGCGATGGCACAGGAATACGTGAATGAACTGAATTGGGTGGTGACTCATTTGAGCACTTCCTCGGCACACCGCGAACGCGTCTTTCTCGACGAGCGGCTGAAACAGGTCAAGGCGGACCTCGAAGATGCCGAAAAGCAATTCAGCCAGTTCGCCAGTCAGAAAGGTGCCATTGACGTTCCGACTCAGGGAAGAGCCATGGTCACGGCCGCGGCGACCCTCCAGGGTGAACTGATCGCCGCTGAATCGGAACTTCAGGGGTTGAAGCAGATTTATACCGACAACAATGTGCGCGTGCGTGCTGCGGAAGCTCGAGTTAACCAGCTTCGAAATTCTCTGAAGAATATCGCCGGCAAGGGAGCGGGTGAGAACAGTTCGGCTGACCAGCTTTACCCTTCGATCCGCCAGTTGCCTCTGCTTGGCGTGACCTATGCCGATCTCCTGCGCAGAACAAAAGTGCAGGAAGCGATTTTTGAAACTCTGACCCAGGAAGATGAACTTGCAAAGGTGCAGGAAGCGAAAGAGGTCCCGAGCGTGAAGGTCCTCGATCCGCCGCGGGTCCCGCAGAAGAAATCGTTTCCTCCCCGGCTGTTGATCATGATACTCGGGACAATGCTCTCCGCCGTTTTCGCAGTCACCTGGGTCCTTGCAAAGTCGGCTTGGGAGGGCGTTGATCAGAACGATCCGCGCAAGGCGGTGGCGATTGAAGTTTGGACGGACATGCGGGCGAACCTGCCGTGGGCTTTCCAAAACGGCTCAGGCGCAAGAGTAAACCGGCTGTGGAGAAAAATCCGCGGGCAGGAGAAATCGCAGCCCGGCAATAAGCGGCAAGAAGTGCAGTCTGAAGAAGCAAGCGGAAGGTAAGACACGCTTCGTTTGCACGCAACTGAGTGGATACGGGTTATGTCACAAAGGCCCAACGAAGTGACAGGGCGGAGCTATGCCGAGGCCGGATCTAACCGTGACGGCGCGGCTGTGCCACATGCGCTTATCACGCCAGCAACAGGCTTGTTGCAGCGCCCGTATGAGTCGCCACGTGCTTCGCTCGCAGCAAGGAAGGCGCGGTGGTACGCCGCCTACACGCGCTCACGTCACGAGAAGACTGTCGCGCATCAGTTGACGAGCAAGGGCATCGAAACGTTTCTGCCTCTCTACGAAACCGTGAGGCGCTGGAAGAACGGCGACCATCGCGTGCAACTGCCGCTCTTTCCCGGTTATGCTTTCGCGCGGATTGAGCTTGATGACCGGCTGGCGGTACTCAAGGTCCCGGGCGTCGTGCGGCTGGTGGGATTCAATGGCACTCCGGTGCCGCTTGAAGACGCCGAGGTGGAAGGGCTGCGCGAAATGCTGGCCTCGGGAGTCCGAGCGGTGCCGCATCCTTATCTCACCGAAGGTCGGCGCGTGCGGATCACAGCCGGGCCGCTTGCCGGGCGCGAAGGCATTCTCGTGCGGCGGAAGGGCGCGGTGCGCGTCGTGATCTCGATTGACCTGATCCAGCGGTCGGTGCTGGTGGACCTTGACGCGAGCGAACTCGAACCCGCGGGGTAAGTTTTACGTGGTGTCTGGAAAGACAACAAAGATGCGATGCGCGCGAAATAAAATCTGCGCCGGTTTTCGCTAAGTGATTGAAAAATATGAAGTTAAATTTTTACAATTTTTGGAATAAAAATCCCATATGTCCCATTTGGGCCTTCACGCCGAATGTAGCCTACATCAAGAGGCTCGTGCGGGCCCTGAGTGCCCTCCCCGCGGGCGGGGTGGCGCAACGGCTGAATCGTGTCACCCATTCTTGCGGATTCATTTTAAGGTAACGCTTTGATGGAGCAGCAGAAGTCACTCGAATCGCTTTCGTCCGACGTCATTGCGGCGAACGTGGAAATGTACCGCGAGGTTGCCCGGAATTACGACCATTGTTTCCAGCGCGCCTTTGGTGAAGTTGTTTACACTACGCTGGAGCGTGACCTGGACGTAATCGCCAGCCGCTTTGCTTCAGAAGAAGGCCCCATCGATTGCCTGGACTGCGGAGCGGGCACCGGAGCCCTGACCCTCGGCATGCTTGCCCGCGGGTGGCGGGTCACGGCCGTTGACGTTTCTCCCGACATGTTGAAGCTCCTGGAGAAAAAGATCGCTTCGCAAAACCTCCATGCGACGCTCGTTAACGAACCCATTGAGAATTTTCTGGCTCACGCCGCCGCCACCTATCACCTCATCGGGTTTAACTCTGTCCTGCACCACATTTATGATTACCGGTCTGTGGTGTCTCTTGCTGTCGACCGATTGAAGCCAGGCGGCATTCTTTACTCCAACGTTGACCCGGTCTCGCCCTCGCACCCTCTGGCCAGCGAGATTTTCGATTCCGTTGATACGCTGCTGGCAAAGCTGATGAATGAGCGCGTTGACCTTATCCCGGGCACTGTTCGCCGGCTCCGAAAGCTCTTTGCCGCCACCGACCGGACTTTCGGCAGAAAGGTGCTCACCGCCGGGGATATTGCGGAATTTCACGCACGCTCCGGCATTGATGACCTGGGGCTAATGCGGCTCTTGCAGGCAAGGGGGATGGTGATTCTCGAGCACTCAAGGTATCCAATGTCCAGGGTGCCCCTGACCGAGCCTTTCAACAAGTTCTTCAAGCTGCGCATGGAATTCAAGTTCATCGCAGAGCGGTCGTGACCGATGGACCTGAAATCTTAATCGCACCCGGACATCAGGTATCGGTTAGAACAGACTAAGCAGGAGCGGCATGGTTCTCCAGAAAGCTTTCAGAGGTCTGATGACAGTCAATTTGCGGGCGCTACGTTTTGCGTCCGACCCAACTGAGCTTCTTGGCTACCTGCGCGATCTCGAATATGCCTACGAATCGCGCGCCTACCCTCCCATAAGGTCAGTGGATCTCGCTGAGTTCGTGGGGAAAGAAGCTTGCCATACCCTGTTCCTCCCTGTGGGCCACGTACGGCCAGGGTCGACACCGCTGGGGGATCTTACGGCCCTGGCGGCCCTGGCACAGAAGAAGCGCCCAAAACGGATCTTCGAGATCGGAACTTTTGAGGGCCTCACTAGCGTCGTTTTTATTAAGAACAGCGGTACGGACACCCTCGTGCATACTCTAGACCTTCCACCGTCTCAGGATGAGATTCCTCGAACGCAGCGTTCCTATTCGGCCCATTCCATTGCCGACCCGTATGTTTCGGGCCATTTGATTGATGCGTTTGGAGTCCGTCAACACGTCCAAGCATTGTGGGGTGATTCGGCGCTGTTTGATTTTACGCCGTTTTACGACCAGATCGACATGGTCTTCGTGGATGGCGCACACACGGAGGACTATGTAGCATCGGACAGCTACCATGCCTTCCAATGTCTGGCTCCGGACGGCTGGGTCGTGTGGCACGACTGTTTTACACCTCAAGTCCTTAAAGTCTTGAAGCGAATTGCCCATCGCACGACCGTACTTCATATCCAGGACACCAACCTTGCCTTGGCGATGGGAAAACCGGCGGTTGACCTTTTGGACTGCCTCAACCGGGACGGTATCCGTTGAGTATCGCTGTGACCGCCTTATTCCGCACAAGGTGGCGTTGGGATGAGGAATGGCAGCCTTCACTTTAACCAGGCTGGTCGCTGAGTAAAAGCGATGAAAGTTGTTCAACAATCAGCAACAAAAGTTGTGGTGGGCTTCCCGGGCAGCGCAACACCTTTACGTACCGTACTAAGAGGAACCGTGTGGAATGGGCTGTCTGTAGCTGCAGCCCGTTTTGTTCCCGGGATTCTGACCATCTTGCTGGCGTGGTGGATTGAGCCGAGCGACCTGGGCGTCATTTCCTTCGTGCTGGCTTATTACGGCATCTTCTCCCTTGTGGCCGATTGGAGTGTCGCCTACGCCGTCCAAAAGCTGATTCCGGAGAACCCTGAGCACATGGCAGAGGTGGCCTGGACGGCGCTCTTTGTCCGGCTTGGTTTTTCGGCAGTTCTCGGGCTGGCCTGCTGGGGACTGGACGACAGCACCGGGATCTTCCACGGATACGGGGACTATTTGGCGTTGCTTCTGGTCGCATCGGCGTTTGGGATCATTGTTTCCGTTCATAATGCACGATGCGAGTTTGCCGCAGGCAGCCTGTTCAGCGTAGGTTTCCAACTCGCCTGGCTGGGCTTGGCCGTGGTGCTGGTGAAGGAAGGCATGCCCGTTCGTGGACCTCTTCTGGCGCTGGCGCTATCCTTTGCGGCGGTTGGAATTCCGGGCTTTGTATTGAACCGGGAGCTTCGGCGGCGGGTTGAGTTTCTCTGGCCGGTGGCGCGCCAGATCCTCCACTTCGGGTTGTGGGCCACGCTGGCGACGGTGCTGAATGGTTTCGCCGGTCAGGTGGGTATCCTCGTCGTGGCTTATATCAACGGCGACGCGGCCGCCGGGGTTTTCAAGGTGGCAACAACCTTCGGTGTGCTTCCGGCCCTTTTGGGAATGATCGTTGTGATGCCCCTCATGCCCGTGGCCAAACGCGAATTGCTGAATGGAGGGGACGTTTCCGAAAGCCTGGTTCGCCCAATAGTCCGCTGTCTCCTCATGGTTGGGCTTCCGCTGGTGACAGCGGGGTTTGTGCTGGCCCCGGCAGTGATTAGCACGTTTGTAAGCGCAAGCTACCTGGGGGCCGTGTGGCCGATGCGAATCCTGCTGGGTGCCAGCCTTCTGCGGACGCTGGTCACCGCGGTTTCCGGCGTGCTTTTTGTGGGCCAGGGATTGAAAGAACTGGCCAGGATTGAAGGGGCGGTCGCTGCGGTTACGCTGATCGGTGGAATTCTATTGTCACGCACGGAAGGGCTTATTGGAATGGCTGTAGCACTGCTGGCCGCCTGGTTTGTGGGTGCGGTGCTCCTTTACCGCTGGTTCGAACGCCGCGCGCCGCTTGGGCTCGAGTGGCGCAGCTACCTTCGGTATGCGGGATCGGCTGTGCTGATGGCAACCCTCGTCTTCTTTGGCATCCGGCTGGTCCCTTCTCCCGTCGAGCGGTTTCTGTTGGGTGGAGTCCTGGCAACCGTGATCTACGCGTCCCTTCTATGGATGCAGCAGGACTTGCCTTTTCAAAGTCTGGTAAGGGGTGTCAGGCAACGTGCTGTGGGTTAAGCGCCCGCGTTCGCCTGGGCCTGGGCCAATAATTCAGCATTCTTTCCAATGAGTGACTTTGCTTCGACATCGGGGCAACTACCCATCGCCCGACCCACGGCTTTGGCGGAGTTCGGCCGGAAGCGGACTAGGACAAGGCTTCTTTATACCATCCTGATCGTTCTTGTAGTTATTCGACTTTTCACTGAGACATTCCCGATCTTTCCCCGGTTCGTTAACTTCGGTGACCTTGTGCTCCTTCCCGTGGCAGTTTGGGCACTGTTGAAAAATGGCTGGCGCCTTGAGTGGTATCGTCTATGGCAAGGTTCACTTCGGAAACCTGTGTGGCTGTTCGGGCTCTGGACAGCGCTTTCGTCGATGGTAAACCTCGTCCTCTATGGTATTCACCTGATTCCGGCGGTGGCGTTTCTGGCCTTTCACCTTGAGCCCTTGCTCTTTGCTGCCGCGTTTATGGCCCTTGGATGGTCACGGCGAGAGACAAAGGCATTCTGCAGGGCTCTCATTTTTCTCGGGGTGCTGCAATTGCCCGTAGCCCTGATCGAACTCCCCGTTGCCCTCAGAGAGGCTGACCCCGACCTGGTCTCCGGGACTTTCGGGACAAACGGAAGCCAGATGTGCTTTTTCCTTGTGCTTGTGATGGGCTATATCCTTGGCCGCTACCTGATGGACAAGCGTAAACGCTGGGTACTGCTGTTGGTGCCGCTGCTGGTGCTGTTCTATGCGCAGGGGTTTAAGGCGATGTGGTTTGCCTTCCCAATAGACATCGGCATCGTATTGGTGTTGGTGGTGCCCGGGAGTTTTAAGCGTCGGGTCGCCCTGCTATCGGTTGTCCTGGTTTCGGTGGTCCTTCTCGCCCTTCCCTTGGCGAAACGAACGTCAAGCACAACCATGCTGTACGCTAAGCCGGCCTATATCATGAGCTTTGTGAAATCACCTTATCTATGGAGGCTTGGCAAGATTCAGTCTTTCGGTGACATCTGGCGGCTATATAAGCAGGCCCCGCTGGCTCCGCTGCTCGGCGTGGGACCAGGTTCGTACTCCAGCCGGGCATTCCAGACCTTTGCGGAGCCGGGGCCCGAGGCAATAAACCCGAATAACGTGACCGCCGCATACATTACTCCCATTCCCCCGGGTCATTTTGCACGGAAGTTTGTCGTCCCGCTCACGTACCGAAGCGTCGCTGCCTTTGGATCGACGACCATCGACGGTCCTTTTAGCAGTTACGTTTCCCTGCTGGCGGAGGTGGGATTGGTTGGCTTTTTTATCTATCTGCTCATATACTACAGGACTTATAAGGAAGTCCTCGCTGTCCTAAAGCGGGCATGGGCAGAGCGGGATAGTGAGTTGGCGGGCCTCTGCCTTGCCGCTATACTCGGAATCCTCTCATTGTTCGAAATGGCCTTCCTGGACAACTGGTTTGAAGTCAGCCGGGTTACTGTGCTCATGTGGCTGTTGATTGTTGCAGCGACGTTGCAGTCCGGGAAGACGAAAGGCGTACGCGTATGAAGAACTGCAGTGTGGTTGGACCCGAAGGAGGCAGAAGTGATCCGTATCGGCATTGTGATCGGTAGTGATTTCAAAGGGTACCCTCCGGGCGGAGGACAGCCCACAATTGAGATTTTCCTGAAGTATGCACAGGACCGGCCTTTCGAGATCTGGCTGCTGGGGATGTCAACGTCGTGGGACGAGCCGGTCGGACAGGTCTCGAAGCGGCGGATCTACGGGCGTGATTACCCCTTTCTTCCACTCTTTTATTTTGATGCAAAGCGCTACGCGAACCGAAGGCCGCTGGTTCCCATTCGGGTCCAGGCGCTTCTGGCCTACATGCTCAGGCGTCGCCAGGTTCGGTTGATGAATTTTGATCTTCTCTACCTGCATGCGCCGGAGGCCTTGCCATTTCTCTGGCGCAAGCGCCAGCCGGTGCTTTACCACCTCCACGGGACGCAGGAGAGCGCGGCGGAATATTCACGCTATCCGATTTTCAAGACCCCGGTTTTTTCTTCAATCTATCGGTGGTGGGTCGATTATATCCTGGAAAAATCCGATGAATTTATTGCCATTGATAATGAATGCTACGATCTCTACACACAGAGGATGCCCGGGAAGAAAGAGCGTTTCCACCTGCTCCCAACTTCAATTGACGTTGAGCAGTTCAGGCCGCGTGAGGGCTTTGACCGAAGGGAGGGCCGATCCCGCTTTGGTCTTCCCCCGGACGGCAAGATGGTGCTATATGTTGGCCGGCTCTCCTGGAAGAAGGGCGTGGAACTTGTGATGAGGGCTTTTGCGCTGGCAGCGAAGGAGCAGACGGACGCCTATCTTGCAATAGCCGGTGAAGGAGAGGACAGGCAAGGCTTGGAAGCACTTGTGCGCGAACTTGACGTGAGTGAGAGAGTTTACTTCCTCGGGCAGGTTCCGCATCTCCCCCGACCTGAACTGCCGTGGCTGTTCAACTGCGCCGACGTTTCGGTGGTTGGCTCGTTTCATGAAAGCCTGGCGCTGGTGATTACCGAAGCCCTGGCCTGCGGAACCCCTGTAGTTTCCACACGCGTGGGAATTGCACCCGCAGTCATCCATAACGGATCCACGGGCTACGTGGTGGAGTCACGCGAGCCTGAGGAAATGGCAGGCCGCATCCTCCAGATCATTCGTGACGGGGAATACGACGCGAGTGCGTGCGTGGCCGCCGCCCGCGAGTATGCAGAAACCTCGAAGCACATCTGCGACGTTATCGAGCACCTCTGCGATCATAATGATGTCGCGACGGGTGGCTCGCCGGCCCCGAGCGCTTTGCAGGCCCATTAATTTCCCGATGACCGATCAATCCAAAGAACTGGTTCATGAACGCTTGAGAGAGTCTGCCGTCTTTACGGGACGGCATGGCTCAGTTCCTAAACCCGAGCTTCTGCTGATTGGGCCGAGTCCGCCGCCTTACAATGGCATGACGAGGGCGACGGAACTTGTGCTCCAAGCCTTGGAGTGCGAAGAGATTCCTTATATCCATTTGGACACAGCCGATCGGCGTGGGCTGGCGAACGTTGGCAAATTCGATTTTGGAAACCTTTGGCTTGCGGCAAGGCACGGGGCCGGGTTCTTATGGTTCCTGCTGACAAAGCGGCCGCGCGTGGTCTATGTACCGATCGCCCAGGCGTGGCTCCCTTTTCTTCGGGATTGCCTGTTTCTCCTGCCGGCAAGATTGCTTGGCCGCAAAGTGATTATCCATCTTCATGGGGGATACTTCGGAAGGTTTTATCGGGAAACGTCGGCTCTGATGCGCTTCATTGTCCGCTGCGCCCTTGGGAATGCCTGCTGCGCAATCGTCCTGGGCAGGAACGTAGCGAGCGCTTTCGAGGGGATATTAGCGTCGGAGAGAGTCCGAGTGGTCCCGAACGGAATTCCTGATCCTTTTGCAGACAGCGTGCCGGCAAAGGCGAAAGAAGCAAAAGCGCCAACTTTGCTTTACCTCAGCGCGCTGGCGGCAGAAAAGGGGATTCTCGATTTGCTGAGGGCGTTGCCGAAAGTAAGGGCACGTGCTGGAAATGTCAGAGCCGTTATCGCGGGCGAGTGGTGTTCGGAGCGCGACCGCGATATCGCCAATTGGGTGATCGAGTCTTTAGACCTGAAAAACGTCGTAGAGTTCATCGGAGCCGTCGGGCCCGAAAGGAAACGCGAACTTCTCGCAGGCGCCGATGTTTTTGTTTTTCCCACGGCGTACCGCTTCGAAGGACATCCCTACGTGATCCTGGAGGCCATGGCGGCGGGCCTGCCAGTGGTTTCAACCAAAGTAGCCTGCATCCCGGAGACGGTGCGCGACGGCATGGAGGGATTTCTTATTGAACCTGGTGATGTTGGGGCGTTGGCGGACAGGATCGGGCGGCTGGTTGCCGACAGACAGTTGCGGGAGCGGATGGGACAGGCCGGCCGGCAGAGGTTTCTTGACGAATATACGTACGACAAATTCGCGGAGAAGATCAACAAAGTGTTGGCGGAAGTTTTAGAGCCGGGTTGCGGAATTTTTCAGCTTGAAAACGTGCCCGGTCCGGACGCCCGCGAACTGTGAGCGAAGACGCGCATGAAAGCGGTTTTAACGAACAGCAAGACCGGCGAAATCGCCGTCCATGATATTCCGAGGCCCGAACTGCAGCCGGGCGGGATTCTGGTAGAGACGCGATTCTCGGTCGTGAGTTCTGGGACGGAACGGGCGAAAATCGAGACGGGTGAGAAGTCGCTGCTGGGAAAAGCGCGGGCGCGTCCCGACCTGGTGCGGCAGGTGATCGAGTTTGCGCGTGCAAACGGCCTGCGTGCGGCGTATGAGAAGGTGAATGCGCGGCTCGACACGCTGGCTCCGCTTGGCTATAGCTGCTCGGGCGTGGTTCTTGAAGTGGGAGAAGGAGTGACAGAATTCCAGCCCGGAGACCGCGTGGCGTGTGGCGGCGCCGGTTACGCAAACCACAGCGAAGTGAATTTTGTCCCACGTAATCTGGCAGTGCACGTGCCGCAATCTGTGGCGCTTGAACATGCGGCCATCACCACGATCGGCGCCATCGCTCTCCAGGGATTGCGCCAGGCGGAAGTCCGCTTCGGCGAAACCGTGGTCATTATTGGCGCTGGGCTGGTGGGAGTGCTGGCCGTGCAACTGGCAAAAGCAGCCGGGTGCCGGGTTGTAGCGATCGATATTGACCGCGCGCGCGTTGACCGTGCCATCGAATTCGGGGCGCACACGGGGTTTGTCGCTAAAGAAGCCCAGATCGAAGAGAAAATCCGCGCGTTTTCACGCTACGGCGCCGACGCAGCGGTCATTACAGCCGCTGCGCGTTCCACCGAGCCTCTGGAGTTGGCTACGAAACTTTTGCGCGACCGCGGCCGCATCGTCATTGTAGGCGACGTCGGTCTTGGTGTTCCGCGGGCAACTCTTTACGATAAAGAGCTTTCATTGGCGCTGTCACGGTCTTACGGGCCCGGGCGCTACGATCCTGTCTACGAAGAACACGGGGTGGATTATCCCATCGGCTACGTCCGCTGGACAGAGCGAAGAAATATGGAGGCGTTTCTCGATGCGCTGGCCGGAGGATCAATCAACATCAGTCCTCTCCTCGAACGCCGGCGCCCGGTTGAGGATGCAGCACAGGCTTACAGGGAGATTATCGATAATGGCGCTTACACCGTTTTAATCCAATATCCTGAAAACAATTCCAATAACGAGCGGATTGCGTCATCTGAAGCTGCATCGATGCCGCTGCGGCAGGTTCAGAAGTCGGTGGTCGTTGGGTGTATTGGCGCAGGCAGTTTTGCTCGCGGGACCATTTTCCCTCATCTGAAGAAGATTCCGGGGGTCGTGATGGAAGCCGTCGCGACGGCCAGCGGAGTTGCCGCCGAATCCGCTAAGAGCGCGGTTGGTTTCCGCCGCGCCGCAGATCCCGGAGATATCCTGGCCGATCCTTTGATCAATACGGTTTTTGTCCTCACAAGACACGACAGCCACGCGCGTTACGTCCTCGAGGCGTTGGCGCAGAGGAAGGCCGTCTTTATCGAAAAGCCTCTATGCGTTCAGCGTGAGGAACTGACTGCGATTCAGCGCGCGTATGCCGAACAAGCTGCACAAGGAACGGCACCATTCCTCATGGTGGGGTTTAATCGTCGCTTCGCGCCGCTGACAGAAAAGATAAGAGACTTCTTCTCGAACCGCCAAGAACCGATGATGGTTCACGGACGAGTAAACGCTGGGTATCTTCCAAGAGAGCATTGGGCGCAACAGGCGACGGGAGGAAGAATCGTGGGAGAGTTGTGCCATTTTATCGACTGGGCGCGTTCAGTGGTAGCCCGTCCGATTCGGTCGGTGTCGGTGGCTGCTTTGCCCGACGGAAGCCGGTACCACCGAGACAATCTTTCCGTAACAATGGCATTTGCTGACGGTTCCGTCGCCAGCGTGCTCTATCTTGCGAATGGTGACCGAGCGGTCACAAAAGAGTATTTCGAAGTGTTTTGCGGAGGAGCCGTGGCTAGGCTTGACGATTTTCGTATACTCGAACTCGTCCGGAAAGGGAAAAAGCGAACCTTTAAATCCCGACAAGATAAAGGTCACCGTGCGGAATTGGAACAGACGATAAAGGCCATAATTCAAGGAAAACCCTCGCCTATACCCTTCGAGGAAATTTGCGAAGTCACGGCGACGACCTTCCAAATCGAAGGCTTGTTAAGGAAACCATTAATAAAAGTTGTGGCAGAGAATCCTCCTGAGGGAATCGAAGTTGGATCCGGAGCTTTGTTGCCTGAAAGCTCGTGAACTTTGAATGAATTGAGGCTGGCAGAGATGGAGCAACGCACACGAGTGATCCATGTGGTCGGCGCGCGGCCCAATTACATGAAGGTTGCGCCGTTGATGCGTGTAATGAGCAGGCATCCAGAGAAGTGGGACCAGATTTTGGTCCACACCGGACAGCACTATGACTATCGAATGTCCCAGGTATTCTTCGAGGATTTGGGCTTGCCTCAACCGGACGTTTACCTGGGTGTAGGTTCAGGATCGCATGCCGAGCAGTACGCTCGGGTTTTACAGTCCTTCGAAAACGTGCTGGACGAGTTGCGGCCGAACTGGGTGATAGTGGTCGGAGACGTCAATTCAACACTGGCGTGCGCCCTTGCTGCCGCGCAAAAGCACATCAAAGTTGCACACGTGGAAGCGGGCCTTCGTTCCTTTGACCGAACGATGCCGGAGGAAATCAATCGCGTCCTGACGGACCATGTCTCAGACCTGCTTTTCACGACAGAACGAAGTGGCAATGAGAACCTTGCTAAGGAGGGCATCCCGTCCGAGAAGGTTCGCTTTGTCGGAAACACGATGATCGACACGCTTGCGGCCCTGTTGCCCAAGTCTGAAAACAGGCAAATTCTGAAAGAGCTTTCCCTGCATCTTGAAAATGGGAACGGCAGGGGCCAAGCGGCACAGCACCGGGCTTACACGCTGGTCACTCTTCACCGTCCACAGAACGTCGATGAGTCATATGCACTCAGCGAAATTCTGGAAGCGTTGGAGAGGATTGCCGAAGATGTTCCCGTGTTATTCCCTGTCCATCCGCGGACTCGTAAGAGAATCAAAGAGAACCATCTGTCGGTTCATCCCGATCGCGTCCGATTGCTGGAGCCGCTGGGCTACATGGATTTTCTCGCCCTCATGCGGCAGGCATCACTTGTGATTACTGACTCCGGCGGGATTCAGGAAGAAACGACCTACTTGGGCGTACCGTGCCTGACCGTCCGGCCGAACACAGAGCGGCCCGTCACAATCGAATTGGGCACGAACCGCTTGGTGCCGCGAGAGAGTTCGGCGATCGTCCGCGAAGCGCTCCACGCGCTCTCTAATGGCGGCGTGAAAGAACGTACGTTGCCACCGCTCTGGGATGGAAAAGCAGCCGAGCGGATTGTTGCACATTTGGGACATACCTTTTCAGAAAGGCCTCGTGGCCGTTTTTTTTTGAACGCTGATTCACACGTCGCAGAACGATGAAAACTCTCCGAGTGGAACTCCATTGCCACACCATCTATTCTCACGACGGGCACATAGGATTTGACGCGCTGCTGAAGGCGGCGCGAAATCGACTGGATGTGATCTGTATTACCGATCATGACACAGTCGATGGAGCACGAGAATTCAAGCGCAGGTGCGCCGAGTTGAATTGTGATCTTCAAATAATGATTGGGGAGGAACGGACGTTGGCCGACGGGAGCCATCTGATCGGTCTTTTCCTCAAGGAGGCAATCTCATCTGTCTCTTTCGAGGAAGCAGTCGAGGAGATCAGCGAGCAAGGCGGGATTTGCATTCTGCCTCATCCGTATCGTCGCAAAGACGGTGTCCTGCGAGGAGAATCGCGTTCGCTGCAAGGCATTTCCGCGTTTGAACTGTTCAACCCCAAGTGTTCTTTTGAGGAGAACCAGCGGGCCGCGGAATTAGCCACATGCGGACTCCACGCAGTAGGTGGCAGTGACGCTCATTATGCCGGTGACTTGGGGGAGTGTGTGAACGTTGTACCCTTCATAGACTCTCCGGTGGCCAGTGTGGAGAGGTTTCTTCGAACACATGTCCCGTACACAGTGATTGGAACGCCTCAGGGGCCCAGTGACCAGGGGCGAAAGTACGCCCCTACTTACTACCGTTTGAAGCCGTACCTTCAACTTCCCCGGCCCCTTATCCCAGTGGCTAGGGTGATTTACGGTGTTTACCGAAACAACTTTTCGGGAAGGAAGCCTAAACGGCTAGAGACAAAATATGTCTACGAGTAAAAGCTCGATTACGCATCTTTCACGACTCCATGGTTATTGGATCAGCAAGAGATTCCTTCAGAAGTCGCAATATTGGCCAGCAGAACGACGTGACCGTTACGTGTTTGAACACCTACGCCGTACTCTTATCGGCGCGTGGGAAGGAACCCGCTACTACAAAAGCGTGTTCAATAAACTGGGGTTCGATCCTCGAACTGATTTCCGCGCTACTTCTGATCTTGCCCGCCTGCCAATTCTTACAAAGAGCGATGTTCGGCAGCATTTCATGGAGATGATCGACCACCGTCATCAGGCTCGCAGCATCGTTTCGCACACCAGCGGCTCAACCGGAGAACCTCTTGAAATGCGGCTGAGCGAGTCTTTTCTGGCATTCGACAGTGCCTGTGCGTTTCGCCACTGGTCATGGGCGGGTTACACTTTCCGCGCCCCGTTCGCAGCACTCCGCACGTATGTACCTGCTCATGAGAGTGACCCGCTATGGCGCCAAGATCGATTCAACAATACTCTCTATCTCTCTGCATATCACCTGAGCCCGACGAATTGCCGCGAATATGTGGTGCAACTCCTCAAATTCCGCCCCCGCTTCATCAGGGGTTACCCATCGTCCTTGAGCGTGCTTGCCGAGTATGTCTTTCCGCACCGTGAAAAGTTTGATTTCGTGCAGGGCATCTTCGCTTCCTCGGAGACTCTGCTCCCAAGCGAACGAGACCGAATTGAAGAGACCTTCGGAAGAAAGCTTTTCAACTGGTACGGAATGACTGAACCAGCAGTCATAATTACGGAATGTGAAAAACACGAAGGGATGCATGTGAATTGGGAATATGGCTACGCTGAATTCCAGCCCTCTGACGATTTACCCCCAGGTGAGTTCCGCCTTATCGCTACAGGGTTCCATAACCCCGTCATGCCGTTCGTGCGCTATGACACAGGGGATGTAATCCGGCTCTACGAGTCACAACGGAATTGTTCCTGCGGCCGCAACATGCCTCTTGTACATTCCATTGTCGGCCGAAAGGATGAGTGCATTCTCATGCCGGACGGCCGAAGGCTTCCCTCGTTGAACTTCTATAGCGTCTTTCGCAAATACACTGAAGTGCTCAAGTTCCAGATCGTTCAATATGGGCGCAGCGAAATTGTAGTGAAGCTGCTTCTGAGGCCGGCGACTACAAATGTCCAGGGATTGCTTCGGAAGCTTGAGCAGGAACTGCGGGCGCGCATGGGCTATGAGGTCTCAGTTGAATTGGAGCTCACAGATCGTTTCCTGACAAATGCCGATGGCAAGACGCTATCCGTGCTTCGTCGCTTGGGGACACGTTCGGTTGAAGAGAAGCAAGAATACGCAACTTCCCTTGAATCTCTGGCGCTTGCGTGGAAGCTAGAGCGACATGGAGAAGGCGTTTTGAAGCTCGACTGGAATGAGGCTGATCGTGTGCCGTCACGCGAAGTGCGGAAAGCGCTTCAAGCTCTGCTCGATAACGATCATTACTCTTGCTGGTACCCGGATCCTGATTCCTCTGAACTGCTGGAAGCGATATCTCATTACGTCGGATTACCAGTCGAGCAGATTATTCTGTCTCACGGCTCGGATCTAGCGCTCGAACTTATTACAAACGCATTTGTGAGAGCCGGAGATAAAGCATTGGTGGTTTCACCAAACTACGATCATTTCCGAGCAATGGTCGAGCAGCGGGGGGCAGAAGTCCTCCGGTTCGACTACTGGGGAGACGGACCGTTTCCCAGTGATGAGTTTGCCGAATACTTGACCCGCCACACGCCCCGCCTCATATACCTCACAAACCCGAACAACCCGCTTGGGTACGCCCTCCCTTTTCCTGTCTTGAAGCGTCTGGCAATCGAATGCGATCGGCTATCCTCACTACTGATTCTGGATGAGGCTTACTTCGAATTCTGCGGGATAACTGGAGCTTCACTTGTCCCTCGGCACTCGCACTGCATTGTGATTCGGAGCTTCTCGAAGGCGTTTGGTATGGCCGGGTTACGGCTTGGCTATCTTCTTGCTCCGCCGGAAATTGTCAAAGTATTGAACCGCATGAATATCGCGAAGAGTGTGACGATGTTTGCCAAGGTGGCTGGCCTTGCAGCCCTTCGGGACATAGACTCGATCCGTGCTTACGTTGAGGAAGTCCGTCAGGCGAAAGAGCAGTTTTACGAGCTTTTTCGGGATTTTGGCATAGCGTACCGGCCATCAATGTCGAATTTCATAACGTTTGAACATGAACAGGCTTCCGAGATTGTCAAGTGTTTGGCTGCGCGGAACATTCTGGTTCGTGATGGGAGCCGCTATGGCCGAGGCAAAGGCTGCGTCCGTCTTACGGTAAGCGGAAGACGCTGCGCTGATGCACTCATTCCGTTCTTGCGCGAATATTTCTCGGAATATGGGAGCAGGACTAAGGACCGCGCATCCACGACCGAAATGCACGATCCAGTAGAAAAGGCAACTTCAGCGTAACCAATGCGAGATGTTTCAGTCCTCTCCCGTCATTAATAATGCCTGACCATGAATTAGTTGAGAAAACGGGATCTCTGAACGGAAAGCCTTTGTGGGCACCATCGGACAGCCTGGCGTTGCATGGCGAGGATTTGGTCGCCAGCAGTATCGTCCGAATCCCAGTCGCCGCCCTAGAGAGGCTCGACCTTTGGATCGAGGCGGAAGGGTTCAAGGGATGGGACCCGCACGACGGGCTGAACAGTCCCTGTTTACACTGGGCGAGAAGGTGGCGTTTGCCCGGGATCGCAATTCTTCAGCTTTTACGCCGAAGTCCTGTAAACCTCCGGCCATTGCTGGGCATTCGAAAGGGGTATAACCCGAAAGCTATGGGCCTGTTCCTGGCTACCTACGCTCAGAAATACGAAGTGACAAGACTGCAAAAACACCTTGAATTGACGCGGTTTTTCTTCAACTGGCTTGTCCAAAATGCAGCTCAGGGTTACGCTGGTCCGTGCTGGGGTTACAACTTTGATTGGCCCAACCGGGCCTTCCTTGCTCCGGCAGGAACTCCAACCATTGTGAATACGGCTTTTATTGGCTTGGCCTTTCTGTGCGCTGACGCATTGCAAGGACCTCAGTCGGGTGGGCAGGATGAGGCCGATGCCCACCGGTGCCAGGCGGAGGGGGGAGGAGACCCGTGGCAATCAATGAGAGGTTCCGCGATCGCCAGAGGGGCGTGCGATTTCATAATGCAAAATCTTCACACTTTGCGCCCGGCACCAGATGAACTCTGTTTTTCCTATACGCCTCTTGACAAGAGGTTCGTTCACAATGCGAGCATGCTGGGAGCCTGGCTGCTGGCAGCCGTTTATGCCTACACCGGGGAAAGCTCTCTGGCAGAAGCGGCCCTCGCTGCGTCCCGCTTTACAGTGCGCCGACAGCGTGCAGATGGCTCCTGGGCATATGGCATTGGCTCTCGTGACGGTTGGGTGGACAATTTCCACACAGGGTATGTTCTAGTGGCGCTGAATCGCGTCGGTGTGTACCTCAAGACTGGAGAATTTGATCCGGCTGTCCAGGCGGGATACGAGTTCTGGAAGAAGCGGATGTTTGCGGCCGGCAAAGTTCCCAAATATTATCCTGATCAGACGTACCCGGTTGATATCCACTGTGTTGCCCAGGCGATCCTCACTTTCATTGAATTCGCCGACGCAGACCCTGAAGCCCTAGAAATCGCGGAACGCGTGGCGGCATGGGCCATTCGTTATATGCAGGACCCGCGAGGATTTTTCCATTATCAGATCTGGCGCCGACACCAGGTCCGCACACCCTATATGCGCTGGGGACAGGCGTGGATGCAACTGGCTTTAACGAAGTTGTTGAGCAGTTCCAGCAGAGGTTCCAAGCGCGTAACCATATGATCTTGAGGTGAGCAATGCACACTGCCCGGGTGGATTTCTTGGGATGTCCTGTCGATGGCCTCTCCATGAACCAGTCCTTGGACAAGTTGGAGGAATTTATTCGTGACGGTTCGCCACACCACGTGGCCGTAACGAATGCCAATAAACTCTGGCTCATGACCAGGAATCCTGCCATGGTCGATATCATGAGACAGTGCTCGCTGGTTCTTCCAGAAAAGGCAATCGTCATTGGCAGCAAGCTGCTGGGCCTTGGTGTGGACCATCATGTTGGTGGGATCATGCTTCTCAAAGCCTTTCTGCCACGCGCACAGGAAAAAGGCTACCGCGTCTACTTCTTGGGGGCCAAGCCCGAAGTAGTGGAGCGGATGATTGAAAATCTGCGTCAAAAATACCCCCGGCTCCGGATCGCAGGATGGCATCACGGCTATGTTCCTGCAGCGGACGATGAGGAGATCAGCCGTTCGATTCGCGATGCGACTCCGGACATACTTTTTGTGGCCATGGGGACTCCGAGACAGGAATTCTGGATTGCACAGCATTTGTCCAAGCTGAGTGTTCCAGTGTGCATGGGAGTGGGCGGCAGCTTCGATGTGCTGGCAGAAATAAAGCGCGACGCTCCCGACTGGGTGCGAACTCTTTCGATGGAGTGGTTATACAGGCTGGTCCAGGACCCCAAGAATCTCTGGAAGCGCTACCTCCTGACGATCCCATGGTTTCTAAAGGCTGTTCTCTGCGCAAGATTACGGCAGACGGCCAACATCCATCAGTACGAGCAAACGTGAGAACAGGGAATCCCCCAGGTGACCCCACAATTGGGAAGGACCAGTTGTCCTGCCGAATTAAGCGCATCATTGACATTACAGTTTCAGCGGCCGGGTTATTGTTTCTTGCGCCCCTTTTTGCCTTAGTCTCGCTTGCGATCAAACTTACCTCCGAGGGCCCCATTTTTTATCGCTGGAGGATCGTGGGCGAGGGCGGCCGCCCCATTACGTCTTATAAATTTCGAACGATGTATCAAGACGCGGACGAGCGAAAAGCTGAATTGCTGGCGCTAAACGAAATGAACGGCCCGGTTTTCAAGATGACTGCTGACCCTCGCATCACTCCATTGGGTCGCTGGCTGCGCAGATACAGCCTGGACGAACTGCCGCAACTGTGGAGTGTGCTGAAAGGTGATTTAAGTCTTGTCGGCCCTCGACCGCCGCTCCAAAGTGAGTATGAACATTTTACGGATTGGCACAAACAAAAAGTTTCGGTCAAGCCCGGGTTGACTTGCCTGTGGCAAGTCAACGGCCGAAACGCGATCAGCAGCTTCGATGATTGGGTGCGCCTAGATCTTAAATATATCCGAGAGTGGTCACTGGCGCTGGATTTCAAGATCCTCTTAAAGACAATTCCGGCCGTAATTCTAGGAAAGGGGAAATAACGATATGCGGGCCTTAGTGACCGGGGGGGCTGGGTTTATTGGTTCCCACCTGGTGGAAGAACTCCTGAAACAAAACTATGAGGTCGTGTCGCTTGACAATCTCGAGCCTCGCATTCACGCCGCAGGGAAGCCGGGTTATTTGCCGTCGGGCGTCCGGTTTGTTCAGGGCGATGTGAGAGATAAGTCCGTATGGAAGGGTGCGCTGGAAGGAGTAGATATAGTTTTCCACCAAGCTGCCTATCAGGACTACATGCCCGACTACAGCAAATTCTTCCACACGAACGTGGTCGGCACAGTGCTTCTTTACGAAGTCATCCGCGAACAGAAGCTCAACGTGCAAAAAATCGTGGTAGCATCGTCCCAGGCAGTGTACGGCGAAGGGCAATACAATTGCCGGACAGATGGGATGGTGCTGCCGCCGGCCCGCGCTCAAGCGCAGATGGAACGAGGGGATTGGGAGGTGAAATGCCCCAAGTGCGGGGCCCCCGTACAGTACCAGCAACTCCGGGAGGAATATCCGAACCCTTATAATCAATATGCACTTTCGAAATACTCACAGGAGCTTGCTGCGCTGCGCCTTGGCAAACTCTTTGGTATTCCTACAGTGGCACTGCGTTATTCGATTACGCAGGGTGCGCGCCAGTCGCCCCACAATACATATTCCGGAATCTGCCGCATCTTTACGCTTCGGTTCCTGAACAATCAACCTCCGGTGATCTATGAAGATGGGAAACAACTCCGCGATTATGTGCATGTATCCGATGTCGTAGAGGCGAACTTGCTGGTTGCGCGTGACCCGCGGGCGGACTTCGAGCCTTTCAACGTTGGCAGCGGCAAAGGCGTCACCGTGTTTGAATATGCTAACCTGCTGGCCAAGATACTCGGAAGTGATCTCGAACCAATTGTTCCCGGAAAATACCGTGTAGGTGACAACCGGAACTCGGTGTCCAGTATTGAAAAACTGAAAGTGTTAGGATGGAAGCCAAAGAAAAGCTTGGAGTCCATCATGAGAGACTATGTCGAGTGGCTTGAAAGCACCGGCCTGAAAGACCAGTACTATCTGCGCGCGGACCATGAAATGGAGTCAGCAGGTGTCGTGCGAGCGGCCACGCAGGCTGTTTGAGCCGTCCTCAGGCGAACCACTCTCGACGTCGGCAACAGCCCTATGGCACACGCCAGGTCCTCCGCGGAACAGGCTCTCTGCCAGCCCGAAAAAGATCATGGAGGAACTGGGTTGGCGTCCGGTCCACTCATCGCTTGAAAACATCATTGCCAGCGCCTGCCAATGGCAGGAAGCGATGCTCGCTTCCGAGGGCTTCCACGTCCGGGCCGGCGGGAAGCGTGGTTTGTGATGTCGGTTCCTTCCTGGAAAAATCTTGCCTGATACGACGATGAAAAAACTTGTGTCTGTCCGAGGGAAGCCATGTCAAGGTCAACTCGCGAATTCGGTTTCATGAGAAGCCGGCAGCTCGCCCTACTGATCTGGGCGGCTGATCTGTTGTGGATTGCGGTTGCATTTTATCTTGCCTATCAGTGCCGATACGGTTTCAGCTTCAGCATCGGTACCCTGCGGGACTGCTTCTCGATCTTCGGCGAATCAGCCGTTGCCGCGCTGCTGATTTGGAGTTTTCTGACGCTGGTGATGAGGCTGGACGGCTTCGACGGGGGATGGACTTTCCGCGCCGTTTTCTCCGACCTTTTTGTCGGAGTGTTCCTGCTGATGGCGCTGCTGCTTGCCAACGGCTATCTCTCCCGTGTTTACCAATCGCGGCTTGTATTCTCTTATTTTGGCTTCGTTTCGCTTGCAGGTTTTCTGCTCATTCGATGCCTGGTCTGGCGGTTGTTATGCTCCCGACGGTTGCGGACGTCGTTGCGGCGTGTCGTGATCCTGGGCGGAGGCCGCATTGCGAAAGAGCTCTCAGCAAAGATCGCCCGGCATCCTGAAATGCGCTGGCAGGTGGTCGGCTATCTGTGCCCGGACTCCCGCGACAACGGAGTGGGCACCGCCGACGGAAATATCAAGCGGGTGAGGACCCTGGACGTCGCCGGTTTTCTGGCGCAGCACCGCGTGGACGAAATCATCGTCGCCATGGCAAACCCGGCAAGGCAGACGCAGGACCTGGTGGCGCAATGTCAGAGAGCGGGTATCCGGGTGCTGGTCGTCCCCCAGGCGTACGAACTCTATATTTCGCGCCCGAGGCTTGCGGAGCTTGACGGCCTGCCGCTGATTGCAATCGATCAGTATGAACTGCCAGCAGGCGCGCAGGTCATACGGCGACTGACCGGCCTCGTGGTCGCGCCAGTTGTCATGCTGCTGGCCTCGCCGATGCTGCTTGCCGCTGTCATCGCACTCACGTTGCGGAAAGGCAAGGCCTTTCGAAAGGAGCTTCGCTGCGGCAAAGACGGCGTGCCCTTCTGGATGTACCGCCTGAATGTCGACCGCGGGCAGCCCACGCTGCCTGCATCAGAGAAGCTGATTGTTGATCTCGGGCTTACCGAACTGCCGCAAATGTGGAACGTTCTTCGCGGAGAAATGGACCTGGTGGGGCCGCGGCCGGAGCCGCCCGAGCGCGTCAAGCATTATTCAGACTGGCAGCGTCAGCGGCTGAGGATCAGGCCGGGAATTACCGGCCTTGCGCAAATCCACGGTCTCCGGGACCAGCACTCGGCAGAGCAGAAAACCCACTACGACCTGCAGTACATCCTGCGGTGGTCGCCGTTCCTTGATTGGTCGGTGCTCCTGCAAACCGTGTGGACGCTGACCGCAAGGTTCTGGCGAGGCAAGACCACCCGGCGGGAGCCAATTCCTTCCTACTCCCACTGGAGAAAGGATCCTGAAAGGCCGATAGAAGAAGTTGCCTATGTTGATCACGCGTAGCCCGGTTCGCATCAGCTTCGGCGGTGGAGGAACGGACCTGCCGGCCTATTATGAGCAGTTTGGCGGCGCGGTATTGAGCACGACCATCAACAAATACTTCTACACCGTGCTGAGGAAGCGGGGAGACGGAAAGGTCCAGGTGATTTCTTCCGATCTGCGAACACTTGAGACCTGGGAAAATATCGCGGCCATGAGCCTCGAACGCAGTGACCTTGAAATTCCGCTGGCCGTGATGAAGGACATGGGCCGAAATGTTTCCGTGGACCTGTTTCTTGCCTCAGAAATCCCGCCTGGTACGGGTCTCGGGTCGTCAGCAAGTGTCTGTGTTAATGTTCTCAAAGCCCTTTCGACTTATCTTCATCTTTCCCTTTCAAAGTACGAACTGGCCGAGCGCGCATTTCATATCGCCAGAAACCTGCTGGGAAATCCCGTCGGGAAGCAGGACGAATACGCGGCCGCATTTGGGGGCCTGAACTATATCCGTTTTTCCAGAGACGGAACAGTCACCGTCGATCCGGTTGATCTCGACTCCGCCCTCGTGGGCGAGCTTGAGGCAAACCTAATGCTCTTCTTTACCGGGGCAACGCATCAATCTCAGACCATTCTCGAGGAGCAGGAGGAATCGACCCGGCGCGACCGCGGCGCAACGCTCGACTCCTTGCATGCAATTGCAGCGTTGGCAGCGCGGATGCGCGACGCGCTCGAGAAAGGCGACCTGCACGCCTTCGGAATGCTGCTCGACGAAGGCTGGCAGGCCAAGAAGCGCATCTCCACCAAAATTTCCAGCAGTCGGATTGATAACCTTTACCGCCTCGCCAGGGAGAACGGAGCCGTAGGCGGTAAGATAACAGGCGCTGGCGGCGGCGGCTTCCTGCTTCTCTATTGCGAGCGGCAGTGCCAGGATGCGGTTCGCCGGGCGCTTGAGGGCGCTGGCGCGAAGGAGATGACCTTCCAGTTCGACACTAAGGGCGCACAGGTCATCGTTGACGACCCCTTCATTGATGGCGACGAGAATGCCGGAGGGAGTTGGCAGTTCATTCCCTATGACGCGGCAAAGAGAGCAGGATTCGAAATGAGTTGGGACGCTTAGCTCCCTTGGCATTGCCAGCGCCCTTGCGGCAAAGTCCTGATTCCCCCGGTGCAAGAGTCCGCAGGTTTTTGCTTCTCCATTCTGACAACCGCAGAAGTAACTCACGCTCCCAGGTAATCCAATGAAAGCATTCCTCCTTGCCGCGGGTCTGGGAACCCGCCTGCGACCATTAACAGACTCAACACCCAAATGCCTGCTGCCCATTCAAGGTGTACCCATGCTGGCCATCTGGCTTCGCCTTTGCCACCAATTTGGGGTCCATGAGGTCCTTATCAACACGCACACACACGGCGATTCGGTCAAAAGGTTTCTGGCTGAGAACCGCAACGGCGTAAGGACAACTGTAGTGGAAGAGCCTGAACTCCTGGGAAGCGCCGGCACGATCAGGTCACACCGCCATTGGGTCGCCAACGAAGAATCCTTCTGGGTGATTTATGCCGACGTCCTGACAAGGGCCGACCTCGGCAGGATGATGCAGTTCCACAAAGGACACGACGGCGTCGCAACACTTGGCGGATATGAAGTTCCGGACCCGGAGCGCTGCGGAATCATGGAAGCGGACGAAAATGGCCGCATCAGACGTTTTGTCGAGAAGCCAAAAATTCCTGTTGGCCGTCTGGCCTTCAGCGGCATCATGATCGCCAAAAGGTCGCTGCTCGATGCAATTCCTGCAAAGGTCCCGGCTGATCTGGGGTTCGACGTTCTGCCACGTCTTGTCGGAAAAATGTTTGCCTATCGGATTTCCGAATACCTTCTTGATATCGGGACCATGGAGAACTACAGGCTTGCGCAGGAGACCTGGCCGGGTCTTGGTTGAATTCCGATGCTGAGGGATTGGGGCATGTGCAAAGGCGTGATTTTTGACATGGATGGGGTGTTGATTGACAGTCATCCGCTTCACAAAAAAGTGTGGGCGAAATTTCTGGCATCGGTGAATAAGCCCGTTACTGACGAAGAACTTGAATTTGTCCTTGACGGAAGAAAACGCGAGGAGATTCTGCGCCATTTCCTGGGCGACCTTCCGCCCGCCCAGATCAGAGAATACGGCAAGCGCAAGAATGAGTTGTTCAGGGAGTCCTTTAGAGAATTGCGTATGGTCGCAGGAGTTGTGGAGTTCCTTGACACTCTTCAAACAGCGGGCATCCCGATGGCTGTTGCCACCAGCGCAAGCTCGACACGGGCGTATGATATTCTGAAGCACCTTGGAATCCTGGAGCGGTTTAAGGCCGTCGTGACGGGTAATGACGTCGAAAAAGGCAAGCCCGATCCGGCAATTTTTCTGCGCGCAGCGGAACACCTGCGGCTCGACCCGCCGAATGCGCTCGTAGTGGAAGACGCAGTCTCGGGAGTGAAGGCGGCGAAGTCCGCCGGAATGAAGTGCCTGGGCATTGCCTCGGATGGCAGAAGCGAAAAGCTGCGCGAGGCCGGCGCAGACTGCGTCATACCAGACTACAGAAACATCGGTCTTCAGGAAGTCCGCGACCTTTTCAATTGATCCCTGATTGTGGCCGGCCGCACGCGCCGCAAGAACATTTACCTGTCGCATCAAAAACAGGTAAATTAATAATGTTCCGGTTCAGCGCAACTTGGGGTTAATCTCAGGACCAGGGGTTTTGTATGCGGCTTTCGGTAATTGGTTGCGGATATGTTGGATTGGTGACGGGCGCGTGCCTGGCGGAGGCGGGGCATGAAGTGGTCTGTACGGACAAGGACACGGCGAGGATCGGCCAGCTCAACGCCGGGCAGATACCGATTTATGAGTTGCATCTTGAGGGGATTGTCGCGAGGAACCGCAGTGAAGGGCGGTTGAAATTCACGGCGGATGCGGGCGAGGCCGTCCGAGCGGGCGACGCGGTTTTTATTTGTGTCGGCACGCCGCCGCTTGAAAACGGCGGGGCCGACCTTTCGGCAATCGACGCGGTTGCACGGCTGATCGCCACCGAGTCGCAAAACCCGAAGCTGGTGGTGGAAAAAAGCACGGTGCCGGCCGAAACCGGACGGCAACTCAAGCAGGCGCTGGCGGTTTACGGTCGGAAGAGCGGCGTGACTTTCCGCGTGGCGTCGAACCCGGAATTTCTGCGCGAAGGCACGGCCGTCGAAGACTTTCTGCACCCGGACCGCATCGTCGTGGGAGTGGATGAGGAATCCGCGGAAAAGCAGCTTCGCGAAGTTTACCAGCCCATCCTGGAAGGCCGATTCAACTGCCCGGTACACGCTCCGGCCTGCCCGCCGCAATCGCAGGCGGAATTTGTTGTCACGAACATCAACAGCGCCGAATTGATCAAGCACGCCTCAAATTCCTTCCTGGCGCTGAAGATTTCCTACGCCAACGCTATCTCCGACCTGTGCGAACTGCTCGGTGCAAACGTCGAAGAAGTCACGCGCGCCATCGGGCTGGACCCGCGCATCGGGGGGCAGTTTCTGCGTGCTGGCCTCGGCTTCGGCGGGTTCTGCCTGCCGAAAGACGTGCAGGCGTTCATCCACCTGGCGGAGCGGGCCGGCATGGATTTCGCACTGCTCAAGGAAGCCGAGCGCATCAACAAGCGGCGCATCCAGCAGTTCGTCGAGAAAATCCGGCGCGCGCTGTGGGTGATCAAGGGCAAGAAAATCGGCGTGCTCGGCCTGGCTTTCAAACCCCACACAGACGACACGCGCTTTTCGCCGCCCATCGATTTGATCCGGCAACTGCTCAGCGAAGGCGCGGAGATCAGCGCTTATGATCCCGCCGCCATGGAACGCGCCCGGCAGGAAGTGCCGCAAATCCGCTACGGCAAGGACCCCTACGATGTTGCGGACGGTGCGGACGCTCTGGTGATCGCGACGGAGTGGCCGGAATTTGCCGCGCTCGACTGGGAGAAAATCCACAGCTCGATGGCGCGGCCGCTCGTGCTTGACGGCCGGAACCTGCTGAAGCCCGCGCAAATGGCGCAGATGGGCTTCGAGTATCATTCCTTCGGCCGGCCGGAATAGTTCGCCGCAAAACGCCGCCGGCGTCATCCTTAGACGTCGCGGTGAAATTTACCGGGACGGCGGAGAAATCCGGCACGCCGCGCGCTGATCAGTCATTGGGTCCCTTCCTCTTCTTCATTCCGAAGATAATTAACGCGGAGAGCACGAAGCATTGCCCGGTGTCAACCACTTTATTAACATCCATGCCTCATAGCTTTTTCCGTGCATTCCTTCCAGTGGCCTTCCGCAAAGACCCGTAATCCACCCCCTCCGGCAGTCCCTCCTGATCGCTGTCTCGCCTTACCAAATCCACAAAGGCGTTCGTCTGCCATGCCGGCGTGTCTCCTCGGGCGCTACCGGGGAAGATTTCAGCTTGCCTCGCGCGCCCGCAAAGCCTGAAAATAACGACGCATGGAACGGCTGAAACTTTACTGGACTTTCGGCCGCCCGTTCACGCTGATTCCGCCCATGGTCGGGATTTTTTCGGGCTCGCTGATCGGCTACGGCGCGACACACGCGCATCTTGTGATTCATCACGTCGTGCTGGCGGTGCTGGCGGCGGGAGTGCTGAACGCGGCTTCGAACGGCATCAACCAGATCTGCGATTTTGAGAACGACCGCATCAACAAGCCGCACCGGCCCCTGCCCTCGGGACGAATGTCGTGGCGTGAAGCGTGGATGTTCGTGGCGATGACGTACTTTCTGGCGCTGGCGATGGTGGCCGTAATCAACGGGCAGATTTTCGTGATCTACGTGATTGCGGCGCTGGCGACGCTGGCCTATTCCGTTCCGCCCGTGCGGCTGAAGAGGAGCACGTGGGGATCGAACATCATCATCGCGCTGATCCGCGGGGGCCTGCTGAAAGTTGCGGGCTGGGCGGCGGTGGCCACCGTGCTGCGTTCCGTCGAACCGTGGTACATTGGTTCCATCTATGTTGTGTTCCTGCTGGGCGCGACGACGACCAAGGATTTTGCGGACATCGAAGGCGACCGCGCGGCAGGCTGCATAACGTTGCCGGTGAAGTACGGAGCGTCCTGGAGTGCGCGCGCCATCAGCCCGTCGTTCATCCTGCCCTGGCTGATGATGCCGTTTGGAGTTTACCTGGGCGTGCTGAGCGGAAATCCCACCGCTATCAACATTCTGGGAGTGGTCATGCTTGCGTGGGGCGGGTATGTTATCTACCTGATTAACAAGGACCCGCACCGGCTGGTGACTGAAGGCGAGAACCACCCCGGCTGGCATCACATGTACTGGATGATGATGGTGGGACATTTGGGACTCGCCGCAGCGTATTTGATCCGTTGACACCGCGCATGTCATCCTGAATGAGTCGAAGGCCATCGGCGGTTCGCGCCGTGAAATGGCGCGAGGCATTTCGCCATGAAATCGACGCGGCAATGAAACCATGATTCTTCTGACCGGTTCGAGCGGCTATCTCGGCTCCCGCATCGCACACGCGCTGGTCGCGCGCGGCGAGCCTTTCCGTGTCCTGGTGCGCAATCCGGAACGCCTGGGGCTTGTGCCCGCCGAAGCGCATTGCGAAATCGTCGCCGGCGATATTCGCGACAAAAGCGCCGTAGCGGAAGCGTTGCGCGGCGTGAAGAAAGTAATCCACTCCGCGGCTCTGGTTAAAATGTGGGTCCGGGACGCGCGCGACTTTGAGCGTGTGAACGTTGAGGCCCTGAAATCGCTGCTTGAAGCTGCGGAGCGCGCAGGCGTCGAGCGTGTGGTTTATACGTCGTCGTTCATTGCTGCGGGACCTTCTTCCGATCCCGGCGCGCGCGAAGGTCTGAAGAATCGCGGCCCGTACTCGAATGAGTACGAGGCGACCAAAGCGATGGCGCTCGAATGGCTGCGTATGGAAGGATTTGCCCGCTACCCTGTGGTAGCGCTCCTGCCCGGAGTGATTTACGGCCCCGGTCCATCGACGGAGGGCAACCTGGTGGGGGGAATGATTCAGCAGTATTTGCGCGGAAAGTTTCCCGGGCTGCTCGGCACCGGCGAGCAGCGCTGGAGCTTTGCGTACAACTCGGAAGTCGTGCAGGCGCATCTCGAGGCGCTGGAGAAGGGGAGGACGGGGGAAGAATATTTTCTTGCGGGTGACAATCGCAGCCTGAATGATCTTTTTCAGCTCATCGCGCAACTGACGGGCGTAAAGCATCGCGTGCGGCATCTTCCTTTTGCCGTGGGCAAAGCGGTGGGCGCGGTGGAAGTAGCGCGCGCGCGCCTGTTCCATCATCGCCCGCAATTGACCCCCGGCGTTGTCGAGATTTTCAAACACGACTGGGTTTATTCGAGCGAAAAGGCCCGCCGCGAGCTTGGTTATCGCGTCATACCGCTTGAAGAAGGACTCCGCAGAACTCTGGAGGCGCGCATTGGGTGACGCTTCGGTTTATAACGGGCTGGGCCGGCGGCCGCTGATTTCCACGCGGAAGCTCGTCCACATTTCGATGCTGGCGTTCGCGTTTCTGCTGCCGTTTCTTACGTGGCCCGAAGCGGCGGGCGCGGCGCTGGCGGCGCTCGTTTTCAATCTGGTCATCCTGCCGCGCATTGGCGTCGATCTCGGCAAGCGTACAGCGATTGAAGGGGAAACGCACGCGATCGAGTGGACGGGCATCGTGGCCTATCCCCTCTCAGTTCTCGTGCTGATACTTCTTTTCGGTCGGCGCATGGAAGTGGTGGGAGCCGTGTGGGCCATCATGGCGCTGGGCGACGGGTTGGCGAGCATTGCGGGGGAGGCGCTGGGCGGGCCGCGCGTTGCCTGGAATTCCGGAAAGACCTGGTCAGGATTTTTCGCATTCATCGTGGCGGGAAGCCTGGGCAGCTTTGTGCTGGGCCGCTGGGTAGATCCGTCATTTCCTTCATTGAAGGTCCTCATTGTCTGCATCGCTACAGCGGTCGTGGGTGCGGTGGTTGAAACGCTGCCCATTGGCATCGACGACAACATTACGGTGCCGCTCGTGTGCGGCGGGTTCATGTACTGCGTGCTGCTCGTCGAGTGGTCTGCTGTGCAGAGCAACCTGCCGTATCTTGGCGTGCGCGTGATGCTGGCCGTGGCGGTGAACGCGGCGCTGGCGATCGCGGCGCTTGGATTGCGGACGGTGAACCGCTCGGGCGCCCTCATGGGTTTTGTGATGGGCGTGGCCATTTACATGGGCTACGGCTGGAAGAGTTTCCTGCTGCTGCTGGCTTTCTTTGTGATTGGCTCGGTGGCGACAAAGCTCGGCTATGCGAAAAAAGCGGCGCGCGGAGTGGCGGAGCACCGCCTGGGGGCGCGAAGCTGGCGTGAGGCCTCGGCCAACACGCTGGCGGCTGCGTTTTTCTCCATTCTGGTGATCACGACCCATTACGAGGCGGCCTTCCTCGTTGCCCTGATCGCCGCTCTGGCCGAGGCCGCGGGCGACACCACTTCGAGCGAAATCGGCCAGTGGCTTTCCGGGCGCGCATATCTGATTACGACTTTCAAGCCCGTGCCGGCCGGGCAGGACGGCGGCATTTCGCTGGTGGGCACGTTGGCGGGCATGGGCGCGAGCATCGTGATCGTCGCCGTGGGCTACGGCCTCAAGCTCTGCCGGCCGGAGGCCGCCGTCATCGCCCTCATCGCCGCCGGGGCAGGGAACCTGCTCGACAGCCTGATGGGCGCTACCATAGAACGCCGCGGCCGGGTCACGAACGGCATCGTCAACTTTGCCGGGACCGCTTTTTCGGGCGGCCTCGCTTTGGCGATCGTGCTTACGCTGCACCTCGTGTGAAGCGGACATCAACCGTGTCGAGTCACAGGCTGCGCAACAGCAAATGGGCGATGTCGGTAAGCGTGCTGGTCATCACCGCTCTGATTGACCTCTCGGGCCGGCCTCGACTGCATTCAGGCCCATCGGACCCCAAATGCAGTGCGGTTTCGTTCACTTCAAGGCTTGATGCCGGCAAGAGCTACGTGCGAAAAGTGGGGAACCTTGAGTTCAGGATTACAGCGGCTCAAGGCAACGGGCTTTGCCATGGCTGGACTTTCTCGCTGGAAGACAAGAGCGGCAACGATTTCGTTTATCCTGTGAACATGCCTTTGCGGTTTAATCCTTCAGAGATGCTGGATTGCTCCTACGGACTAACTGCGCGGCAGGGGCTTGAGATGAAACGTCGCATGCGGTTCATCCTGACGGAGCAGGACTACCTTCGGCTGGTTCCCCTGATGAGAGATGCGCTAAGGCCCGGAGACTCACCCGATCCCGATCACGCCGCCGAAAGATATCTCAAAGCCATTGACGCAGTCCCCACGGGATTCCTTCGACTTGACACCCTGCATTTCGAGCTTTCATCCGCCGGCCTTATCCGCAGCGCGACATTCCGCGTGGAATTGATTGCGCCGAGCAGTTTTCACTTCGACCCGCCCTTGAAGCCCCGTTCCATTGCGTGCTCGAGCGGCCCTTAAGGCTGCCGATGCGTAATCTACCCGGCTTGTGCAGCGCGGTGCGCATCCGCGGCGTTAACGGTGAATCCCGAATTGCAAACGATGCACTTGACGCCCGGCGCGCTTAGAGATGAAATGGCACAAACCTGGAGCTTCCGGAGGTCCATTCAAATTGATGATGAGGAGGCAATGATGAACAGAAGGGACGTGCTTCGCTCACCATGACGATTTGGCTTCTTCAATACTCTCTCAGAAGACAAACCCCAGTTCGGCCTGCCACGTTCGCGGAGTTACGAAGTGCGTCCCGCTGAAAGTCGAAAGAAAATTGTACAGTGCCACCTTGTTCGTAAGATTGATGGCCGTGAGCTTCAGCGTGATCCTTGGGTGTTCCGTGCGGAAGAGGTTATCGAAGCCGATCCCAAGGTCAAAGAGGTTGCGAGGGGCGATGCGGGGCGGATTCGTATCATTGTTTTCAGTTCCCGGGGCGGGGATCACGACGCGCGTTGCACCCCACTGGGGATAGGGCAGGCTGCAGGACGTGATGGGATTATCGGGCGTGGCGAAGCGGTTCCCGCAGTAGAAGCCGATAGCCGCCTGTTGATCGCCGTCGAGAGCCAGAGCTGATGCGAGATCAGGTACGGAGCCGGCGACCAGGCCGCTCTCATATTGCCAAGTGAAACCCACCCACGGGCGCCGCTGCGCAAAATGTCGAAACTGATACTGGACGTTCGTTGTTTGCTGGAAAGCCTGATCGTGGTCGATTCGGAAGACCGAGGTATCGAGGGGTGAATTGAAGATCAAGCCGCCGACTTCCGGCCCGAAGAAACGGGACCGTGCATGCCCCAGCACGGAATAGGCCGTGAAACCGTGCCAGTCCGTCATATTCACCCGCACGGAGGCACCGTCGATCTTGGATTTCCGCCATTGGATTGGAAACGTGATGGGCGAATTGAAAAGTGTGTCGAAGTCGAAATCGTCGCGGCTGTACTTCCAGAAGTATTCGGCGCTCACAACAATATGACGCCCGAAGGCCTGCCCAAGCCCGGCATTGAACTGGTTGCGTCGGCCGGGGACGAGAGGAGCCTGGCCGAAGGCCCCTATGCCGGTGGTTGCGAGTCCGCCGGCACCCGTGGCGCTTGAAAGAAGCAGGTTCTCATAGTACGGAGTATCAAACAACCGGGCATAGCCCACTCGAATGACTGTATTGGTGGGCTTGACGGTGTAAGAGATCCCTATGCGAGGTTGAAGCTCGCTCGAGTCGCTCAGCCCGCGGTAAATGTCCTCCCTCAATCCGCCATCAAACTGCCACTGGCCCAGCCTGATGCTGTCCTGCCCGTAGAAACTCGCTTCTTTGATCGTTGAGTGGCCATGGAATTCAAAGAGATGTCCGCCGCGAGTCAGATCAAAGGGAATTAATCCCGGCGAAAGCGCCGGATTTGGAATATATCCGTTGCTCGCGCAATTGCCCGGATTAATGAGAGCCGGGACAATCACCGGGCTGCCGTCAGACATGAGGCACACAGGATTAAATGTGGGGTCGGTGATCCCCAATCCGAAGTTTTCCGTAAGAGGAGAGATGACAAGTTCCGAACCGGCCTTGACGGTATGGTTGCCGTGCGTATAGGTCAAATCGCCCGTGAATCCCGTGTGCTCGAGGCGGCGGTCCTGGCTGACCGTTGCCGGAAGATCCGAAAATGGGTCCTGACTGGGAAAGTATTCAACATGGGTAATCCGCAGAAACGGCTGAATGGCAAGCAGGGAGTTCGTGCTGAACAAATGCGTCCATTCGGGCGAAAGGTTGAGAGTTTTAATCTGTTGATGCTGGTCTTGTCCCGCAGCAACCTGATCATACGTATTGGGGATCTGGAACCATGACCGTCCCAGAGACAGGTCGAGGTGGGCGGTGTCATTGGCATCCGGTTGCCAATCCACGTGGTCGAAAAAGCTCTGGTCGTTCCCCTTGTCGTGAAAAGCGGTGAATTCCGGGGAGTCGAGGAAACGGCTGGAGCCGTCACCGTTCAAAGAGAAAAAGTTGCCCCACTTATTCCCGCCCGTGCCGAGCGTCAGGGCCTCGGACCACGAACCAAACGACCCGTACTGGCTGCTGAAGCTGCCATGGGGGTGATTAAGTCCAAGGCCTGACTTCATCGTGGTGTTGATGATCAGGCTTGTCATGTCTCCATACTGTGCGGGCGGCGTGCCGGAGATTACTTCCATCGATTGCACGGCGTTCATCGGGATCTGATTGGCGAAGATTTTGCTTTGCTGGTCGCTGATCGGCTGCCCGTCCACGGAAATAGTAGTGTCGGAGTGTTCGCCCAAGGGATGGAAGAAGCCATTGGCGTCTGCGGCGACACCGGGTGTTGCATTGGTAATCACCTGACTCAGGCCAATGGAGGGACTCTGAATGGGCAGGTTGGAAATGAGACTCTGGTCCACATCCGTGTGCGCCACGGGAGTCTTCTCAATGAGGTCGTTCGCTTCAGTTGTTACGGTGACCTGCGTTGCAACGGCTGCTATCTGCAGGGAAATTTTCAATCTGACAGGAAGGCCTGACTCTACACTCACATCCTGGGCAGCAGGTTGAAACCCTTGATGTGTAACAGTCAGATGGTAGGGGTTGAACGGAACATTTGAAAAGGCAAATTCTCCCGAGGTATCTGTGGTTGTGGATTTCACATAGCCGGAGACGGGATTCCGGATTGTGACCGTAGCGCCGACAACCACAGCGCCAGAGGGGTCAACCACGGTTCCCTGGATAGACCCGTAAGTGCCCAACGATTGTCCCATAGCGAATTTTGGGGGAAATATCCATCCAAAGACGAATAACGCGGCGGCAAACAGCAACAGGCCCGCAAACGGGGTGCCCCAAGGCGCGAAGGCTGGGGATGCGCCGCGACGAAGGTCCGTGCGCATACATTCCTCCTCACTATTAAATTTCGATTTTGTCGGCTGAAATTCGGGGAACGGTCAGCCGCGAGGAGGGTCCCGGCCGGAGGGTTGAAGAAGTGAAACCAGGGAAACGCTGGATGGCTCCGCAGGCAGCACCGTGGCCATCAGTTCCAGGTGCATGACACCGTGCTGCTCGGCGCCGGGCTGGACTGCTCCATTCCGAACGACCTGGCAAACGGGGCAGAAGGGTCGTGGAAACTGAGGTTGTTCTCCTTGGGCCCACGCAGTCCGAACTGCCGCCGCATCTTTCAAAATGTCATTGCTGAGGACACGCTGATGCAGTTCCAGGTGGAAGAATACATTCAACTGCACCAGGACGGCGATGCAGGCGATCAACAAGCGGGATGGCGAACGACCACGGAAGCCCCAATCCATTGTGAAACCCACAAAGATCACCAGCCATCAAATTACCAAATTTTTTCTGCGCTGTATATCCCTGTCGGCCGTTCAATGAAGGAGAGAGCTCCTTCCGCATGCCATGGTGGAACGGATGCCAGGCAATGCATTCGTAACCAGGACAAAACCACCCGGTCAATCTCAATCCTCGACGAGCATTGCTGTGTGGACTGGTATGTGCTAACAATAATTATTCGTCTCAGCCAGAAATGAAATCCTGCTGACTGACGGATCCCGTCCCAACGTCCCGCCGGAAGGGTAATAATGAAAGCGTCATGGGAATGAGGTTCACAGTTGTCGCCAAAGACGCGGGTACTCGTGCGAGAGCAGGAATTCTCCACACGGCGCACGGCGATGTTGAAACGCCTGTTTTTATGCCGGTGGGGACAGCGGGGACTGTCAAGGCGATGACGCAGACGATGCTCGAGGAGTTGGGCGCGCAGATTATTCTTGCCAACACGTATCATCTCTGCATGCGGCCGGGACATGAGATGGTGCGCGAGTTCGGCGGATTGCACCGGTTCATAAGCTGGCCGCACGCTATTCTGACCGACAGCGGCGGCTTTCAGGTGATGAGCCTGAAAGGACTGGGCAAAGTGACCGACGACGGCGTCTGGTTCCGGTCTCATCTGGATGGGTCGCCGCACTTTTTTTCTCCGGAGAGCGTGATGGAGTTCCAGTTGTCGCTGGGTGCGGACATCATCATGCCGCTGGATGAATGCGTTGATTATCCCGCGAGCCACGAAACGCTGAAGCGGTCCGTGCGGCTGACGGGCCGCTGGGCCGAGCGCTCGAAAAAATATTTCGAGGCAAACGTCGCGGCATCCCGGGAGCCTGATGGCTCCGGACACGCAAAGGCAAACAACGGGCCAAGTCTTTTTGGGATTGTGCAGGGCGGGACGGACCTCGACTTGCGCAGGGAAAGCGCCCTGGAGATCAGTGAGATTGGGTTTGATGGTTACGCGATCGGTGGCCTTTCGGTCGGAGAGCCGAAGGAGGAGTTATACGGCGTTACGGAACACGTGGCAGGCTGGTTGCCGGAGGACCGGCCGCGCTACCTGATGGGCGTAGGGACGCCTGAGGACCTGGTAAGGTGCGTGGCGCTGGGCATTGACATGTTTGACTGCGTAATGCCCACGAGAAACGCGCGAAACGGCAGCGTCTTTACCTCGGAAGGGAAACTGGTGATTAAAAGTGCGCGGTATGCTCACGATCCGGGGCCGATTGATCCGGCGTGCAGTTGCATAGTATGCCGGCGATACTCGCGCGCCTACATTCGTCACCTGTTTGCCGTGGGGGAAATCTCCGCATCAGTCCTTGCGACCTTCCATAACCTGTGGTTTTACCTTGACATGATGAGGAGAGTTAGGCAAGCTATCTATTTTGGGGGGTTTGGGAAGCTCCTTGGTGGGGTCTTGGGTGGCCCTGGCCTGACGTCCCAATCGGCGTAGCGTAGAGTCGAGAATAGAGTTATCTGTAAACCCTTCTGGTCTCGCCCGTTGATGCGAGATTTCAACCTTAATCCTGACTCTTTGATGGCTCGATCTTGGTCGAGTGCGCAGTAATTTTCCGGACTGTTTTGGCGGCGGACCCCGGCGCGGGCGGGGCCCTGGCGCAGTTTCTTCTGCTATTTGCTCCTCTGTTTATCATCTGGTATTTTCTCGTCATCCTCCCCCAGCAGCGGAACCGACGCAAGACACAGCAGATGCTGGCCAATCTGAAGACCGGAGACCGCGTACTCACGTCGGGTGGAATTTACGGTATTATTACCGGGTTCCGCGGAGACATTGTTCAAATGCAGATCGCCAACCAGATCAAGGTTGACGTTGCACGATCCGCCATCACGGCCGTGCAGCCGGAGGGAGAAGGGCAGCCGGCGCAGGAGAAGGCTACCAAGGCGAAGAAATGATGTATTTTCCCGCGCGCCTTTGGAGAATGAGGAAACTAATCGATGGACCATACCCGGCTTCGTAACCGCACGATCTTCATCCTGGTTGTGCTCATCGCATCCGTCCTGGGGCTCACAGGCATACCCAAAAACTTCCAGCAGCTCAAAGAAAATCTCGCTAACCGCATCCACCTGGGGCTTGACCTGAAGGGCGGCACTCACATGGTGTTGCAGGTCCACGTGGATGATGCCGTCAAAGTTGTTACCGACCAGGCCCTGGAACGACTTCGCGACGAGATGAGCAGCAGGGGAATTCCTTACAGTTCGATCGAGCGGCAGGGCATTTCTTCCATTTTGATCAAAGGCGTTCCGGATGAAAAATCCGGCGACTTGGACGCCCTCGTCGGTCAGCAGTTTTCCACGTGGACGCTTCAGAGGGTCCCCGGGCAGCCGCAATCGCGCGTATTGAACATGAAGGTCAGCGAGGTCGCGATGATCCGCAACCAGGCGCTTGACCAGGCCAGAGAGACGATCCGTCGCCGCATTGACGCTTTAGGGCTTGTGGGACCTGAAGTGGCCGATTACGGACAGCGCGATTATGAACTTGTCGTGCAACTCCCAGGAGTCAGCGATCCCACCCGCGTCAAGAACATCATCCAGGCCACCGCAATGCTGGAACTGAAGCTGGTTCGCGGAGGGCCATACCCAAGCCGCGACGCTGCGCTGTCTTCGTTTGGCGGAGTATTGCCGCCCGGAACTGAACTCGTTCCCGGCAATGATGAATCGAGCAGTTCGTCGGGCGGGCAGGTTTGGTATTTGCTGAACCAGGTGGCCGCCGTCACCGGACGCGACCTGACGGGCGCCCAGCCTTCCACCGGCCAGAACGGCCAGCCGATTGTGAACTTC